>Ga0335073_10004849_pt1 | contig 18859 bp, 19 predicted proteins | sample Lox_Sample_22_FD_207093 | JGI IMG/M metagenome (GOLD analysis project Ga0335073, IMG submission 207093) | Soil microbial communities from Loxahatchee National Wildlife Refuge, Florida, United States - Lox_Sample_2.2 | ecosystem: Environmental > Terrestrial > Soil > Wetlands | place: USA... | reverse complement strand
CCAGGCTGGCCAGCAGGGGTGCTTTCTTGTGCACACCTGCTCATCGGCGCCGCGGGCTCAGCATGCCTGACGCTCGCGCCAGGCTCGACGAACATCTGATCGGATTATCGGTCAGGCGGGGTGGCGCTTTCGCAGCGGCGAGGCGCGCAGACTCGCCGCCCACGCGAGCGCGATCACGACGACCCCGAGCGCGAATACGATCAACGGCAGCGCGTCATTCGACCCGGGGCTTGAGGCGGTCGCCACCGCGGGCGGAATCGGAACGGAGTGGCCGGAGGCATCGGCGAGCCGCTGGACCCCGCTGAGGGCGGCGGTCGCAAGTGCCGAACGAGCGGCCGTACCGATCCGCACGCCAGACAGCGCCGACGGATCGACCGGGGCCGCCGCACCGACACCGACGAGGCCGAACCCGTTGGGCATGACCACGAGCAGCGGCCCGTGATACACGAGCGAGAGCTCCTGGCCGAGGAACCGGGCGTAGGTCTGCGGCTGGCGCCAGAGCTCGGTGACCGACCCCAAGTCCGACTTGGACGCGATGATCGCCAAGCGGATCGGGTAGCCGCTACTCGCGGTCCTCCCGAGCAGCGCGGACAGTTGGTTCTGCTGGGCGAGCGGAATGCCGGCGTCCTGGGGCAGGAACAGCGACTGGGTGGCGAGAACGTCGCTCGCCGGATCGCCGTCGGCCAGTGCCGAGGAGGCGAGCAAGCCGAACGCAAGTGCCAAGATCACGGCTGTGACGACCAGCTGTGCCTGCCAGCGGTCGTTGGTCTTGTGCGTAGAGTCCGTCACCTCCGATGAACCCTAGAAGCAAGTGGCGCCGGTTGTCGGCCGCGCTCGTCGCGCTTGTCGCCGCCGTGGCGGTCTTTCCGGCCTCTGCCCAGGCACACGGACCGATCGCCCCGGCGGCGTCGAGCTACTTCGCCAAGGTGCTCGAGCTCCCGGCCGGCCTGCAGGCGAAGGTGATTGACGGCGACCTGCGCATGTGGCTAGAGGTTCCGCGCAACCAGACCGTGATCGTCCTCGACTACAGGGGCGCGCCGTACCTGCGGTTCTCGCCCGCCGGCGTCGAGGTCAACCACAACTCGTCGATGTACTACCTGAACCAGACTCCGGTGGCGCTTGTTCCGCCGGCGACCTTGACCGCATCCACGCCACCGAGCTGGCACCACGTGAGTGGCGGCCACAGCTACGAATGGCACGACGGCCGGCTGCACGCGCTCGCCGCGGTTGCCCTCCCGCCCGGAGTCTCATTCGTCGGGCGCTGGCGGATACCGGTCCGTATCGACGCCCAGCTCAGCTCGATCTCCGGCGGCCTGTGGCACGCCGATAACCCGTCGATCGTGTGGTTCTGGCCAATCGTGGTGCTGCTGTCGTGCGTCCTCGCCGCGTGGCGGCTGCGCCGCCCCGCGCTCGACCGATCGATGGCCAGGGTGCTCGCGGTAACGGCGCTGGTCTCGGTGACGATCGCCGCCCTCGGCCTGCAATTGCACGGCCGGCCTACGATCACCCCGTTCCAATTCGTCGAGCTCGCGGCCATCCTCGCGTTCGTCGGCTGGGGGCTGTCTCGGGCGCTGCTGCGCCAGCCGGGGTACTTCACCTGCTTCCTGATCGGGGTTGCGGCGCTGTGGGCGGGAGGAGAGATGATCACGACGCTCCTGTACGGGTTCGTGCTGATCCCGCTGCCGGCGTTCCTCGCCCGGACCGCGACGATCGTGTGCCTCGGCACCGGCGCGGGGCTGCTCCTGCTGGTGTTCCGCCTCGCGGATCATGGGGACTCCCCCGGGCCGGCGCGGGAGACTCCCGTCGAGCCCGCCCGAACACCGGCGGCCTGATGCGCCACGGCCTTACGGTCTGCGCCGCCGTCGCGGCGACGCTGCTGACAGCGGCGTGCGGATCCACCGGACGGCCCACACCACAGGAGTCCGCCTCACAGGCGACACCTCCGCCGGCACTCGTCGCACAAGCCCGCCCGATCGGCAGAGGACCGAACTTTCAGCCGCCGGTCCGAGGTCCCGTGGTCGGCGCATGCGAGCGCACCCTCGGTCCGCGGGACGGCGTCCACGTCGAGGTGTTCGCGGCCAACCGCGTCGTGCTCCTGCCCGCTGGGATCGGCACGCGGCCGCCGCGCCGGGTCGAAGCCGGACGCATCTCGAGCGCTCGCTGCTACGGCGAGCTGGTCACGCTCGATCCCACGGGGCTCGTGCTCGTGCGCCCGGGATCACACCTGACCATCGCAGATCTGTTCCGGGCCTGGGGCGAGCCGTTGTCAGCACACCGCCTGGCCTCGTTCTCGTCAGCCGCAAACGCCCGGGTGGCGACCTTCGTGGACGGCCGGCGGTGGCCCGGGTCGCTCGCGAGCGTGGTGTTGCGCAGGCACGCCGAGATCGTGCTCGAGATCGGCCCGTACGTGCCTCCGCACGCGCGCTACACCTTTCCTCCAGGGGTGTGACAATGTCCGGCGTGGCGTGGGGCCCTGTGTCGAGGCGTCTGTGCATCATCGCGCTCACGGCTGCCGTCGCGGCTTGCGGACTGGTGACGGCGATAGCTCGCGCCGACGGCGATCCCGCGAGCGACTACCTGGTGGCCAAGCCGGTCTTCCTGACCTCGTTACCGGGCTCGGAATCTCGCTCGCAGCAGGCGCTCGTCGGCGCCGTTCAGGCGGCCAACCGCGCCGGGTTCCCGATCCGCGTGGCCACCATCTCGACCGAGTACGACCTCGGCTCGATCACCGAGCTGTGGCGCAATCCCAAGGTCTACGCGCGCTTCCTCGGTCTCGAGCTGTCCTCGGTGTACAAGCAGCGGCTGCTCGTGATCATGCCGAACGGATTCGGCTTCAACTGGCCCGGCCACTCGACCACGTCCGCATACCGGCTACTGGCCGGCATCCACATCGGCGTCGGCGACACCACGCTCGCGGCAACGGCTGAGGAGGCCGTGCGGCAGCTGGCCGGGACCGCGGGGGTGACGATCCCGGCGGACGCAGGGGCGCAGGCCGAGTCCGGGGGATCGGTATCCCCGCTGGTGATCGGTGCGGTGGCCGTGATCGTGCTGCTAGGCGCTGCGGGTGTCGTGCTCATCGTCCGCCGCCGACGCCGCGCGCGCTCAGGCCCGGGTCCGCAGAAAGCACCCGCGCACCCCATCGCATCCGAGCCCGCCATCGCACCCGCCGGCGAAGGTCCGCCCGCGGGGCTGCGGTGGGCAGTCCCCGGTCTCGCCGCCGTCGCGGTTCTCGCGATCGGCACCCCGATCGCGCTCATCGCGGTCTTCAGGCACGCCGGCGCCTCGGGCGAATCCGCGAACTCGATCATCACCCCGCCGGCGCTCAGCTGGCCGGCAAACCGCCGGCCGGCTCCTGACTTCGTGCTCCGCGATCAGACGGGGCACACGGTGTCGGTGTCGCAGTATCGCGGCCGGCCCATGATCGTCACGTTCGTGGACCCGCTGTGTCGCAATCTCTGCCCGCTCGAGGCGCACCTGCTCAACCAGGTGGTCGGCGAGATGCCAGCCGCCCAGCGGCCCGTGATCCTCGCGGTCAGCGTCGACCGCTGGGCCGACTCGCGCAAGGACCTCCTCCAGGACGAGCGAACCTGGGAGCTCGTGCCCGAGTGGCACTGGGCCGTCGGCGCCCCGGCGGCTCTCGCCAACGTGTGGAAGCGGTATGAGATCGGCGTGTCGGTGACGAGCAAGAAGATCGCCGGCGCGACGATCAACTACATCACCCATACCGAGGCTGCGTACGTGATCGACTCGACCGGCCACGAGCGCGCGCTGTTCGTGTGGCCCTTCTATCCGCAGGATCTGCGCCACACGCTGGCGCAACTCTCGTAGCCGCGCGCGGTATCTTCCCGCCAGGATGAACCTGCGTCTGGAGCGCGCCGTCCTGATCAGGCGCCTCGCGCCCGCGGCGTTGATGCCGGCCGGCGCGTTCGCGGTCCACCAGCTTCGGTACTGGCTCGCGTTCGGGAACCGTGCCGGGCTCGCGCTGGCCGCGCAGGGACACTCCTACCTGCACTCGCTCGTCCCCTGGATCGTCCTGCTGATCGCGCTGGCGTGCGGCGTGTTCCTCCTGACGCTCGGCCGCGCGCTCGGCGGCCGGGTGTCGCTGCCTCGCTACACGCTGTCGTTCTTCGGGCTGTGGGTCGTCTGCGCCCTGTGCCTCCTCGGCGTGTACGTCACTCAGGAGCTGCTCGAGGGGTTCTTCCTAACCGGGCACCCCGCGGGCGTGAATGGAGTGTTCGGCTATGGCGGTTGGTGGTCGATCCCGGCGGCGGTCGCAGTGGGACTGGTGCTGGCGGCCGCCTTCCACGGAGCACGGCGCGTGCTCCGAGCGGTTGCCGAGCGGAGCGCGCGTACGCCGGCGATCGCAGCACCCGCTCCCACGGTTGTTCCCCTCCGGCTCAGCCCGCTCGGGCCGGCGCTCGCGCCGCTGGCGGACGGCTGGTCCGGCCGCGGTCCTCCTCCCAGTTGATCTCCCGCGCCGCGTCAGCGGCGCAGTCCTGATCAACAACCAAGGAGGACAACTTTGAACCGCAAGTCCCTTACGGGGCTGGTCGTGATCTTGGCCGCTGGCGCTGGGCTGTGGCTGCCCGCGGTGGCTTCGGCGCACGCGCGCATCAGCCCGGCCGTGTCGGTGGCGGGCAAGCTCCAGCTCTACAGCCTCGCGGTGCCCACCGAGAAGAGCGGCCTAACCACCACAAAGCTGGTGATGACCGTGCCCTCCGGCTTCGGGATCGATTCGTTCGTGTCGCCTTCGGCTCCATGGCGCGTGCAACTCGCCCAGACCGGTTCGGGCGACAACGCCGTGGTTACGAAGGTGACCTTGACCGGGGGCAATACGCCGACCGGCGAGGACACGTTGTTCCAGTTCCTGGCGCAGCCGGCATCGGCAAAGACCTACACGTTCCAGGTCGAGCAGACCTATTCCGATGGATCGATCGTCAACTGGGACGGGTCGGAGTCGTCGGCGGCCCCAGCGCCCACAATTCAGGCGGCGAGCTCGCTCGGCGGTGGTGGCGTGTCGGTGTTGACGATCATCGCGCTCGTCTTTGGCGTGCTCGGGCTGCTCGCGGGTGGGTTTGCCCTGATCGGCGGATCGAAGGAGCGCGAGCTGGCGTGAGCCGTCGCGCGCGGACCGCGCTGGCGCTCCTCGCGGCGGCGGTGGCGGCGGGGCTCGCCCTGCCCGCCACCGCCGATGCGCACGCGTACCTGGTCAAGACCGTCCCGGCGGCGAGCGTCGTCCTGAACGGGCCGCCGCCGAACATCCAGCTCACCTACGACGAGGCGGTCGAGCCCAGGTTCGCGATCATCTCGGTGACCGACGCCGACGGGCATCAGGAGACGACGGGCCCCGTCCACCGGTCGCCGTCCGATCCAGACACGCTCGTCGTGCCGCTTCGTCCGAACCTGCCCGAGGGCTGGTACCTGATCTATTGGCGGGCGATCTCGGTCGACGGCCACCCTGTCAACGGCGCGTTCACCTATGCCGTCGGCCCGAATCCGGGGCCCGCGCCCGAGTTCCGGGTCCCGAGCATCTCGGCGACCGCGACCACCCCGGGTCTGCTGATCACGCGGTGGTTGATGTTCGTGTTCGTGATGGCCGCGATCGGTCTGCTCGTGCTGCGCTTGATCGTGGCTCGCTCGCTCGTCCGCGCCGTCGAAGGGGTGAGTCTCAGGCCGTTGGCGATCGCATTCGGGATCGCTGCCGGGCTCGGGCTGATCGCGATTCCCGTGTATCTCGACGTCTCGACCGCGAACGACTCGCTGCGATCGGTGTTCGATCTGACCGCGCTCGTCCCGCTGTTCCGGGTGACCGCGTTCGGGCGGGCGATGGTGGATCTCGAGATCTGCTTCGCGTTGTTCGTCCTGGCGGCGGCGATCGCGCTCTGGAATGACCGTCCCGACCGTGCGCGGCGGTCCGTCGCCGAACTGATCGCGTCGGTTGGCGCATTGCTCGCGGCGGCCGCGGTGCTGGTCGTCCCCGGTGCCGCCGGTCACGCCGCCCAGACGTCGCCGCGCGGGTTGACGCTGCTGTTCGACTGGCTACACCTCGCGTCCGGATCGGTGTGGCTGGGCGGACTGGCGGGTTTGCTCGTTCTGTGGTGGACGGTCCCGTCCCCGACGCGGGTTCCGGCGCTGTCGGTGTTCGTTCCGCGGTTTTCGAACGTCGCGCTCGGCTCGGTGGTGGTGGTCGCCGCCACCGGCGTCGGCGAGGCGGTCGTTCACATGCCGGCTGTCAACGCGCTGTGGGAGACCGGGTACGGGGAGGCGATCCTGGTCAAGGCGGGGCTGCTCGGCCTCGCGATGCTGATCGCGTCCGGCAACCTGCTGCGGTCCCGGCCACGGCTGATCGCCGCGCAGCGAAGCCCTGAGGTTGGCCCACCCGCGGCCCGGCTCCTGCGCGGGCTGGTGAGCGGCGAGGTCGTGGTCGTGATCGCCGTGGTGTTCGCGGCGGCCGTGCTCTCGAGCCTGGCGCCCCCTCCGCCGGCGTTCGCGCTCGAGAACTCCGCGATCGCGACCGTCGGACCCGGACGCGTGGCCGACACGGTCAGACACGCCGGCTATGTCCTGCAGGTGCTGGTCTCCCCGAACAAGGCGGCCGCACCCGACTCGTTTGCGCTGCGAATCACCAAGGACGGACAGCCGGTGCGCGGCGCGAACGTGACCCTGCTGTTCAACCACCTCGAGATGCAGATGCCGACGCAGGAGTATCAGCTCACCGAGACCGCGCCGGGCATCTACTCGCGCGCCGCGCCGGCGCTCGTGATGGTCGGCCGCTGGGGTCTGACGTTCCAGGTAACCCCGAGGAATGGCCCGCCGTTCACGGCGCTGATCGTGGATCAGGCCGACGGATGAACCCCCGAGAAAAGGAAGCGCTCGTGATCAACCGTTCGCTACGACTCCCCTGCAGCGTGGCCGCCGTTCTCGCCGCCGTCGCAATCCTGACCGGTTGCGGCGGCGCCGGCAGCGGGCTCACGGTACCGACGGTCGCACCGGCCAGGGTGTACTCGCTCGGCGGGTTTACACCGAGCGGGTCGGTAGCCCCCGGCCACCCGGTCACGGTCTCGTTTACCGTGCTGCTCCCGAGCGGCAAGCCGTTGACTCACTACAAGACCGGCACCGGACCGCACACCGGCGTGCACCTCATCATCGTCCGCGACGACCTCGCCTACATCATCCATCAGCATCCGCCGGTCGGTCCGAACGGCCTCCTGCGCCAGACGGTCACGTTCCCGGCACCGGGCCCGTACAAGGTGCTCGTCGACGTGTACCCGAATATTCCGGGGGGGCAGGCCAACTTCCAGCTGTTTCGCACGATCGACGTCACCGGTACCTACAAGCCGCAGCCGCTGCCCGCATACAAGTCGAACCTAACCGTCGACGGCTACCACTTCGCGATGGCGCCGCACTCCGCCGTCCACGCCATCCAAGCGGAGTTCCTCAGCGTCGACGTGACCGGTCCGCATGGCGAGAAGCCGACGTTCGTCCCCTGGTTCGGAGCGCTCGCGCACGCGATCTTCTTCCGGAAGGGCTCGCTCGACTACTTCCACACCCACATCTGCGCCCCGAACGCGCCGAACTGCGGCGTGCTGCCAGGCGTGGCCTCGTCGCGGATCTCGGGCACCTCGAGCGCACCTGGGAAGCTCACGATCGGCGTGCTCTTGCCCGCGCCCGGCACGTGGCGCCTGTTCCTGCAGATGAAGCTCGGCGGGCGGATCGTGACCGCGCCCTACACGCTCGAGGTGGCGTCATGAACTCCGCACGGGTTCGCCTGCGCCTCCTCGCCGCGGTTGTCGCACTTGCCGCTGGCATCGCTGCGGTGATCGTGGCGGTCGACCTCGTGCGGAGCGCGCTTGGCTAGACGGGTGGCCACCGGACTCGCGATCGCGGCCGCGATGCTCGCACCCCCCCTTACGCCAGCGCCGGCGCGAGCCGACGGGGACCCCGCGAGCGACATGTTGCTCGCGCAAAACGTGTTCTACCCGTTCAGCCCGGCGGTCTCGGCCGCCGTCCAGAAGGCGCTCAACGCCGAGGCCGCCGCCGCCGGCCATGCTCACTTTCCGATCAAGGTCGCACTGATCGAGTCGCCGGCGGACCTCGGGGCGATCCCGAGCCTGTTCGCCAAGCCCCAGCAGTACGCGAGCTTTCTCGACCAGGAGATCAGCTTCGCGAACACGAAGGATCTCCTGCTCGTGGTGATGCCGAACGGATACGGCGTCGCCGGCCTAACCCCGCCGGCGACGAGCGCCGCGACATCGCTCCCGAAGCCGACGGAGCGCGGGAGCGACGGTCTCGCCCGCGCCGCGCTCGCCGCGATCCCCAAGCTCGCCGCCGCCGCGGGTCACCCGATCGGCGCGGTCTCCGGCGCGGCGGGGACGGGCGCGGGCAGTGGTGGCGGCGGTGGCGGCGCGACCCTGGCCTCCGTCGTCGCGCTGGCGGGCGGCGCTGTGGTCATCGCCGGCGGCGTGCTGTGGTTTCGCCGCCGGCGCGCGCAGATCCGCTGAGTTAGTGGCGCTTCGGCCGCGGCGGGGGCGGGATCGTCTCGATTCCGGGTGGCTTTTCGGGCCAGATGAGCAACACCTGGCACGGCGCGTGGTCGAGCGCGAACCGCGTTCGCGGCCCGAGGCTCTTCGGGCCGAGGCGGAGCTCCCCGTCGCGCGCGAGCACGAGCAGATCGGCGCCGGTGCATGCTTCCACGACCTCGCGCTCGACCCTCCCCCGCCGCGCCGCCGTGTGCGCGGGGCGCGCGAACCGACTACGGGCCGCCTCGAGCAGCGCCTGCGCCTCCTCGTCGGCGATGGCCCGCAGCGGCGGCCCGGGAGGTGGCGGCGGATGGCGGCCGAGTAGACGCGCGCCGGGGTGTGAGGCGAGCTCCTCGACATCGGATGGCGCCACGTGGAGCAACGTCACGTCCGCGTCCTCAGGCAGGAGCTCGCGCGCCTGATCGACGCAGGCCTCCCACGTGTCCTCGGATATCCAGACGACTACACGCATCAGATGACCTGTAGAGCCAACCACAATGCGACCGTGCAAGCCACCAGTGCAGCCGGAACGGTCAGCAGACCGAGGCGCGTGAACTCGCCCATGTCGGTCTCGTGATCATGGGCGTGCACGATCCGCCGCCAGAGAAGCGTGGCCAGCGACCCGACGTACGTGAGGTTCGGACCGACGTTGACGCCGACGAGCATGGCGAGCACGGCTCCCGGGCCGCTGACGGCGGCGACGGGCAGGATGATCAGCGTCGCCGGTAGGTTGTTCAGGAGGTTGGCGACGGCCGCGCTGATCACGGCCACGAGGAGGAGCGCCGGCAGCGCCGTGCCGTGGGGAAGGAGCGCGTCGACCGCCGTCGACAGGCCGTGGTCGCTGGCCGCCCGGACGATGACGCCCAGGCCGAGCACGAACACCAGGAAGGTCGGCTCGGCGGCGCGCACGACACCCCTCGGATCGGGCCGTTCGCGCACGACCATGGCGACCGCGCCGGCGGCGGCGACCCACACCGGCGCGATGCCGATCAGGGAGCTGAGCGCGAATCCGACCAGCGTCAGACCCACAACCGCCAGCGCAAACTTCGGCAGTGGAGGCGCCTCGAGGCTCGGAGCCGACCGCGTTGCGCCACTCCGGCGCAGGTCGCCGGAGAACGCTCGACTCAGGACGAGCCATTCGATCGCGAGCGCGACTAACCACGGGAGCACCATCAGGCCGCCAAACCGGGCGAACGACAGACCAGACGCGCGGAACGCCAGGAGATTGGTCAGATTCGAGACCGGGAGCAGCAGCGACGCGCTATTGGCGAGGTGCGTGCACGCGTAGACGTGCGGACGGGCGTTCGTGCGAAGGCGCGCCGCCGTCGCGAACACGATCGGCGTCAGCAGCACGACCGTGGCATCGAGGCTCAGGACCGCCGTCGTCGCTGCCGCGACGAGAAACACCATCGCCAGTAGCCGGCGCGGTTGTCCTCGCGAGCCGATCGCCATCCACGCCCCCAGCGCATCGAACATTCCGGCCCGCCGGCAGCCGTCGGCCAGAACGAGCAGCGCAGCGAGAAAGCCGACGGTCGGGCCGAGTTGACCGAGCGCCTCGCGTGCGCCCTTCAAGCTGATGACACCGACGACCACCAGCAACACCGCCCCACCGGCGGCCACCGCCCAGTCCGGCGCCCACCGCGGTCGCGTGACCGCGGCCACCAGGCAGGCCGCCAGCACCACGAGGGCGGCTGCCTCGCTCACGTCGGCTCCGGGGTGCCAGGCACCCGCCCATCATGCCGCCGCGGAGGCCGCTATGCGGCCAGGTCAGGCGTCAGAGTGCTGGTCGGTGTCACCGAGAGGCGAGTCGTCTTCAGCAGGCGCGCCGGGGAGCTTGTCGGCCGCCGGGCTCTTACGGCCGCCCTCGGCTCCGGGCTCCTCAGGCCGGTCCTCCGGAGCCTCGGCATCACGGCCTCGGTCGCGCTCAGTCTCATCGTGCACGTGAAATCACATCCCTTTCGGTTCGCGTTCGAACAGTTCCCCCCGTGTACCCGGACTAGCCCTGGTTATCCGGGCCTTTCGGGGGTAGCCGCGGGACGTGCGGTTGGATGTCGTAGCTCAGGCGCTGGTCAGCACGCGCGCTGAGTACGACCACCTGTTCTCGATCTACGTGCCGATCGCCGTCGGCGTCTTCCTCGTGATCGTCGTCATCGTCCTGGCCGCCGTGTTTATGTTCAAGCGGCGACCGCCCGAGCGCGCGGCCCGATGGCATGAGAACAACCCGGTCGAGGCGACGTATGCGGTTGTGCTCGGCTGCGTGGCCGCGTTCCTGCTCTACCTGACGTTCACCACCGAACACAAGGTCGACACAGTGGCCAACCAGGCGCATCCGTCCGTGGTGATCAACGTCGTCGCCTCGAAGTGGGAATGGACGTTCAACTATCCGAGCTACGGGTTCAGCGAACGCAGCGGCACGGTAGGACGCCAGCCGCTCGTCGTTCCCGCCGGTGAGGCGGTCCGGTTCAACCTCAGCTCGGTCGACGTGATCCATTCGTTCTGGATCCCGGCGCTGCGTTACAAGCACGATGCGATCCCGGGCTCGGTCCAGGTGATCACGCTGACGTTCTCCAGAGGCGTATTCCCCGGGCAGTGCGCGGAGTTCTGCGGCCTGCGCCACGCCGACATGATCTTCACCGCCTACGCGGTCACACCGGCCGCGTTCGCGGCCTGGGCGAAGAGGAAGGGCAGAGGTCCGACTCCATGAGCGCCTCGACCACTCCTGGCCCTCGCATCTCGCGGATGACGGGTTGGTTCGGTGCGGTCACGAGCACCGACCACAAGCGGATGGGCGTGATGCTAGGCGTTTGCTCGCTGTTCTTCTTCCTGCTGGGTGGCGTGTTCGCGCTCCTGATGCGCACGCAGTTGGCCCAGTCGAACATGCAGTTCGTCTCGGACAACTCCTACAACGAGCTGTTCACGATGCACGGATCGACGATGATCTACCTGTTCGTCACGCCGATGGCGATCGCGCTCGGTCTCTACCTGGTGCCGTTGCAGATCGGGGCGAGTCGTGTATCGGCTCCCCGCCTGTGCCTGGCCGGTCTGTGGACCTGGTTGTGCGGCGGGCTGGTCATGCAGCAGGGCTGGTTCGCCTCGGGCGGCGCCGGGCGGACCGGCTGGTCTTCCTATGCCCCGCTGTCCAACGGGACGAACACGCCGGGGGTGGGGCAGGATCTGTGGGTGATCGGCGTGATCCTGGCTGCGTGCGGCATCCTGCTGATGGCGGCCTGTCTGGTGGCCACGATCGCGCGCCGGCGTGCGCCCGGGATGTCACTGCTGCGCATGCCCGTGTTCACCTGGACCGAACTGGTCAGCGTGCTGATGGTGGTGGGCGCCTTCCCGATGCTGATCCTGGCGATGGTGCTGCTCTATATCGACCGTCACGGCGGCCACATCTTCACCGGCTTTGCTGGCGCCATCGACTACCAGGACCTGTTCTGGTTCTTCGGCCATCCGGTGGTGTACGTGATGTTCTTCCCCTATCTGGGATCGGCGGCCGAGGCGATCGCGGTGAGTTCGCACAAGCGGTGGTTCGGCTACATCGCGTTCGTCGCCTCGATGATGATGTTCGCGGCGCTGTCGATGGCAGTGTGGTCGCACCACATGTACGTCACCGGCGGAGTGACCAACCAGTACTTCGCGTTCACTTCGACCGCCCTACTGGTGCCGGCCGGGATCGAGTACTTCGACATGATCGGCACGCTGATCGGCGGCTCGATCGTGCTGCGCACGTCGATGCTGTTCGGGCTGACTTTCTTCCTCCAGTTCCTGATCGGCGGCCTGAGCGGGATCTTCGTCGCCTCGCCGGTGCTCGACTACCAGGCGTACGGCACGTACATCGTGGTCGCGCACTTCCACTACACACTGTTCGCCGGGAGCATCTTCGGGTTCTTCGCCGGCGTCTACCACTGGTTCCCGAAGATCACCGGCGCGTTGTTGCGGGAGCGGCTCGGCAAGCTGCAGCTGCTGCTGATGGTGGTGGGGACGAACCTGACGTTCTTTCCGATGTTCTTCCTGGGCAATGATGGGATGCCGCGACGGGTATCGCGATATCCGACCCATCCGGGGTGGGGCACGCTCAACGAACTGGAGACGTTCGGCGCGGGGATCATCGCCCTCGGCGTCCTCGTGTTCCTGTTCAACGTGTTCGTGTCGCTCCGCCGGCGGTTGCCCGCGGGTGACGATCCGTGGCTCGGGCACACGCTCGAGTGGGCCACCACGTCGCCCCCGCCGCCGCTCAACTTCGAGGCGCCGCTGCCGCCGATCCGGTCCTACGCGCCGCTGCTCGACCTGCGCGAGGCGGAGATCGACCGGGCGCGCGAACGTGCCGAGGTGACTACGGGCTGATGCGGGGCGGCGCGATCCCAATTCTGACCTGGGGGACGATCCTGCTCGTGCTGGCCATCGGCAACTGGGTGTGGAATGACCGGCTCGTCGGGGGACTCGCGGCCAGCAGCGCCGTGGCCATCATCTACTTGTTGGGACTGGCCGTCTGGCTGGCGCGTCATGAGGCGATCCGCCGCGGTCCTCCCGAGCGACGGGTCGAGCTCGAAACGCTTCCGCAGACCAGCCTCGCCGCCGTCGGCATCGGGGTGTCGGCGGGCTGCGCGTTGTTCGGACTCGCTTGGGCGAGGTTCCTGCTCGACTTCGGGATCGCGCTGTTCATCGTGTCGATTGGGCGGATGGCGCTCGAGCTTCGCGCCGAGCGCGCGAGCCGACGTCAAGTGCTCGGCGAGGAGAAATCCGAGTGAGCGCGCCGTCGCTCCCCTCCCTGCTCGCGACGCACTGGTCGCTGAGCGCGTCCGTGGTGGCCCCGGCAGCAGGGGCGGCGCTCCTGTACGGGCTTGCGGCCCGAAGCCGACGCTGGCCGCTTCGGCGCACGGCCTCATTTTTGGCAGGGATCGGCGTCATCGTCGTCGCGCTGCAGTCGGGAATCGACGGCTACGACGCTCAGCTGCTGTCCGATCACATGGTCCAGCACCTGCTGCTCCTGGTGGTCGCGCCGCCATTGCTGCTCGGCGGCCGCCCGGTCATCCTCGCGCTCCGGACCCTCCCGCCGGTTCACCGCCGCCGCCTCGCCGAGGCTCTGGATCTAGCCCGACGAGTCACCGGACCGTTGGCGTCGCTCGCGCTCTTCGCCGCGGTGATTCTGTTGACCCACCTGCCTTCGTTCTACGACGCGACGCTTCGTCATCCGGCGCTCCACGAGATGGAGCATGGGCTGTACGTCCTCGCCGGCGTGCTCATGTGGTCGCCGCTGCTCGACGGCGACCCCCTCCCTCGACACCGCCTCGGCGGCCTCGGCAAGCTCGTTTACCTGATCGCGGCGATGATGCCGATGGCGCTGGTCGGCGCCTACCTCAACCGCCACGCAAGCCTCGTGTACCCGGCGTACGGGCCGCCGGCGCGGACGCTTGGCATCTCGGCGCTGGTCGACCAGGCGCAGGCGGGAGCGATCATGTGGGTGGCCGGCGGCGTAGTCATGACGGCGATCGGCCTGTGGACGGCGGTCGCGGCGTTGGTGGCCGAAGAGCGCCGCCAGGTTGCTCGGGACGCCCGCGCGGACGCCTTGCGGGCGCGCGCCGAAAGGATGCGTCCGGCGTGAGGCGGCTATTCCTGCGCTGGTTCACCCACCGCTCGCGAGTCCCGCGCCCGCTGCGCGCGATGCTCGCCCTGGCCCTGGGAGCCGCTTGGCTTGTCGGCCTCGCCGCGCCGTCCTCGCCTGCTCAAACCGCATCGACCCCGGCAAACGGATCGGCTGCACCGACCAAGACCCCGCTTTCGCCCGGCGCCGGCAACCCGACCAAGAGCTTTCCCGACTCACCGGCGCTCCGCGCGCAGGGATTCACCCTTTACCAGTCGAGCTGCTCATCCTGTCACGGGATTGCCGCGCAGGGAACGCCTGGCGTCGCGCCGTCGCTCCGGGGGGTCGGTCCCGGCCCGGTCGACTTCTATCTCTCCACCGGCCGGATGCCGCTCGAGCAACCGCGCGAGGAGCCACTCCGCAACGCGCCCGCGTTCACGCGGACACAGATTGACGCCCTGATCGCCTACATCAGCTCGTTCGGCGGTCCGGCGGCGCCGACCGCCAACCCCGCCAACGGCAACCTCGCTGTCGGCTTCGGTCAGTTCACGCTGCACTGCGCCGGCTGCCACCAGATCGTGGCGCGCGGTGGGATCACGGTCAACGCTCAGGCCCCGGACTTGCAGGAGGCGACCCCGCAGCAGCTCGCCGAGGCGGTGCGCATGGGCCCGTATCTGATGCCGCACTTCGACGCGAACCAGATCGACCAGCATCAGCTCGACTCGATCGCCCGCTACGTGCTGTGGACGCGGCACCCTTACAACCGCGGCGGGTGGGGGATCTACAACATCGGGCCGATCCCCGAGGGCATGGTCGCCTGGTTCATCGGGTTGGCCGCGCTGGTGATCGTGGCTCGCCTGATCGGCGAGCGGACGGACGAGCCCGTATGACCCCCGGAGAGGAGGCTGAGCAGTGAGCTCCGACGACCACAGGACGGTCTCGCGGTTGGCCAGGATGTTGGGCGGGCTGGTCGCCGTGCGCGCGGCCTTCCGCGCGGCCCGCAGCAAACAAGTGCCGCCCCCGCCCCCGCAGGAGTCCGATGTCGATCCGCGTAAGCGCGTCGTCCCGTCCAACCGGCGGACCGAGGGCTTGGTGGCGCTGCTGCTCGTGGTGGCGGCGCTGTTCGCGTTTGCCTTCACGGTGGTCTACGTCGTGCTGTCCGCGAACACCCAGCTGCTCGGGATCGCCATTGGCGGAGCACTGTTGCTACTTGCCGCCGCGTGCATCGTGGCCGGCAAGTTCGTGGTTCCGCAGGAGACGGCCGTCGAGGAGCGGGGTCCGCTGCTCGACGAGGAGCAAACCAAGGAAGTCGTCGGGATGATCGAGGCGGGCGGTGAGGGGATCTCTCGCCGCACGATGCTGGTGGGCGCGGGCGGGGTGGCAAGCGCCGCGCTTCTGACCGCTGCGGCAACCCCGCTGGCCTCGCTCGGACCGACGCTCCACTCCCTGCACGAGACCCCTTGGGCACGCGGCGTACGCCTGGTCGACGACAATGGCCGGCCGTACCTGGCCAGCAAGATCCAGACGGGCTCGTTCTACACGGCGCTTCCGGAGGGCAAGGATCCCGAGGCCTTCGGGGCTGGGCTGCTCGTGGTTCGCCTTCCTGCGGAGTTCATCCACCTGCCCGCAGCGCGGAACGACTGGGCCCCGGACGGGATCCTCGCCTATTCGAAGATCTGCCCCCACGCCGGCTGTGCGATCTCGCTTTACCGCTATCCGACGTACGCCCCGACCAGCCAGGAGCCGGCGTTCACCTGCCCCTGCCACTACTCGACCTTCCTCCCCGGGGAGGGAGGTCGAGTCGTATTCGGTCCCGCCGGCCGCGCACTTCCGCAGCTGCCGCTGATGGTCGATGCAGAGGGCTACCTGCGGGCGGCCGCGGCGTTCCACGAAGACATCGGCCCCTCGTGGTGGGGAGTCCACCGCTCCCAGTCGTGAACCCGCTCGAGCGCTACGCCCACCGCCGGTTCGAGCGCGCCAGCCGCGGGGCCGAGGAACGCCTCGGCGCCTGGGCCGGGATCAAGTGGGCGATGCGCTACGTGTTCCCCGACCACTGGTCGTTCCTGCTTGGGGAGATCGCCCTCTACTCGTTCATCGTCCTGGTCGCGACCGGCATCTATCTGACGCTCTACTACGTCCCGAGCGACTCCCAGGTCGTCTACCACGGCTCCTATCCGCTGCTCTACGGCCAGCAGATGTCCGAGGCCTACCGGTCAGTGCTGAACCTCAGCCTCACCGTCCCTGCCGGTCTGCTGTTCCGCCAAGTGCACCACTGGGCCGCGGACGTGTTCATCGCCGCGATCGTGCTCCACCTGATGCGGATCTTCTTCACGGGGGCGTACCGCAAGCCGCGCGATCTCAACTACTTCATCGGGCTTACGATGCTCATGCTCGCCATCCTCGAGGGCTTCGCCGGTTACTCGCTGGGCGACGATCTCCTGTCCGGGATGGGTCTGGCGATCGCGTACTCGGTGGCGATGTCGATCCCGTTCGTCGGCGGACAGCTGGCCACCCTGATTTGGGGCGGCCCGTTCCCCGGGAGCGACTCTTTCCTTGCCCGACTGGAGATCGTCCATGTGCTGCTGATCCCGGTCGGCCTGGCGGTGCTGATCACCTTCCACCTGGCGATCATCATGCGCCAGCACCACTCGCAGTTCCCCGGCCCCGGGCGGCGCGAGCGCAACGTCGTCGGCACCCCGATGTGGCCGGCTTACGCCCTTCGCTCGATCGGGCTGCTGCTCGCGGTTGCCGGCGTTTTATTCCTCCTGGGCGGGCTCATCCAGATCAATCCGATCTGGCAGTGGGGCCCGTACCACCCATACCTGTCGGAGAACGGCGCCCAGCCCGATTGGTACATCGGATGGCTGATCGGAGCGCTGCGGCTGATGCCGAACTGGGAGCTCGTGATCGCTGGCCGCACCGTGATCCCCAATCCGTTCTGGGGCGGCGCCGCCTTCCCGCTGTTGGTGTTCGGAGTTCTGTTCGCGTGGCCGGCGATCGAGCGCAGGATCACCGGCGACATCCGACGACACGATCTCCTCGACCGCCCGCGCGACCGTCCGATCCGAACTGCAATCGGCGCGGCGTTCCTCAGCTGGGTCGTGATCGTGTTCGCGGTCGGGTCGACCGATCGGATCTTTTATCGCCTCGGCGTCTCCTACACCACCCAGATTCACGTCTGGCGGGTCGGCATCTGGGTGATCCCCATCGTGATCTTCTTCATGACCAGGAGTGCGTGTCGCTCGCTCCAGTTGAGCGGAGCGCATCCATTGCGGGCGTGGCAGGGGAACGTCATCCGCCGCCGCCAGGACGGGACGCTGGAGGTCGTTGCACCGAGCCCGGACCAAATCGCACCTAAGCCCACGGAGCCGCCGGTCGGCACGGTGCCCGGTCGCGAATTCGAGGACTAGGGGTTACTGCGCGTGGCAGCGGGGGCCGCTCCGCCACCGCGACCTGCACCACGGCGCAGTCCTCCCAGGGCCGGAGATAGTGGCCGCCGATCGCGCTGCGCGGCTCTCCAATTCGCCGCTCCACTGCGGCCAGCACCGCATACGCCATCTCGCCGAGCACGCGCAGGGGCTGATGTCGGTTCTGCCGCTGCCCGAGGTGGCATTCGGCAAGGGCGTCGAGGCCGTGACGGCGCAGCGCATCGATCAGCACGGCGACCTCGACGCCGTAGCCGACCGGGAACGGGATCGACTCGAGCAGGTCCCGGCGCCCGGCGAACTCACCCGCCAGCGGCTGCGCGAACCCCGCGAGCCTCGGCTCGTGGAGGTTTAGGACCGGCCTCGCCATCAGCTCGGTGACGCGCCCACCCTCGTCAGCCAGAGTTACGCCGCCGGCCAGCAGCGGGCGGTCGAACGCTCCCTTGACAAGCTGGAGCGTGTCGTCGGCAAGGAGTGGTCCGATCAGCCCCTGGAGGTGATGCGGGTGGGGATTCCCGGTATCACCGTCGAGGAAGCAGACGATGTCCGTGCTCGTCGCGTGCAGCGCCCGCCACATCGCATCGCCCTTCCCAAGCGCGGGACCATGGTCAGGCAGTAGCTCGTCCTGGTCGATCACACGGGCGCCGGCCTCGCGGGCGATCCGCGCGGTGCCGTCGGCGGAAGCGGCATCGACGACGAGCACGTCATCGACCACTCCGGCCTCGCGCAGCGGCTCCACAGTGGCAGCAATGACGCCGCGCACGGTGTCGGCGCACTCCTTGGTCGGGATCACCACGCCCACCGTGGTCGAGCCCTTGTGACGGCGGAGCAGCTCGGCCGGAAAGGCATCGGCGGTGTAACGACGGCGGGCGGCCCACGTCGAGACGGCCAGGTCGACCGAGAGTCCGCGCGCGGCGCGGCCGGTAGCACGCGCCGAGGTGCGAACGCGCACGTCTTCGGCGCGGACGATTGCGATGCCGTGGCCGGTCAGGCGCTCGGCGAAGGTCGCGTCTTCGAGCGCGAGCACAGGCTCGAGCCCGCCGACCGCGCGGTACACGCCGGCGGTGACGCCGATTGAAGCGCCCGCGAAGTGATGGTGCGCGGCGCTCGGATCGGTCTCGCGAACACGTTGGAGACGCTGCGCAGCGTCACGTTCACGGCGGTGGAGCACCTCGGGCGCGAGCGTGCGAACGTCGTCGGGGTCTAGCTCGATCATGCCCGCGATCGCTCGGGCCCCGCGGCGGACGTGCTCGAGCTGGTGCGCCAGCCAGTCGGGCGCGGGCCGCGAGTCCGCGTCGGTGGTCGCGATCAGTCCGTGTTCGAGGCCCCGC
>Ga0335073_10004848_pt1 | contig 18861 bp, 22 predicted proteins | sample Lox_Sample_22_FD_207093 | JGI IMG/M metagenome (GOLD analysis project Ga0335073, IMG submission 207093) | Soil microbial communities from Loxahatchee National Wildlife Refuge, Florida, United States - Lox_Sample_2.2 | ecosystem: Environmental > Terrestrial > Soil > Wetlands | place: USA... | reverse complement strand
CCCGTTTGGATGCCTCGTAGGAACTATGAGGTGAGATCGATTTATGAGTGGATTTACCCAAATCTGATGGCACTTTCTGGAAACACTTTGAGCACATTCAATCCATTCCCTTACCGTTAGCTTGAGAACTCCAGATGGCTGCTTACCAACAAAGAACGATCGTATTCCACCTGCTCGATAAATGCTCCTGGCTGCCTCCATTAACGGTGAACCTGCCTTTTTGATGGCCTTCCCTATCTCACCCTTCTCCACGTGTTTAAGAGGATGTTTCCCTTCCCAAATAGACCCGTCGACTTTTCCCTTCGAACCACCCGTATTTGCGATAAGATACGTCTTCAATCTGTCAAACGGCGCGGTCGTCGTTCTAGAGATGGCACCCGCAATTCCTCCGGCAGTAAAGTACCCCAAACTTCTCGTGGTGCTATAACTTACCAACGCATCTCCCTCTGACGTGATTTGTGAATGTTCTTGGTAATAACTGAATATGTTTTGTATCGATACTCTATCCAACGGCACCAACAGGAGGAAGTTTCGCCATTCTGTGAACTCAATGACACCATCGTGATTGGTGTCGACTGTATCGAAGAAAGCTCGGAGCATGCTGGGGTTTATCACAATTCCGCTGTGTTCCAATGCATATTGGACTTCCTCATATTCCAGTTTGCCATTTCTTGAAGTATCTATTCGATCGAATAATCTGCGCAACTCCCGCTCAGTCTCAATTATAAAGGCTTTGAATTCGTCAAACTACACACGAGTCAATCGCCTTGACGACAACAAAATGGAAGGCGGAATACCTCTATCACACCATCATGATTCAAATCAGCAGAGCGCATAACATTGTCGAGAAACGAATCAGCGCCAGCTAAAGGATGATTGATCTTCTGCAGACCCTCCTTAAGAGACCGTCTGTCGAGTCTCCCTTTATTATGCACATCGAGCTTCTTGTAGAGCTTTTCAATGCGTTCCTCCCGTTCAGGGCCGGATTCAGGGATGTCAATGTCAGGTTGAGCCATTCATCGCCTGGCAGTAGCACTAAATGGACAACGTGGAGTCGACCCGACGGGGTGTGCTGGTGTTTGTTTTTGGCTGCAGGCCCGGCCACTCGAATCGTGGACCTGGATCGGGTACCACGATATGCCGTCATCGCTAATTTCCGGAGTGTCTATCTATTTATAGGGCAAAAACCCTCTCACGCACCTCTAATTTTGCCAACTCCGATCATACTACACCATCACAACCCGGTGGATAATGACGGGTCTGAAGAGGAAACGTTCTTCTGACGATGACGAAGCAGAGGGAGGAGGAGATCCAAACCCTCCTCTTCCTGATGAACCGTTACCTGAATCCAGTGAAGCGCCTCCGCTCCCAGACGAACCCCTTCCCGAAGATCCTTCTCTCGCCGAAGCTCCACCTTTACCTGACGAGCCTGTGCCTTCAAGCGAAGATGAAGATGAATCTACAGACGAAGAAAGCGATTCTAAAACCCTAGAAAAACCATCCGACAACGAAGCAGACCCATGGCAGGCAATATGGGACCCCAACGCAAATGCCTACTACTTTTACAACAGCGAAACAAAAGAATCCACATGGCTAAATCCCCGTCTACCACGTCAAGAAGCAGAAGCCTATCTCGCTGCTCATCCACCTCTAATCGATCCCACTGCTCCACCGACTATCCCTCGAGAACCCATTCCAGACGACATATACAACCCTGAAACGGGCGAATACGGATTTACTGCTCGTTTCAACGCGCGAACCGGTAAGTTCCAAAATAATCCGGAGCATACTGCAGAGAATTTTAGTACAGAGGGACAGATTATGAGGACTGCGCGGGAGTATTTTGATGTGAGTCAGATGGCAGAAGGCAAAGTTATTGGACAGAGTGGAGGAGCTTTGAAGAGTGAGAGGAAGATGATGAAGATACCTAAGGCTCAGTTGAAGGAACTTATTCGACGGAAGAGGGAGAAGAAAGATAGGAATAAGAGGGAATGGTTAAGGAATGATGATATTATTGTCAGAAAGCATTAGACAGCGATGGAAATTTAACGTCTTGAAATATTATGATAAGGATATGCGTTGGTTCGGGTATATTCACGCTAAATGTGGTATCTCATTAGGCTGCAGGCAATTTGTCCGGTCGAGACTTCTGAACGTCCTTTGTTCTTTCTTGGGAAATCTCCTAAATTTCCTCAAATCGGTAGTCGTTGTTCGAAGTTCTACAATCAGATTGTGTTTGGACGCGAAGGAATACATTTGAACTCCTCGTACTCGTGAATTTGCCCTGACATCGCTTATTTTTGTAAATCCAAAAGGTTCAGTTTTAGGTAACACCAATATTCTTCTCTCCATTGCAATATGTCCTTTCATATATCCCTGGTCAATGAGATTGATAGTGATGCCAACCAAATCATCAGCATCCCATTCAATGAATTCTTCCCCAGTGATAGCGGCTGCACGTCGTAAAAACGGAGTTGCAGTCTGTGCCACAAAATTTAATGGAATTGAAGTGTGTACGTTGGGATTGCTAGCCCGCAATGGAAGATAGTAAAGAAGAAATCTACAATCAGATCATCTCGTGCGAGAGTCAAGTACACTTTCCGGATGAAGACGCGCCAAACTAAGGTCTCCAGGCGTTCTTTCAATGGAACCCAAATTCCCATGTGCAACAGCCATTTCCTTGCATCGGAATACAATGCTTTGGCAAGTAATTCGAAGTTTCCCTCTTTGACCGATTGAATGATTGGATTGAAGATATGTTGTAAAGAGAAGGCAGCGAGTAGAGCTTGGGATGGGAAGATTCCAAGAGGCAACGAAGCTGCCACAAGATAAATGAAGATTAGTCTAAATCAATAAAAGCCTTTTAGTCAAGTAGATACCGTTTCTGTTGAAGCGCATTGGCATGACAAGTATCCAAACATCGAAGTAACAATTCCCTTGCTTGTCGAAAGTGGAAGTTATGTAATTCATACCGAGCCTGATAATATTCGAAGGTAACTCTATCTGCCTTCCCGAGTGACGATTCTGTAATTGATGACTTGGCTAATGTGTCAAACACCATTTTACACATCCGATGATTGTTCATCTTAAAGTAACATCGAAATAATTGGTTTCCAAGGAAGTATCCCAGCGTGACTTTTGTGCCTGTTCGATCGCTGATAACTGAATTGAACAATCGTTGAAGTACTTTTGCAGGTTCTTCAAAGGGATATGTTGAATCGTATACTTTCTGTTGTTGTAGTTGGAGATGAGTTTGATGTGCAATCGCAAGGAACTGTTTCACTAGATCCCTTGTAAATGGAACTAGCCATGATCCTTGAGAGCGCATGAATACGACAGAGTAGACACTACATTAGTCACACACAGTAAAGTAGATACGGAAAGAATTTCGACAGATTTTCCAGTTGAATGTTTCCATTGTTTGGATCGTAGGAATGTAGATATTGGAGATAAAGTCCGCCTAAACTACACCATAGTGTATCCAGTTCACCACCCTGAAAGTCCTTGAAAACTTGTACTTTTTCAGCAGCGATGGAAGCGATTTGTTGTATCTTCTGCGGGGAAGCCTATTGTCAACCCCTGGATTCAACAGAGGTGTGTACCAAGCGGAGTTGCGACAGAAAGGGTTCGATTTGAGAGTATATCGGAGGTATATCGAAGCGGAAGAGTGTTCGAAGTTGAGAGGAATCTTGTGAACGGATCGCTTGGACAACGCGATTGAAAAAAGGAGAGACTACATCCGGAACAGCATTCGTTGCCAGCATCCTCAATGTCCAAAATTGATGGAGCGTTCAATGATGGATTTTGCGATCGCCGTCCCATTCAGCCTATGATCGCCATACCAAAGGGCTTCCGCATTCATGAAAGTTCGCGCGCGCATCACCAATCGCATTTCATCCGTGGTCCCAAACATGGATCAAGAAGACGCTTCGCTACTTTCACAATCCGAGGAAGATATACACATTCCACCCTCACCGACAAGACTTCGTCGAGAACAAGCCATAACAGATTACAAACGCAAAGTAGTCGACCATCGCGAATGGGAGGCCAAACTCAAGAACCTACGAATGGGAATCCGGGATCTAGAAAAGGCTTATGACAAGACTGAAGATGATATGAAAGCTTACAACCAGTTGGACAAATTGTAGGGGGAGTTTTGAAACAGTTGGATGACGAGAAGTTTATTGTGAAGGCTAGTAATGGACCGAGATATGTTGTTGGGTGCAGAAACAAGGTCAAAAAGGATAAGTTAAAGTTGGATGCTAGAGTCGTTATGTGCTTTTCACTATTTGTGAAATGAGTTTGTCAGTGTGCTGATGGTAGCTTTGGATATGACTACGTTGACTATTATGAGGATGTACCTAGAGAAGTCGATCCTATGGTGTGTTCAATGAGCTTGGAAGACCCTGGACAAGTATCATTTGCTGGTATTGGTGGATTATCAGAACAAATTCGTGAATTGCGAGAGGTAATTGCCGCAAGGGAGCTCGAGTTAATGTATTGTATAGGTTATCGAACTGCCCTTGAAAAATCCAGAGTTGTTTATGCGTGTTGGAATCAAGCCTCCGAAGGGTGTCTTACTTTATGGGCCGCCAGGAACGGGCCAAACCTTGTTCGCACGAGCTGTTGCATCGTCGCTGGATACAAGCTTCCTCAAAGTTGTTTCCTCAGCGATAGTCGATAAATACATTGGTGAATCTGCAAGGCTAATAAGAGAGATGTTTGGATATGCAAAGGACCATGAGCCATGTATCATTTTCATGGATGAAATTGATGCAATTGGTGGGAGACGTTTCAGCGAAGGCACCAGTGCAGATCGTGAGATCCAAAGAACATTAATGGAACTTCTCAATCAGTTGGACGGTTTCGATTATCTGGGTTTGTCCTTTCAAGTCGAAGGTTTCTGATTCTAGGTAAAACCAAGGTAATCATGCTGACGAATCGTCCGGATACACTTGATCCTGCACTTCTTCGGCCAGGTCGATTAGATCGAAAAATTGAAATTCCTCTTCCTAACGAAGTCGGTCGTCGTCTCGAGATCTTGAAGATTCATGCGTCGACTGTCAACAAAAAGGGAGAAATTGACTATGAGGCACTTGTCAAGTTGAGTGAGGACTTCAATGGAGCGGATTTGCGAAATGTGGTTACTGAGGCTGGGATGTTTGCTATTCGAGAAGACAGAGACTACATCGTCCAGGATGACTTGATGAAGGCTGTCAGAAAAGTTGGAGAGACGAAGAAACTCGAGGGCAAGCTTCAGTACAAGAAGTTGTAGCATTCGACGACATAGATAAAACGCCAACATTGCATGTCGAAGGCATTTCCCGGTGATATCCCAGAAGACGGATGAATAGCCGCGGTAGAGAACTTAGCTGTTTCCAAACTTCCGTCGGTGAACCTTAATGGGAATGTGTAGCCGGCGCCATCGAAATTCAAAGGGAGATGGAATAATCAAGGATATTCCGAAGTTCGAGATATCGATCTCAGAAACGAGTCAATTTGCGACCGCGCTTATCCCGAGGCTCGTTCTGAATGGCCCGAAATTAATTTCGCGTTCGCTATGACACTTTCTGTACCTTAGATCCAGCGATCGCAAGATCCTCGGTATTCCCGCGGCTCCCTGTTTTGCTGGACGGCGTATCAACGTTTTGCCATCCAGCCAATCATCGGAGTGCCGTTTATCTTTGGAGAAAATCCGTGGCTGGTTTCTGCGCTTTTTAACTTTGGCTAAATCATCCAATTCCTTGTCTGTGAGTGGCCCCCCACAATTTGAGTTTACGACACTCAATGCGCATATTTACCAATGTGTTTGCAGGGCTGATAAAGAAACCAGAGATTATAGTTCGGCTAAGATTGAATGAAAGGCTGGAAATTTGGGGTAATGAGATCCGCGGCCTCGCCACAACCTGCAAGTCCATGTCTGGCCTTACGTACAAATGTGCTCGAGCCTCGGAACTTTACATATTGGCACGGCCCTCTATCAAGCTTTCTGCATACTCTGTTATCTCAAGTCCACGAGGTATATAAGGCCGCCGCCTGACTCGCCACCCCCAAAACCACATCCACCTCTCTTGATTCTTACTTGAAATAAAGTGCCTCAGAACACATACAATGGAGAAACAAGCCGACTACGAAAAGAATCTTCAGGATCCTGCCTTGTCCCCCTATGAGTCGGCACACGAGCCTGAAGACATGGGCGAGGTCATCATTGCTGGCAGACCAAATTTCTTGAAGAAATTGAACCATATCCTTTCTCGACTCGGAGGAGAAGAGAGAGGCATTGAACGAGTTCTTCCTCATGAAAAATCCGATCAGGTAAATCCCTACATTAACAAATGATTAATGGAATAGCATCCATATGACAACTTTTCAGTCTGGATGAGTGCTAATATGACTGTATCGACTTTCTCCCTCGGTATTTTGGCCTTTTTGAATTGCGCTGATAAGGACAGGGACACTTGGACCTTACCTGTTTTACCTCGGATGGTGGGATTCCTTCCTCACGATCCTGTTTTTCAATATGATCGGAATGATTCCGCCTGCATACATGGCTACCTTTGGTCCCAAGATGGGTCTCCGAGCAATGACAATTCCTCGATTCAGTTTCGGTTGGTATGGAGCTATGGTTCTCGCGTGTGCAAACGTCATTGCCTGTATGGGCTGGTCCATGGTCAACTCAATCGTCGGAGGACAAGTTATTACTACTCTTTCCAACGGAAGCTGCCCCCTCGTTGTCGGTGTTATTATCATCGCCATCATTTCTCTTCTCGTTGCCCTGCTCGGGTACAAGTTCGTTCACTACTACGAGCGATTCAGCTGGATCGTCACGTTCATTCTCTTCTGTATTGTGGCTGGTCTCGGCGCTAAACACTTTTACAACGCTCCTTTCGGAGGAACTGGACAAGCTGAAGCTGCCAGTGTTTTGTCGTTTGGTGGTGCAGTCTTTGGTTTCGCTGTTGCATGGATCAGTTTAACCGCCGACTATAACGTCAACATGAGCGTGGATATTCCCCGATGGAAAGTCTTCTTCTGGACCTACCTTGGTCTCTTCTGTTCCTTGAACTTCATTGAGTGGCTCGGTAAAATACTCTTGAAAGACTATATCTGACGATAGGCGCTGCCTGCATGGTTGCTAGTACAGTTATTCCGGAGTGGTCTGATGCCTACAACGACAACAACGGCTCCGTCGGTGGTTTGATCGGTGCTGTATTGGCTCCAGTTGGCGGTTTTGGAAAATTCTGTCTCGTCCTCCTCGCCTTGTCCATTGTTGCCAACAACATCCCCAACAATTATTCTCTCGGATTGTCCGCTCAAGTCCTCGGCAACTGGGCCGTGAAGATCCCTCGCTTCATCTGGACTTTTGTGGGTGTCATAGTCTACGTCATTGCTGCCGTCGCTGGTCGCAACCATTTCGCTACTATTCTCGATTCATTCCTCCTATGCATGGGTTATTGGTTCACACCCTTTTTTGTCGTCATTTTCGAAGAACATCTCATCTTCCGACGACAAGTATACAATTTGGAAGACTGGGCAAATAGAAAGAATCTTCCTGTTGGTATCGCTGCAGGCATCGCGTTTGCGGCAGGTGTTGTTCTTGCTGTAATGGGAATGAGTCAGCAATGGTATGTTGGACCGATAGCCTTGGCTGCAGGAGGATCTCCTTATGGTGCTGATCTTGGATTTGAAATGGGATTTGCGACGACTGCCATTCTGTATCCACCTTTGAGGTATTTTGAGAAGAGGCACTTCAAACGTTGATTAATGGATTTTGTGGGATTTTATTGTGGTATCTTTGTCACAGGAAGTGTCATTGTATTTTTATTTAGTTATTCCCTTTGATAAGATAATTAAACGGCTGTGATGCCATTACGAGTCGTGATACATTGTCAAAGATCCGAGTACAAGCATGCATTAAACTGTTTAAACCACCAACACCCTAAAGACTGTCACCCAAAGCCTCTTCCGGGTAACCATACAAAAGCCAAGCCGAGTTTACATGCGATCCCTTCTACGAAAGCAGAACTTATGCGAAACCGATACCAATAGACATTAGATCTAGATAATTAGTTCAAGACATTCTGCGGATCATACGTCCTCGATATCGAAATCAAATTCGACATCGTCTTCCCCATCAGGAGGAAACGTATCAGTCTCATTAATCTTCGCAGTCTCTGGTAACTCTCCATAAGCCTTCAAATTCCTCGCCTCATCAGCCGTATACTTCAGAATCACATCTCCCTTGGCATCCTGGAAATCCCGAAGACTAACCAATATAATATCTCCTTGATTAATCCACACCTTCTTTCGTAGTTTCCCTCTTATATGAGCAAGTCGTTTCTCTCCGTCAAAACACTGTGCTTCCAAACGTCCGTTTCCAAGCATTTTTATTACTTGTGCGTATTCTACAGGTCAGTGAGTGACTCACTCGTAAGGGAGACATACCTTGTCCGTCTTCTTTGAAGACGAGTTCGCGCTTCTCTGATTCATTTTCGTTTTTACCTCGTCGACGATTTTTACCGCCTTTGCCTTTGTTCTTGGGCTACAAGGTCAACAGCTGGAAGGGAAAGGGAGTACCATGATGATGTTGTTGATTGCAAAGATTTTCTTGATTTTCCATTGTTTGGACAGCGGCTCGTCAGCAGTCAACTTTCATTGGTCCCCACGCTTTGCTGGCGAATCCCCGAGATGAAGCTCAACAACTCATCGTGCTTTGCTGATACTGTATATACAAAGAGAGGAAGGGAAAGCTTGATCATTCAGACTGACGTTCTTTATCATCCTTCCGTCATGAGGATTATGGAGCCCGAGTCATGCAGTTGTTTGTAATCTGACGGACCTCAGATTCAAGGTACGGCATCACGACACCGAGACATATAATGGATCTGGAGAGTTCGCAATCGTTTTTGTCAATGCACTTAGGTGAGAGGAGAAAGTCATATAACTCTGACATGGGATGGGTGGGTAGCGTTTTCCGAATTCGCTAAACATATGTCCGAATGCAGGAGACAGAGATAGATGATTACAATGGATTGGAGCAAACTCAACTTTTAGCTACGCTCTGCCTGAATTTCCCGTAACTTTTGGTGCACACGCTCTTGTCTCTCCTCCTTGGACAATTTCTTCTGCTTGTAATTCTTGGTATCAGCGTAACTAGCCTGCTTCCCTGTAGGGGTGAACGTGGGATCGGCACGAATCTTCTCGTGTGCCTCTCGGTACACATCCTCAAGGGTATCGGATGTTATATCGTCTTCGAGGTATTTAGCGAACTGACGTTTATACTTCTCCTCATCGTCTTCTTCAAGAGAATCCATGTACTAGAATAGGTTAGATAATTTGGAAGAGAATGGGGTACCTCGCCAACATGTCCACCGTAGATGTACTTCTTCAAAGTATCTGCGTCAAGAGCTTTACTTTCAGAATCGTATCCAGGGAATCGATTTTCAGAATGAGGAATATAAAGACCGCCATCGCTAGCACCCTTGAGAGCACCGAAAACTCTGCTTCCAGTCGAGGTCTTCCTCAAACCGACGTCAAGGAAAACTTTGAAGGGTCTTCCAGCATCATCGATTTCCTCAGTAAGTGAGTGACTGCCATCTGGTTCAACAACACCCTCATATTTCTCTGCAAGGCCGATCTTGGTCAAAGCTCGTCGTGCAACCAAAAGGCCGGTGGCATAGGCGGCAGCCCAATTCTTGAGACCGTGGTTAATACCATACTTGGGCAATTCCGAAGAGTATGCTGAAGCAAAGACAATGTCACCCTGTATCTTTGAGTGAATGATTTGGCAAATCTACATCATTAATCCCAGAGCCGGAGCGAACAGACATACCACAGTGGTGTTTGTAAATCGGACAACAAGGCGGTATTTAGGAGTTGCATAGCGATTCTTGGCTTGAGTAATAAGCCTCTTTCTAGCATAGTAATCGGTTTTGCCTTCCCTACAGACACACACAGATCAGCCTTTGTTCTGTGATGTACAAGCCCCTTTCTCCGCGAAGGAGAGGGTGTAGAGGATTTCGTACCTTCGACGACGATACTTCGTCTGGTAGCGCGAGAAGTAGGCCTTGCTTTTGACAGTTTTGATGAACGGCTACAAAATTAGCAAGACACACTAATAGATTTGGATTACCATGTCAATGGAGTCGTCGCAGTGAGCGAAGTGCTTCGAACTTCTGAACTTTTGACTGATTTCGTTTTCTGACAGTCACAGATCGACGAAATTTGAAACCCTTGCCCTAAAAAAAGTCCAGCCTCGTCTTGCCCGCCTCGCCCTTCGATCACAGTCGCTCCCACTCATCATATTCACGTTACTGTGCTCAACCCTATTACTTCTTTAAAACAGGGCTTTTGTCCAGCTTGGCGTAGCCGCTAACTTCGTCCTATTCATATAAGAGCATTGTTTCGCTGCTGACCTACAAACTTCGAAGCGTTGCAAATCGCTTTCATTCTGTCGTTTTTGGTTCCTGATTGAAGTTCTCGTCGAACGATGTGTATGATACCTCATTCCCAATCAAAGTAATCTGACTGTGTGCTTAGCGTTCTTTAACCAGAACCAGAACCCGAACGATCCAAATAAACCAAATAATCAGACCTTTGGATTCGGTCAAGGCCAGTCGCAAGGCAGTCCAGCAGCTCCAGGACAAGCAACCACAACTCCACATCAAGGACAACCAGCCCAACAAGCAGGTGCATTTGGCTTATCGAGCACTCCAGCTGGAAATCCTTCTACTGGAGGAGCGTTTGGTGGATTTGGACAGACGGGTGGAAGTGCCTTTGGAGGACAACGATCTGCGTTTGGTACAAGTGCTGGAACTGGTGCGTTTGGTACGCAATCGTCAAGTGCACCTGCGTCTGCTGGGGGAGCGTTCGGAACGCCTAGTCAAACTAATACTACAACGGGTTCTAATGCGCCCTCGATGTTTGGAAGTGGGTTGACGAATCAGCCGTCTGCATTCGGTGGAGGTAAGAAACTGATCTTGGGTAGATGTTAATTCGCTAGGGAGTGCATCAGGGACATCAACGCCAACAAAGCCATTCGGAACGTTTGGAAATTTCGGCGCTCCTGCTTCATCAACTCCGTCTTCAGCTCCAGCCGCGACCACAGGTTTCGGCTTTGGAGGTAATGCAAGTACCACACCTGCTGCTCCCAAACCAGGCTTTGGGTTTACTGGTGGCGCTTCCACAACAACAGCGTCAACACCTCCCTTTTCAGCTCCTCCAACGGGCGGACCATCTCAATCTCTCGACTCCACTAAACCAGCAGACACGAAACCTGGACCATTTGGTGGATTTGGAGCTAGTACAAACTCGCAGTCTACGCAGCCAAGCACCGGATTTGGTGCCTTTAGTCAAGGATCACAGACGACTACTGCTCCGGCATCTTCTACGCAGCAGAGGTCTGCATTTTCTGGGTTCGGACAACCTCAGAGTCAATCTGGTACAACAACACCCACAGGTGGGGCAACTTCTGCATTTGGTGGATTCGGAGGACCTGGCTCTGGGACTGGTATTTTGTCTACGGAATCCAAACCCGCGACAGGTGCATTTGGACAACCTGCGACTTCTACAACTCCACAACCCACAGATACCAAACCAAACGCTTTCGGCGGATTTACTCAATCATCTCTAGCCGCACCTACATCCCAACCAGCTGGTATCAAAGCATTTGGTGGATTTGGGCAACCAAGTACTACGACACTTACATCCACTACTCAATCGACCGACCAAAAATCGGCTTTTACTGGATTTGGTCCGCCAGCACCTAGTACCGCGACAGAGACAAAACCCTCGGCATTCGGTTTTGCCACAACATCGTCTACACCACTGGGTCAGCCAATAGACTCTAAACTACCTTCCTTTGGGGCTGTAAGTCAACTCGGAGCACCCACCCAATCATCAACAACAGATTCGAAACCTATACCCTCCTTTGGACTCGGTAAACCTACACCTCCAACAACCGACGCTGCAACTACCGCAACTTCCCAGCCACCGTCCTTTGACCAAGCTAAACTATCCCAGTTCTCCTCCCAGCAGACAGATAAACAATCCGAACAAAAGCCCCCTGGGTTAACTGGATTCAAATTAGCGGGCACTACTGCCACTGACACTACAGCACCAAAAGCATTCGGCTTCTCCTCGGCTCCAGCAAGTACTTCTACAACTCCCAAACCTCCTGAACCTAGCGCCGGCACCACAACAGCAGCCCCCGCTGGGTTCGCTGGGTTTAAATTAGGAGGCGGTTTAGGTGGAATCTCAGGAGCCGGGACACCAGGAACATCTACTGCAGCAACTTCTGTCAGCGGTGGAGATTCTACCAGTACGACACCGGGTCCAGTGAAGAAAGATTTTGCTGGATTGACGCCTAGTGTGAGTCCTGCGCCTCTGGACGGGAAGGAGGATAAGAAGGACGAGAAACTTGGTTTGGGGGGATTTGGATTGAAGAAAGAGGGTTCCGGTAGTGGAGCTACTGCGGAGGTTGAAGGTGAAAAGAAGGCTGGCGGGTTTACTGGATTTGGATTAAAGAAGGACGAGAGTACAGGTAACCTTTTGGGAGGTATGGGCTAACGATGATGTAGGTCCATCGAAGACGGAAGCGGATGTTAATGCTATGTTGCAGAGTATGAAGAATAAGACTATGGAGGAGATTATACAAAAGTGGACTGGTGAATTGGATCGTTGTGGAGAATTGTTTAAAGCTCAAGCAACTGATATTCGTCGATGGGATCAAACTCTGGTGGAAAACGGTGACAAAGTACAAACTGCCACTGCATGTGATGGACAATATTGACTATAGATTGCGAAATTATACACAGCCACTTTGGAAGCAACGCAAGTCCAAGATCGAATCGATAATGCTCTAACCTATATCGAAGATTCACAAAACGAATTATCAGTCCTACTCGACCACTACGAGGACGTCGTTCGTGATTGTTTCGAGCAGTTAGGTGGTCGCGAGGGAATGCAACCTGCCGACCAGGAACGGGAAACTATGTATTCACTTGCAGAAAGTGTCAATTCAGAATTAGATGAGTGTGTCAAGGGGTTAGGTGGTATGATTGAAGAGATTAATGCTTCGGCACAGCAGAGTGGAGCAGGTGGTGATTTGTTGGGAGAGGTTGTCAAGGTTTTGAACGAGCAGTTGGTTAGTTTGGGGTGGATTGATGAAGTTGCAACGAAAGTTGAGGAACGAATTGGAAGGTTGGAAAGGGAATCAAGAGGGGTGGGTGAGACCTTTGGGAGCTAAACTCAAGATAATAGTCGATGAAGTTTGTGGGAGGATCGATGGATAGCATATGATTTCGTTAGTAAATAGTCTTCTCATTTTAATATGTGGAAGCAACAGACGGGAAGGGCCAGATGGAGAGTGGCAGCACTGGCACGAATTATATCTGATATGATTCGAGTTCCTTGACAAGGGAATCTACATCAACAAAAATGTGAAGATAATCTCCATCTCTCTAAACCGTCATGTGTTATTTTAAGCTTACGGCGGCTTTGGACGGAGTTACCGGGAATGTCCTTTCCGCTGTTTACATAAGCCCCATAATAAAACTCTGGCTCCGACTTGTGCCACTATTTTATTCTTCTCCATTTCTTCTTCATTTCGTGTCTCTCATTCTCTCCTTGGCCAATGTCGCTTCCTGTTATCTCTCCTGAAGAACTCTCGGATTCCAAAAGATGTTTTGTGACTCTGAAAAACAGAGTCTACGATGTCACTCAGTTCGTCCCAGATCACCCAGGAGGAGCAGACTTGATCTTGAACTATCGAGGCAAAGATGTATCTGAAATGATGTCCGACATAACAAGCCATGAACACAGCGACTCTGCCTACGAAATGCTGGAAGAATACCTCATCGGCATCCTATCCACATCAAAACCATCGTCCCTGGCAGACACCGAATCCACTCTCGTGGACTCCAAAGACCCCAAAGAAATCTACGCGACTGGCTTGACATGTGAAGAAGACCTCAATGTCCCAACAGACATCAACAACGATTTCGCAAAACACAAGTTTCTGGATTTGTCGAGGCCATTGTTACCACAAGTGTTTAATGGAGGATTTACAAAGGAGTTCTATTTACAGCAGGTCCATCGACCTAGGCATTATCCATTTGGAAGTGCGCGGTTGATGCCGTATCTTTGGATGGAACCATTTAGTAAGACACCTTGGTGGGTGATTCCGACACTTTGGGGACCCTGTGTAGCGTATGGGACTTGGTTTGCTAGTCAGGGTCTTTCATTACCGGTTACGATACTTTTTTGGTTGACGGGATTGTTTTTGTGGACGTTGGTTGAATATGGATTACATCGGTTTTTGTTCCATGTGGATCAATACCTTCCAGACAACAAATATTTCCTAACTCTACATTTCTTATTACATGGCGTTCATCATTATTTGCCTACGGACAAGTACACTCCCTTTTCATCGTATTGTGTGCGGAAAGCTAATTGTTAAGACTCCGACTAGTTCTACCACCTGCCTTGTTCCTCGTCCTCGCTTATCCATGGTACCGTCTAGCTCACCTCCTGTTCCCGTATTACATTGCCATTGCAGTCTTCTCGGGCGGTATTTTCGGCTATATAATGTACGACATGACACATTACTTCCTACATCATGAAAGGTATTCCTCCTGCCGCCCTCTCAGTGAGGAATATTGCGCTAATGTTTTTCTAGTTTACCTGGATATTACAGACAGTTGAAGTCTTATCATCTGGCTCATCACTATAAGAATTTTGAATTGGGATACGGTGTTACAAGTCGATTATGGGATGTGGTTTTTGGAACTGAACTGGATTTGGGACCTAAAGTCAAGAATGTTGAGTAGCAACATTGGAAGTTGGATATCAGTAATGTCTGAGTTCGTTTCAAGGTTTTGGAGGCAAGATGCATTGTTAAGGAACATTTAAAGAAGTACTTTAGCGACAAGCGTAATCTAATAATTTCTAATCATCTGAAATCGAAACTCAAAGCTGTGAACGATGATCACCAAATTTTCACCACAGAACTGTCCAGTGACACACAATGCCCATACAGCAGGTACACTCTCCTTCCAAACCAAAATAGTAATGAGTAGCCATCAAACCAAATAAAGTATTTCTTACTGCCCTTCTTTCTAACATAGACTCACAAACGTCTCTATAGTCCGACTCAAAAAGGGCGGAAAGCGATTTGAAGGTACTGCCGAAATGCCTTGATACATCTGTTAATGTATACAGCCGCCTGCTATAAAAACAAAGTCCTGGAATGGCGTTCGGGAGTGGAAACAGATATCGATGAAGTTTTACAGGTTCATTCAGTATTCTTGAACGTGTCAAAAGGACAAGTAGCAAACACCGAAGACCTGCGAAAATGCTTCAACACCGACAAAGTAGATGACATTCTCAAGGAGGTTCTTAGCCCCGTCCCGACTCGTCCTTATCGGTGTCTGGTACATAGATGCTGACGGTAGATCTTGAAAAAGGGAGAATTACAAGTTGGCGATAAAGAGAGAGGCCATGTTTTGGAACAATTGAAAACGGAAATCGCACTGCAAATATCTTCATTATGTGTGAACCCATCGACAAACAGACCTTACACTCCCAGCATGATTTCAAAAGCGCTTGAAGAAATAGGCTTTTCTGTGAGAGCAGATAAATCAGCGAAATCACAAGCATTGGAAGGAATAAGGAAGTTGCAGGAAAGTAAAGCTATTCCAATCCAACGCGCTCGGATGAGATTACGTATTAGCGTTACCGGTAGTACAAAGGAGGGCAAGAAAGTTAGAGACAAGTTGAGTGAGACGGGAAACTTAGGACAGGTCTTGGAAGAGCAGTTTGAGGGGGAGTATGAGTTGGTATTTGCGTTTTCCTCGTTAGATGAGCTGATGCGTAGATTGTGCTTGTGGATCCAGGAAAGTACAGGGCTCTCCAGGATATTGTTACGACGGAGACGAAGGGGAAAGGATCTGTTGAAGTGCTCGACTTAAAGGAGATTAAAGAAGGAGAGGAAGTATTTTAAATGGTATTAATACATTTCTTAACCTTTACCTCTCTCAGATTGACTTAATACTCCATTAGTTCTGGATCAATAGTCTCAGTTGAATCATCAACTTCCATGTTGTGTGCTAGAATGCTATTTCCACCGTTACTACTTCCTTCACTTGCGATTGATTCACAGCGGCGTCTGTTTCTTCTTCTCCCTTGTAGGTCCTCTGCAGCAAGTTGCATAGCCCTCAAAATCAACTTTTCGATGTGTTCGCCGTCGGCATCTTCACCAGTTTCCCCGCCGTTAGGCCAATCTCCATTAATCGAAACTCGTAATATCGCACGCACGTCGTAGACTCTTCTTATTACCTCACGCAAAGTGTTTTTGCTTAGTGTTTGTGGAATGTGCACCTCGGGAGCTTCAGCACGTGCATACATATATTCCAGAAACATATTTGCGAGCTTGGCATGATCCTTACTGGTCCTTTCAAAGCCACTAATTTCTTCCTGGTTCCTCCAATTGAACAAAAGCGCAGCCTCGAGACCTTGGTTTCCTAACACGTCCTCGCAGAGATGCCACGCTTCATCGAGCCTTTGTTGAATACCTTCCTCCCCACATTTGTCTGGATGAGCCAATTGAGACACCTGCAGGTAATGTTTCTCACCAGGAATCACGTCTACAATGCGTGTAAGACCGGGGACGCCTAATCCAATATCGGGTAACTCGACTACCGGGAGGAAGTAAGCGACAAGTCGTGGAAAGGTGGAAATTGAGACTCCAGAATGTATATCGACAAACGTAGAAACAGAATATCGAGAGACATCGGTTCCGAAGATCCCTTCGACAACACCGACCGCATCAAACATTCGATCCCGAATTTCGTACAAGTGAGTTGCCAGTTTAGCCGCCAGCTCGGTCCCTTCCACCAACCTGTCGCGTTTCTGCTTTTGTTGTTGGAGGATGGAGGCTTTATTCTTTTCGTAACTTCGACGTTGACACTCCTTTCGACGATGTAGCCGTTGTTCGGGTGCGAGGCCAGGTCGCGTGTATCTCACCAAAAACCGCTTAGAATCCAAATCTGCCCATATTGGATCGTTTTGGGGATGGATTTCATCACCGCCGCCTCCGCGCATCATGCACAAATGAGTTTTGAGGTTTCGCTCTTGGCCGTATGCCGACTTGCATCTTGGGAATGGACAAGGAAACGCCTTTGCTGGTGTCGCTTTTGACGCCATCGTGATTGCGCGTAGTCAGAGTAAACAAATCAGAGGCCATGGGTTTGACAAGGCAGAAGTTGCCAATCGGAGGAGTCTGGGACCGATGAGTAGCAAATGTCTAAGTTTTAGACTTTAGCAGATCTTTAGCTCCCCATTACCAACCCAAACTCACGTGAATGGAGACTTCAGATCCAGCTGTCCTCGCATTTTAGTCCTCATCTACCTTCATTTCAACGACAATCACCTTACCGTCTTATCTGAAGTCGAACTGGAATCAAGCTATACATTACCAAATTCGGCTCGGCGTCAGTTATCAAGTCCCGCTGTCAGAAAAGTTTATATTAAGATCTCAAGGAAAATTCACACGGGACAACAGCAACAGTGGACGACATGCGGTCGGACGATGCATTGAGCTTGTTCATAGTCCAAAATAGCGTATTCAAGTGGTGTAAACACTTCGGCTAGCCTTCTCTGAACCTATTCGAGTCTGTTTTTAACTTTTCTCAATCTTGCCGTTCCTACCAAATCAGCATATAGTACTCGATATCTGGAGATACCTTTCAATCCAGTCATTAAAACTTCCCTTATAATTTCCAATGCTACTGTTAGCCAAATGTCACGGAATTATAAAGCACATTTTATATCCAGCTTCCTTAGCAAGGACACTGGCATTTGTACTTCTCACTCCAGCCCTACAATAGAATATGACCTCCTTTCCGTCAGTCCGACTCTCTTATGCAGCGTAACCTTGTCCTTCTCTGGTTTTGGAAACCCGAATTTTTCTTCAAATGCATCTTCTGAAAGACCCAAAGTTTCCTGCAGGCTAGATAGTGGCAGATTTATCGCAGTGGGGATTTTCCCGCTCTCTTGCAATTCCGAGGGTTCACGAACATCTGTTGTCAGTTGCCACTCAAAGATGGAATGTTATTTGGTACCGATGATGAGTTTGTCTTTGGAAGTATTATCTTTAAGTTTAGAGATCTGAAATTAGACTTATGGAGAGCTTTAAGTAATACCTCGTCAAAGGTATACACTTTGAAATCTTCGGGTGGGGTTGTGCTGTAGAAGCGGGTCTGAAGTGACGCGAATCGGAGACGAGATTGCGCTACACCAGGTTGAGCAATTGAAGTCGCGCGAAACGTCGTTCGCCCTGCTGTTATTGCTCTAGATATGTTCGGAGCCTTAGCAATTGTGTGAATTACTGCCATGCTTCGTAACGATGCCATGCTGCTGAGAATGAAGGATGTCTCGAGATGCTTAACAATCGACCGGCTTGTGAAGAAAAGTTTACAATTTTATCACGCCATTAGCTGTCGCTTTACAAACTTTACCGCTTCTCTTTTGTAAATCCTCTGGTAAGGACCAACTCCCTTTCCATCGGCATCCATCAAACGTTCTTTCAAACCTCATGCCTGTCACTCCAGGAGATCCCTGGGCCCGAAGGTATCTAGTCCCCTTCCCTACATATCCAATTGAACGATTCTAATAATCTGCAGAGATGCTTGGCGATATAAAGGCATATTCTCCACATGGGAACGATACCGTCCCAAACATACGTTGCCGGGAGTAGGACTTGGTGCAGCAGTCTTTGGAGTTTATGTTGTCTTCGACATGTTATTCTCGAGAAGATCGCATGGCCATGAGACGTCACATGAGGGCTCAAGTCATTGAAGTTATGTA
>Ga0335073_10004847_pt1 | contig 18861 bp, 15 predicted proteins | sample Lox_Sample_22_FD_207093 | JGI IMG/M metagenome (GOLD analysis project Ga0335073, IMG submission 207093) | Soil microbial communities from Loxahatchee National Wildlife Refuge, Florida, United States - Lox_Sample_2.2 | ecosystem: Environmental > Terrestrial > Soil > Wetlands | place: USA... | reverse complement strand
TCGATGCGGATGTCACTGACGGTGAAGTCAGTTTCCGGGGCACCTTGCGCCAACACCACCGCAGCACGCAGCAACAGCGCAAACGCGACCAGAGCCACGCGCAGCTTCATACTTCAGCACCCAAGTAAGTCCGCCCTTCGCGCCCCCTGGGGCGCATGTCTTGCATTATTCGAGGACGCAAGGCCGTAAGCGGCCTTCAGCCCAGCCGGACCCGCTGCCGGCTCCCCGTGAAGCACTCAACCGAACTGGCGCGCAATGTCGTTGTACAGCGCCACACCCATCAGGACGATGAGCAACGCGATTCCCACCTGCTGCCCGAACACCTGGGTACGCTCCGAGAGCGGGCTGCCCTTCAGCCATTCGACCAGCTGAAAGGCGATCTGCCCCCCATCGAGGATCGGGATCGGCAGCAGGTTGAGGAAACCGAGCGACAGGGAAATCAGCACCAGGAAGCCGAGAAACGGACCGACGCCCGCCTCGGCCGAGTCCCCCGCGAACTCCGCGATCGAGAGCGGACCGCTCAGGTTCTTCAGCGACACGCGTCCGAGCACCATGCGCCAGAACAGCCGCCCCTGCAGCACCGTCATGCTCCAGGCTTCATCGGTGGCGTGCACCAGCGCCCCGCCCACCGAGAGCGCGCTGTGCACGCGCATCGACACCGGATAGGTCTTCGGCAGCGGCGGCGGCTCGACGTGGATGCGTCCGATGCGATGGCCGTTCGCCTCATCGCTCGCCACCTGCACGCTGGTGCTGGCGGCAACGCCGGCGCGGCTGTAGTCCACCTCGAGCCGCTCGCCCGGGTGCCCGTTCACCCGCGCGATGATGTCGTGGAAGTTGGCGACCGGCGCCCCCCCGATCGAGAGGATCCGGTCGCCCTCGGCCAGGCCGGCGCGGGCGGCGGGTCCGCCGGACTCGACCTTGCCGAGGACCGCGGGCATCGGCGGCCAGAATTCGAAGCCGAGCCCGCGCAGCAGCTCCGACGGCTCGGTCAGGCGCCGGCGCGTATCGGCATCGCTCACCACCAGCCGCGCGCTGCGGGTGGCGCCGTCGGCGCCGCGCACCGTGAGATCCGCCTCGCCGCGCGCGCTCATGGCATCGAGGAGGTCGAACACCACATCGCGCATGCCGCTCACGGACGCGCCGTTGACGGCGCGGATCTCATCGCCGCCGCGCAGTCCCGCGGCCGCCGCCACCGAGCCGGTGGTGACGTCGCCCACCACCGGGCGAACCTCGCTCACGCCGTTGACCCAGAACATGCCCCACAGCAGCAGCACGGCGAACAGGATGTTGAAAGCCGGCCCGGCGAGCAGCACCGCGATGCGCTGCCAGTGCGGGCGGTGGGTAAAGGAGCGCGGCAGGTCGGCGGCTGCCACCGGCCCCTCGCGCTCATCCAGCAGCTTCACGTAGCCACCGAGGGGGATGGCGGCGATCACGTACTCGATACGGTCCCGGCCCACGGTCCACTTCAGCAGCGGCCTGCCGAAGCCGACCGAAAAGCGCAGCACGCGGAAGCCGAGGCGCCGCGCGACGAGAAAATGGCCGTACTCGTGCACCGTGACCAGAAGGCCCACGGCCACCACGAACCACAACAAGTACCAGAACAGGCTCATGCGTGAGCGCCCCTCACCGACTCACTTCTTGTAATGCCGACGATCCGCTCCGAGGCGCGCTGCCTGCCCTCGGCATCGGCGGCCAGCACGTCCTCCAGATCGCCGATCGAGCCCCCGGCACCGCGCTCCACCACCGCTTCAATGACCGCGGCGATGCCGGGAAAGTTCAATCGGCGCTCGAGGAATGCCTGTACGGCAACCTCGTTGGCTGCGTTCAGCAGCACCGGATACAGGCCCCCGGCCCGCGCCGCCGCCTGCGCCAGCGCGAGGCAGCGGAAGCGATCGTAATCGGGGGGCTGGAAGTCGAGCCGGCCGGCCTTGAGCAGATCGAGGAATTCTACACCGGAGTCGATGCGCTCGGGCCACGCCAGTGCGTGCGCGATGGGGGTACGCATGTCGGGAGCGGACAGCTGGGCCAGTACCGAGCCGTCCAGGTACTCGACCAGCGAGTGCACGATGCTCTGCGGGTGCACCAGAATGTCGACCTGCGCGGGCCCGAGGCCGAACAGCAGGCACGCCTCGATCAGCTCGAGCCCCTTGTTCATGAGCGTCGCCGAGTCGACCGAGATCTTGCGTCCCATGACCCAGTTGGGGTGAGCGCAGGCCGCCTCGGGCGTCACCGAGGCAAGCGCCTCGCGCGGCGCGTCACGGAACGGACCGCCGGAGGCGGTCAGCAGGACGCGCCGCAGCCCCGGCGGCGCCACTCCCGCCCGCACCGGCGCCGGCAGGCATTGGAATATCGCGTTGTGCTCGCTGTCGATCGGCAGCAGCGTCGCGCCGGCGCCGTTCACCGCCTCGAGCAGCAGCGGTCCCGCCATCACCATCGATTCCTTGTTGGCGAGCAGCAGCCGCTTGCCGGCGCGGGCGGCAGCGAGGGTGGAACGCAGGCCCGCGGCGCCGACGATCGCCGCCATGACACAGTGCACCTCCGCGAGCGAGGCGAGCGCCTCGAGCGCGCCGGGCCCGGCGAGCACACGGGTATGGGCCGCCTTGCCCCCGAGCAGCGCCTCGAGCTCGTGCGCGGCATCCGCATCGGCGAGCGCGGCGTAGGGTGGCTGCCACGCGAGGATCTGCTGCGCGAGTCGCGCGACGTTGCGATGGGCCGCGATGGCGATGAGGCTGAAACGGTCGCGATGGCGGGACAGCACATCGAGCGTGCTCTCGCCGACCGAGCCGGTGGAGCCGAGCACCGCGACGCCGATCACGTCACCACTCCGAGTATCGTCAGCCCGAGCAGCAGCACCGGGGCGGCTCCGGTCAGACTGTCGATGCGGTCCATGACGCCGCCGTGCCCGGGAAACACCGTGCCGCTGTCCTTCATGCCCGCGAAGCGCTTCAGCAGGCTCTCGGTGAGATCGCCGATGATCGAGAAGCCGACGGCCGCCAGGCACAGCGGCACGAAAACCACGAGCGGCACGTGAAACCACGCACTGCCGCCGACGGCGACCAGCGCGCTCACGGCGGTGCCGCCGAGCACCCCTTCCCAGGTCTTGCCGGGGGAGACCTCGGGCGCGAGGCGCACCCGGCCGAAGCGCCGCCCGAAGAAATACGCGCCGATATCCGCCACCCACACCAGCAACAGCACGAACAGCAGCCACCATTTTCCCGCGGACGGCGCGCGCAGCAGCCATACCAGCGCGAGCCAGGAGGGTACCAGCGCCAGCACGCCGGCGAGTGCCGCCGCCCAGGGTGCCACCCGCCGCGGCGCGAAGACGATCCACATCAGCGCCACCACCCACCAGAGCACGGCGGCGAGCAGAATGAGCTCGCGCACGTCCGGGTCGGCGCAGATGCGCCACGTGAGCGGCAGCAGCACCGCCACCAGAGCGACGTACCCCAGCCGCCAGGACAGTCCCGGCGACCGCAGGAACGCCGACCACTCCCACGCTCCGGCCAGCACCATCACGGTGAGTGCGGCGACCGTCCAGAACTGCGGCAGCCACAACAGGATCACGAGCAGCGCCGCCGCCAGCACCACCGCGGTCAGCACCCGCTTGCGCAGCGAATCGCTCATCGCGCCGCACTCATCGGTGCGGGGCGCTGGCCAAAACGCCGCTCGCGGCTCGCGAAGAAGGCGAGCGCGTCCTCGAGATCGGCGGCGGCGAAGTCCGGCCACAGGCATTGCGTGAAATGGAGCTCCGCGTAGGCGAGCTGCCAGAGCAGGAAATTGCTGATCCGATGCTCACCGCCGGTGCGGATGTGCAGGTCCGGATCCGGCAGCCCCGCGAGCGATAAGGCACGCGCAAAGCGCGCCTCGCTGATCTCCTCCGGTCGCAGGGCTCCGCTCGAGCACTCGCGGGCGAGGGCCTGAGCGGCCTGCACGATATCCCAGCGCCCGCCGTAGCTGACCGCGATCTGCAGGTTGAGCGCGCCATTGCCCGCGGTGCGCTCCTCGGCGGCTGCGATGCGCGCCTGCAGCCGCACCGGCAGGTTGCGCCGCTCGCCGATGAAGCGCAGCCGCACCCCCTTGCGGTGCAGCTCCTCGACCTCGCTGTCGAGCGCCTCGAGGAACAGGCTCATCAGGCTGCCCACTTCCTCGGTCGGCCGGCCCCAGTTCTCGCTCGAGAACGCGAACAGGGTGAGCGCACCGATACCGCGCCGGGTACATTCCTCGACGCACAGGCGCACGGGCTTGAGCCCGGCCTTGTGGCCGGCGGCGCGCGTTACGCCGCGCGCAGCCGCCCAGCGGCCGTTGCCGTCCATGGTGATGGCGACGTGGGCGGGAAGATTGGCGGACAGCTGCGCCATCAGACCTGCATGACCTCCTTCTCCTTGCCGGCGAGCGCCGCATCGATGTCGGCCACGTGCTTGTCGGTGAGCTTCTGAATGTCGGTCTCGGCGCGCCGCTCGTCGTCCTGCGAGAGGTGCTTGTCCTTCTTGTGCTTGATCTCGTTCATGACGTCGCGGCGCACGTTACGCACCGCCACCCGGGCGTTCTCGGCGTCGTGGCGCAGCATCTTGGTGATCTCCTTGCGGCGCTCCTCGGTGAGCGGCGGCATCGGGATGCGGATCACGGTGCCGGCGGTCATCGGCGTCAGCCCGAGATCGGACTTGAAGATCGCCTTCTCGATCGCCTGGACCACGCTCTTCTCCCAGGGCGAGATCACGAGCGTGCGCCCCTCCTCGACGGCGATGCTCGCCACCTGCTGCAGCGGAACCTCGCTGCCGTAGTAGTCGACCTTGAGGTGCTCCACCAGGCTCGGATGGGCACGCCCGGTGCGCAGCTTCTTCAGGTCCGCCTGGAACGTCTGGACGCACTTGGCCATGCGGTTGGCGGCGTCCTTCTTCAGCTCTTCGAGCATTGTTGTCTCCTCGCGGTACGCGCGGGGTCTACTCGTTGGTGACCAGCGTACCGACGTCCTCGCCGCGCACGATGCGGGTGAGGTCCCCCGAATTGTTGAGATTGAACACCCGCAAAGGCAAGCGGTTGTCGCGGCACATGACGATGGCGGTGGCGTCCATCACGTTGAGCTTGTCGGCGAGCACCTTGTCGAAGGTGAGGCGCGGATAGCGCACCGCGGCGGGATTGCGCACCGGATCGTCGGAATAGACACCGTTCACCTTGGTCGCCTTCAGCAGCACGTCGGCACTGATCTCGATGGCGCGCAGCGCCGCCGCCGTGTCGGTGGTGAAGAACGGGTTGCCGGTACCGGCGGCGAACACCGCGATCCGCCCCTTCTCGAGGTGGCGCACGGCACGCCGGCGGATGTAGTCCTCGCACACCTCGTTGATGCGGATCGCCGACATGACGCGGGCGTGCATGCCTAAGCTCTCGAGCGCATCCTGCAGGGCAAGGGAGTTCATGACGGTGGCGAGCATGCCCATGTGATCGGCCGCGACGCGGTCCATGCCGGCGCGCGCGAGCCCCGCGCCGCGAAAGATGTTGCCGCCGCCGATGACCACCGCAACCTGCACGCCCATCTGCACGATGTCCTGCAGCTCCCCGGCGATGCGCTTCAGCACCGCCGGATCGATGCCGTAGTCGCCGCCGCCGAGCAGCGCCTCCCCGGAGAGCTTCACCAGGATGCGCGACCAACGGCTCTTCGCTTGCGTCATCTTTCACCTCCGCCGATGGAAAAAACCCCGCACGCGGCGGGGTTCGATCCTGTAACTAGGGCACGCGCCTCAGCTCCCGGTCGCCAGGCGGGCCACCTCGGCGCCGAAGTCGTCGGCCTTCTTCTCGATGCCTGCGCCGACCTCGAAGCGCTCGAACGCGACCACCTCGGCCTTGGCGGCCTTCACGAGCTTCTCGATCGTCACGTCCGGGTCCTTGACGAATGGCTGACCGTAGAGGGTGATCTCGCTCAGCGCCTTGCGCAGCCGCCCCTCGACCATCTTGGCGACGATCTCCGGCGGCTTGCCCTCGCCCTGCGCCTGGCTCGTGAGGATCTCGCGCTCCTTGGCCACGACCTCGGCGGGCACGTGCTGGGCGGTGAGATAGCGCGGGCTGCTCGCCGCGACGTGCATGGCGAGATCGTAGGCGAGGCTCGGCTCGCCCCCCTTGACCGCGACCAGTGCGCCGATGCGGGTACCGTGGACGTAGGCGCCGAGCTGGTCCGGCGAGCTGACGATCACGAAGCGGCGCACGCTGATGTTCTCGCCGATCTTGGCGATGAGCTCGCGGCGGCGCTGGTCGATACCCTCGCCGGAGGCGAGCTTCGCCGCGGCCAGCGCCGCGAGATCGGCCGGGCGTGCGGCGAGCGCCGCCTGGGCCACCGCCTCGACGAAGGCGCGGAAGTCGGGGCCGCGCGCGACGAAATCCGTCTCGCAGTTGACCTCCACCATGGCAGCGGTGCGCGCATCGGCCGCCCTGGCGATCACGACCAGGCCTTCGGCCGCGACCCGCGTGGCCTTCTTATCGGCCTTGGCGAGGCCCTGCTTGCGCATGAGCTCGGCGGCCGCATCGAGATCGCCCTTGGTCTCGACCAGGGCCTTCTTGCATTCCATCATGCCCGCGCCGGTGCGCTCGCGCAGCTGCTTGACCGTGTCTGCCGTGATGTTCATCGCAGCCTCCTTACTCAGTGGCACCCTCACCGCGGCCTTTGCGGCGCGCGGGAGCCGGACCGCGGCGGGCGGCAACCGCGGCGCCCGCCGCCGCCGTCACGACCTCGGCGGTATCGGGCTCGTCTGCCTCGGCATCGAGGTCCTCGGCCCCGGGCTCCGCGCTCGCCACGGCGGGCGTCGGCGCGAGCGCCGGACGGCGCCGCGCGGGGGCTTTCCTGCGGACCGCGGGCTGCGGCCGGCGGCCGCCGCGCGGGGATTTCTTGCGCGGGTTGCCGGCCTCGTCGAGCTCGACGAACTCGTCCTCGCCGACGGCGACCTGCGGCACCGATTCCTTGCCCTCGAGCACCGCATCGGCGATCCCGGCGGTGTAGAGCTGGATCGCGCGCATGGCGTCGTCGTTGCCCGGGATCACATAATCGATCCCGTCGGGGGAGCAGTTGGTGTCGACGATCGCGACCACCGGTATGCCGAGCTTCCTGGCCTCGTGGATCGCGATGTTCTCGTGTCCCACGTCGACGACGAACAGGGCGTCCGGGAGCGACTCCATGTTCTTGATGCCGCCGAGGCTCCTCTCGAGCTTGTCCATCTCGCGCCGCAGCTGGGTCGCTTCCTTCTTGCCGCGCTTCTCGAGCGCGCCCGAAGCGGCGAGCTCGGTGATCTCCCCGAGCCGCTTGATCGACTGGCGGATGGTCTTGAAGTTCGTGAGCATCCCCCCGAGCCAGCGCTGGTTCACGAACGGCTGTCCGGCACGCTCGGCCTCCTTCTGGATGGAGTCGCGCGCCGAACGCTTGGTTCCGACGAACAGCACCGTGCCGCCGTCGGCGATGACGCCTTTGACGAAGCTCGCAGCCTCCGCGTACATGGGCTGCGTCTTCTCGAGATTGATGATGTGGATCTTGTTTCGCTCGCCGAAGATGAAAGGGGCCATCTTCGGGTTCCAGAAGCGGGTCTGGTGTCCGAAATGGACACCCGCTTCCAGCATCTGTCGCATGGACACGCCGGGCATGGAAAACTCCTGTTCGGGTTGGGCCTCCGCGCATCCCCGTGACCATCCCCGCCCTCGAGCCTCGCGGCGTCGGCGGCGGGAACACCCAGTCAGCGGGTATACGATGCGCGTGTGGGTTGCGTTGCCAAAAAAGGCCGCGCTTTATACCATGAACATCCCATCGGAACAACGCCTTACGTGAGCCTCGCCGCCCCTTGGCGCGCGGCCTGTCCGGCCCCATTTCTCAGTCCTATGCAAGTGACCATCAAGACCCCGGAGGAACAGGAAAAAATGCGGGTAGCCGGGCGGCTCGCCGCCGAGGTGCTCGACATGATCGGCCCGCACGTGGTCCCGGGGGTGACCACCGAGGAGCTCGACCGGATCTGCCACGACCATATCGTGAAGGTGCAGCGCTCGGTGCCGGCCAACCTCAATTACCGCGGCTTTCCCAAGACCATCTGCACCTCGGTGAATCACGTCGTCTGCCACGGGATCCCGAACGACAAGCGCCTCAAGGCCGGCGATATCGTCAATATCGACGTGACGGTGATCCGCGACGGCTTCCACGGCGACACCAGCCGCATGTATGCGGTCGGCAAGGCCCCGGCACACGCCCAGCGGCTCACCGACACCTGCTTTGCCGCCATGTGGCGCGGCATCCGCACGGTGCGGCCCGGGGCACATCTCGGCGACATCGGGCACGCCATCCAGACCTTCGTCGAGCAGAACGACTACTCCGTGGTGCGCGAGTACTGCGGGCATGGCATCGGACGCATCTACCATGAGGACCCGCAGGTGCTGCACTACGGTGAGCCCGGCACCGGCCTCGAGCTCAAGGCCGGCATGACCTTCACGATCGAGCCCATGGTGAACGCCGGCAAGCGCCACGTGCGCCTGCTCGGCGACGGCTGGACGGTCATCACCAAGGACCACTCCCTGTCCGCCCAGTGGGAGCACACGGTTCTCGTGACCGAAACGGGGTTCGACGTGCTCACGCTCCCCGCGGACGGCGCGCCCCACTGAGTTCACTGATATAAGGAGCCGATGGGAGCCTCCCAAACAGAACTGCTCGAGGAAGCGCTCCCCGCCGCACCCCCCGCAGCGCCGTGGCCGCTGCTCGCCGCGCTCCCCGACCGGCTCGCGGCCGCCGGGAATGAGCCGGCCCCCTGGCGCTCGCTGCTGCGCGAGGCGCACGAGGAGCTCAAGGCGCGTTTCTTCGCCGAGGAGCCGGTCGAGGAGCTGGTGCACGCGCGCGCCGCGCTCATCGACACCGTGCTGCGCGCGGCGTGGCGCGCGCACTGCGCGTCCTCGTGCGCGGCGTGGGCGCTGGTGGCCGTCGGCGGCTACGGGCGCGGCGAGCTGCATCCCTGCTCGGACGTGGACGTGCTGCTGCTGGCACCGGAGCCCGCAGCCGCGGGCGGCGGCGCGGCGATCGAGCGGCTGGTCGCGTTCCTGTGGGACATCGGCCTGGAGATCGGCCACAGCGTGCGCAGCGTGGCGCAGTGCGCCGAGGAATGCGTCGGCGACGTCGGCGTCATGACGACGTTGCTCGAAGCGCGCCTGCTCGCCGGCAACGCGGCGCTGCTCGCCGCAATGCGCGCCGCGCTCGCCCCGGAGCGCATCTGGCCGGTGAAGCAGTTCTTCGAGGCCAAGGTGCGCGAGCAGACCGAGCGGCATCTGAAGGCCAACGACACCGCCTACAACCTCGAGCCCAACGTCAAGACCGGACCGGGCGGGCTGCGCGACATTCAGACCATCGCCTGGGTCGCCAAGCGCCATTTCGGTGCCGATTCGCTCGATGGGCTCGTGACACACGGGTTCCTCACGGTGCCGGAGCTGCGGCGGCTGCGCCAGGCGCAGGCGTTCCTGTGGCGGGTGCGTTTCGGGCTGCACACGCTCACCGGCCGGCGCGAGGATCGCCTGCTGTTCGATCACCAGATCCGCCTGGCGCAGACCTTCGGCTACGAGGACGCCTCGTACACGCTCGCGGTCGAGCAGTTCATGCAGCGCTACTACCGCACCGTGATGGACGTGAGCCTGCTGAACGAGCTGCTGCTGCAGCTGTTCCGCGAGGCGATCCTGAGCGAGAGCGAGCCGCCGCGCCCGCTCAACGCGCGCTTCCAGGTGCGCAACGGCTCGCTCGAGGCGGTGAGCGAGGAGGTGTTCGCGCGCACGCCCTCCGCGCTCCTCGAGCTGTTCGCGCTGCTGCAGCAGAATCCCGGGATTCGCGGGGTGCGCGCGTCCACCATGCGCGCCGTGGCACGCAACCTCTGGCTCATCGACGAGGAGTTCCGCCAGAACCCGCGGCATCACCGCCTGTTCCTCGAGATCCTGCGCTCGCCGGTCGGCGTCACGCACGAGCTGCGCCGCATGAACACCTACGGCGTGCTCGGCCGCTACATCCCGGCCTTCGGACGCATCGTCGGGCGCATGCAGTACGACCTGTTCCACGCCTACACGGTCGATGCCCACACTCTGTTCGTGGTGAGCAACCTGCGCCGCTTCGCGATCCCGCGCTACGACCAGGAGCTGCCGGAGGCCTCGCGCGTCATGCAGCAGCTGCCACGCCAGGAGGTGGTGTATCTGGCGGCCCTGTTCCACGACATCGCCAAGGGGCGCGGCGGTGACCACTCCGAGCTCGGTGCGGTGGACGCCGAGGCGTTCTGCCTCGAGCAGGGACTCTCCCCTTACGATGCCCGCCTGGTCGCCTGGCTGGTGCGCAATCACCTCGAGCTCTCGATCACCTCGCAGAAGCAGGACATCGGCGACCCGCAGGTGATCAACGCCTTCGCGCGCAAGGTGGGCGATGAGGCGCATCTCGACTATCTGTATGTGCTCACCTGTGCCGACGTGCGCGGCACCAATCCGAAGCTGTGGAATTCCTGGAAGGCCTCGCTCTTCAAGGACTTCTACCACCGCGTCAAGCGCGCGCTGCGCCGCGGGCTCGAGAGCCCGATCGATCCGGAGCACCTGGTGCGCGAGACCCAGGATGCGGCGCGGCGGCTGCTGATCGAGCGCGGCGTGACCGAGAGCGACATCGTGGCGGCCTGGACGCGCTTCTCGGCGGGCTATTTCCTGCAGCACTCGCCCGAGGAGGTCGCCTGGCACACGCGCCTGCTGGCCGAGCGCGACACGGGCTCGGACGAGCCGCTGGTGGCGCTCGATGCGCACAGCGGACGGGGCACCACGGCGGTGCTGATCTTCACGCGCCCGCGCCGCCACGGCTTCGCGCGCACCACCGCGGTGCTGGACCAGCTCGGGCTCAACATCGTCGATGCGCGCATCACCCCGACCGGGGACGGCTTCAGCCTCGACCTCTATCACGTGCTCGAGGACGACGGTCTGGGCGTCACCGACCAGGACCGCCAGGTCGAGATCGAGCAGGCGCTGTGGCGCTCGGTGCGTCCGTCCGAGGAGGCGCTGCCCTCGGTATCGCGCCGTGCACCGCGCCAGGCGCGCATGTTCAACACGCCGACCCAGATCGCGCTCAGCATCGATGAGCGCAACAGCCGCTCGGTGCTCGAGCTCATCGCCGGCGACCGCCCGGGGCTCCTGTGCGACGTCGGCAAGGTGCTGGTGGAGCAGCGCATCGAGTTGCACGCCGCCAAGATCATGACGGTCGGGGAGCGTGCCGAGGACGTCTTCTATCTCAGCGACTTCGAGAACCGCCCCCTCACCGGGGAGGCCGGCGAGCGGCTGCGCGAGCGCCTGGTGGCCACTCTCGACCGCGAGCAGCAGGCACTGCGCGGCGAGCGCGTGCGCGCGTGACGCAGGTGAGCGAGCACAGCGGGCTGCGACGGATCGTCGAGGAGGCCTTCGAGCGGCGCGCGGCGCTCACCCCGAACAATCTCACGCGCGAGCTCGATCAGGCGCTCGAGGAGTGCCTCGCACTGCTCGATGCCGGCGCGGCGCGGGTCGCCGAGCCCGGCGAGGGCGGCTGGGTGGTGCACGAGTGGCTGAAGAAGGCCGTGCTCCTCTATTTCCGCACGCACGACAACACGGTCGTGGACGCCGGCTTCACCCGCTTCTATGACAAGGTGCCGCTCAAGTACGCCAACGCCACGGCTGCGCAGCTGCGCGCCGGTGGGGCACGCATCGTGCCGCACGCCATCGTGCGCCGCGGCGCCTTCATCGCGCCCGATGCGGTGCTGATGCCGAGCTACGTCAACATCGGCGCATATGTCGGCGCCGGATCCATGGTGGACACCTGGGCCACGGTCGGCTCCTGTGCCCAGATCGGCCGCAACGTGCACCTCTCCGGAGGTGTCGGCATCGGCGGCGTGCTCGAGCCGTTGCAGGCGAGCCCGACCATCATCGAGGACGATTGCTTCATCGGCGCGCGCTCCGAGGTGGTCGAGGGGGTCGTGGTCGGAGCGGGCTCGGTGATCTCGATGGGCGTGTTCCTCGGGCAGAGCACCCGCATCTACGACCGCACCACCGGCAGCATCCTGCGGGGGCGCGTTCCGCCGGGCTCGGTGGTGGTGTCGGGCACGCTGCCGGCGCAGGACGGCAGCCACAGCCTCTACTGCGCCGTCATCGTCAAGCGCGTCGACGCGCAGACGCGCGCCAAGACCTCCATCAACGAGCTGCTGCGCAGCGCCGAATAGCGCGGCAGCACTTCCCGATGGTCGACTCGAGCAGTGCGAGGGGCGTCTTCCGGTGACGCACGCACACGGCGGCATCGAACCCCGGCGTGTCGCGGCCGTGCATATAAATGAGTAGCGCCGCCCACGGCCCGGGCACCGGCGGCCGGCAGCGCCAGGGGACCCGTGCGGTCACGGGTTACGATCTCGATCCGGCCCATGCGCAGGGCGCCGCTCTGCTACTTGCGCCGGCGAGCGCTGAGCCGCACGACGCTGCCGCGCCGGCGGACGGCGGCGGCGGGCGCGACGCGCCGCTCGCGCGCGCGCGCGGCGATGCGTTCGAAGGAGCGGGCCGCGCGGCGCTGCAGCTCCTCGTCGAAGTCCCGGTAGGTGCGCACCAGCAGGCGGCCGAATGGCGTGAGCCGCGCACCGCCGCCGCCGCGTCCGCCCTTGGCGGAAAGCACGACGCGCTCCTCGAAGGAAGCGTTGAGGCTCGCGAGCAGCTGCCACGCGCGGCGGTAGCTCATGCCGAGCTCGCGCGCCGCCTGCGAGAGCGAGCCGCCGCTGCCGATGTGCTCGAGCAGCGCGATCTTCCCCGGCCCGACCGCCCCACTCCGCCCGAAATCAACCCGGAAGCGAACCGCCGGCGCGCGCATCGATGCCTACCTCCGGCACGATCGTAGCGCACCGGGCTCACGACCTCACGGGGAAGGAGCGGCGCCTCCTCAGGGAGGCGCCGCCGAACCACCGGGCCCGGGGGGTGAGGACTCGGGGTGGGCCCGGCACTGCCCACATTAGCGCGCCAGCATTAATTGAGGCCTAAAGAAACATTAAAATCGCCGACGCAGCGGCGCAGGCTCCACGGATGCTCTGCCGCGCCAGAGCGCGCGCCGCGCTCAGAAGGCGAAGCGTCCGCCGATCGTCGGCGCCAGGTTGCTGTCATGGAGGTAGGGGACGCCGGGGCCATGCGGTATGGCGATGGCGAGGCCCCCGCTCACGTTGGAGTACGCCACTCCCGCGTACACGTCGAAGCGCCTGCTGAAGTGATGGTCCGCGTAGAGTGAGACCTCGTTCAGCGTGCCCGCGCAGGAGGAGCGGTAGCTCGCCGGCGTACAGGTCGGGGGCACGCGGAAGTCGTTCTGCTCCTCGTGATAATAGGACAGCACGATGTCGGTCCGTGCGTCGTAGGCGTATCGCATGCCCGTCCACCACACCTGCACGATCTTGGGCGAATCGAGATTGTTGTCCTCGACGCCGCTCAGGATGTAGCCGCCCTGCGCGCTAGCGCCAATGCCCAGCGGAGCGGAGGGGTTGTCGTAGCGGATGTGCTCGTAGCCGCCGTAGAACCTGAACGGATCCCACAGGTACTTCGCGGCGACCATGAGCGCGGTATTGTCGGTGACGATGCCGTACTCGGTGTTGTTGGGATCCACCAGGTTCGCGCCGGTGATCTGGATCTGGTTGATGCTGTTGACGGTCGACTGGTAGGGCTGGGTGGGGCTCTGCGGCCCGAGCAGCGGATTGACGACGCTGATCGCCTGGTTCACCTGCTGGTAGACGAGGTCGGCGGAGAACCCGGCGAACGCGGCGCCCAGGTCGAGCCCGAGCGCGGTGTTGTGCGACTGCTCGGGGGTGCAGGTGGTCGCGGTCCAGCCCGCGGTGGCGGAGTAGCAGCCGCCCGAGCCGTCAGCGAACCTGTACATCGCGCCGAAATGCACCGGGCCCGCCGTGAGGCGGTACTTCGCGGCGTCGTCCCAGCGCGTGTCCTGGGTGTCGCCGCCGCCGGCCATCAGGCCGTTGTAGCCGATGAACGAGAATGAATAGGCGCCGCTCGCCGGATCGTAGGCGAGCATCGCGTCCGTGCCGAGCGCGCGCTGGCGGCCGAAGGTGAGCGTGCCGAGCTGCGTGGAGGAAACGCCGCCGTACAACTCGTCGTTGAAGGTCTGGCCGGCGCGCGCGCCGTCGCCGACGTACGAATAGCTGGCGCGCGGCAGACCCGCGTTGATGGTGTTGGTCGCCGCCATGTTGGCGAAATCCCCGGACTGCGGATTGATGCCGGTGGAGGCGTTGCCGACGACGGCCCAGTCGGGCAGAAACTCCTCCCTGATCCTGATCCCGAAGGCGGTCTGCGACAGGTTGTTCTGCGCAATCAGGAACTGGGAGCTGTTGCCGTTCTTGTTGACGAGCGATTCGCCTTCGTAGTTGTAGCCGTTCTCCCGGATGCCATGGCTCACCCAGCCCAGGCCGATGTCGTAGGCTCCGTACAACGTCACGCCGTACCAGCTGAGCGGGCAGGAGGTGGCGAAGAACTCGTGCATGCTCGCGCAGGGGGCCGCCTCCGGCGCGGCGGCCGCCGGCGGCACCGGCGCGGGAACGGGAACATCGGCGCCGCGCGCCGCGGGAATCACCACCACCCCGGCAAGCAGCGCCACGCGGGCGCACCAGAAACCGGACCGCACGCTGTCTCTCCCCGACGCCGGCAGGAGCTGCCTGCTCATTCGTTATATTCCGCCATATATAACGCCGGCACGCAACAGCGGCCGCCGCCGGAGCTGCGCCGGCCGTCACTTCAGCGGGTCGTTGCGGCTCAGGGTGCGCTCGAACATCGCGATGATCGCCGGCTCCGGCCGGTGGATCGGCGGCAGCTTCTGGTAGCTCTGCCAGCCGCCACCGAGGCTGCGGTACAGCTCGATGTACTGCTCCGCGGCCGCCACCTGCGTGAGGGCGAACTGCTCCTCGAGGTCGTACTCGGCACGCTCCGCCTCCACGACGTTGAGGAAGTCAGTGACGCCGCGCTCATAGCGCTCATTGGCGAGCGTGACCGCGCGCTGACCGGCCACCAGCGCCGTGCCGAGCTTGCCGAGACTCAGCTGCTCGGCGCCGAACAGCGCGCGGCTCGTGTCCACTTCGCGCACCGCCTCCTGGATGGTCGCCTTGTACCGCACCAGCAGCGCCCGCGTCTGCAGATCCGCTATCTCGACCTGTGCATCGAGCGCGCCGAAGTCGAGCAGCGGCCACACCGCAGCGGGCCCGAGCGACCAGATGTGCTCCCCGAGCACCGGCTGACCCTTGAGCGACTGGCGCTGGAAGCCGAGCGCGCCGGTCACGGCGAGCGAGGGAAACAGGTTCGCGGTCGCGATGCCGATGCGGGCGGTTGCGCCGGCGAGCGTGCGCTCGGCTTCGCGGATGTCCGGGCGGCGGCGCAGCAGCTGCAGCGGCATGCCGGCATCGACCTCGGCGGGTACGCTCGGGACCATGCCGGGCGCTCCGAGCTCCTTGACCAGATCCTCCGGGTAGCGCCCCAGCAGCGTCGCGATCGCGTATTGCGCGGCGCGCACCTGCGCGTCGATCGGGGCGGCCTGCGCCTCGAGGGTCGCCAGCTCGCGCGTCGCGAGCGTCACGTCGAGCTCGTTGGTGATGCCGCGCTCGTAGCGGATGTTCACGATGCGCAGCGACTCGCGCAGCGCCGCGATGGCGGAGTCGAGCACCGAGGCGCGCACCTGCAGCCCACGCAGGTCCACGTAGGCACGCGCCACATCGGCGATGACCGAGACCAGCACGGCATCGCGTGCCGCGCGCGTCGCCTGCTCGTCGTAACGGGCCGCCTCGATCTCACGGCGATACCTGCCGAAGATATCGAGCTCCCAGGCCGCGTCGAAGCCGCCGATCTCGTTGAGATGCTGGTAGCCGGCAGTGTTGTCGGCGGAGTTGAGCGCGGCTGCGGCGCGCCCGCGGGTGAGATCGCTGCCGGTGCCGCGCGCCGCTCCGCCCGAGGCCTCCGCCTCGGGCAGCACGGTACCGATCACCGCCGCCTCGAAAGTGCGCGCCGCCTGCAGCCGCTCGAGCGCGACCGCGACGTCGGGGTTGCCGTCGACGGCCCGCGCCACCAGGGAATCGAGCTCGGGATCGCCGAGCGACTGCCACCAGCGGGCCAGCTCGACGGGAGCGGGAGCGTTCGCGGCGCTGGCGCCTGCGCTGCCGGACGGCGCGCCCTCCGCGTACTGCTCCGGGACCGTGAGCTTCGGCGTATGGTAGTTGGGGCCCGCCGCGCAGGCGCTGAGCAGCGCGAGCGCGACCGCAATGCCGCCCAGGCGCCGGCGCTGCATCAGGGCTGCGCCCGGGCGGTCGGCGGGGCGGTGTCGAGCGAGCGCGCCTGCACCAGCTCGCCCTCCCCGATCTGACTGCTGAGGTTGAGCGCCAGGCGCTCGCCGGCGGCCACGCCCGAGCTCAGCTCGACGACGCTGCCGTCGTCACGGCCGATGGTGACCGGGCGGAAGCTGACGTGGCCGTCCTTGTCGACGCGCGCCACCTCCGGGCCGCTGGCACGGAACAGCAGCGCCGCCGCCGGCACCTGCACCAGCCCGCGCGGCGGCAGTCCGAAGCCCACTTTCACGTACATGCCGGGCACGAATTGCGCCTGCGAATTGGGAATGTCGATCTCGACCCGCAGGGTGCGCGCCTGCGGATTGATCGCATCGGAGGTGCGCGTCACCTTGCCGGTGTACTGGCGCAGGTTCCCGCCGGCCGTCTCAATGTCGACCGGCGCGCTGTTGTTCAGCAGGTCGTCGGCGGCGCTTTGCGGCGCGTCGACGAAGATGCGGATCGGGTCGTTCTGCGTCATGACGTACAGCGGCGTCGTGGCCGAGGTGCTGCCCGCGGTCACCAGGTTGCCGATGTCGATATCGCGGTTGGTGATGACGCCGTCGTACGGGGCGGTCACCCTCTTGAATGCGGCGAGCGCCTCGTACTGGTTGACGTGCGCCGCGTCGAGCGCGACATCCGCCTGGGCCGACTTGAGCCGTGCCAGGGCGCTGTCATAGTCGGCCTTCTTCTCCTCCCGCTCCTGCTCCGATACCACGCCCTTGGGCGAGTCGCGCCAGCGCTCGTAGGTCGTGCGTGCGAGCTGCACCTCGGCCTGCCGCACCAGCACCTGCGCCTCACCGGCCTGCAGCTGGGCGCGCGCGGCCGCGAGCTGTGCATCGAGGTCCGGTGTCTCGATGAGCGCCAGCACCTGTCCCGCCTTGACGCGATCGCCGATATCGACGAACCACTTGCCGACGTAGCCGTTGACGCGGGCGTAGATCGTGCTGGCATGCCAGGCCGCCGTCTCACCCGGCAGCACCATGCGCTGGACGGCACCGACCGGCCGCGCCACCACGACGTCGACCAGCGGCGGTGCCGCGGCGGCCTCGGCGGCCGCGCGCGCAACGCCGCGCGCCTTGATGAAGCGATCGATGCTCACCAGCACGAACAGCGCAGCCAGCACGGCGGCCACGATGAGCATCGCCTTCCTGAGGCGCACCGCCGTGTCGGCGCTGAAGTCGGCGGACACTGCGTGCGCATCGTCCGCCACCACCTCGGTGGCATAGTCGGTCTCGCGGATCTCGTCGTCGTTGCGGGAATTCATGCGTGTTGCCTGCAGCGTCACGCGCTGCGCGCAGTATGCGCTTCGTTTTGAGCCTGCGGCTGGCGGCGCAGCAGGCGGTACATGGTCGGAACGAACACCAGCGTCGCGAATGTCGCGAACAGCAGACCGCCGATCACCGCGCGGGCGAGCGGCGCGTTCTGCTCACCGCCCTCGCCCACCCCGATCGCCATGGGCACCATCCCGAGGATCATGGCGCCGGCCGTCATCAGCACCGGACGGATACGGGTGAACCCGGCCGTGAGCGCCGCCATGAGCGGACTGTCGCCGGTCGCCATGCGTTGATTGGCGAAGGTCACGACCAGGATGCTGTTGGCGGTGGTGAGCCCGATGCACATGAGGGTGCCCATGAGCGCCGGCACCGACAGGTGCGTCTGCGTGAGGAACAGCATCCACATGACGCCGCTCAGTGCGAAAGGCGTCGCCATGAGAACGATCAGCGGATCGATCCAGCTCTGGAAATTGATGACCAGGAACAGGTAGACCAGCACCACCGCGAGCGCGATGCCGAAGAAAAGTCCCGCGTAGCTTTCGCGCATGGTCTCGACCTGGCCGCTCAAGGTGACGTGCATGGCCTTCTCGGCCGGCGGCCGATTGGCGGCGAGCACCCGGTCGATGTCGCGCGAGGTCGAGTAGAGGTCGCGCCCCTGCACGTTCGCCTGCACGTCGAACACCGGGCGGATGTTCAGCTGCGAGGTCACGAGCGGCGTCGTCTGCCGGCCGATCGCGGTCATGTTCATGAGCAGCTGCGAGCTGCCGGCCGCGCTCGTGACCGGCATGACCTTGAGGTCCTGCGAGGAATTGATGTCGTAGGTCGGCTGCTGCACCACCAGCGGATAGCTCACGCCGTTCTTCGGGTCGACCCAGAAGTTCGGCGCGCTCTGCAGGCTCGAGCTCGTGGTCACCAGCATGTTGCTGGCCGCCTCGCGCTGCGACACGCCGACCTGGGTGGCGAGCGCGCGGTCGACGTCCACCGACAGCGCCGGCGCATCCGGCACCTGCGCGACGTGCGCATCGACGACGCCGGGGACGCGCGCCACCAGCCGCGCGAGGCGCGCCGCCAGGCGGTAGGCGCTGGCGGTATCGGCGGCGCTGACGCGCACGTCGATCGGGGCCGGCTGGCCGAAGTTGAGCACCTGGTCGACGATATCGGCCGGCTGGAAGAAGAACTGCAGCGCCGGAAAGCGCTGCGGCAACTCGCGGCGCAGCAGCGCGGTGAGCTCGGCCGTCGGCGCGTGCCGCTGCTTGAGCGAG
>Ga0335073_10004846_pt1 | contig 18864 bp, 13 predicted proteins | sample Lox_Sample_22_FD_207093 | JGI IMG/M metagenome (GOLD analysis project Ga0335073, IMG submission 207093) | Soil microbial communities from Loxahatchee National Wildlife Refuge, Florida, United States - Lox_Sample_2.2 | ecosystem: Environmental > Terrestrial > Soil > Wetlands | place: USA... | reverse complement strand
CTCCTTCTCCGCCTAGATACCGATTTCGTGCCAATTTGGCTACTTAAAGCTGCTCGTCTGGAAAAGACCACCCACACACCTCTGCCTCCGCCTCCGCCTCTCGAACCGTTGCCGCGTTCAGCTCCTCCAGCCTCCTCTCCGCCGCAACCATGTTCTCCGGCACAGTGTTGCGGACGATGTCTCTCTCCCGTACCTTCGACAGCAGCATTATGCCCTGAAGCGACGTACTCCGCGACAGCTGCACATATAAGCTGTAGGGATCGCATTGGCTCGGGACCACCTGCCCTCGAACCTGCACCGTTCTCGTTCGCCGCAGCTCCAGGGCAACCCGCTCCAATGTCCTGCCTTGGATTTTAAGTTGGATCCCAGGTCAAGTGTCATTGAGTAGTCCTGCCTATTCAGGCAGGAGCACCACTGAGGCTGCCTGAGAGGCAGCCTGTGACGTTTAGGCAGTATGATGGCTCAAGCACAGCTACTTGTAGCTGTGCTTGCCCCATGGCTAGTTGGAATACTATCACGCTTGTACCCTCAGTTCAGAGTTTCAACTTTTTATAGTCCGTACACGCGAAGGCGGCCGTACATGACAATCCTGTACGAGAAACAACGTGCCGTTGCTACGGCCGCCTGAGAGAGCCTTGAACATACCATGCCATGGCAAAGCATAGCAAGGATCCCCTCTATATGCTCAACCATACGAAACTCACATCACACAAGTACAATCACTCGATCAGCAAAATTGAGAAATTGTACTTCTCCGCGCATGAAATTTTCTGCGAATGCCTCACCAACCAACGTGTACTTACCCATTTCAGAGCTTTCCCGTACAATAAATGGAACTTTTGCCCCTTGCATGATGCAGATATGGTCAGATTCCTGCGCGTGCGTAGGCGCAAGCCCAATCAAGCGCTGGCCGTACACGTCAAAACGAAACAATTTCCGCATAGTCTTCGGTGATACCTATTGGGTTGCACTGTCAGCTTTACGTCAGATTTCGTTGCCATGGAAGCGAATCGCACTAAATAGCGTGCATAAAATACCTACGGGAGTGTTTAGTTGAATTAAGGAAATTGCACTGAGATTAAACTCCAAGAATTCCTTCCTACGCCTCTGCCGCTCCGCTTCCCATTTGGTGCAACTGGCCAGCCTGTCCCTCAAATTCTGCGTAGCCACGTGCGTAAAATCGTGGCAATTGCCCGATCCGACTTCTTGATTGTAGTGGTGAGAATTGTGCACATGAGAAAACCAGGCAGGTAAGGTGTCAGCCGGCGCAGCATGCTTCGATATCTGAATGATACGACCGAAGAAAATCGCTCGCACTGGGAGTTCTGAAGCAATAGACTGACTTTCTGTCGACTTACCCGTTAATAAATGCCAAAAGTTGACCAGGAACCATGTACTTACTCTCAATTTGGCGATATGGACCCAGGTGGATCGCGGCATTATATTTAGTGAAGAGTAAGTCATCTATGAGGGAAGTTGTTCCGACCTCGTGAAATGGCGGCACCCAAGAGGGCAAGTTGGGTTCCTTGGCTGCATTTTTGCGCAGGACGTCCCGGTGGGCCCGTGACAGGACATCCAAATTGGCCATTGAGTCAATCATGAACCGTGTGAACTTGAGATACAGTTCCGGCACGGGAAGCCGACAGTCGATTATGCTATGGGCCTCTCTCTTCACGGGAAAAAAGTCCGGGGTTTCTGGAGCGAATTTTTCATGTAGTGCAAAAGCCAGAGGCGCAAGGATTTTGTCCTCCAGTTTGCTGCAGTTCCGTTGCCGAGCCTCATGGGCAAACATTTCCAGCGCCACCAACCATTTGAAAGTTCGTGGCAACTCCATGTTGTGGTCGATTTTCGGATACCTAAGCAGAGCTCTCGAGCCGAAGCCACCTCCTGGCCAAGTCAAGCCCAGCCAAGCTGAAACACATGCCGCACCACCTAGTTGACATAATGGAAGCTTGTCAAGATCCTTTGAAGCCTCGAAAGTTTCTTGGCCGCTTGAGGCGATTCCTAACGAGAGCGCCGCGAACATACTTGCGGCTCCTATGTCAAGTTCGTGCGAACCGCAGAGGCACCTTATTCTCTTTGGCAACAGAACTTCTTGCAGCGTCCAGACCCTATTGAACCATGTTCGTCGCAATAACAGCACGAGAGCATGCCTTGATCGGCGGGGAATCGAATCGAGAAACTCCATAGCCGCCTCGCAGCGCATCATAGATAGAATTACGAGATCTTCTTCACGTTGCAAGCCGTCTAGACACTGGACGGCTTCGAGCGTCGTCGCATCGCCCTTGCCGAGCCAAATGATCACCCACGCAGCGTCGCAATAAATGTATGGCATGAGTGAAAGTTGACGGTTCAGTTCTTTCTCGTTCTTTTGGTCGATGCAAATGGCATCGATCCAGAGGGGCGTGTACTCTTGCTTGTCACGCAATTGCCATAAGGCTTCGTGGAGATTCTGCCGGACGGCGAGAACTTCTTTACCACATGAGATCTGATAGCTGACAAGGTCGTATTCTCGATAAGAGGGATGCCGCTCATCGGTCGGGTTACCCCATGTATAGGAAAGAGCGATGAAATTTGGCTTAGTCGACAGCCGCACTGTGCTGATGCTTATCTCGATCGTGGCATCGGTTTCGCCTGGACGGAGCGTTAATACGCGGATGGAATCCAGATTCTGCAAAGGATGATCTTTATACAGAGCCATTTGGAATAATTAGGCGGTGAGACGCCAAGACATTCTCCACAGCCTTATGCCTTGAAAGACCGAAGAAGGAAGAGACGAAAGGGCTTCTAGGCGCTACCAACGGATCTTCAATCACGTGAAGTTGACGCTTCACCCTCTTTTGGCGTTCATGGCGAATGCCTGTGCCTTCGTCTACTTCGTCGAAGATCTGTCATGTGGCAACACAAAGCACTTGAAAATTCGACTCATTTCCACCTCGAAAATCGTTCCTCAAGGCTCCTCTAGGCGAACCGCGCCCGGCGGTTTGCGTCTCCTGTCGATCGAAGGCCCAGTTTCGTTAAAGCATTCACAGCTTTTCCAGGCACGGAGGCATCAATTAGTCACCTTCTCAGCCACATGCCCAAAAAGAACGATTTCATTATGTAAGATAAAATACAGAGTTATTTATTGTGTCAGGTGCTTCAATTGGTCTCATCTCGACTAGGGATCCTTGTTCGCCTGACAAGAGGTACCAATCAGCGTGACGATATCGCATTAAACAGCGTGCTACGGCCGCCACCGGGCTGATATTTATTACCCAGCGGGGGGAAATGCCTCAGAAACCCAGGTCAAACTGTTCAAGATGTATGAGAGTCGAAAAGAGCTCGATGGTGGTGCTTTGGATTGAGTGGGCTTTGTTACACCACGAATTGACACTCCTCGCAAATCAAGTGGCGGCGACAATGCAAATGTAATTTTCGGAGGAGTGCGTGTCAGGATGTTCAGGATTGGTGACAGAGCACGATTACAGCCGAACCACGCAAGTGTAAAAACGCGGTCAGAATTTCTATTGCTTGAATGTCAAAGTACCTATGCTTTGATCCGCCACGGTTGGTGATCCGCCACGGCTGGAAAGACATTACTAAGGCGGAGACAATTGGCGCTATGAGACTTCCAGGTTTTGCTTGTATAGTTATGAATTCGATAGAACCCGACAGTTCCCAGTGTGCTGCAACTAGATTCTATTAAAATACCCACAAGCAATCTACGCCAGCACCATCCTGATAACGCCTGCCTCTCCACGACCTTATTCAATTTGAAATGTCAATTTAGTGGGGTTTTCAGTCTTCGATATGTGTATTTCCTATGGACTCATTCCTAAGCCTTGACGGTTAGCAAGAACCGGATTTCACTTACCTCTATTCATCCAGGTCATTGTCGACGGCGTCACTCTTCCGCTGTCGGAACGTTCGAGACATTATTTTGCCTTGAACAAGTCGCGTGTTCTTGTGGGCTTTGCAATACATTTCGATATCACCCAAATGCGTCGCTATGTTGTTTGGACCTGAGCGCTGGCGAACGGAAGCCGTTCTAGTCTGATTCGTAGCCCTCTGCATGGCACAATTGAGAGTTCGTGAATGGAGTTTGGTGAAATCCGCAGAGGGGCCTTTCGAGTGATCCGGATATGAAGGAAATACTTGAGAGAGGCAATTGCCTTTTACTGCACTGACGAACCTGTCAGCAACCAATGCGGCATCTTTCGCGAGAGCTGCAGCAAAGCGACCTTTTGGTTCCAACTCTATCTCCCGGGTGTCCACGCAGACTCCAACGTTAGAAAGAGTCAGAATCTCAGGCAGGTTGAGGAATCTCTCGATGCAGTATAGATGAGCATATGCGGTGCAGTGATATGGATCTACCTTGTCTCCGTAAGTCGCATGCTTTTCGTCAAAGGCTACTCGAATATGCCCGCGAGTAATCGTACCTTGAAGGTCATACTTCCAAGCCGGACAGTCGGCGAAAAGGCACTTACCACTGTGGGAGGTTGGATAGCGCATTGAACAGTTCGTCGGAGTTCGCTGTATCCAGAGTGTCAGTCGGTGATTGCTGTCTGCTGGATGCTCGTATATGAAATCTTTGACTGCGCGCCAATGCCATGTTCGAAAGCGATTGGGAGATTTCAACTCTCCAGCTATGCTGTATTCGAAGATTGCGCCGCCAATAGACTTCCACATGGCGAAGAGGTTAGAGACTTGTAGGTATTGATCATCGGAGCCCGTAATGACTTGTCCTTGGAGGATCGCGGTAGGCTGGAACTCAATCTTCTCTTCAGCAGCATCAGTCTTCTCTTTACAAGCAATCACTGGAAACACAGTGCCTTTCTCTGGAACTTGTTTCATCAGTGCGCTGAGATTCAACGTTTCAAGAAAACCTCCAACTGCGGCAAGTGGTCTTTCTCGTTGAGGATTCAATGTGGAGGTACCTATTAACATCAAGTCCTCAGCAGGAATCTCTGGCGGTGCAAATGAGCTTTGAAAGGTTAGTTGAGATGAGAGAGTATTGGACTGATTGTTGATGAGCGCACCAAGAAACTGATCGTTACGATAATCCATCTGAGGGGAGTTGTCGAGATCTTCGAAATTTGTCTTTGAAAATTGGAAGCTCGGTGATTGAAGAATGTTGTCGAAGCAGAAAGGTTGTTCCTCCGAGAGGCTCTTATCTGAATGAAATTGCTGCAGAGCAGCGGACATGTTCGTCATGTAGTCAGCCGTATCAACCATGATGTTATCTTTGGGATCCATTACGGTCAATGCGTTGAAGTCGATGACCGGAGACAGCTCGATCTTGCCATCAGAATTGTTGCCACGAATGTCGGGCGTATTGACATTTATCGAAGAGAGTTGTTGGGATGGAAGCTCAGATACTGTCTCCGTCGGATTTGGTTCCAAGCCCATGAAGGGATCACCGAGCAACGCATCGGCTGTACCCACAGATTGGGATTGGTTGGTCGCATTGAAGAGGATCTGGTCTGCCGTCTGGTCAGTTGAATCGTAAAACTCAGAGTTCAACCAGTCCGTGAAACTGTCAAATTGCTGATTTGCGGTGGGCACGGGTTCGTTGCTTTCCTGCAGGAAAGACAATCCCTCGAAGTTTTCCATGCTGCCGAAGTCAATATTCAAGTCCTCAAGTTCGTGCTGTGGTCCTGCCACGCACACGAATGAGTCTACATGGTCATTCGAAGTGATGAGGGCTTCATCGAAGCCCGTGACGTTTTCGAAATCGATACCTTCGTTCTCGAGATTGAACTCCAGTTCATTGGTCATGTCTTTCGCCGCCATGGAGAAGATACTGCGAAGCCAACGGGAGAAGGAATGAGCTTATGGGCGCTCATTTGGACATGAAGCTGGATTCCTTCTCTCGGTTTGAGTTGATCAAACCCACCTGTTCTAAGTATCTCTTGAAGCGACAGAAGTTTCCAGTAATAGCAGGACCTCGTCTTTTTATCAGCCTTCAGTTGTGATGCCAGACAATGAACAAAGCCCTTCACATGTACACAAAGGCAGCGTGATTTCATTGTGGTTACAAAGCACTTACAAAGTGCCATTGTTTCCGATGTTGAACTTTAAGCCAGAACAAAGAGAGAAAGACTTTGCGAGCCAAACTCGCCAGAAGCGGAACGGAATTGTACGGGAGAATGGAGACACGTAGGTGACTACTGGAAATACTACATGTATCTACCGTCAGATTTAGTGGCGCTCTGAGCCGTGCTCCGGCACAGTTCGGCTTTCGAGCATCTCAGAACCTGCATACAAGTTGATGATTTTATGTAGCAACGATCAGTGTGTTTTATAGGAAGCCCTTTGTGTTCCTGAATGCTTCCCGCCTAAAAGTCTCAAAAAGGTGGTTCTCTCATCGCTGGATTTCCACAGAAGTCTCCGTAATGCCGCGACCAAAATTCCTCCTCACGACTCCGTACACCACAAACCTTAATTTAACTCCAGGCCTCTCCCTTGCGTACTCTACATGACCCATTGACAAGCCCACCACGGTCTGACCTAACCACCGAGAAACTCCGGCAAAGTCTCTGTAGGAAGAATAACTCCTAATAGTACGGACCTTCGCGGCGATCTTGTTCATAGTGCTGCGCTATACATCCTCCAACGATTTCAACACCACGGTTATGGGTTTCCATACCCCCGCAATTTCTCTTCATCCCAGCACTACCCCGCGAACATTGTTGCGGCCAATGGTGATCAACATCATATCCAGCCCATTATAACAAAAGAGAATGTATTGTTGCTATACTAGGCTGGGACGCCCGCGCGGCGCTGATCGTCCCAGGTTCCGTTACCTCGGATTTAATGCGATTATGTATATATAAAGGAGCGGTTGTGCAGCGAATGCAGATCTTTTCCTCTCTACTCCCTCTTCATCTCGTGAAACAAGTCTGTCTTTCTGGTGAAACGTAAACCAGAGTGGTGCAAGATGACACACTTCAACAAGTGAGTTATACTCTTAAACGGACTGCTCCTTGTCGCTACTATTCTCTAAACACACTAACCAAGTAACAGATTTAACATATACTCTATCATCATCCTCTCCTTTGGATCTTTCTTCTACGGTTATGACTCTGGTCTCACCACCTCCATCTTAGGATATCCCAGATTCATCGGTTATTTTCACTTCAACTCCACTACCATTGGGGCTCTAGGATCATGTTATTATGCGGGTAGCTTCTTCGGTTCTGGAATGAACTTCTGGCTTCCGGATATATATGGCCGAAAGCCAACCATCTACATCGCCTGCGTTGTGTTAGTTCCTGAATTCTCGTCCGGTGTGCAAGAGTTGCTAACATCCATCAGCGCTATAGTGGGTGCCATCCTACAGACCGCAGCTCAAAACATTGAGATGCTTTTCGTTGGCCGTGTCATTGGGGGCATTGCTTCCGGTCTCATCTTCGGTGTCTGCCCAATGTTCATGTCAGAAATTTCACCACCAGAATTCCGTGGCAGAGTTGGTGGGCTTTACAACTTGAACATCAACCTTGGTTATACATGTAGGTCATTTTCAATGGTTCCGTCTTCATTCTCTGTATGCTAAACTTTACGACAGTGACCGAATGGATGGGTCTCGGACTCAGTTACATTAGCTCTGATGTCGCCTGGCGATTATTCTTGGGTCTACAACACATTCCACCAATTATCATGGCTGCCTTCACTCCCTTCCTACCTGAATCGCCCAGATTCCTTATCATGAAAGGACGCTATGATGAAGCTCTGGACGTTATTAAGAAACTTCATGGTGGCGCTCCGGGACAAGATGACGACTTTTATATTCGCGAATTCAACCAGATCAAGGCACAACATGAACTCGAAGTCCGTGATCGAGTAGGCCTCCGCACCATTCTTAACAAACCATCCTACCGCAAGCGGATGTTCATTGTTGTCTTCCAGTTCGCCTTCGCTATGTTTACTGGTATTATCCCACTCCAGAACTATCAATTCATCTTGTACACCTACCTTGGTGTTACCAACAAGATTGCGCTTGTCATGGTCGGAGTTTGGGGAACTTGTGGAACTATCTTCTGCATCATGGGTGCTTTGTCATTTGATAAGCTTGGCCGTCGGAAAGCTTTACTCGGCTCTCTTTGGGTACAGTTCCTGGCTTCCATCGCTATGGTTATCTGTAAGTTCTTGCTCATTTCGTATCTACCTATAACTAACGGAGTCTAGTCTGGGCACGATTCCAACTTTCAGGCAATACCAATATGCTTCTCGGTCGCTTTACCGTTGGCTTCATGTTCGTTTATCTTGTTGGCTATGCTTTCATCATGAACTCCTTCGGATACACGTACCCGTCCGAAATCATGCCAACGCCCATCCGAGCTGCTGGCAACGCAGTGTCTTTCTGTACATTCAACGCCATCACAATCATGTTGGTTCAAGTCACGCCGATCGCCATCCAGCATATAGCATGGAGATACTTCCTCATTTTCATCATTTGCGACGCCATCTTCATTACCGTGGTTTACTTTGTATATCCAGAGACTGTGGGGAAGACTTTGGAAGAAATTGCGGCTTTGTTCGGTGATGAAGTGGCTGTCGACATCAAGGAAGCACATCATTATCCAGATACTGGTGGTCTCTTCGATGAAAAGATTGGTACCGAGATTACTGAGAAAGTGTCGGACGGTTCCGATCAGCTTGACCACTAGAATCAGCTCGTAGCAACCCGTGGTGGTCATTGACTTAGGTGCGAGAAACCGGGTCCGGTCTTGATGATTCCCGCCGCTCGCAAACACGGTGGCGGCTTTCAAATATGTGCATGATTAACTGGTACGAAGGCGATAGAGTTCAAAGCGTTCAGAGAGGGATGCAGATGGCAAATGAATGAGAGGTGTGGTTCGATGGTCAGGATAACATGCTTTACAAGCAATGTCTCAACAAAAGGCAAATCAATTAAATTTGATAAAGTTCCACCGAATTATTAAGCACTCCTACAAGACCTAATATTGTGATCGCTTTCCGAAGTGCCGGTATGAAAGCTAGACATATCATTCCGTGAAGTCGAACTTGAGCGATTCAGCTAGAACACCTTTAAAGAGAGCGAGGAATTTAGCAAGCCGGTCTTCGACCGCAAAGCTCCATCACATTGGAAAGACATTCAATCACAGATGTGATCCTCGTTCCATCCTCGTGTTGCAGCCCCCTGCCAATTGTACACTACGTCCGTAGACTTTTCGTCCTCTGCGGTGTCAGGCACATCTTCTGCTTCGTAGGCTTGGCGGCGAGACATTTTTCTTTCATTTTTCTTCTGCGTTTCTGCAAGCCTTCTGGCAACTTCGTTCGCTTCGTTCAAGCTCACAAGTCTGCGCTTGCCAGGATGCTTCTCCATATACTCTTGGCAGACATCCCAGGCGGTTGGAGAAAGATCCTCTTTATCCTTGACAAACTTCTCTGGAGCTTTTTGGAAGTGGCTCATCTGGTAAAAGGCGTTATATCTATCAAAGCCAGTAAGGTCTTGTTCCTGCGCGATTTTGGGCGCCATGTATTGGTCATAAGCGACTTCGGCGGGCGTCCGACCAGTAGCATTCTCGCGATAGAGAAGCATTGGGTTAAAGTTGAGCAGAATACGCATCAGCGAGACTTTGTTCCTTGTGACAAGCAAATGTAGAGCAGTTTCTCCGGCGCCATCAACCATTTCAAGCTCTATGCCTTTGGAATACCGAAGAAGCAACTTCAGCAAGCTCTCCAGATCTGCTTCACGATTGCTACACATGCAAGAACCCGAAAAACTGGTGTTGACTGCGCGATTAAGCCAGTATTGTAGAGGTGTCATGGCACCATGGGTGTACGAATTGCGTTGTGTAAACATATTTTCAAGATGTTGTATGTCCAAGTAGTCGATGAGCGTGGATATCAAAGATACATTGTGCCGAGCTCGGTTCGCCACGAGCAGTGAGTGGAGCAAATTGTTGCCTTCATTTCGATCGCGAATAGTCTGGTCAGCACCCGCATCGATCAAGAGCTTAGCCAAAGGCCCTCTGCCTAGAGAAAATGCAAGAGAGAGTGGTGTGAGGCCTGTGCTGGACTTCATATTGATGGCCGAAGGGAACGCCTTGACGAGATATTCAACCAAGCAAATTGTTTCGTCCTTTGATGGCGCAAAGATTGCGCAGTGGAGGAGATATTCACCTGAGCTAAAGTAAGCAGTTGTCCTTAAAGATGAGAAAATGGAGCACTTACTTCTTGCTTGGAACCAAGTCGTGATTGCCTTCTCTATGCCACCTCCAGCCATGCTCAAAGCAGCCAGCCGTTTATCATGCTTGTTGGCTTGTGCAAATGCCAGGTAATGACGCGTAGGTGCATCGCTCAGCATCCATTCAACACTCTCGATGCTTCCTTCCTTTGCAGCTTGCAGTAGAGGTGAAAAGTCACTTCCTGTCGTATTGGCCCGAATCACATTTCGGCCTCTTGCTGCCCAGTCGGTGCGCTTGCGACCATGTACATAAAGGCCTTGATAGTACTTTGGCTTCTCTTTGATTTCAACTCCGCTTTTCTTTACCAGTTGTTCAAGCGGAATCCCACAGCCAGTGCGTTTCATAATCTCCGCGAGATGCTGAGTGCGGCCAAATTCGATCGCCATCTCAAGATCCACTACTGAGAAGTCGAAGAAGTGAGAGGAAGTAGTAGCATCGTCTTCACCAGTGTGGGTATATTCCTCACCCAGATCCAACAAAAACTTGAAAAGCTTGAGATCGTTCACCAAGATAGCATACGCGAAAAGAGATATGCGTCCAATCTTGTCGAACTCAATTGAGGTGTCTGGCTTTGGTGAAACTTTCCCCTTTATTGCCAAGGAGGAAATATCGGCAGACCATTTCAAGCATTGTAATGGTGTAATTCTGCTCTGCACTTTCAGAGAAACTTCACCGATGTTCTCAATTGTGAACTGATCATCCACAATTTCTCGATAGACTTGAATGCCGTTGTCATCGCTTGCAACAGATCCATCATCATCTGAATAGTCAGAGAGTTCTTGATGATTTACGATAGAATATCGTTCTCTCTTAACTTCACCTTCTGGTTCGTACTGCGCTCGAGCGATTTCAAGGATTGCCTTCGCAATGTTCAGGTGGCCACGGAGTACCGCTATAGAAAATGGTGACATACCACGGTCATCATGGGTCGCAATCTGCAAAGGTGGTTGGCTTTTGTCTTCACTAAGAGGCATCAAAGTGAGCTTCTTGATCATGGCAAGATCTCCGTCCCAAGCTGCTTGGAAGAGTCGACAGTAAACTGCGCGTTTCTCTGGTGTCAGGTAGCCTTGGCTGAAATTGAAGCAAACTTCGAACTTTATTGGCTGACGACGGAAATGACGATGATTGTACTGATTTCGGTCTTGATTCGAACGACAATTGATATCTGGATGTAGCTCCTTAAATGTCTTGCCACCGCTGCGAACCACATCCGCCTCGGCTTCTTTAAAGCCTTTGATCAACTGTTTGATTGTGTCTTTCTTCTCTTGTAATCCTTTTCGAGTCTCTTGTTTGTGAAGTTCGTCGGTATAGAGAACTCGCTCTCTCTGATATTGCTTTTTCGCCTCTTCGAGACTGATTAGAGCAACCCAGTGTCTGTATGAACCATCCTGTAGTCCATTGAGGTAGAAGTCATCATCTTCCAACTCCAATGGTGGCAGAACGTTAAGTTCCTCCGCAGAATATTCGTCAAGTTGTTCGATCCTCTGACGTATAACATCCAACAGACTTTCACCAGTATGGTACGCACCAGTACTAGGGACTTCTACCACCTGTTGTCCCAAGGTCGTCAGCGTGTTTGGATCAGCGCCAAGCTCGAGCAGTTTGAGGACGACTTGTGGCAACTCATTCCGCGCCGCTAGGATTACTGGCTGTTCCACTGTCTTCTTGAAGATTTCCTCATTTCGCTTAACGTCACTCGCCCAGTGATTTTCCGAACTGTCAAAAGCGCTCTTCACAGTTTTGAACCAAGTTTCGAAATCAATCTCTGGACGAAGACCAAGCTCTAGAAGCTTAAGAGCGGCAGCAGTATCCTGACAAGCGAGAGCTGTTGTGAGCGGAGTAGCCATTCTCGAACCATGCATGTTACCATTGAGGGCGAAGTTCTTGATTGCGGACTGCACGGCAGTTTTGTCATTGTCATATAGTAGTTGAATTGCTTTCAAGCCTTTCTTGACAGCATAATGGAATGCAGTGGTTCTTTTCATATCGGCTTGCGCTGAAGATGCGCCCAGGTCAAGAAGAGTCAGAACCATTTCCTGTGCCTTCTCCCAGGGGAGTCTCAAGGCGAGAACAAGCGTGAGTACGGCACCTTTGGGTAACCTGCTCCACTCATCGACTTCTTTAATCGGAAGGAGGACGTCAGCTCCAAACGTCGAACACAATTCTTTGACGACGGCAACATGGCCATTGATAATGGCCAGATGCAACGCGGAGCATTTTGAATCCCAAGCCACGACGTTTACGTCATAGAAGTCCGGTTCATCGTCGTTCTGGTCATCTGGCATCGTCTCTCCTTCTGACTTGTTTTTGCTTTGGTCGACTCGAACATAGGATCCAGTTGTTGCGGATCGCATTTCGGCGTCTGAGTCGTTATCGGTGTCATCGAGTATCTCCACGTCGTCATCCTCTGGGCTGTCATCGTCCGTCTCAACACCAGCATCTGGGTCGGCTGGCTTCACCTCGTCTTTCTCTTGCTCATGCTTCTCCAATTGACTAGATTCTCGCGCATTTTTCTTTCGCATCTGTTTCATTTCCTCCTCGGCTTCATTTTCTTCACTCTTTTCCAGAATCATCTTCACCATGTCTATATCACCACGAGCAGCCGCAATGTGAAGAGCAGTCCGACCATCCGCAAGACGGGCGACTATGCGAGCACCATGATCTATCAGACATTTGACAATGGCTGCGGAAGAGCACATTGTAGCCAACTGAAGCGGGGTGCGTCCAGTGTAGTCTCGTTGATTCGGATCGACTCCTTCTTGAGATAGCCAATCTTGGACTTGCTCTAAATCTTTGTCAATGATGGCTTGACAGAATCGAGCAGTATTTCCGACGTAAGCCATCTCCGTCCAGTCATCGTTAGTGATAGGATTGAAGCTGCCAATCGTCTGTCGACCAGGGTCGTCCTTGATGAATGAGATCTTCCCAGAAACGTAAATTTTGCTTTCTTTTTCAGCCACCTCCTTCTCCTCTGGAGTGCTTGGCTTTGGACAAAAGCCACAACAATCCTCAATGACATCTTCGACATAGCCAAAGAATGCTGGGTGCCGGTGAAGGTTGACTTCACGATCCTTCGATTTGTTCCACTCGGCATTCAGCAAGAGATCTTTGGTGTAGAGCAGCTTTTCGATTTTCCGGGCATGAAATTTCTCACCATATGGAATGGTGAAAGTATGGTAGTCGGATACTTCCTCCTCTTCAACCCACTCAGCAACCTCATCCTCAAAGTCGTCTTTGATATTACCACGAAGCTTATACGACCGTCGGACGTAACGGTTGATCGCGGGCCTACCGCGTTCTTCCCGCCTCTTGTCCATGTATCTCTCACGATCGCTCGGTCTCGGAAGCTTTTCAAGGACGAGCAAACGAGCAAGACCGACTGTCCTTTGGAAGCTTCGTTCAAAGATGGTTGGATCGACTCTTGCCCGGTCTAGAAGTGGCCAGTAGACCTCGAAGCCCCGATGCGAATACTTGGACAATCGATTTTCGTATGATGGAGATCTCCGTGTAAGATCAATTTGATTGATTTGGGTCATGTACGCTGTCAAGGCACGAGGGGCGACATAGACCTGTTTGCCGTCATACGCGGCGCAAGAGCAATCAACGTCGAAGCCAGTGAGAATTTCAGAGATGGACTTGTAGACACGCAGAACAATTTGAATGTGTCGTGTCGGATAATGACTTGCAATGGTGATAGCATTTTTGGTTCGAATAGTAGTTGTTTCGGTGAGAATGGAATCGCGAATCTTAGTCTCAATTTGTTTGATTTTTTCGATTGCTTCTTCTTCTGTAAGCCCGTAGAGAAACAAATCTACATCAGACGCCGGAGCAACAATTTCGTGATAATACCGTCGAATAGTGCGCTTGGATTCACTGTATTCTTCTGGAACCGGCAAGAGTGACGTGACAACAGAAGAACCTGCTGCAACGACATTGCTCCAATCTAGATCAGCAAGTGAAAGCTCCGAAAAGACATTGAAGTTGTTCTGAAACTCTTTGAAGGACTGAACCACCGCAGGGGATCCGCCAGGTTTACGATCAGAGTCGCTCAAAGGCATGATAAAACGTTCTTTTTCGTCTGCAGACTCTGTGGCCAAGTTTCTGGCTCGGATCTTAACTTGTTCAACATTCCCATCAAAGAGCGGCAGGACGTTGATGAACGGATCTTTGAGCGTAGGATGGTCTGGCTCCTGGGCGTAGAGCTCCCTGACCCTGGCGTCAAAGTCTCGGTATGGCTGCACGAGTTCGGCCATAGGAGTTTGGGGATGATTAGCGAGGTATTGAATGAAAGCATCGTGCTTAGCGGGAACAACAGGAAGAGCTGCCATTTCTTCGAACTGGTCAGAAAGTGTACGTGGTTAGGAGTGTATCTGAAGTATGGAGCTTGACTGGCCGTGCACGCAAAACTCAACGGACTTTCGAAAATTGAAAAAAGTGATGATTCAGATGCTCACGGCAAACGAGAGAAAGGATCCTATTTGAATGCCTCAAAGGAGCAGAAGCTGGAAGCATAGAAACACGAAGTCGTCGCGCGCTCTCGTGACTTCTGCCTGGCCGTAGCTGGGATTTGAAGGCAACAGGAGTGGGTCAAGAATGATCGATGGCGAGTAAAACTCAAACCTGCCTTCCCACAATATAAATCAACCCAGTTCAATGGAGAGAAAGTTAGGCAGTCGTCTACTATTTTACTGGAAAAGGGGAGTGAGATGAGTGGCGGTAAAAGATGGCTCATCTACTAACGCTTAGTGAAGCTTTGACCAAGCAACACTACGCCTCAGAGATGCCAATGTGTCCATGGTCCAGGAGGCGACTACTGTTCTCTACCATCCTACTTTCGAGCAACGGGCCGCTTCTAGGAGAGAATGCTGTTCGATCTCAATAAAATTTTCTGAAACTCCGTCACTCCATTTGGCATTTCCAAATCGAGCCAGTTCCTGCGGCATCGGTAATAAGACTGTGGATCCTTATCTCTTAGAAGCAACATATGTCCATTTGAAATCTTTAATCTGGTCTAGTACACGTCAAGTTCTCATTTACAGTGTTTGACATCCCAGTTCCTCGTTTAGACATTGAATGCACCTTCTCATTGAAGCTCGGCCAATATTCCAGCTGCCATGTCTGTCAAACCGCAACCAGCATACTCCACACCCGCAATCGACACCGAATTCTACGAGAGAGTGGCGCAAACTACATCACGAAAGAAAATTCTGAGCCACACCATCCCACCCCGCTCTGGTTATGCCTGGAGCGTACCAGCAGGCTCTATATTCCGGCTCTCAACACCGGAAGGCGCGCAAGTCGGCGACCTGAACCTGTGGCACCAGCACAACGCGCGGGAGCGGTTCTGGGCGGCACGAACGCGACAGCTGCATGCGAGCCATGTGACGCGGTTCGACCGGCTGTGGAGCACGCTGCCGTACCTGCGGCCGATGGTGACCATCGTGGGTGACAGCTTGGGCGAGGCCTACGGCGTCGATACCCACGGCGGCCGCTGCCACGACCTCCTCGGCACCAGGTGCGATCCCTACGTCAACAAGCTGCTCTCCGGCGACGACTATGACTTTCATTGCCATTCGAACCTCACGCGCGCCGTGCTGCCGTATGGCCTGACGGAGTTTGATGTTCATGATGTGATCAATGTGTTTCAGGTCACTGGTCTGGACAAGAAAGGAAGGTACTTCATGGAAGCGAGTCCGGCGACGAAGGGAGATTATATCGAGTTTTTTGCCGAGATCGATCTATTATGTGCATTGAGTACGTGTCCAGGAGGTGATCTGAGCACTTGGGCGTGGGGAGAGGGAGAGGGTGGGAGGATGGAAGACGTATGTAGGCCAATACATGTTGAAGTGTGGAAGATTGAAGACCAACAGATACTGAAAAGTTGGCAGTCGCCAAAGAGTCCAGAATACGGTGGATTACACGGTATGGCTGTGCCGTATGGAGAGAGGAGAGATCGATAATCTGCAAGACCATCTCTTGCAGTTTTAGAAAGCAGTCTATCGTACATCCGAGGAAAAGCTTTCACAAAGCCAAAGTAAAGCCCTTTGTACATGCAGAAGTCTAGAAGAAGGGATGGGTTGGAAGCGATATAAATTGTCAATAGATAAATCAGGTCCGTCAAAATGTAAGGCCTTCATGCAGAATGTGATGTAACAACGCCTCTCATGCCTAGTATTTGTCCGTGCTAGCTGTCTTGCTATAATCGGAGAGGAATTTTAGATGAGGCATCTTACAAAGCATGCTAAAAGCATTTATGGGAGGTGCCAACAGTCCTATAGACGCATCTTAGACTTTTCCCTCCCATTTCTTGACGAGAGCATTGAGCGCATCGAACATTTCACACTTTCGTTCTTCAGTGCACCAACTACCTACTATGCCGGCTCTGGAGATACCTACCCATTCCTGAAGGCTGAGATTATGTGCTTCATGGACAGCGCAGTAGTTGTCCAGGATGTATCCACCAAAATATGCAGGGTCATCACTGTTGATGCTGAATTTAACACCAGCGTCGAGAAATTTTCGTATTGGAACCTCGCCGACATGGTTAACACATCGTAAGCGCACATTGCTCATTGGGCATACGGTCAACATCGTTTGCTGATCCGCCACTTTCCGCATCAGGTCTTCGTCCATATGGAGCTGGATGCCGTGATCTATGCGCTCGACGCCGAGGTAGTGAAGAGCATTCGCAATATACGAAGCAGGGCCTTCCTCGCCTGCATGGGCGGTGCGCCTCAAACCCATGGCGTCGGCCTTCTTGAAGATGTCTTCAAATAGAGCCGGCGGAAACGGGAGTTCACTTGAGTCAAGGCCAATCCCTTTGACGGTGCCGTTGACGTAGGATTGCTGCAATTCTGGGTGTTCGAACACCGCCAGGCTCTCGTGAACCGGCAGGTGTCTCAAGAAACAGCAAATCAGCTCACTAGTCAGGCCCAATTCCAGTTTAGCCCTGGCCCTTGCCTTCTCGAATCCCTCAATGACCGTGCGGTATTCAATTCCTCGGGATAGATGAGCCTGAGGGTCAAAGAAAACTTCAGCGTGATGCACGCCATCGGAACGAGCTTTCACAAAGTACTCCCATGCAAGTGCCTCGAAATCTTCGGCGCGTATAAGAACGGACATGCCGATGTAATAGTAGTCCAAGAAGTCCTGTAGTGAGGTGAAGCGCTGATAGCGAGCCTGAAGCGCGGCCTCATTTCGAAAAGCATCATCCTCCGCCGGGAGAGCTATGTCATTCGCTTTGGCCAACTGAAAGAGGAGTGACGGTTCCAAGGACCCTTCCAAATGAATGTGGTGCTCGCATTTCGGCAATGCCGCGAGGAATGGGTGCAGCGTCGACCGGCACATGGCTGGTGCTGGCCGGGGAGATGTCCAGAAGAGCAGCAAGCCCTAGCCAGATCCCAAGGCTTGGGGCACAGGTGGCCGTCGGCAAGCGCTGCCGAGGTATCGTTCCAAGGATGGGCAGCAATTACCAGGAGGCCAGATTTCTGGAAGCTCGTCTATTCATAGATCAAAAACCGGAGGGCCGGCTCGTGAGTAAGGTCGTTGATGTCTTGGTACTATCCTTGCCGGGCTTGGCAAAGCAAATCATTCAACCGATCTGACAGCGTGTGCGTGAAATGAGGCCGACGAGGGAGTTCAAGGCTAGGAGAAAGCCACGAATCTCATCGAAAAGCGTGCGTGATCTGATCCAACGGTTGTTCGTTCAAGTTCGGCCGAGACTTCCGCTCGATGTTTAGCAATCTATTTAGCCTTTTGCTAAGGTGGGAGACGCATGTAAATCCTCGATTCGGAGGCTGCCGAATTCCGTGTGCAGTAACAAAGACACCGAGTCGGCCAACCTTGCGGTGCACAAGCCGTTGGCAATGGTTCAGCCAGCGGCGCTGAGGGAGAAGCTGGAATGTGCAGCCATTTCGGGTGGGCGTCGCACGCTGTCTCGCACTTTGCAGCTCGTAATCAAAAGCCCTTCTTCGGAGTACAGGGACCGACATCCAGCTGCCAACCGCAACGCATTCCAAATAGGCGGGATTCCGCACGTGATGGGGCCAGTCCGGCTACGACGGAGTGGCTAATGGGTCTAGCGCCGAAAGTTCGGCAAAAGCTGGGCGATGGGCGTCTGAGCCGGCGCGAAGCACCGAAGAGGAAGGTTGCAGGAGCAAATAGAGGATGAGATGGGCCCCTTCCAAAAGGCAAAAGCCGGGAGCGCTGACCTGTCCGTCTCAGGACAGAAAAGGGGTGCCTGTGATTCCTCACATTTCGGTACGTCGGCGGTCTGGACGGAGGCCATTTGCAGGCCCGCTCCCCATGTCGCAATCTCGACTTCGGCCCGGCATTTTGCGAAGGGTGGAGGACGGAGTGCGAGGAGTCCGTGAAAGGGAGAGTGTGCAGGCGGGATCGTGCGCGAAATATTGAGCTTCTCCTGCCAATTGCGGGAGACAGATCTGTAACTGTGCTTGCGATGCGAGCCCTCGGATCAACACACTTTTCCGCGGGTGTCTAATGCCCCTTGCCACAGCCCGGGTGGAAGGGCAAAGGCGAAAAGGCACTCCACCACATCGACAGCGCGCAATTGGCGCGATTGATGCGAACCGAGGACGTAGCTGGAATCTGCCGTTTCGCTTAGGCAGTGGGAGCGGGAGCTAGCAAGCGTGAGCGACGTGGACCACGC
>Ga0335073_10004845_pt1 | contig 18865 bp, 18 predicted proteins | sample Lox_Sample_22_FD_207093 | JGI IMG/M metagenome (GOLD analysis project Ga0335073, IMG submission 207093) | Soil microbial communities from Loxahatchee National Wildlife Refuge, Florida, United States - Lox_Sample_2.2 | ecosystem: Environmental > Terrestrial > Soil > Wetlands | place: USA... | reverse complement strand
AAGCAAAGGAATCCGCCGATGTCCGCTCGTAAGCTCGAGGTTGGGTTCTCCTGGACCGGCGCGCTCGCCGGTGACAGCCCCGCCATCCGCCGCGTCCTTGTCCCGGTGCACTCACCACGCCAGGCAACCCAGGCGCTGCAGGCCGCAACCGGCGTCTGCCGTGACACCAACGCGGTGCTGCGTCTGGTCCACGTGCGGGTCTACGACCCGCCTATTGCCCGGTCACCGCGCCCTCTCTACCAGGAAAGCGCCGCCAACACCGGGGCCATGCTCGGTGAGGCATTGGTGGCGGTCTGGAGGAACGGCGCGCGGGCCAGCACGGCAGTTATCGACGCTCCGCGCGGGGGTGAGGCCGACGCCATCGCCTGCTACGCATCCGCCTGGCACGCCGACCTGATCGTGCTCACCCGCCGTCCCAGGCCGGCGCTGGCCCGCCTGCTCCGCCACAGCGTGACCAATCAGATCAAGCGCAAGGCGAACTGCCCGGTGCTTGCCGTTCACCAGCGGCCAAGTGATGCCGACCAGCTTCAGGCGCCGACGCCCATCCCACCGACCGATGCCGCCGGCACCGCCCACCGACAGCCAGGAGTACCTGTCGTGAAACGAACCCAGGCCATGGCCAGCGCCGAGCGCGGCGAACAGGCACACCGGGCGCTCGCCGCCCAGATGAGCGCTGAGCGCGACGCCGCACGAGCAGGCTGGACGCCCGCCCTCGACCCGGACTGGCTACGGCAATCAGACCTCTTTCAGGTCGCGGCCGCCTGGGGCGCGGCAATGCCGTACGCCGACCGGTCAGTGCCCTGGTACGAACCGGCCGCCACCACGGCCATGCGCAAATCCGAACAACGGCTCCGCGACCTGCACCGGCACGCCATGGCTCGCTACGACCGGCTGCGCGCCGACGGCATGCCACCAGCCCAGGCGATGCGCGAAACCGCCCCGTTCTTCACCGGCGCGCCCCGCAGCTGCGACACCGCTAGCCGCCGCCCATACTGCTGGACGACGCCGACACCGAGCTGCCCACCGTCCTGGAAACCATCATCAACCAGTTCGCCGAAATCGCCGACCGGGTCGTGACCATTCCCAGCATCGATGCCTTCCGCACCGCCGCAACAGCGACCAGCGCAACGGTGAGCGCGGTACTCGTTGCCAAAGACCTTCAGGCGGCGGTCGGCGATCGGGTGCTGTTTTCCGGTCTCGACCTGGTGGTCGAGTCGGCCCTGGCGACCTACCCAGGCACGTTCCTGCTGGTGTCGCATGACCGCCGGATGCTCGACGCGGTGATGACCACCCGGCGGATCGAGGTCGCGGAGGGTCGCATCACGAGCCGTTAGGTCCGTCCTGGCGGTCAGGGGGCGGCCAGGCGGTAGGCGGCCAGGCGGAGCGCCGTGTGCAGGGCGTCGCGCTGCGGGCTGGTCTTGAGGTTGACGCCGGTCAGCGCCTCGATGCGCTCGATCCGGTAGTAGAGCGTGGTGCGGTGGATATGCAGCTGGGCCGCGGCCCGGGCGATGTCGCCGCCGTGGTCGAGCACGGTCCGGGCGGTGATCATGAGGTCCGGCCGGCGCTGCCGGGCCAGCAGGTCGGCTCCCGGGTGGATATCGGCAACGGCCAGGTCGGACGGGGCCGCCACGATCAGGTGCCATGAGCCGAGCGCGTCCCAGGCCGGGCGGTCCAGCACGGCCCCCGCGGCCAGCGCCTGCCGGGTCGCCGACGCCCGGCGCACGGCCAGGTGCAGCTGGGCCAGCGGCAGCGGCGGGCCGCTGGTGGCGCCGGATCGGGGCTCCGGGTTGGGGTGCACGCTCATGTCGTTGCGCAGCGGCCAGCCAGTGGCGGCCCGGGGAGCGTTCACGGCCACGGTCGCGGCCGGGTCCAGTTCCTCGAGCGCGATCAGGTCGCGCGCGGCGAGGTCGTCGGGGCCGGCCGCCAGGCGGGCGAGCAGCGCAGCCCGGCGGCGGCCGCGGCCCGCGCTGGTCATCGGCGTCTGGGCCAGGAACATCGCGGCGAGTTCCGCGCACGCCACGATCTGCGGCAGCTGCGCCTCGGTCACGGTCTCGTCGCCGTCGAGCACCCACAGATAGCCGAGCAGTTCTCCGCCCGACCGCAGCGGCACGCACCATCGCGGCAGCATGTCGGCTTCGGGCGCGGCGGGCGTGCGCACCGGACCGCGCGCCCGGGCCAGCCCGAGCCGGGCCACCACGGCCTTGGCCGCGGGATCGACCTCGTGCTGCATGATCGTGCGCATCCGGGTGCCGTCGACCTGCCCCTGGGCGCTCCACCAGATCGGCCGGTGCCTGGGGTCTTCGATCAGCACCGGGTGGGCCAGCGACGCGCCGAGGTCGTCCACGGCCGCCTGCACGTCCCGCACGCCGTCACCGCCTCCCCCCGGCGAGTCACTCCGGGCCGCTCCGAGCCGGCCCCTTCCACATTTTCCGACAATCGTATGAAACCAGCGCGGTAAGTTCCGCAGCACAGCCGATGCCCGGGCCGGGCGCGGCTGCCTACAGTTCGGGTGGCACACCCAGGTGGGGGCGCAGGTGGTGCACGCCGGTGGTTCATTCGGGTGGCCCGCTCACACCGGGGCGGCCGCTATACGTTCTGGGAGGTCTCAATGACCGCTGCTGCCGGCCGGACCGGGCTGTTCCCGATCGGGCCCACCGCCCCGCTGGCCTTTGCCTCCGGCTCGCCCGAGCGGGCCAGGGTCGCGGCCGCGCTCAAGGAGGTCGGCCAGGCCGGCTACGACGTGGCCAACTTCATCGGCGGCCAGGAGGTACGTACCGGCAGGCGGGTCCCCATCGTCACCCCGCATGAGCGCGCCCGCCAGCTCGGGCACGTGCACTACGCGGGCCCGGCGGAAACGCAGCAGGCCATCGAGGCGGCCCTGGCCGCATCGGTGTGGTGGGGCCGGCTGCCGTGGGAGGAGCGCGCCGAGCCGTTCCTGCGGGCCGCCGACATGCTGGAGCACGGGCCGTGGCGGGACCGCCTGAACGCCGCCACCATGCTGGAGCTGTCGAAGACGACCTACCAGGCCGACATCGACGCCGCCTGCGAGACCGTGGACTTCCTGCGCGCGAACGTCAAGAACATGGTCGAGATGTACGGGGTGCAGCCCGGATCCCTGCCCGGGATGTGGAACCAGGCCGAGTACCGCCCGCTCGAGGGCTTCGTGTTCGCGGTCTCGCCGTTCAACTTCACCTGCATGAACAACCTGGCCTTCGGCCCGGCCGTGCTGGGCAACACCGTGGTCTGGAAGCCGGCCGAGAGCGCGTCGCTGGTCATGCACCTGTCGATGCAGCTGCTGCGCGAGGCCGGGCTGCCCGACGGCGTCATCAACATCGTCTACGGCGACGGCCCGGAGATCGGCGCCGTGGCCCTGGCCCATCGCGACCTGGCCGCCGTGCACTTCACCGGCTCGACCGCGACCTTTCAGCACATCTGGCAGACGGTCGGCGCCAACATCGCCTCGTACCGGAACTACCCGCGGGTGGTCGGCGAGACCGGCGGCAAGGACTTCATCCTGGCCCACCCGACCGCCGACCTCGAAGCGCTCGCGGTCGCCTGCGTCCGCGGCGCCTACGAGTACCAGGGCCAGAAGTGCTCGGCCGCCTCGCGCCTGTACGCGCCGCGCAGCCGGTGGCCCGAGCTCAGAGATCGCCTGGTCGCGCTCACCGAGTCGGTCGTGGTCGGCGACCCGACCCAGCCGCAGACCTACGTCGGCGCCGTGATCAACGCGCGCCAGTTCGGCAAGCACGCCGAGGCGCTGGCCCGGGCCCGGGCCGAGGACCTGGTCGTGGTGGGCGGCAACACCGACGACTCGGTGGGCTGGTTCGTCGACCCGACCGTGCTCGAGGTCTCCGACCCGGCCTCGCCGTTCCTGACCCAGGAGCTGTTCGCGCCGGTGCTCACCGCCTACGTCTACGAGGACTCCGCCTGGGAGCAGACCCTCCGCCTGGTCGATGAGTCCACTCCGTACGGGCTGACCGGGGCGGTGTTCGCCGCCGATCCCGCGGCGATCCAGCAGGCCGACGACGCGCTCCGGTACGCCGCGGGGAACCTCTACATCAACGACAAGCCCACCGCCTCGGTCGTCGGGCAGCAGCCATTCGGCGGGGCGAGAGCATCCGGCACCAACGACAAGGCCGGCACGGTGTGGAACGTGATCCGATTCGCCAGCCCGCGGTCGATCAAGCGCAACCATCTTCCGGTTCACGACTACCGTTATCCGCACCTCGAGCCGTGATCTAGGGCGTTGAGCCCCCTTCCGCTGGGCAGGTTAATCCGGGGGATTGCCTACGGAGGGGGGCTAGAAGTGGGCCTGGTTGAGTCGGTCGAGGTAGCGCCGCGCCCGGTCGCCGCGTTGCAGCGGGTCATCGGCGCCGAGCGCTATCAGCGGCTGGTTCAGGTGGCAAGTCAGCTCCGAAAGCGGCTGGCCGGGCGCACCATATGGAATGTCAGTTCGACAATGGCCGGCGACCGGGCAGCGGACATGCTGCAGCTCCTCATCGGGTACGCCCAAGATCTCGACATCCCGGTCGGCTGGCGGGTGATCACCGGTGATGCGGAGTTCTTCGCGATCACCGAGCGGCTGCACAGCCAGATCCACGGCCAGGCCGCCGGCGGGCGCCTGAGCAGCGCCGATGCCGGGCATTACGCGCAGATGCTGGCCGCGAACGCGGCCGAGCTGCTGGACGAGATCCGGCCGGGAGATCTCGTGCTGCTGCACGACCCGCAGACCGCCGGGCTGATCCCGGCGCTTGAGCAGGCCGGGGCGCGGGTGGCGTGGCGCTGCCATATCGGCATGGAAGGGGAAAACGACGCGACGCGCGCGGCGTGGGGCTTTCTGCAGCCGCACCTGGCCGCCGCCCACGGGTACGTCTTCACCCGTCGCGAGTACGTGCCGGCCTGGATTCCGGCCCAGAGGGTGGCGGTCATACCGCCGTCAATCGACCCCCTCTCCCCCAAAAACGAGCAGCTCGATGACGACACGGTGCGGGGAATCCTGGGCCGGATCGGGGTGCTGGACGGCGCCACGCCGGACGACCGCGCGTCGTTCTCGCGCAGCGACGGCAGCATGGGCTTCGTGACCCGGTATGCGGAGATTACCGGCGAAGGCCGCCCCGGTCCCGGTGATCCGCTGGTCATCCAGGTGTCCCGATGGGACCGGCTCAAGGACATGCCCGGGGTCATGCGCGGCTTCGCCGACTACGTCGTGCCCGGCGGCCGCGGCTACCTGGTGCTGGCCGGCCCGGCGGTCACCGGGCCCAGCGATGACCCGGAAGGCGCCGCCGTCTTCGCGGACTGCCTGCTGGAGTGGCGCGACCTCCCGGCCGCGGCCCGCGCCCGGGTCCTGCTGGTGACCCTGCCGCTGGACGACGCCGAGGAGAACGCGCTGATGGTCAACGCGTTGCAGCGGCATGCCACGGTCATCGCGCAGAAGAGCCTGGCGGAGGGGTTCGGGCTGGGGGTGGCCGAGGGCATGTGGAAGGGGCGGCCGGTCATCGGCTCGGCGGTCGGCGGGATCATCGACCAGATCGCCGACGGCACCGGCATCCTGCTGCCCGATCCGAGCGACCTGAAGGCCTTCGGCGTGGGAGTCAGCGAACTGCTCGACGACCCCGGCGAGGCCAGCCGGATGGGGCACGCCGCGCATGCCCATATCCGCGAGAGCTACGTGGGCGACCTGCACCTGCTCCGGTACGCGAACCTGTTCGGCTCGCTGCTCCCGGACCGCTAGGCCGGCCGGCGCGCGCCGCCCGCCGGCCCGCGCCGCGGCCGGCCGGGCGCTAGCCGCTGGTGGTTTTCAGGGCCAGCGTCCGGATGCAGCACGACCCCGGTATCTCCTGGGTGCCGACCGCCCAGACCAGGCCGCCGCCGGGGCTGGCCGCGGCGTCAAGCCCGTTGTCCGGCACCGCAGCGGCCTGGCCGGGATCGAGGCTGGGAGCAGCCGACCAGGCCGAGCCGTTGAAGTGCTCGGTCATGGTCAGCGAGCCGCCGTCGGCCTGCAGGGTGGTGCCGACGCCCCAGACGTCGGTGGCGGACAGAGCCGTGGTGCCCCGCAGGAAGGTGCCCTCGGTACCGTGGTTCGGCACCTTGACCAGGCTCCAGGCCGTGCCGTTCCAGTGCAGCATGTAGGGCAGGTCGAAGTTCTGGTCGTCGACGTTCCCCTCATACCCGCTGGCCCACACGTCGTCCGCGCTGACCTCGCTCACCGCGGTGAGGAAATCCAGCGAGTCCTTGCTGAATAGGGTCGGGGTGGAGACCATCGACCAGGTGCTGCCGTTCCAGTGCGCGGACAGGGTGGTCTGGCTGTCGGTGTCGCCGACCACCCAGACATCGTCGGGCGAGATCGCGGTGACACCGTCGGCGAACTGGAAGCCCGACTCGCTGGGCGGCGCGACAAATTTCCAGGCCGTGCCGTTCCAGTGCTCGAACAGCATCGCTATGAAGTTGACGCCGTCGGAGAAGTAGCCGACCGCCCACAGGTTGTCCGGGCCGGTCCCGCTGATCGCGGTCAGCACGTCGGTCGTGCCGCTGCCGGTTTCCGGGTCGGGGCTGGGCACGAACGCCCACGCGCTGCCGGTCCAGTGCTCGATCAGGGTGCGCTGATCGAGGCCGTCGGCGTTCTCGGTGTCACCCACCGCCCACGCGTTGCCCGGGCCCAGGTCGTCGGTGCCGCTCAAGACGCCCTGGGGCTTACCCGCGGGCAGCGGGACGGTAGTGCTCGCCCACTTGGTGCCGTTCCAGTGCTCGGCGAACGGCCGGTTCTCGGTCACCTCGCTGGTGCCCACGGCCCACGCGTCGGTCGTGCTCGCGGCCGAGACGCCGTCCAGGGACAGGTCGCTGACCACCGCCGGGTTGTTGGGCTCCGGGGTGGGCGCCACCCGCCAGATGCTCGTTACCGGTTTGGGTGCGGTCGGCGGGGTCGCCGCCACCAGGGCGAAACTGCTCACTCCCCCGGCCGAGAGGGCCGTCACCCCGGTCAGGCCGGTGACCGCGGTCGGGGTCACCGAGCCGGTGGTGGTGCCGTTGCCGATCTGCCCGAACGCGCCGTCGCCCCAGGCCATGACGGTCCCGTTGGTCAGCAGGGCCAGGCTGAACAGGCCGCCCGCCGCGATCGCCGCGGCCGTGCCGACCCCGCTTACCGGGATCGGCACGTCGCTGCTGGAGATGCCGCCGGGGAAGCCGTTGGGCTGGCCGAGCTGATTGAAGCCGTTGTCGCCCCAGACCATGATGGCGCCGCTGGACAGCAAGGCCATGCTGTGCTGATACCCCGCGGCCACGGCCACCGCCCCGGTCAGGTCCACGACCGCCACCGGCACGTTGCTCGAGCCCGACGTCTCGCTGCCGTCGCCGAGCTGGCCGGACCCGTTCTCACCCCAGGCGCTGGCCGTGCCGTTGGACATCAGCGCGAGCGCGTGCTGGCCCCCGGCCGACACCGCCGTGACGCCGGTCAGCCCGCTGACCGGCACCGGCACGTCGCTGTTCGTGTAGGTGCCGTTGCCGAGCTGCCCGTCGCCGTTGTAACCCCAGGTCATCACGGTGCCGTTGGACAGCAGCGCCACGCTGAACTCCTCGCCAGCCGACACGGCGGTGACCCCGGTCAGGCCGGTGACCGGCACCGGCACGTCGCTGCTGGTCGTGGTGCCGTTGCCCAGCTGCCCGTCGCCGTTGTCGCCCCAGGCCATCACGGTGCCGTTGGCCAGCAGCGCCAGGCTGTGCTCGCCGCCCGCGGAGACCTGGGTGACGCCGGTCAGGCCGGTGACCGCCACCGGGGTCTCGGCATCGTTGTTGGCGCTGGTCTTGCCGTCGCCGAGCTGGCCGAACGTGTCGTCGCCCCAGGCCATGACGGTCCCGTTGGACAGCAGGGCCAGCACGTGCCGCCCGCCCGCGGAGATGGCCGTGGCGCCCTTGAGGCCGCCGACCGCCTTCGGCGTGGTGCTCACGGACAGCGTGCCGTCGCCGAGCTCGCCCGCGCTGTTGTCACCCCAGGCGCGGCCACTCGTCGTGGTCGCGGCCGCCCCCCGGCCGCTCGCGGCCGCCCCCCGGACGGTCGCGGCCGCCCCCCGGACGGTCGCGGCGGCCGGGCCAGCGGAGATGAGGCCTCCGGCAGCTAAACACAGCGTGATCGGGACGGTGAAAGCGGCAATCCTGGACATGCGCATGGAAGCCCCCTGCGGACCGAGGCGGACACGACCCTCTCGGTGTTACGGGCCGGATCGCCGAATGGTTCAGTTATGGCCGGAGTACCTTGGCGCAATGACGGGAAGCGCGGGCGACCAGGCGGCCGACCGGCAGGCCATCCGTGAGCTGGTCGAGAGCTGGGCGCTCTGGCGCGACGCGGGTGACTGGGAGCGGTTCCGGACCGTCTGGCACCCCGACGGCCGGATGATGGCGACCTGGTTCCAGGGCCCGGCCGAGGAGTTCATCAGGGTCAGCCAGGAAGGCTTCGCCCGCGGCGTGCGCATCCTGCACTTCCTGGGCGGGACATCCGTTGACGTGGCCGGTGACCGGGCCATCGCGCAGACCAAGATGACGATCTCGCAGCGGGCTGACGTCCACGGGGTGACGTGCGATGTCGTGTGCACGGGCCGCTTTTATGACTTTCTTGAACGTTACGCCGGCCGCTGGGTCATCGTGCTGCGCCAGCCCATCTACGAGAAGGACCGGCTGGATCCAGTCGATCCGGCCGCGCGCGTCGAACTGGCCCGCCCGGACCTGGACCGGTTCCCCGAGGGCTACCGGCACCTGGCTTACCTGCAGGCCGGGCTGGGCTACCAGGTCAAGACCGACATGCCCGGGCTGACCGGGCCGGAGGTGGAGTCGCTCTACCAGCGCGGAACCCGCTGGCTGGCCGGGGGACCGTGCGACGAGGCGGCGTAGTCGCGCGAAAGCCCGCCCAGATGGCATACTCGCAGCAGCGTCATCGACACGGGAAGGAGGCCGCCATGTCTAACATCCAAAGCAGCGCGCCTCCGTCCGACGTCCCAGCCTGACGCTTCTACCGTCGGCGTGCGCGCACCCCAGTTTGCGAGGGAAGCCCGTATGTTCGATATCCGCAGCATCACCGTCGACTGTGCCGATCCCTACCGGCAGGCCCTGTTCTGGAGCGAGGCCACCGGCTGGCTGGAAGACCCAGACGACCCGAACCGGCCCGAGGACCCCGAAGGCCGGATCGTCTCCGGCCACGGAATCAGCCTGCTGTTCATCCCGGTGCCCGAGGCCAAGGTGGTCAAGAACCGGATGCACCTCGACCTCATGCCGACCACGCGCACCCGGGACGAGGAAGTCGAGCACCTGCTCGGCATCGGCGCGACCCTGGTCGATGACCGCCGCCGGCCGGATGGGGGCGGATGGGTCGTCCTGGCCGATCCCGAAGGCAACGAGTTCTGCGTGGAACCCAGCCCTGGCGAGCGCAACCAGGGCTGAAACAGCCGCCGGGGCGGCGGGAAACGTTGCCCGTAACGTCTGCGCCCCAGATTTGTCCGGTGGCTGGCTGCCGGACAAATCTGGGGCACAACCGCGCTTGGGCCGGGCTGGCCAGGAATGCGAGGTGTGGCGGGAGGCTTGGACTTCACGAAACTGGCCGGCGATTTGGGGCTGGCCTCGCGGGCGAGAGGGTGAGATGGGGAACGCACAGGTTGTGGCGCTGCTGCTGGTGCGGGTGGTGGTTGGTATCACGATGATCCTGCATGGATACAACCACTGGCGAGGCGGCGGCCGCATCGCGGGCACCGCCCGCTGGTTCTCCGGGCTCGGGCTCCGGTACGGCACGCTGCAGGCCTGGATGAGCGTGGTCACCGAGATCGGCGCGGGAACGCTGCTGGTCATTGGCCTGCTGACCCCGCTGGCGTGCGCCGCGGTCATTTCCGTCATGCTGATCGCCGGCCTGCTCGCGCACCGGCCCAATGGCTTCTTTGTCTTCAGGGATGGCTACGAGTACGTCCTGGTTCTGTCGGTGACCTCGCTGGCGGTGGCCACCCTGGGGCCGGGGAAGGTGTCGGTGGACTCCGCCGCCGGCATCACGGTGACCGGATGGGCGGGCGGTGGCCTCGCGCTCGGAGTGGCCGTGGTGGCGACGGCCGGTATGCTCGCGACGTTCTGGCGGCCGCAGCCGGCGCAGGCCAAGGCGGCCGACGGGCCAGGAGAACAGGTGCCCGGCTGAGACTCCCCCGGAAAGGCAGAAAGCCCTCGTCCTGGGGGGGTGGGGACTAAGGGCTTTCGGCCTGCGTTATCAGGCTACGCGAGTTGGCTGGTTTTGTCGCACTTAAATCGCAACTTTTGACATCGATTCTGCGCCGGCCGACGGAATGCCTGCTGAGTTACCACGCGTAGTGCTCCGGGGCTGGCCGGTAGCCGGGAAAGATGCTGTCGAGGTGCTTGAGCACCTCGTCGTCCAGGCTGAGCGTCACCGCGCGCTGCGCGTCTTCGAGTTGCCCGATGGTACGCGGGCCGATGATGGGCCCGGTTACGCCGTCCTGGTGCAGCAGCCAGGCCAGCGCGACGCTGCCCGGCTCCTCGCCGATCTGTTCACACAGGTTCTCGAACGCCTCGATCTGCTCGCGGTTGCGCTCAACCGTCTCCTGCGCCGAGCCGGCCAGGCGGCGGCGTCCTTCCCGCTCCTTCTTGAGCACCCCGCCGAGCAGGCCGCCGTGCAGCGGGGACCAGGGGATGACGCCGACGCCGTAGGAGATCGCCGCGGGCAGGACCTCGAGCTCGATCTGGCGGGTCATCAGGTTGTAAATGGACTGCTCGCTGACCAGGCCGAAGAAGTTGCGCGCCGCCGCGAGGCCGTTGGCCCGCGCGATGTGCCAGCCCGCGAAGTTGGAGGAACCGACATAGAGGATCTTGCCCTGGGCGGCCAGAACCTCCATCGCCTGCCAGATTTCGTCCCACGGCGTGGCCCGGTCGATGTGGTGCATCTGGTACAGGTCGATGTAGTCGGTCCGCAGCCGGCGCAGCGAAGCGTCGCAAGCGCGACGGATGTTCAGCGCGGAGAGCATGCTCTCATTGGGCCAGTCGCTCATCGCCCCGTAGAGCTTGGTGGCCAGCACCGTGCGCTCGCGCCGCCCGCCACCAGAGGCGAACCAGTCCCCGATGATCTCCTCGGTCCAGCCCGGATGCGACTGGTCGTTGTTCGCGACCTGGCCAGGCGGGCTGGCCGCCCCGCCGTACCGGTTCGCGGTGTCGAAGAAGTTGATGCCAAGCTCGTGCGCACGGTCCATGATCGCGTTGGCGTCGGGGGGCGGGGTCAGCGGCCCGAAGTTCATCGTGCCCAGGCACAGGCGGCTGACGAGCAGGCCAGAGCGGCCGAGATGGGTATATTCCATGTTCTCAGCCTTTCATGTCCGCGGTCAGGTCTTGGTTGCGACACCTTCGTAGCTGTAGCCCAGCGGCTTCAGGCCCGCCAGGTAGTAGTTGTCCATCCGGGTCACACCGAAGCCCGCCCGGCTCAGCAGGCGGTCGATGGGCCGGTTGAGATGGCAGCCGCCGAACAGCCGGCGCTGCAGCGGCGTGAGGCGGTCCTGCCAGCGGGCGACACCGGGATCGGGTGACCGGCCGTGCTCGACGAAGTGCACCTGGCCGCCCGGGCGAAGCACACGGTGCATCTCACGCAGGGCGCTGTCAACATCGGGGATGGTGCACATGGTCCAGGTGATCAGCACGTGGTCGACACTGGCCGACTCCAGCGGCAGGGCCTGGCCGTCAAGGCCGATGAACTCGACCGGTACCTGGCTGGCGGCCAGCCGCCGGGCGGCCAGCTTTCGCCCGACCGTGGCCGGGTCGACCGCCTGGACCAGCGTCACTGCCGCCGGGTAGTGGGGAACGTTGAGGCCCGAGCCGAAGCCGATCTCGAGTACCTTCCCGGCCAGGTCCGCGGCGACCCGGGCGCGCGCCGGGGTGAGGTCGCGACCGCCCAGCAGGATGTTGTTGCACCGGGGAAGAACCTGATCGCGGTACCAGCCCATGGGAGCAGTATCGCCGAGTGGCCGTGGTCGGCGGAAAGCGGCGAAGAACGGCTGACGAGTGGCGGCCCGCTGCCGGCACGACGGGCAGTTTTCACCGTTGATTTACCCATCCGTGCGCACATGCATTCTGGGCGGTTTAGTGTTGGCGGGCTGGAGAATGGTGCCGGATTGGCCAGAGCCTGGTGAGCGAGCCGGCCCGGCCGGGATGTGGTGGGGAGAGCTGATGCGGGGACGACGGATCGTGACGGTCTTGGCGGGTGCGGCGGCGCTGTTGTGTGCCGCGCCGCTGGCGGTCAGCGCCGCGCCGGGCGCCCCGGCGGCGGCCGGGGCGGTCGCCTGGGGCAAAGCGATCGAGGTGCCCGGCATGGCCGCCCTGAACACGGGCGGGAATGCCCAAGTCACCTCGGTGTCGTGTGCCACGTCGGGCAACTGCTCGGCCGGCGGGATCTACGCCGACAGCTCCGGTCACCGGCAGGCCTTCGTGGCCGGTGAGACAGACGGCACCTGGGGCACGGCCATCGAGGTGCCCGGCACCGCCGCCCTGAACACGGGCGGGATCGCCTCAGTCAACTCGGTGTCGTGTGCCTCCGCGGGCAACTGCTCGGCCGGCGGGTACTACCTCGACAGCTCCACTCACCAGCAGGCCTTCGTGGTCGGTGAGACAGACGGCACCTGGGGCACGGCCATCGAGGTGCCCGGCACGGCCGCCCTGAACCTGGGCGGGACGGCCGAGGTGCGCTCGGTGTCGTGCGCCTCGGCCGGCAACTGCTCAGCCGGCGGGGGCTATCGCACCAGCGGCGGTGGCTACGAGGCGTTCGTGGTCAGCGAGAACAACGGCACGTGGGGCACGGCGATCGAGGCGCCCGGGTCGGGCATGTTGAACACGGGCGGGGACGCCGTCGTCTCGTCGGTGTCATGTGGCGCGGCGGGCAACTGCGCCGCGGGCGGGTTCTACTACACGAAGATCACCCCCGATCTCAGCCAGGCGTTCGTAATCAGCCAGAAGAACGGCACCTGGGGCAAGGCGATCGAGGTGCCCGGCACCGCCCCGGTGAACTCGGCCGGGACAGCCACCGTCTCCTCGGTGTCGTGCGCCTCGGCTGGCAACTGCGTGGCCGGCGGGAGCTACTCCCCCTCTGGTGGTGACAGCCAGCCGTTCGTGGCCAGCGAGACGGACGGCACCTGGGGCACGGCGGCCGCGCTGTCCGGGGCGGGAGAGGGAGGCGAGGTCAGCTCGGTGTCCTGTGCCTCGGCGGGCAACTGCTCCGCCGGCGGGTTCTACTCGGACAGCGAGGGCAACGTCCAGGCGTTCGTGGCCAGCGAGAAGAACGGCTCCTGGGGCACGGCGATCGAGGTGCCCGGCACGGCCACCTTGAACACGGGTGGGGATGCAGTCCTCAGGTCGGTGTCGTGCGCCTCGGCGGGCAACTGCTCCGCCGGCGGGTCCTATGCGGTCACCCCCGGTCACAGCCGGGCGTTCGTAGCCCGCGAGACGGACGGCACCTGGGCCTCGGCGTTCGAGGTGCCCGGCACGGCCGCCCTGAACACGGGCGCGAACGCCAGCCTCAGCTCGGTGTCGTGTGCCAGGGCGGGCACCTGCGCCGGCGGCGGCTTCTACACGGCCGGCCACGGTGCGACGCAGGGGTTCGTGGTCAGCCAGAGCTAAGGGCCAGCACGCCATTGATGCCTGTCACCCAATTGAGTTAGCCGGGATTCCGCCAACTGGCGCAGGAAAATCTCAGTCGCTGGTACGGCGATTTTCCGGCTGGTGTCTTCCTAGGCTCCACCTCGTGACGAGACCCCCTTTTTCACGTTCCCTGGTCCTGCCTGCCGCGCTGCTGGCGGCGGGCGCCACCCTGGCCGTCCTGCCGGCCACTACTTCCGAGGCAGCCACCACGCGGCTGTGCCAGTCGCAGACCGCCCCCGTCGATGGCGGCGCCTACACGGTCGAGAACAACGAGTGGGGCTCGAGCGCCCTGGAATGCGTCACCACCGACGGCCGTGCTGACTTCACGGTGGCGAACTCCGCGATGCTGAACGCCACCGACGGTGCACCGGGCGGCTATCCGGCCATCTACAAGGGTTGCCACTATGGCGACTGCACCGACGCCAGCGGCTTCCCGGTCAAAGTCTCCGACATCAGCCGCGGCAAGGTCACCACGAGCTGGAGCACCACCCAGCCCGGCGGCCGCAGCGTCTATAACGTGGCCTATGACATCTGGTTCGACCAGACACCCAACAGCAGCCAGCCCAACGGCACCGAGCTGATGATCTGGCTGAACCACCGGGGCCACATACAGCCATACGGCTCCAAGGTGGCTAGCAACGTCAGCATCGGCGGCCGCGGCTACGACGTGTGGTTCGGCAAGCAGGCCTGGAACACCGTCTCCTACACGATGACCACCGGCACCACCGCGGTGAACGTCATGGGCTTGCGGCCCCTGATCGAGGACGCGGTGCGCCGCGGCTACATCAGCCCCTCGTGGTACCTGGTCGACGTCGAGGCCGGCTTCGAGATCTGGCGGCACGGCGCGGGCCTGGCCACGAGAAGGTTCTCCGTCCACGTGGCCGGAACGTCCTCGCCCAGCGCGGCCCCGGTCAGCCCGTCCCCTTCCCCGGCTGCGACGCCGGACATCTCGGTGCAGGCGATCTCGCCCAACCCTCCGGCACCGGGCAACTCGACGAACGTCACGGTGGACTTCAAGAACAACGGCTCGGCCACGGCCTCCAACCTGACCCTGGTCACCGAGATTCTCAGCTCGGCCGGCAAGGTCGTGGGCTCCCATTCCCAGACCGGCCAGGACCTCGCGCCCGGACAGACGCTGAACCAGACCTACGCCTGGAGGGCGCCCTCGTCGGCCGGCACCTACACCATCGAGGGACTCGTTCAGAACTCCTCCGGCAAGACGCTCGAGCAGGCGAAGGTCGGCACCGTCAGGGTGACGTGAGCCCAGTGCCGGCCTAAAAACACCGGCACCTCACGTTCCTGACTGCCCGGGCGTCTACCGGGCATGACCAACCAAACCTCTGAGCAGATCACGGCTGGAACTGCGGCCGAAGGCGGGCTCGTCTTCGAGCCCATCCCGCCGGCGGAACTGCAGCAGATCAGGGCGGCCGGGGTGGACGAGGCCGACAACCGGCTGACCGTGCAGGTTGTCACCGCGGGCGGTAGCCCGCTGCGGTGCTGCCTGCGTGAATCCGCCCCCGGCGAGCGGGTGCTGCTCATCGCCTACACGCCGCCCGGCACCGGTGGCGCCTACGCGGAACGGGGCCCGGTCTTCATTCACGCCGAGCCGTGCGGCGGCTACCTCACCCCGGACCGGTACCCGCCCGCGTTGAGCCACCGCCAGCAGGTCGTGCGCGCCTACGACACCGATGGCCGGATCGCCGACGGCGTCCTGGTCAACGACGGCGAGCACGCGATGGCCGCGATCGAGGAGCTGCTCGGCCGGGCGGATGTCGCGCTCGTGCACCTGCGGAATGTGGGCTACGGCTGCTACAACTTCGCCGTCCGCCGTAGCGAAGACCCCGCGCCGACGCCGGAGATCGCCGGGAGCTGACCGGGCGCCTGGCTATGCGCGGCGGCGGCCGTCTTGCCCGCGGGACCAGTCGTCGCCGCATTCTTCGAGCTCGGCCACGGTCAGGGCCTCTGGGCCGCCGCGACGAACATTCTGGCCGCTGGTCAAGCGGTGACTGCCTGCGGAGCTGATGTCAGCCAGTCCGGGACCTCCCGGGTGCGGGTTGGCGATCTTCTCCCCCGCGCTGGTCACCGCGAAATCCTGCACGCCCAGGTCGACACCCACTGCCCGCCCGGCTGCGGGCAGCGGCTCGGGGAACTCGGTGTCGACGGCGAAGGCCACATACCAGCGCCCGTCCGGCTCGCGGGACAGCACCACCATGGTCGGGTTAAGCGTGGTGATACACGCACCCGAAGGTGCGGTTCAGCACCGCCTGTTGGGCCGGATCGGGGTATGCCCGGCATTGGTACGCCATCCTCATATTCCCAGCATGCCGGTCACCACTGACAAAACATCGCCCCGCCACGCGGGCACCAGATTCCTCCCCGGCCAGGAGACCCGGGCTTCCTCCGGAGGTCTCGGTAATGACCGCAAGGATCTTGAACCATCGCGGCCGCAGGAGCCGACCAGGATCTCGTCGGCACGTGGAACGCGCTACTGACCCAGGCCCAGGCCGCGGGTGCGGTGCGAGCCGACGTGACCATCGACGATGTCAAAGCGCTGACCATCAGCTGCGCGGTCAGGGAGGACCCGGACCCCAGCCAGGCCGTGGTCCGCCGCAAGCTGTCGGTCATCACGGCAGGGCTCCAGGCCATAGCGATCACGTAGCGCCCTGGCCTGCCGTCGCCGCCGGCAACGGCCCAGGATCGCGGTGCTCTGGTACCGGCCGCCTCCTGACGGCCTGACCGGCATGCGGTAAGAAGTGCTTATGTCCGCGGTCTCGGGTGACCTGGCCGGGCGCACGTTCATGGTCACCGGCGGTAACACCGGGATGGGCCGGGCCACGGCGGCAGGCCTGGCCAGCCAGGGTGGCCGGGTCTACCTGGCCTGCCGCTCGCCGGAAAAGGGCCGCGCGGCGGTCGCGGACATCGTGGCGGCCACCGGCCATGACGCGGTCGCGTTCCTGCCGCTGGACCTGGCCAGCCTGGCGTCGGTGCGCGAGTGCGCCGAGCGGTTCCTGGCGCTCGGGGAACCGCTGCACGCACTGATCAACAACGCGGGTGTGGCCGGGCGGCGCGGCATCACCACCGACGGCTTTGAGATGACGTTCGGGGTCAACCACCTCGGGCACTTCGCCCTGACCGCCGCCCTGCTCGACCGGCTGGCCGCCAGCGCCCCGGCGCGGGTGGTCACCGTGGCCAGCGACGCCCACTACCAAGCCACGGGAGTGGATTTTGCGGCGGTGCGTCGGCGCACCGCCAGCATCACGGGCACGCAGGAGTACGCGGTGTCGAAGCTGTGCAACGTGCTGTTCTCCGCCGAGCTGGCCCGGCGCACCGCGGGCCGGGGCATCACGACCTACGCCCTGCACCCGGGAGTCGTGGCCTCCGACATCTGGCGGCGGGTGCCGTGGCCGGTCCGCCCGCTGATCAAGCTGCGGATGCTGTCGACCGAGCAGGGCGCCACGACCTCGCTGTACTGCGCCACCTCCAGCCAGGTGGCCACGGCCAGCGGCCGCTACTACGAGAACTCCCGCGAACGGGAGCCAAGCAACGTCACCACCCCGGAACTCGCGCGCGCCTTGTGGGAGCACAGCCAGGACTGGGTCACAGCCTGACCCCACCCCTGAATGGTCAGGCCAGAGCCAGGGCGATGGCGTGCAGACCGAGGCCCACGCCAGCCCCCACCACCGTGCCGTTGATGCGGATGAACTGCAGATCGCGCCCGAGGAGGAGTTCCAGCTGGGTCGAGGTCTCGGCGGAATTCCAGCGCTGGATCGTCCCGGTGACCAGGCCGGCCAGCTCGTCGTGGAACTGATCAGCCAGCGCCCTGGCTCCGGACTCGACCAAACGCTCGAGGCTCTCCTGGAGCAGCCGGTCCGATCCGAGGCGCCGGCCGGCCGCGGCCAGCGCCTCGGCCAGCTGGCGGCGCAGCTCAGACTCTGGGTCGGCGGCCTGGGCCCGCAGTGTCTGCTTGGCCTGCTGCCATAGCGAGGAGGACCAGTCCCGCAGCGCGGGGCTGCCCAGCACGTCACGCTTGAAGCGCTCCCCGCGCTCGCGCAGGTCCGGGGATGTCTCGAGGCGGCCGGGCAGCCCGGCGAGCCATTCCTCGAACTGCTGCCGGGTCTGGTCATCGGGGTCGGCGGCCATCGCCGCCAGCCGCTCGCGCAGGCGGGTGTACAGGCGGTCGAAGACCCGCCGGTACACCGCGTCGGGCACCCAGCGGGGGGCCTCGGTCTCAAACCGCTCCCGAAGCTCGGCGTTGTGATCGGCCAGATAGCGATCGGCACCGGACACGATGGCGTTGAACAGCCCGGCGTGGTGGCCTCCCCCGATGACGATCCGCAGGGCCCGCCCGGCCAGCGGGGCCACCTCGACGGCGTCGGCCGCCCGGGTCAGCTCGGCCATGAGCACCCGCTGGGCATCCTCATCGCGCAGCGCCTCGGCCACCGTGACCACCAGATCCGCGGCGTGACCGGCGAAGCCGGCGGCGTTGCCCTGGTCGGCCAGCCAGGCAGCCAGGCGGGGCACGAGCCGGGTGGAGCGGATCCGCTCGGCCAGAACATCGGCGTTGAGGAAGTTCTCCTGCACGAACTGACCCAGAGTGGCGGCGAACTGGTCCTTGCGCTCGACGATCAGCGCGGTGTGCGGTATCGGCAGGCCCAGGGGACGGCGGAACAGAGCCGTCACCGCGAACCAGTCGGCAACACCGCCGACCATGGCCGCCTCGGCGCCGGCCTGCACGTAGCCGAGCGCAGTCCCGTGGACACCGGCCACCGTCACGGCCACGAACAGAACCGTCACCCCGGCCAGCAGAGCGGTGGCCCGCCGCCGCGCGACGGTCAGCCGGTGCGCCCGCAATTCCAGCGACTCGGGCTCGGTCGTGGTGGATACCGGTGAAGCGGACATCGTCGCGGCAGGTCCCATCTGGCGGCCCCGTTCACGCTCGGGAAAGTGCGGTCGACCAGAAGGTAGGTGATGGCGAGTAGGGCTGTCGCCGCTGGGAGCCCTATCCCTACCTAACCAGCGTGTCCCGATCTTGCCCCGTCCCACCGGAAATGACTTTGTTCCGGATCGTCACCGGCCACGGAAGCTTCGTGATGCCGGTCAAGCAGAAGGCACGGATACTGTCGCTGGCGCTGCGTGAGGCGGAGATCACCGAGGAATGCATCACCAACCAGGGCATCCGGCTCAACCTGCGGGCGGTCGCGGCGGTGCCTGTCTG
>Ga0335073_10004844_pt1 | contig 18868 bp, 17 predicted proteins | sample Lox_Sample_22_FD_207093 | JGI IMG/M metagenome (GOLD analysis project Ga0335073, IMG submission 207093) | Soil microbial communities from Loxahatchee National Wildlife Refuge, Florida, United States - Lox_Sample_2.2 | ecosystem: Environmental > Terrestrial > Soil > Wetlands | place: USA... | reverse complement strand
CCTGCGCCGCCGGGCTGGTCCTGGCCGCGGTGACCACCTGGTGGCTGCTGCTGCCGGGCGCCGCCGCCGTCGCCGCGGCCTGGTTCTATACCGGCGGCAGCCATCCCTACGGCTACCGGGCCCTGGGCGAGGTCTCGGTGTTCCTGTTCTTCGGGCTGGCCGCCGTGGTCGGAACCGCCTACGTCCAGATGGGCCGGATGCCCTGGCTCGCGGTGGCCGCCGCGGCCCCGGTCGGCCTCCTCGCCTGCGCGCTCCTGGTGATCAACAACCTGCGCGACATCCCGACCGACACGGTGACCGGCAAGCGAACGCTCGCGGTGGTCCTCGGCGACCACCGCACCCGCCTGCTCTACGTGGGCTGCATCGTGATCCCGTTCGGGGTGGCGGCGGCGATCGCGGCAATGCACCCGCTCACGCTGATCGTGGTGGCCGCGGTCCCGTTCGCGCTGGCACCGGTGCGGCTGGTCCGGCACGGTGCATCCGGCCCGGGGCTGATCACCGCGCTCGGCCAGACCGGCCGCCTGCAGCTGGCGTTCGGGCTGCTGCTGACCCTGGGCCTGGCCATCCGCTTCTAACCCGCCACGGCCCTGGCCCCGCCCCAACCCAGCCATGATCCAGTCATGATCCAGTCAGCGGGGAGGATTCTCGGCGCATACGACTGATGATCCTCCCCGTTGACCGCCAGCGAGACGCTCAGGGCGCGGGTGGGCCTGGATCCGGCTCGACGACGCCGTCGGCCGCCTCCTGGACGGCGGCGGCCACCTTCGCGTCGGCCTCTCGCACGGCCCCGGCCGCCTCCGCCGAAGCCGCCGCGGTCACCGCGCCCGGACTCCCGGCCGCCGCCTCCGTGCGCCCGGCCGCCGTCACCGCGTCAGTCGTGCCGGTCGTGCCCGCGGTCACAGCGCCCGGGCCCCCCGCCGCCTCCAGCGCCTCGGCCGGGCCGCTCTGGCCCGGCGCCTCGGCCGGCCCGCCGCCGGCCGTCAGGGACTGCAGCCGCTGGGCCCAGGCCGCGCGCCCGGCCGGGCCTGCGCCGTTCTCGGCACCGGAGTTCTGGCCGCCACCGCCGCCGGGATCGAACGCCGAACTCAACGCCTTCAGCGCGCTCGTCACCTCGCTCGGAATCATCCAGACGGTGTTGCCAGACCCCTGCGCCAGCTGCGGCAGCGTCTGCAGGTACTGGTAGGCCAGCAGCTTGGGGTCGGGGTCGTTGGCGTGGATCGACTGGAACACCGTGCCGATCGCCTGGGCCTGGCCCTCGGCCTTCAGGATCGCGCTCTGCTTCTCGCCCTCGGCCCGCAGGATGTTGCCCTGCTTGTCGCCGTCGGCGGTGAGGATCTGCGACTGGCGGATGCCCTCGGCGTTCAGGATCGCGGCCCGCTTCTCCCGCTCGGCGCGCATCTGCTTCTCCATGGCATCGATGACGCTCTTCGGCGGGTCGATCGCCTTGATCTCCACCCGGGTCACCCGGATGCCCCACTTGCCCGAGGCGTCATCCAGGACTCCGCGCAGCATGGTGTTGATCTTGTCGCGCGAGGTCAGCGTCAGCTCCAGGTCCATGGACCCGATCACGCTGCGCAGCATCGTGGCGGTGAGCTGCTCGATCGCCTGGATGTAGTTGACGATCTCGTAGTCGGCCGCCCGGGGGTCGGTGACCTGGAAGAACAGCACCGTGTCGATCTTCACGACCAGGTTGTCCTCGGTGATGACCGGCTGGCCAAGGAACGAGACCACCTGCTCGCGCAGGTCGATCAGCGGCTTGACCCGGTCGATGAACGGCATGATCAGGTTCATGCCGGGCTCCAGCGTCTTGCGGTACCGGCCCAGGCGCTCCACATTGCGCGCCCGCGCCTGGGGCACGATGCGCACGGTCTTGTACACGACGAGACCCGCCAGCAGGGCGGCGACGATGACGACGATAAGGACAGCCAGTTCCATGGCTACTCCCGGGGGTAAACGAGCGCGGTGGAGCCCTTGGGGATCGTCAGGGTTTCGTCGTAGGGGCGGGCCGACCACTCCTCGCCGCCGATCCGGACCCGGCCGCTCTGCGCGGTGACCTCGTCCAGGACATAGGCCGACCGCCCGACCAGGGCCGCGGTACCGGTGCGCAGCAGCGGCGGCTGCCTGATGTGGCGCATCGCGAACGGCCGGACCAGCCCTAGCCCGGCGGCGGAGGTGATGGCGAACGCGCCGAACTGCAACGCCGGGTCCCCTCCGACGGCGCCGACCAGCGCGCCAACCAGCGCGCCGGCCGCCACCAGGCCGAACGCCAGCGTCGCGGTGAGTACCTCGGCCACACCGAGCACCGCGGCCACGATCAGCCAGATGATCCAGGTCCCCATGTGCCGCTCCGGGGGCTAACGTGCGCTTAACTCGACACTAACCCCGCGGCGGTAACCACCGCATCACAGGTTGACTGCGGACATGCCCCGGCCTTCACACCGGATAACCCAGCGGGCAGCATGGAGAGACCCGCAGATGCGAAGGACCAGTCATGGAGCTTTCCTACAGCCACGGCACCTCGGCGACCCCGCTGCTCGGCGAGACCATCGGAGACAACCTGCGGCGCATCGCCGGCCGGTTCGGGGACAGCGAGGCGCTGGTCGACGTGCCGCCCGGCCGCCGCTGGACCTACCGGCAGCTGGATGCCGACAGCGACGCCCTGGCCCGGGGCCTGCTCGCGGCCGGGATCAACGCCCGCGACCGGGTCGGCATCTGGGCGCCGAACTGCGCCGAGTGGGTCCTGCTGCAGTTCGCGACCGCGAAGATCGGCGCGATCCTGGTCAACATCAACCCGGCCTACCGCAGTCACGAACTCGCCTACGTCCTGCGCCAGGCCGGAGTGCGCCTGCTGGTCAGCGCCCAGAACTTCAAGACCAGCGACTACCGCGCGATGGTGGACGAGGTGCGGGGCGACCTGCCCGGCCTGGAGCGGGTGATCTACCTCGGCACCCCGGAGTGGGACGAGGTCGCCGCCGGGCCCGGCGACGGCGACCAGGACGACGACGCGCTGGCCCGGCGCGAGGCCGAGCTGGCCTTCGACGACCCGATCAACATCCAGTACACCAGCGGCACGACCGGGTTCCCCAAGGGCGCGACGCTCTCGCACCACAACATCCTGAACAACGGCTTCTTCATCGGCGAAATGTGCCGGTACACCGAGCATGACCGGGTCTGCATCCCGGTGCCCTTCTACCACTGTTTCGGGATGGTCCTGGGCAACCTGGCCGCGGTCACGCACGGCTCCTGCATCGTGATCCCGGCCCCGGGCTTCGAGCCGGCCGCGACGCTGCGCGCGGCCCAGGACGAGCGGTGCACGTCGCTGTACGGGGTGCCGACCATGTTCATCGCCGAGCTGGCCCTGCCCGATTTCGCCAGCTATGACCTGTCCACGCTGCGTACCGGGATCATGGCCGGCTCGCCCTGCCCGGTCGAGGTGATGAAGCGGGTCATGAGCGAGATGCACATGTCCGAGGTCACGATCGCCTACGGGATGACCGAGACGTCGCCGGTGTCCTGCCAGACCCGGCCGGACGACGACACCGAGCGGCGGGTGTCGACCGTCGGCCGGGTGCACCCGCACGTCGAGGTCAAGATCATCAATCCGGACACCGGGCTGGTCCTGCCCCTCGGCGAGCCGGGCGAGATGTGCACCCGCGGCTACTCGGTCATGCTCGGTTACTGGGACGAGCCGGAGAAGACGGCCGAGGCGATCGACGCGGGCCGCTGGATGCACACCGGCGACCTGGCCACCATGGACGCGGCCGGCTACCTCAACATCGTCGGCCGGATCAAGGACATGGTCATCCGCGGCGGCGAGAACGTGTACCCGCGCGAGGTCGAGGAGTTCCTCTACACGCACCCGGCGATCGAGGACGTCCAGGTGATCGGCGTCCCGGACGAGAAGTACGGCGAGGAGCTGTGTGCCTGGGTCAAGCTGCGCCCCGGCTCCGGGCTGACCGCCGAGGACGTGCGCGCCTTCTGCCAGGGCAAGATCGCGCACTACAAGATCCCGCGGTACGTCCGCTTCACCGAGTCGTTCCCGATGACCGTGACCGGCAAGGTGCAGAAGTACAAGATGCGCGAGGCCTCGATCGCCGACCTCGGCCTGGAGGCGGCCAGCCAGACCCGCACGGCCTGACAAACACCGGTAATTTACGCCCCGGCCCGTGGTGTTCCTGGTCAGCCGCCGGTCACCCTGTCACGGGGCCGAACCCGGCGCCCGCCCCGGCGGTCAGTCCTTGCGCCCGGTCAGCGCCAGGGTGACCCCCAGCCCGATCATGGCCAGCCCGCCGGCCCCGCCGACCAGCCCGAGCCGCCGGGGCGAGCGGGCGAACCAGGCCCGCACCGAGCTCGCGGCCAGTCCCCAGCAGCTGTCGGACGTGAGGCCGATCGCGATCGACACCGCGCTGAGAATCAGCATCTGGGCCGCGATGTGCCCGGCCGCGCGGTCCACGAACTGGGGCAGCACCGCGGCGAACAGGATCACCGCCTTGGGGTTGGTGACGCCGACCACGAACCCCTCGCGTGCCGCCCGCACGCCGCCGCGCGGCTCCGCGGCCGCGGCCAGCACCCCGGCCAGCGAGTCCCGGTGCCGGAACGCCTGGATGCCCAGCCAGATCAGGTAGGCCGCGCCGGCCAGCCGGATCACGGTGAACACGGTCGCCGAGCGCTGCACGATGACGCCGACGCCCAGCGCGACGCAGATGGCCACCACCCAGTTGCCCGCCGCGTGCCCGGCCACCGAGGCCATCGCGGTGCGCCGGCCGTGCGCCAGGGCCCGCCCGACCACGAACAGCACGCCCGGCCCGGGGATGGCGATCAGCACCAGGGAGGCGACCGCGAAGGCCGCGAGCTGACCGGGCGAAACCATGTGACTTACCGGCGCAGCGTCTGGTTGCTCGGGTCCAGCAGGTCCCGCTCCTTGAGGAAGTTGTAGACCGGGGTGGTGTCCGGGTAGTGCCCCCAGGCGTGGTCGCCCTCGAGCTGGCCCGGGATGCCCTTTCCGATCCCGCCGAGCAGCTGCTTGCGCACCGGGCTGAGGTTCTCGAACGCCTCGCTGGCGTGCAGCGGCTCCAGCTCGTCGCGGATCGCGATCCAGCGCAGTGTGTAGCCGAAGAACATGGCCTTGCGGGTGATGTCGGAGTAGTTGTCCGACCGGGCATGCCAGATGCGGCGGTCGAAGAACACCACGTCGCCCGGGGCCACCTGGACCTCGATCGCGCCCTCCGGCTCCGGCCACTCGATGTCACGGCGCGGCGGGCCGTCGATCCGGTTCCACCGGTGGCTGCCCGGAACGACCTTGAGGTTGCCCCGGCCCTTCTCGGACACGTCCGACAGCCAGTAGGCCAGCTTCACCGACACCCGCGGCCGCGGGTCGGTCTCGAGCTCGCGGTTCTGCCGGCCGCCGTCCTGGTGCCACTCGAACCGGAACGGCTTCTTGGTCCGGATCGGCGGGTGGACGTCGAGGTGCGAGTGGTAGATGTGCACGTTCCAGCCGATCATGGACCAGACCATGGGGAACGTCTTCGGGTGGTCGATGAGACCGGCCGCGTCCGGGCAGTGCGTGACGGCGCTGAGCAGGTGCATCGCGCCCTCGGGCGACAGCCGGCCCGCGGCCTTCTCGGCCTCGTACACCCGGTCAATGGCGCCGGCGTAGAACTCGACCTCGGATTCGCTCAGCGCGCCCCGGAGGATGATAAAGCCGTTCTCCTCGAACTCCTCGCGCTGCTGCGCCGTCATCGGCGCGACGACGTCACTGTCCGCCAGGCTGGTCATGGGATCTCCGATTCTGTTCAAGTCTCGGGTTTCGGCGGCCGCGCTGGAAACCGGAGGGCAATGCCGCTAGATCAATATAGACGCCCAGAACTCGTGCTACGTCGGTTTCAATCCCGCTATCAACCAGCAGCACACTATTCGTACCGATGACGCGACCGCGGCCGGCTAGACATCCCGCGTCGCCGGCCCGGCGCAGTATGGGATCGGCGCCGATCGGCAACGCGTCACGCTGCGCCCCGGCCGACGCCTGGCGATGCGCCTGATCCGCCGCCGCCCCTGACCGCGCCTCCGCGAGTCCGCCGAGGAACCGCCTCACAAGACCCAGCCCCGGAGGCCGGGTCGCCCGCCCACCCAGCCCAGACCATGAGATTCATGATCATCTCAGGATGTTGCGACAGATTCTGGAGAGCAGGCCGTGAAGAGTCGCTGGCTGCGCCATCCGACACCGCCGGGCTGCCCGGTTTGCGAGGATTGCGGGGGCGGCGTCAGCCTGCGTAGGCGCGGGCCGCGCCGGAGGAGCGGAGCTCCAGCTGGTCGAGCAGCGCCAGCGTCGCTCCGGCGACGGCGTCCACGGCGCGGTCGAAGGCCTCGGCGTTATGCCGGGCCGGCTGCCGGAACCCGCTCACCTTCCGCACATACTGCAGCGCGGCGGCGCGAACGTCGGCCTCGGTCACGTTCTCGGTGTACGGCTCGCGAAGGGTCTTGATGCTGCGGCACATACCGCGACGCTATGCCATGACCGGCCAGGTCCGCGAACCCCGCGCCAACGGTTCATCTTCCCCGGGATCGAGGCCGGCGCCTGCCACCGGTCGAGGACATCGTCGATGCGCTGCCCCACCCGGTCCCTGGCGCACGGGCGCACGGGCGCACGGGCCAGGTCCGCGAACACCGCTCGCGGCCGGTTACTGGCGAATGGGACGGCCGGCCATGCCGATGTACTGATCGCTCGGCACGATCCGGACGCCGAGCGGCACCAGGGTGATCGGGATGATCTTGAAACTGGCGATGCCCAGCGGGATGCCGATGATCGTCAGGCACATCGCGATGCCCGTCGCCAGGTGCCCGAGCGCCAGCCACCAGCCGAACAGGACGATCCAGATGATGTTCCCGATCAGGGCGCCGGCCCCCGCCTCCCGCCGCGGCTCGATCGTGCGGCCGAACGGCCACAAGACGTAGTTCGCGATCCGGAACGCGCCGATGCCGAACGGGATCGTGATGATCAGGATGAAGCAGATCACCGCGGCCACGACGTAGGCCAGCGCCATCCATAGCCCGCACAGCACCAGCCAGATCACATTGAGAATTCCGTTGACCAGACTCATCGGCCAGCTTGCCCCCTCATCTCACGCCAGGCCGAGCATGCCCCCCAGCCCGACCGTCAGGCCCGGCGGCAGGGACGCGACGCCCCGCACCGCCAACAGCACCCCGGGCATGAACGACGACCGGTCCATCGAATCATGCCGGATGGTCAGGATCTCGCCGTGCCCGCCGAGCAGCACCTCCTGGTGCGCCAGCAGGCCGGCCAGCCGGACCGAGTGCACCCGTACCCCGTCCATGACCGCTCCCCGGGCCCCGTCCACCTCCGAGACGGTGGCGTCGGGGACCGGGCCGAGCTCGGCCTCCGCCCGCGCCGCGGCGATCAGCGCCGCGGTCCTGGTCGCCGTCCCCGACGGCGCGTCGGCCTTGGTGGCGTGGTGCATCTCGATCACCTCGGCCGACTCGAAGAAGCGCGCCGCCTTCTCGGCGAAGCTCATCATCAGCACGGCGCCGATGGAGAAGTTGGGCACGATGAGGGCTCGGGCCAGCGGCGCGTCGCCGAGCCAGCCCGCCACCGAGGCCAGCCGGGGTTCATCGAACCCCGAGGTCCCCACGACCACGTTGCGGCCGCGCGACAGGCACCACCGCAGGTTGTCCAGGACCACTTCGGGATGGGTGAAGTCGACGATCACGTCGCACTCGGTCAGCGGATCCCGCTCGTCGCCGACATCGATGGCGGCGGTCAGTTCCATGCCGTCGGCGGCCTCAACCGTGCGGCATACCTCCGACCCCATGCGCCCCTTGGCGCCGAGCACCCCGACCTTGATCATCGTGCTCCTCTACTTGCCGTATGCCCACCGAACCTACCCGCCGGCGGGCCCGGTCAAAGCAATCGGTCAAGCAATCCGCCCGCTGGCCGCCTCAGTTGAGCGCGGCGGTGAACGGCCCGGCGTCGTCGAACGGCCCGACCACGGCCAGCGCCTTGGGCTGCGCGAGCACGGCGGCGGCGACCTCGCGGACGTCGCCGTGGGTCACGCCCTCGATCGCGGCCAGGATCTCATCGACCGGCTCCAGCCGGGGGTAGACGAGCTCGGCCTTGCCGAGCCTGCTCATCCGGGACGAGGGATCCTCCAGCCCGAGCACGATCGAGCCGCGCAGCTGGCCCTTGCCCCGGTTCAGCTCATCGTCGGTCAGCCCGCCCGAGATGACCTTGGCGATCTCGTCCCGGCATATCGACAGCACATCGTCGGCCTTGGCCGGCAGGCATCCCGCGTACACGCCCCAGATGCCGGAGTCGGCATGCTGTGAGCTGAAGCTGTACACCGAGTAGGCCAGGCCCCGCTTCTCCCGCACCTCCTGGAACAGCCGCGAGGACATCCCGCCGCCGAGCGCGGCGTTCAGCACGCCGAGGGCGAACCGGCGCTCGTCGGTACGCGACAGCCCGGCGCAGCCGAGCACCAGGTTCGCCTGCTCGATGCCGCGCGAGACCAGCCGCACGCCGGTGCCCTGGCCGAGCTCCGCGTTCTCCGGGTCCGATCCGGGCAGCCGCGGGGGCCTCGGCGAGTCCGCCTCGCCGACACTCGCGGCGGCGAACGCGGTCCGGGCCAGTTCCACGACCTCGTCGTGATCCAGGCTGCCCGCGGCCGCGACGACCAGGTTCTCCGGCTTGTACCGGGCCTTGTAGTGCTCGGCGATCTGCTCCCGGGTGATGGCGTTGATCGAGTCGACCGTGCCGAGGATGGGACGGCCCAGCGGCGTGTCGCCGAACAACTGGGCGGCGAACGCTTCGTGCACGGTGTCCGACGGGTCGTCCTCGTTCATCGCGATCTCTTCGAGGATCACGCCCCGCTCGGCGTCCACGTCCTTCGGCTGGATCAGCGAGCTGGTCACCATGTCGGCGAGCACGTCGATGGCCAGCGGCAGGTCGGCGTCGAGCACCCGCGCGTAGTAGCAGGTGTACTCCTTGGCGGTGAACGCGTTCAGCTCGCCGCCGACCGCGTCCATGGTCGCCGAGATGTCCAGGGCGGTGCGCCGGGACGTGCCCTTGAACAGCAGGTGCTCCAGGTAGTGGGTGGCGCCGGCGTGGGCGAGGTCCTCGTCCCTTGAGCCGACGCCGGCCCAGATCCCGAACGCCGCCGACCGCACGGCCGGCAGCGATTCGGTGATCACCCGGAGGCCGCCGGGCAGCACGGTCCGGCGGACGGTCGAGTCGCCGCCCGGCTGCGGACGGCCTGGATGCTCGGTCATGAGTTACGCGGGCCGCGGTGGCGCTCGCGCGTGCGGTGATGATCACCGCCGCGGTCGCCCCGGTCCCGGTACCGGTCACCCCGGTCACCGCCACGGTCGCGTGAGCGATGGTCGTCGTGCCCGCCGAGGTCCTCGCCGGCCGCCTCGCGCTCGACGACCTCCACCGGGACCAGCGACAGCTTGCCCCGGTCGTCGATCTCGCGGATCTCGACCTGGATCTTGTCGCCGACCGAGATGACGTCGTCGACGTTCTCGATCCTGGCCCCGCCGTGCAGCTTGCGGATCTGCGTGATGTGCAGCAGCCCGTCGCGGCCGGGCAGCAGCGAGACGAACGCCCCGAACGTGGTGGTCTTGACGACCGTGCCGAGGAACCGCTCGCCCACCTCGGGGATGTGCGGGTTGGCGATCGCGTTGATCGCCGACCGGGCCGCCTCGGCCGACGTGCCGTCGGTGGCGCCGATGTAGATCGTGCCGTCGTCCTGGATGGAGTTGATCATCTTGCCCTTGGGCCCGATGACCTCGCCGATCTTGTCGACCGGGACCTTGACCGTGATGATCCGCGGCGCGAACGGGCTCATCACGGCCGGCGTGTCGATCGCCTCGCGCATGACGTCGAGGATGGTCAGCCGCGCCCCGCGCGCCTGCTTGAGCGCGCCGGCCAGGACCGAGGCGGGGATCCCGTCCAGCTTGGTGTCCAGCTGCAGCGCGGTGATCACGTCCTTGGTCCCGGCGACCTTGAAGTCCATGTCGCCGAACGCGTCCTCGGCGCCCAGGATGTCGGTCAGCGTGACGTACTCGCCGCCCTCGTAAATCAGGCCCATCGCGATGCCGGACACCATGTCCTTCAGCGGCACGCCCGCGTCGAGCAGCGACATCGAGGACGCGCAGACCGAGCCCATCGAGGTGGAGCCGTTGGAGCCGATCGCCTCGGACACCTGCCGGATCGCGTAGGGGAACTCCTCGCGGGTGGGCAGCACCGGGATCAGCGCCCGCTCGGCCAGGGCGCCGTGGCCGATCTCGCGCCGCTTCGGCGAGCCCACGCGGCCGGTCTCGCCGGTGGAGTACGGCGGCATGTTGTAGTTGTGCATGTAGCGCTTGGTGCGCTCCGGGTTGAGCGTGTCGATCATCTGCTCCATCCGGAGCATGTTGAGCGTCGTGACGCCCAGGACCTGGGTCTCGCCCCGCTCGAACAGCGCGGAGCCGTGCACCCGCGGCAGCACGCCCGCCTCGGCGGACAGCTGCCGGATGTCGGCCAGGCCGCGGCCGTCGATCCGCACGCCGTCGCGGATGACCCGCTCCCGGACCAGCTTCTTGGTCAGCGCACGGAACGCGCCGCTGATCTCCTTCTCCCGGCCCTCGAACTGGCTGGCCAGGCGCTCGACCGCCAGGGCCTTGACCCGGTCGGTCTCGCTGTCCCGCTCCTGCTTGCCCGCGATCGTCAGCGCCTTGGCCAGCTCGTCGGAGACCTCGCCGGCCACCGCGTCATAGACGTCCGGCTGGTAGTCGAGGAAGACCGGGTAGTCGGCGACCTCCTTGGCCGCCCGGGCGGCGACCTCGCGCTGCCCCTCGCACAGGGCCTTGATGAACGGCTTGGCCGCCTCCAGGCCCGCGGCCACGATGTCCTCGGTCGGGCCCACCGCTCCGCTGGCCGGGTCGGCCAGCAGGCGCAGCGTGCTCGGGGTCGACTCGGCCTCGACCATCATGATCGCGACATCGCCGTCGTCGAGCACCCGGCCCGCCACCACCATGTCGAACGTGGCGTCCTCGAGCTGCGGGTAGGTCGGGAAACCGACCCACTGGCCCTTGATCAGGGCCACCCGTACCCCGCCGATAGGCCCGGAGAACGGCAGGCCGGCCAGCTGGGTGGACAGCGAGGCCGCGTTGATCGCGACCACGTCATAGAGGTGGTCGGGGTGCAGGGCCATGATCGTCTCGACGATCTGGACCTCGTTGCGCAGGCCGTGCGTGAACGATGGCCGCAGCGGCCGGTCGATCAGCCGGCAGGTGAGGATCGCGTCCTCGGACGGGCGACCCTCGCGGCGGAAGAACGAACCGGGAATCCGGCCCGCCGCGTACATCTTCTCCTCCACGTCCACCGTGAGCGGGAAGAAATCGAGACCCTCCTTGGGGTGCTTGGACGCGGTGGTCGCCGACAGCACCATGGTCTCGTCGTCGAGGTACACAACGGACGAGCCCGCCGCCAGCTTCGCCAGCCGGCCGGTCTCGAACCTGAGCTTATGAACGCCGAACTCGCCGTTGTCGATGGTGACCTCGGCGGTATACACACCCTCCTGGACACTTGCCACGGGTGAGACCTCCTTGACTGAGGTCCCGCGAGTGCCCGCCACCAGTGGAGCGCTCCGGCCTTCTGGCCGGGCCGGCTAGCCGGCCGGTCTTCGATCGAAGTCCTCGGCCCGAATGCTCGCGCACCCTGACCCGAGAACCACTACCGAGGACCGGCCTTCGGGCGCCTGATGCGCTCCTGGCCGGGGCCGCGGGACGTCGTTTGTGGTGTTTGTTGCTATTTAGTTATCCGCCCGCCGGGATCGACCGGCGGGCGGCTTGCCCTCAACCTACCTGCGCAGGCCGAGCTTTTCGATCAGCGCGCGGTAGCGGGCGATGTCCTTCTTGGCCAGGTACTGCAGCAGCCGCCGGCGGCGGCCGACGAGCAGCAGCAGTCCGCGGCGGCTGTGGTGGTCATGCTTGTGCACCTTGAGGTGCTCGGTCAGATCCTGGATCCGCCGGGTCAGCAGCGCGACCTGGACCTCCGGCGAGCCGGTGTCACCCTCAGTGGTCGCGTGCCCGGCTATGATCTCTTTCTTCACCGTGGTCTCGAGCGGCACGTTGCTCCCTCGTTGCTTGATCGTCAGTGGGTGCCCCGGCTGGTATCTTCGCGAATCCGCCCGGGACCGGGAGCACGCCGCGCGAACGCGGCTGGTTCCCTGTGGTGGCCAGCCGCATGAGGGCGCAGCTAACCTGGCCGGCTACACCGGCCGACTATGTACCGTACCATGCCGGCCGACATCACCACGCCAGCTATCAGACATACCTGAAGGCTGAACGACCGCCGGACGATGCTCATTCCCCGGCGGTCAGGGCGCGCGCCTCCTGCGCGTCGCGGTGCATCTGCGCGATGAGATCGTCGACCGAGTCGAACCGGACCATCCCGCGCAGCCGGGCCATGAAATCCACCGCGACGTGCACGCCGTACAGGTCCAGGTCGTCGCGGTCCAGCGCGTAGGCCTCGACGCTGCGGTCGGTCCCCTCGAACGTCGGGTTGGTGCCGACCGAGATCGCGGCCGGCCAGCGCTCGGCCTCGTGGCCGGCCGGGTCGAGGCTGATCAGCCAGCCCGCGTAGATGCCGTCCGCCGGGATCGCGGTATGCGCCGCGGTCTCGAGGTTGGCGGTCGGGAAGCCGAGCGACCGGCCGCGCCGGTGGCCCCGCACCACCACGCCCTCGACCCGGTGCGGGCGGCCCAGGTCACGGGCCGCGGCGGCCACGTCCCCCTCGGCCAGCCGCGCCCTGATCGCGCTGGAGGAGATCCGCACCCCGTTGTCGGCCAGCAGCGGCACGCCCTCGACCGTGAAGTCGTACTTCTCGCCCAGCTCGGCCAGCAACGCCACGTCGCCCGCGGCCCGGTAGCCGAACCGGAAGTCCTCCCCCACCACGACCCGGGCCGCGTGCAGCCGGTCGACCAGCACCGCGTGCACGAACTCGTCCGGCCCGAGCTCGGAGAACGCGCGGGTGAACGGCAGCACGCAGACCGCGTCGACGCCGAGGCCCGCCAGCAGCTCGGCCCGCCGCCGGGCCGTGCCCAGCAGCGGCGGGTGCGAGCCCGGCCGCACCACCTCGTCCGGGTGCGGGTCGAACGTGACCACGACGACCGGGAGCCCGAATTCCCGCGCGACCTCGGCGGCCCGGCGGACGATGCGCTGATGGCCCAGGTGCACGCCGTCGAAGTTCCCGATCGTGACCACGGAAGGACCCCAGCCGTCGGGCACGTCGTCCAGGCCCTGCCAGCGCTGCATGTGCCGATCCTCCCCCGTTTGGTCGCGGTGACGCTCCAAGCCTGCCACGTCGCGGGGTCAGGGCACGAACACGGCCAGCGGCCTGGCCTGCCCGCCCGCCTCGGTGAGCAGCGCGACCAGCGTGCCGTCCGGGGCGAACGCGGCCACCGGCCCGGTTCCCGGCACGTCGCTGAGCACGGAGGCCGGCAGCCTCCGCCCGTGCGCGACCAGGCCCGCGTCGACTTCGGTCAAATTCATGTGCCTGAACGCCCTGGCCGCCGCTTGGGCCAACGGCATAACGGCGAACGAGTCCCCGAGTTGTTCCAGCGTGGCGGCCTGGCCGATGTCGTAAGGCCCGACTCGGGTGCGCCTGAGCGCGGTGAGATGGCCGCCGACTCCGAGCGCGGCGCCGAGGTCGCGGGCCAGGGCGCGAACGTAGGTGCCGCTGGAACAGGTCACGGCGACGTCGGCGTCCAGGAGGTCCCCGTCCCGGCGCACGGCGCCGACGGTAAACGACGACACCGTGACGGTCCGGGCCGCGAGCTGCGGCGCGGCGCCCTCGCGGGCCAGCCGGTAGGCGCGCTTCCCGGCCACCTTGATCGCGCTGAAGCCGGGCGGGACCTGCTCGATCTCGCCGGTCAGGGCGGCGGCGCCGGCCTCGATGGCCTCCCGGGTGACCCCGGCGGCCGACGTCTGCGCGATGACCTCGCCGTCGGCGTCGTCGGTGTCGGTGGCCTGGCCGAACCGGATCGTCGCCGTGTACTCCTTCTCGGCCAGCGTCAGGTGGCCGAGCAGCCGGGTGGCCTTCTCGACCCCGATGACCAGCACGCCGGTGGCCATCGGGTCCAGCGTGCCCGCGTGGCCCACGCGCCGGGTCCCGGCCAGCCGGCGGATCCGCGCCACCACGTCATGGGAGGTGATGCCCGTCGGCTTGTCGACGATGACCAGCCCGCTTTCCGCCGTCACTGGCTCCCCAGGTCGGCGGCAAGCTGCGCGCGCAGGGCGGCGATGACCTCGTCCGCGGTGCCGGAGCCGGTGAACCCGGCGGCCAGGGCGTGGCCGCCGCCGCCGAGCGCCACGCACGCCCGTGCGACGTCCGCCGTGCCCTTGGACCGGACCGACACCTGCCAGCGCCCGTCATCGTCCTCCTTGAGCACCGCCGCCACCTCGGCCTCGTCGGTCCGCCGGACCACGTCGATGACCGACTCGGACACGTCGAACGGCAGCCGGCCCGGGGCCCGGTCGCCGCGGGTCACCGTGGTCCACACCAGGCCGCGGCCGGCCGTGGCCCCTGGCTCGAGCCGGGCCCGGCCGAGCACCGCCGACAGCAGGCCAAGGAACGCGAACGGGCTGCGATCCCAGAGCTCGTGCGCGACGACTCCGGGCTCGATCCCGGTTCGCAGCAGCCGGGCCGCCAGCTCGTGCACGGCCGGCGTCGTGGCCGGGTACTTGAACGAGCCGGTGTCGGTGACCAGCCCGGCATACAGGCCGAGCGCGACGTCCCTGGACAGCTCGGCGCCGATCCGGTCGACGAGATCGCAGGCGAGCACCGCGGTCGCGGCGGCGGCCGGGTCGATCAGGTTCACGGTGCCGAACCGGGTGTTGGACGCGTGGTGGTCGAGCACGATCAGCTCGTCGGCCCGCGCCGCGTTCGGCTCCAGCAGCCCCAGCCGGTCCGGGCTGGCCGCGTCGAAGGTGACCATCACGGCCGGCCGCTCGGGTACCTGGCCGGGCGGGCTCAGCAGCCCGGTGCCGGGCAGGAACCGCAGAATGCGCGGGACCTCGAACGGCCGGTCGCCGAACGACGCGACGATCCGGGCGCCGCGGCCGCGCAGGGCGTGCGCCACCCCGAGCATCGAGCCGAGCGCGTCCGCGTCCGGGCGGACATGGCAGGCCAGGCAGATCTCGGTGGCGCCGTCGAGGATCTTGATCGCCCGCGACCACTCGGCCTCGATCTCCGGTCCGGGGTGGGCGCCCGGGGCGGGAGCGCCGGCACCTGAAGGCTGATCGGGGACGGGCGGGTGATCGTCGGTCACGACCGTGAGTATCTCGCGCGGCCGTCACCGGCCGCCGGGTAATCGCCCAGAGGAAGTTCTTTCCCCCGCTATGCTCCGCCGCCGTCCTCGCCGGGCTCGGGCCGGGGCCGGTACGGGTCCGGCTCGCCCGCGGGCTCGGCGCCCTCACGGGCGGCGGCGACCGCGGCGTCGGCGAGCCGGGCCCGGGCCACCAGCTCCTCGATGTTCCGCGCCGTGTCGGGCACGGTGTCCGGCCGGAAGGTGATCGACGGGGTGTGCTTGACGCCGGTCTGACGGCCGACCTCGGACCGGATCAAGCCCGCCGCGCTGGCCAGCGCGGCGGCCGACGCGGAGCGCTCCTCATCGGAGCCGTAGACCGTGTAGAACACCGTGGCCTCGCGCAGATCGCCGGTGACCCGGGCCTCGGTCACCGTGACGAAGCCGAGCCGCGGATCCTTGACCCGCCGCTCCAGCATCTCGGCCACGATCTGCGCGATCGCCTCGCCCAGCCTGCGCGCCCGGGCTGCGTCCACCATGGCTCGCTCACTCCTCCTCGCTGAACAGCCGCTGCCGGGCCGACAGCAGCTCGATCTCGGGCCGCCCCGCGACGAACCGCTCGCACGCCTCGAGCACCTCCACGGCGTGCGCGGCCGTCGAGGACACCACCGCGATGCCGATCTCGGCCCGCCGGTGCAGGTCCAGGTGACCGGTCTCGGCCACCGAGGCACCGGCGAAGCGCCGGCTGACCTCGGCGATCAGCGGCCGGACCGCGGAACGCTTCTGCTTCAGCGAGCGCACGTCGCCCAGCAGCACGTCCAGCGTCAAGGCGCCCACGTACAAGCCGGCTCCTTCGCCCGTGCGGGCCCAGGTGTCAGGCCCTCGGCTTCTCCCGCATCTCGAAGGTCTCGATCACGTCCCCGATCTTGACGTCGTTGTAGCCGAGGCCGATGCCGCACTCGAAGCCCTCGCGGACCTCGGTGGCGTCGTCCTTGAACCGGCGCAGCGACTCGATCGAGAGGCTGTCCGAGACCACCACGCCGTCGCGGACCAGCCGCGCCTTGGCGTGGCGGGTGATCGTGCCGGAGCGGACGATGCAGCCGGCCACGTTGCCGACCCTGGGTACCCGGAAGATCTCCCGCACCTCGGCGGTGCCGAGCTGGGCTTCCTCGAAGACCGGCTTCAGCATGCCCTTGAGCGCGGCCTCGACTTCCTCGATGGCCTGGTAGATCACCGAGTAGTAGCGGATGTCCACGCCCTCGCGCTGGGCGAGCTCGCCCGCCCGCCCGGCCGGGCGGACGTTGAAGCCGATGATCACGGCGTCCGACGCGATGGCCAGGTTGACATCGTCCTGGGTGATCGCGCCGACGCCGCGGCCGATGACCCGCAGCGCCACTTCCTCGCCCACGTCGAGCTGGAGCAGGGCATCCTCGAGCGCCTCGACCGAACCGGACACGTCGCCCTTGATGATCAGCAGCAGCTCTTCCCGCTCGCCGGACTTGAGCGCCGACTCCAGGTCCTCCAGGGTGACCCGCGGCCGCCGCTGGGCGAACATCGCGCTGCGCTCCCTGGCCTCGCGCCGCTCGGCGATCTGCCGGGCGACCCGGTCGTCGTCCACCACCAGGAAGCTGTCGCCCGCGCCCGGCACCGCGGTCAGGCCGAGCACCTGCACCGGCCGGGACGGCGGTGCCTCGGTGACCGTGTCGCGGTTCTCGTCGAGCATGGCCCGGACCCGGCCGAACGCCTCGCCGCACACGATCGAGTCGCCGACCCTGAGCGTCCCGCGCTGCACGAGCACGGTGGCGACCGGCCCGCGGCCCTTGTCCAGCTCGGCCTCGATCGCGACGCCCTGAGCCTGCTGGTCGGGGTTGGCCCGCAGGTCCAGCTCGGCATCCGCGGTCAGCACGATCGCCTCGAGCAGGTCGTCGATGCCGGTGCCCTCGCGGGCGGACACGTCGACGAACAGGTTCTGGCCGCCGAACTCCTCGGCCACCAGCCCGTACTCGGTGAGCTGGGCCCTGACCCGGGCCGGGTCGGCGCCCTCCTTGTCGATCTTGTTGACCGCCACCACGATCGGCACGCCGGCCGCCTGGGCGTGGTTGAGCGCCTCGGTGGTCTGCGGCTTCACGCCGTCGTCCGCCGCGACCACGAGCACGACCAGGTCGGTCGTCTCGGCGCCGCGCGCCCGCATGGCGGTGAACGCCTCGTGACCAGGGGTGTCGATGAAGGTGATCTTCCGCTCCTGGCCGTCGACCTTGGTGTTGGCCTGGTAGGCGCCGATGTGCTGGGTGATCCCGCCGGCCTCGTGCGCGACCACGTTCGTGCGCCGGATCGCGTCGAGCAGCTTGGTCTTGCCGTGGTCGACGTGACCCATCACGGTCACCACCGGCGGGCGGGGCACCAGGTCGCCCTCGTCGCCCTCGTCCTCGCCGAACTCGATGTCGAACGCCTCGAGCAGCTCCCGGTCCTCCTCCTCCGGGGAGACGACCTGGACGGTGTAGTTCAGCTCGGCGCCGAGCAGCTGCAGCGTCTCGTCGTTCACCGACTGGGTCGCGGTCACCATCTCGCCCAGGTGGAAGAGCACCTGCACCAGCGAGGCCGGGTTCACGCCGATCTTGTCGGCGAAGTCGCTCAGCGACGCCCCGCGGGAGAGGCGGATGGTCTGGCCGTTCCCGCGCGGGATCTGCACGCCGCCGATCGCCGGGGCCTGCATGTTGTCGAACTCTTGACGACGCTGCTTCTTCGACTTCCGGCCGCGCGATGGCCGGCCCCCTGGCCGCCCGAACGCGCCCTGGGTGCCGCTGCGGCCGCGACCGCCGCCGGGACGGGCGCCGCCGCCGCCGACACCGGGGCGGGGGCCGCCGCCGCCCGCGCCGCGCGGGCCGCCGCCGCCCGGACCAGCGCCCGGACCGCCACGGCCGCCCGGCCGGGTGCCCGTGCTGGGGCCGCCACGGCCGCCGCCGCCGGGGCCGCCCTGGCCGCCGAAGCCGCCGGGACGTCCCCCGACCGGCCGCGGGGGCATGCTGCTCGGGCTGGGGCGGGGGCCGCCGGGACGCGGACCGCCGGGACGCGGACCGTCGGAAGGACCGCCGGCGCCGGGCCGCGATGGGAAGCGCGGTGCGCCGGGACGCGGCCCGCCGGGCCCGCCCGGCCGGGCCGCCTGACCGGTGCCCGACGACGACGCGAAGCCCCCGCCGCCGCCTGGGCCGCCCGGGCCTGACCCGCCGGACTGGGCCGGCCGGGGCCCGCGCTGCGAGCCCATGCCGGTCGCGGTCGAGCTGAACGGGTTGTTGCCGGGCCGGGGACCGGGCCGAGGCGGGCCGGGCGTGCCGGCGGCGGGCCGGGACGGCGTGCCGGGACGGGGCGCGCCCGGGCCCGGACGCGGTCCGGCTGGCCTCGCGGTGCCTCCGGGGGCCGGCCCGGCGGGCCGCCCGGCGCCCGGGGTGGTGTCCCGGGCCGCGGCGGGCGTCTCGGGCTGGCCGTGCGGGAACGGAACCGGCGGCCTGGTCCGGCCGGGCGATTCGGCGGGCTGGTCGCCCGGCGCCGGCCGGTCGTCGGCCGGGGTCGCC
>Ga0335073_10004843_pt1 | contig 18869 bp, 11 predicted proteins | sample Lox_Sample_22_FD_207093 | JGI IMG/M metagenome (GOLD analysis project Ga0335073, IMG submission 207093) | Soil microbial communities from Loxahatchee National Wildlife Refuge, Florida, United States - Lox_Sample_2.2 | ecosystem: Environmental > Terrestrial > Soil > Wetlands | place: USA... | reverse complement strand
GATTTCCAATGCGCATCGCCGTCGAATACGTTGCGGTATTCTTTGGCGTACATTTCACTGGTCACCGCTTCGCGCACGGTCTTTTCGATCTCCTGGGGCGTCGGCCAGATTTCGCGGAGGTACACGGATTTGCCGGCGGAGTCCGCACCGATTGGCTCCGTCGTCAAATCGAGGTCCATACGGCCAGCCAAGGCATAGGCGACGACCAACAGCGGCGAAGCTAGATAATTGGCGCGCACCAGCGGATGGATGCGGCCTTCGAAATTGCGATTGCCGCTGAGAACCGCGACGGCCACCAGATTGTTGTCTTTGATGGCGGCGCCAATTGCGTCTGGCAAAGGCCCGCTGTTGCCGATGCACGTCGTACAGCCGTAGCCCACCAGGTGAAAATTCAACTTCTCGAGATATTGGATCAGGCCGGAGTGCTCAAGATAATCGGTCACCACTTTGGAGCCGGGCGCCAGGCTGGTTTTGACCCAAGGCTTTACGTGTAGGCCGCGCTCGACGGCTTTTTTCGCCAGCAATCCCGCGCCGAGCATGAGCGAAGGATTCGACGTGTTGGTGCAGCTGGTGATCGCCGCAATAACGACCGCACCGCTCGACAGATCGAACGAATCGCCGTTGGTCTTCACCGGGACGTGTTTCTGCGGAGCTCCTTCCACTACCTTGGTGAACGAACTTTTCGCATTCTTCAGCGCGACACGGTCCTGTGGCCGCTTCGGTCCCGCGACGGTCGGTTCGACGTTCGCCAGATCCAACTCCAGCATGTCGTTGAACGCGGGATCGGCCGTTTCATCCGTGCGGAACAATCCCTGTTCTTTGCAATAGGCCTCGACCAGCGCAATTTGTTCTGCCGGCCGCGCCGTAAATTGCAAGTACTCGAGAGTCTCCGCATCGACGGGGAAAAAGCCCATGGTTGCGCCATATTCCGGCGCCATGTTGGCGATCGTCGCGCGGTCGGGGACACTCAGGCTCGACAGACCGGTTCCGCAGAACTCGACGAACTTGCCGACCACGCCCTTTTTTCGCAGCATCTCGGTTACGGTCAGCACCAAATCGGTTGCCGTGGCGCCTTCGCGCAGCTTGCCATGCAGGCGAAACCCAACTACCTCGGGGATCAGCATGGACGATGGCTGGCCCAGCATCGCCGCTTCCGCTTCAATTCCACCCACGCCCCAGCCAAAGACACCGAGAGCGTTCACCATGGTGGTATGCGAATCGGTGCCAACAACGGAATCCGGATACGCCTCTACGCGACTGCCGGAGCGCATTGCGCATACGACACGGGCGAGATATTCCAGGTTCACCTGATGACAGATGCCAGTATCCGGGGGCACGACCTTGAAGTTCTGGAATGCGGTCTGTCCCCAGCGTAAAAATGCGTAACGCTCGATATTGCGCTGGAATTCGAGGTCGGCGTTGATGGCAAAAGCGTTGACATTCGCAAAGCTGTCGACTTGCACCGAGTGGTCAATAACTAACTCAGCGGGAAAGAGCGGATTGATCAGGCGAGGGTTGCCGCCCATTTTCTTGATGGCTTCGCGCATCGTGGCCAGGTCCACTACAGCGGGCACGCCCGTGAAATCCTGCAGCAGCACGCGGGCCGGCATGAACGCAATCTCTTTTTCCGGAGCGCGCGGCGTCCAGCGCGCCAAGGCTTGGATGTCTTCGGGATGCACGAACCTGCCGTCCTCGCAGCGGAGCAGGTTTTCCAGCAGGATGCGCAGCGAAAAAGGCAGCTTGGCCAGGTCGGTAGTAATCTTTTTTTCGAGCAGCTCGAGACGGTGGATCTCGAATGTTTGCGCGCCCACATTCAGCTTGTCGCGCGTCCCGAACGAATTCCCAGCACCTATCGCCATCCTGTAGTCCTTTCGCACGCCCAGCAGCCCCTTATGATAACCGAAAAACGATTCGCCCATGGCGTGGCGGCGCATCGCGGTAGCTCGCTGTAACCGGGTCCCCTAAAGCAGGATTCCTGGCGCGTCTTCACTGGCTCGGCTGTCGGTATTTTCCCGTAGTCGCGGACGGGTGGTTTTCCTTTATGATGACTCTACGCACGAGGAAGCTCAGGAGGCAGCGCATGGCCAAGAACCAGCTCAAGAAAGTCGCCGTCAGCATCGGCGGAGCGCTCGGCAAAGCCGATCGCAAAGCTCATCAGGTGGTGCGGGCCGGCGCGCTGGCACGCAAGGAACTTGCGGATATCTCCAAGCAGGTGGAGGCGTTGAAGCGCCAGCTGCAAAAGACCACCAAGCGTCTCAAAAAAGCCCTTAGCTAGACCTTTCTTTTGCCCCCGAAATTGCCTAAGCGCCAAGCGACCAGGAACTTTGTCAGAAAGCGCCAACGGCAGAGCCTGCCTAGCCGGGGCGTTTGTCTATTCCTCGCCCCTGCCCCACCTTTGGTTTATAATGCGCCGCCCTTAAGATGAAAGTCCGAGGACGTCTCAACTCATACAGCGATGGAGGAAGCGTAGCCATGAGAACGGCGCCTGCGCATAAGTGTATTTTGCTAAGTTCTCGTCGGTTTTCCTGGATTGTCTTGGTAGCGGCATTTTTGATCGTTGCGGCAGCCACACACCTGTCCGCACAAAACTCCGGACACGCGGCAAATGTCGATGCGGGAGGCGGCAGCGCATCTCCCGCAGCTTCGCTGGTTCCGGTGACTACGCCCAACTACCCGCTAGAGGCTCGCTTTCTTCCCGATTCGGTGAACAAACTCGTCTTCGATCTTTCCGTTACGCCGCATTGGTTCACGCAGTCGGATAAATTCTGGTACAGCTACCGCACCACGGAAGGCACATCGTATTACATCGTCGACCCGGTGAAGAAAACCAAGTCGCCGCTGTGGGACAACGTGAAAATCGCCGCTTCGCTTTCCCTGCTGACCAATTTCCCGTACGACGCGCAGCACCTGCCCATCAAGCGCCTCAGGCTTATCGACAAAGACACGCACATGCGCTTCGAAGTGGAGATACGCAAAAACGCCGTGGTCCCCAATGAGCCGGAGAAGAAATCGCAGGACGACGGCAGCCAGCAGGGCAACGAGTCCGAAACAAAACAGACCGATCAGCAGACGCAGCGAACGGACCGCACGTTGACCGACAGTTCCGGCCAGGCCAGCGAGCCGAAGGAAGAAACCCGTACTTTGGTTTTCGAATACGATCTTGCTACCGCTAAACTCTCGCGCCTCGACAATACGGAGCCGCTGCACAAAAAACCTCTGTGGGCCAGTGTTTCGCCGGACGAAAAGACCGTGGTGTTCGCCCGCGGCTATAACCTGTTCATGATGGATGCCGACAACTACGCCAAAGCGCTCAAGAAAGCTGGGGATTCCGGCGTGATCGAAACGCAACTCACGACTGATGGCCTCGAACGCTTTTCGTATGCGCGGCGCCTTCTGCCGGAACAGCAGGACGAACTGAAGAAAGAGGACAAGGGCGATATCAACAAGGCCGGCACTCGCTGGCCGGCGATCATCGTGCATTGGTCTCAGGATTCCAGGAAATTCGCTGTCGTACGCAACGACGATCGCAAAATCCCCGACTACTGGGTTATCCACTCGCTTGCCAATCCGCGGCCCATTCTCGAAACTTATCCTTATCAACTTCCCGGCGAAGAGCAGATGCCGGTGCAGCAGCTGGAGATGGTGGATGTGGCCAGCAAGCAGCTCGTCGTGGTGCAGGCCAAGAACTTCTCGGAGCAGGAACTGCGCATCGCCGACGCGCCCCTTCTCGAACGCGACCGGGAAGAGCAGCGCGAGGAGCAGGAAGGCTTGCAGGAAGGCGCGGCGATGCCGGTCTCGCGGGTAAGCCCCCGCTGGGTCTCCGACACTTCCGACAAACTCTACTTCACCAGCACCAACCGCGACTTTCGCAAAGTTGATGTTTGTGTTGCGGACACCTCGACGGGCTCTTCCAAAACACTCATCGAGGAGCGCTCGAACGTTTGGCTCAGCACGAAGCCGCTTCGCCTAATAAACAACGGACAGGAGCTGATCTGGTGGTCGGAGCGCGACGGCTGGGGCCATTACTTTCTCTTTGACGCCAACGGTAAACTCAAAAATCAGATTACCTCCGGCGAATACGTTACCGACCAGATCGTTTTTCTCGATGAGAAAACACGGACTCTCTATTTCACCGCCAACGGCCGCGAGCACGGAAGCGATCCCTACTACGTGTTCCTCTACCGCGTGAATCTCGACGGCTCCGGCTTACAACTGCTCAGCCCCGGCAATTTCTCGCACGCGTTCAATGCACCCGATGATGGCAAATATTTCGCCGACACATTTTCTCGCGTGGACACCGCGCCGAAGTCAGTCTTGCTTGATACGCTGGGCGCTCATCTCGTCGATCTGGAGACCACCGACGTTGCGCAACTGCTGGAGGCCGGATTTCGATTTCCCGAAATGTTCAAAGTCAAAGCAGAGGACGGTGTCACCGACCTCTACGGCGTGATGTACAAGCCTTTTGACTTCGACCCTGGCAAGAAGTATCCGCTCATTGAATTTGTCTATCCCGGCCCCCAAACGGAGTCGGTTAACAAAACGTTTTCGCCCAAGAGTCCCAACGTGCCATTAGCACAACTAGGTTTCATCGTGATCGAGATCGGTGCGCGCGGCGGTAGCCCGCAACGCGACAAGTGGTACGACAGCTACGGCTATGGGAACCTGCGCGACTACGGCCTCGCGGACAAAAAAGTTGCTGCCGAAAGGCTCGCCGCTCTCCATCCTTTTATCGATCTCTCGCGCGTCGGCATGTGGGGACACTCCGGCGGTGGCTTCATGACCGCCGCCGCGCTGATGCAGTACCCGGAGTTTTACAAAGCTGGCTGGTCGGAATCCGGCAACCACGACAACAATGTCTACAACCGTGACTGGAGCGAAAAATATCACGGCGTGCGCGAGGAAAAACAGAAAGATGGCACGGAGAAGTATGTCTACGAAATCGACAAAAACTCCGAATTGGCCAAGAACCTGAAGGGCCATCTCATGCTCACTACCGGGGACATGGACGAGAACGTCAGCATGGTGAATACCATGCGGGTGGCCAACGCGCTCATTCGCGCGAACAAGCGCTTCGAGATTCAGGTGTACCCCGGGATGCGGCATTCGTACATGCCCATCAATAGCTACGTGATCATGGCTCGCGGTGATTTTTTTGCCCGCTGGCTGCTGGGTTCGTCGGACAACAGCGCCGACATTATCGAACTCCAGAATCAACACCAGGCCAGCGCGAGCAAGAAGCTGAAGGAATAGGTGGCCTCATATTCGAAGTCGAGCGTCAGCGTCCGGCGCTGCTGCGCAAAGCCGGCAAGGTAAAAGTTGGCGTTACTTCTTTCCTTTGCGACCAGTCGTGATAGGTATGGCACTCCGAACAACGCGCGTCAGCATGTTCTGGCCCCGGCGCGTGGCACGTTCGGCACGTGGCAATTCCGGGCAGGAGCACGTCCGTCGTCTCGGTGCTGGAGAGTGCTTTCTGATGGCAACTGGCGCAGGCAAATCCGCGGTGGGCATCGTGGTCAAACTTAGCGTGTGGCATCCACCGCACGGTTGTCCGGGCCGGCTCGACGGCCGGTAGCGTGTCCTGCCGCGAACCGAACGTCAACGCGTGGCACTGCTTGCACGTTTTTCGCCAGAGCAGTTCTTCCGATTCCTGAATCCGCTCCGCGACCCATTCGTTCGCGGTGCGAACGCCAACGGCAGCCCGCAACGGCTTTCCCGCCAAGTCCCGCCCAGGCTCGCCGGCTCCGCGCAGTTCCTGCGGATGCGTCGCGATGTAATCGCTGAATTTCTTCACCAGGAATGCATACACAACTTCTGGCCTGTCGTGGGGTACCCCTTCGCTGAACCGCTTATCAAACGCCAGTGAATGGCAACCCGCGCAGGCCGTCGCAAATTTCACGGGCGCCATCAATTCGCGCCCGGTTGCGGGCTGGTAGCTCGCCAGGATGCGCCCCGGAGCCGGAAGTGTTTCCTCAGCAGAAGCGTAAGCAGCAGCAGTTGCGATGTAACGCGCGTCTCCATATTTCCAATCCTTCGTCGCACCGGCTGGCCCCGGGCCTGTCGCAACAGCCGCCGCGCGCGCCTGCTCTGGGCGATGGCAGTCGCCGCACTCGAGCTGCACATTTGGCCCGTTGGGGCCGCTGCGAATTGGTTTCATATGCAGCGCGTGATTCACGCGAAGGGTACCGGCGTCCAGCGCGCCTTCCCGCAAAGCGGCAAACTCAGGATGACCGTCCCCAAAACTGTCGATCCGCGCGACGAATCGCGTTGCCGGAGCGCCACGCGGCGTTTTCAGATCACCGTGGCAAGCCGCACACGCCTGGTCCCTCACGGCCTTGATGTCTGCGGATCCACGATGCTCGACATGGCACGCAGCACAATCTGGCGCCGCCTGGGCGCTGGCGTGGTGCGTCGGCCCGTCATGACAGCGCAGACACGCATCGTCTTTTGCCTTGGCGTAAAATGCGGCAGCAGTCTGTACGTGGCACGTTCCACACTGCCTTTCGAGCACCGCGTGCGCCTGACTTAGCCGCCCACTCGAATAGACATGCGAGTCGTGCACGAATCCGAGCCAGCCAATCCAGACCACCGCGAGCGTCGGCAGCGCCACGCTGAGCCACAGCTTCGCGCGCTTCTGCGCTGTTGACCGCTTGAAGTAGTTCAGGTCAATGCGCTGCGCTAGTTTCTTGGTTGTGCGTGTTCTCGCCACTCGCTTTATCCGGATGCGCTATCTGTCCGCAGTCATTCACCACTTCAAAGCTGCCACGGCATGCACAGCGCCCAACACGATCACCGCCAGAGAAATCGGTATGTGCAGCAGCAGCCAGCCGTGCAGCCAGCGATGGAGCTGTTCCTGCCGCAGCAACTGACGCGCCTCATTGCAAATGTCTTCTAGATCCCCGAGCGTTTCGTGAGCCAGTTCTGGCAGCATTGTCCGCAATCCCGCGAATGCCGCCTGCGCACGATCTGCGTCGTTCAGCCGCCCACGGCGTTCGCGCGGGTGTTCCAGGAACGGCCTCATTTCTTCGACGTAAAATTTTCTTAGCGGCGCGTGCTCGACCTCCGTGAGTACTCTCTTTTCCTCGGCGATGGCCACCGCTGGTCCGTTGCCTCGCGCCATCGCCGGGCGCGCCGTGCTGAATCCCCCCGCCCGTTGTGTTTCACGCGCGTTACTCGGCAGCCCCAAGGCGCCGCAAAGCGTTTCCATTTCGCGATCGGCTTCCTCGCGCAGCAGCACTCGCACACTGCCGATTTCGTCGTAGATCGTTTCGAGCTTCACGTCCGCCGTCATAGCTTTGGGCAAGTAATGTTGCAGAACCGCGCCAAACATTCCGCTGGCCACGGTCACGATCAGTAGCCACATCAGCACGCGCGTCAGTGTTCCTCCGAAATGAAACCCACTGTGAAACAAGATCATCGGCAGGCTGAGCAGCCCCAGCCACAAGTGCCCGCGCATCCACGCCTGAGCCCGGCCCAGCCGCCAGGTGGGGACGCGCTTCCGCGCACCCAGCAGGGCCGCAAAAACCATAAACGCAAATCCCGTCACCCCGAACAGCAGTCCCATCGCGCTGCCACCCCGCGGACCTTCCACCGCGACGGCCGCGTAAATTGCGTATAGCACGACGCTGAGCGTCAGGATAGTTAACGACGCGACCAGCCACACGCGCTGGGTTCTGTCGATTCTCAATTCCTTTTAGCCTTCCCTACGCAACTTTCAACGGAACTCTCAGCCATTTTTGCCGCCCAGCATTTCCGCAAAAAACTTCCGCGGGTCGACACGATGCGCCGCGTCGTGCGGACATGCATAGACGCAGCTGGGCTCTTTTAAGTGCGTGCACAAATCGCAGGAGGTAGCCTTTTGTTTCACCAGCGGTTTCTTTCTACCGGGTCGCTCCGGATCATCGGCCAGCACTTCGAACGGATGCACATTGATGTTGCCGTAGGGGCAGTTCCGAGCGCATAGACCGCATCCAATACACCAGTCCTCGATGATCACTTCCAGCGAATTGCGCCGCCGGATTGCGCCAACCGGACAGCCCACCATGCACAGTGGGTCGCGGCACTGCCGGCACGACGTTGCTACCAAGTAGTGGTCGAAACGCAAGCCATCTCGCACTAGCCGCGTCACGCCGTCGTGCGCGTCCGCACAAGCATTTACGCACGCGTCGCAACGCGTGCAATTCTGCAAATCAAGAATCAGCAGGCTCTGCGCTTCCATCAGTCCCTGTGACAAGAACTGGTCGATCGGCACACTGCGTACGGTTTGTATGCGCTGCTGGTTGGCTGCTTGCCGCTCCGCGGCTGCCGCTTCCAAACCTTGCCGCACGCTCGGAAAGCGCTCCACCATTTCGTGAAAATCATTTCCGGAAATGCGCACCAGTTCGACGTGGTCCAGTGCTGTGCACGTGGCGGTGCGCACGCCGCCTCCCAGCAATCCGATCTCGCCAAAGTAATCGCCGCGCGAAAGATAGGCGAGCACCAGTTCGCCGCCTGAATACGTCTCCGAAACTTTCACGAATCCGATGCGCACCAGATAAAAACTTCGCGCCGAGTCGCCCTGTCGCGCAATCACCTGGCCCGGCGCAAACCGCTGCAGCTCCACTTTGCCTTTCAGGTGCTCGATGAAATCCGGGGAAAGCTCCGCGAACATCGGCACGCCGCGCAAGTGATTCTCAAGGGCCCGGCGGCGGTAGTTCTGATCGATCTGGGCGCGAAACGTTTTGTTCTTCAACATGATGTCCAGAACGTTGCGCAGCATCTCGAAAGACACGACGTCCGTTTCGGCGGTCACTGTGGCGGAGCGCGGGTAGAAATTCATGCAGGTCATTTCACCGAAGAGGTCGCCGGGGCCAAGTTGGGCGACTGGGTCTCCATAGTTGAGATCCACGGACGCGTCAATCGGAATGGTCTGGTCAGTTCTCTCTTCTTCGCGGGCATCGGTATCCCGCGCCGCTAAGGTGCTTTTTAACCGGTTGAAGAATCCTTTCGCACCGCCTTCGGTCTTGACGTGAGCCATTGGCGCGGAGAGCGAAACGCGGGCTTTCCCTTCGAGAATGTAAAATGCCGTCGATCCAAACTCGCCCTCGCGGCAAATGATTTCGCCTGCGCGAAATCGCCGCTTCACGATCGCGCCGCGGTTCAGTTCGAGAAACGTTCCCGAAACACCCTGGAAAACGGGCAACTGGAGCAGTTCTTCGGCCTCGAACCCCTGCGCGCCGCTGCCAGTAGCGATCGCTGTACCCGCGGTTGTCTTGTTGGTCAGTGCTCCGGTCGGGCAAGACACCATACATTCGCCGCAGGAAATGCACGTCGAGTCACCCATGGGCACGTTCAAATCAAACGCGATGCCGGCAGCGTAGCCCTTCCCCATCCGGCCCAAGACAAAATTGTTCTTGATCTCGTCGCAGCCCCGAATGCAGCGGTCGCATAGAATGCAGGCGTCATGGTCCACCGCGATGGCCAGCGACGAATCATCCAGGCCCCGCGAGGCTGCGCGTTTCGCAAAGCGAGCCTGGGCGATACCAGCGGCCTTCGCCAATGTCTCCAGTTCACAGTCGCCCGAGTTTTTCTCCCTCGCGCATGGCGAAGGATGATCCGCCATGAGCAATTCCAAAATCGTCTTCCGGGCGCTCAGCACTTTGTCTGAGTTGGTCACGACTTTCATGCCCGGCTCAACGGGCCGCACGCACGAGGCCGTCAGCACGCGCGCTCCGGTATCCACCACGCACAACCGGCAAACTCCAACCGGCGCCTCGTTCTGCAAGTGGCACAACGTCGGAATCGCGATTCCGTGCATCCGCGCTGCGTCAAAAACACTGGTACCCGCAGGCACCTTCACGACACGGCCGTCCAGCGTCAATTCGACTAGATCGATCGTGGTTGTGCTGGTCGTTCCCATCCAACTCTCCAAGCCATCGTCACCCTCGCTCTCTGGCGAGGCACCCAGCTTCGCGCTTTCGCATCACGCTTGCTTCTTTGGTTCAGGGCCGTATCCCGACCCGCGCCGCATCGCGAACGCCTGAAAAACAAATCCCGCTGGGGCATTGCCCTTTAAGCACGTGGGCGTCGACCTCTTCCCGGAAGTGCTTCAATACCGACTGCACCGGCGCCGGCACGATTTGCCCTAAGCCGCAAATTGAGGCTTGGCTCATCGCCAGGCAAAGCTCCTCGAGCAACGCCAAATCCGCTCGGTACTCGCTTTCGGAGATTCCCCCGTGCGTCCATCGCGCCAGCAAATCCACCATTTTCTGTGAACCCACGCGACACGGAACACACTTCCCGCACGATTCGTTGCGATAAAACTTCACCGCATTCAACGCCATATCGAGCATGCAGGTCGTTTCGTCACACACTACGATCGCGCCGGATCCCAGCATCGACCCCGCTTCCGCCAGCGCTTTGAAGTCCAGCCGCACCTCCGCCATCGACGCCGGCAAATACCCCGACGACGGTCCAGATGGTGCGAAAGCCTTTAGTTTCCGTCCTCCGCGCATTCCGCCGGCGTATCTGAAAATCACCTCACGCATGGGGATTCCCATCGGCACTTCAAAAATGCCGGGATTTGCCACGTGCCCGCTCACGCCGACAAATTTGAGTCCACGCGACCCATTTGCGCCCTGCGCCTTGAACCAGTCCACTCCACGCGCCAAAATCTGCGGCACATTCGCAAACGTCTCCACGTTGTTAATCACGGTCGGCTTCTGCCACAGTCCGGCCTGCCCCGGAAACGGTGGCTTGTTTCGCGGCTCCGCGCGTTTTCCCTCGATCGCTTCAATCAATGCGCTTTCTTCTCCGCAAATGTACCCACCTGGGCTGACAAAAATCTCCAGATCAAACTCCAGTTCGCCGCCCAGAATCTTCTTCCCCAACAAATGTGACTGATAGCACCGCCGCAACTCCTCCCCCAGGATTTCTTCCTGAAGGTGATATTCATGGCGGATATACAGAATTCCTTTTTTCGATCCGGTGACCAGGCCCGCGACGACCATTCCTTCGATCACCAAATGCGGAAGGTGCGTCAAAAGAAACCGGTCCTTGATGGTTCCCGGCTCACTCTCGTCCGCGTTGCACACGATGTACTTCTCTTTTCCTGGCTGTTTCCGCACGAGATCCCATTTCATGCTGGTCGGAAATCCTGCCCCGCCCATGCCGCGCAACTCCGAGGCCTTTAGTTCCGCCAAAACGCCGTCCCAATCCTGCGAGGCTACGAGCCTCCGCAGCGCGCCGTACCTGTCGTCTTCGGTGTACGGATCGCAAGCGCAATGCACCCGTGGCTGTTCTGGGTGTGGCTCAGGAATCTCTTCGCCGCGCATCAGCTTTCGCGCAAGGCCTTCGGCGGCGGCCGCCGTCATACCGGTGAAGATTTCGTCGTTGATGGAAATTGCCGGCGCTTGGTCACAGCGCCCCAGGCAGGACACGTCGCGAATCAGCACTTCGTCCGGACCGTTCTTCGTAAAGCGTCGTTCAAGGTCCGCGCGCAGTTCGCAAGCTCCATTCAAGTGGCAACTCATATCCGCGCAGACTCGGATATCCGCTTTGGGAGGCGGTGCGAGATGGAAGTGCGGATAAAAGCTCGCGACGCTATGAATCTGGTAGAGGGGCGTGTGCGACCGCTGCGAAAGCGCTTCCAACTCCACTTTCGGGAGAAAACCGTAACGCAGTTGGATCGCCCGCAAATCGTCAAAGATCACAGCGCAGTGTCTCGCCAGGGGGATTTACTCGACATGTTCTGACAACCGCCGCTCGCGGCCGGCGCTGTTGCAACACCACCGCCACCACTGGCCCGGCATGCCCGGGCGGCACAGAGTTCTCCGCGCGCATTCGTCGCGAATGGCGAGATGTCATGTGTGTGCATCGGCATAGCGGAGGAAAGCGATGCTCTAGTGTAAGGGGAGCTTGCCGAGGCCACCTCTTTGCCCTTTCGCGCCACGCTGCGAAAAAGACAACGCGGCTGCCCAGCCTTCCCGCTGATAATAAGCCACGGACTCGTTCATTCTGCATGTTCACCGTTGCCCCAAAAATGTGGCTGGCCGCCTTGCTGTGTGCGCCGCCCCTCTTGCTGGTTGCTCCGCTTTCTTCTTTTGTCGATGCCAGTGCGACTCATTCCCTTGAAGGTCCCGGCCCGCGCGTACATTTGCGCCCTAACGATCCGCAGACCGCGACTAACGAGCCTCAAAAGTACATCGGGCCAGGGTCGTGCGCGGCAACCAGTTGCCACGGCAGCGTAACCCCGATCGCGGGTAGCCGCGTTCTGCAGAACGAATATTCCACTTGGATCGTCAAAGACAAGCACAGCCACGCCTACCAGGCGCTTACCAGCGACATCGGAGAGCGTATCGCACGCATTCTGAAACTCAACACGAGAGCGGAAGAATCACCGAAATGCCTGACCTGCCACGCGCTCTATACAACGCCTGAGCAGCGCGGGCGCGCGTTTGAAATCTCCGAAGGCGTTTCTTGCGAAAGCTGCCACGGTCCGGCTTCCGCTTGGCTCGGCCCGCACACCACACGCGACTGGCCCTATGAAAGGTCCCTGGCGCTCGGCATGCACGACACACGTGATGTAGTTCATCGCGCGGAGAAATGCCTGGAATGCCATCTTGGCACCCGCGAAAAATTCGTCGATCACGAAATGATCGCCGCCGGTCATCCCGACCTGTTTTTTGAGTTGGATTCGTTTTCCGCGGTAATGCCCCGGCACTGGAAGACTCCGCGGGAATCGGAGCCCGGCAAACCGGTCGAGGATGCCGCGTGGACTGGTGTGCGCGACTGGAGCACCGGTCAAGCTGTTCAGCTTCGCGCTGAACTCGAACGCTTGACGTGGCGCGCCAAAGGCGAGCGTTTCGATAAGAAAGACGTCTGGCCAGAATATTCGGAGCTATCCTGTTTCGCCTGCCATCACGCGCTGGGGCCCGCGAAAGGCAGTTGGCGGCAAGAGCACGGCTACGCGGGACGTCGGCCAGGCGATCCGGCATGGAACGTGTCGCGCTACGTCGTATTTCGTCTGCTGGCGAAACAGGTGGACCCCGGTGGCGCGGAAGAATTGGACCGGCGGCTTACCGAAGTTGACCATGAAATGTCCAAACTCAATCCCGACCGTGGCGCGGTCTCGGCATCGGCGACAGCGGCGTCTCCCGTGGCTCAAAAGTTTGCACAACGGCTGGCGACGATGCCCTACGATCAGGCGCTCGTGCTGCGCTTGTTGCAGGAAATCTCCGGCGATGCCGACACGATCGCCCTCGCCGATGAACGTGCCGCAGAGCAAGCGGCTATGGCGGTGGACTCGCTGTACATCGCGTACAGCAAAGATGCCAAGCCGGCGAACGCCGCGGAGGTTCGTGCGGGCATCAATGAGCTTTTCCAGCAATTGGAGAATCCCTCCGCTTATAACGCCGACCAGTTTGCGGCGTCTTTGCGTCGCGTCCGCTCGTTGCTACGATAGATTTCCCAAACGGAGTGTGCGCCGGTCAACGCTCCGCCACTTCATCTCCATCCTGGGCAACAGCCAGTCGTCGTGCTGCGGTACTCTGGTCGGCGGAATCCGATCCTAGGAGAACCATGAACCGGTTCGAAAACTGGTTTTGTGCATCTTCCTGCTGGCGCGGCATCACGCAGAGACAAGTGCTACCGTGGCTCCTGGGCGAGACGGATCTGGGCGAGCACGTCCTCGAAATTGGTGCGGGAGCGGGAGCCGCAACCGGGGAACTTCGCCGGCGCGCGCCCCGGGTAACGAGCCTGGAATACGGCCAGCACCTCGCCGTGAAACTTGCGGCCAACAGCCGCTCAATTGACAGCAACTCCAGCTCAGGTGCGTTTGGAAACTCAACAATTAGACATGACGCGGTCTTGCGTGGCGACGCAGCCATGCTGCCGTTTGCCAACGGAACCTTCTCCGCTGTCATCGCTGTGTTGATGCTGCATCATTTGCGTTCCAGGGAAGCGCAGGATCAGGCATTGCGCGAGAGTTTCCGGGTGTCGCGGCCTGGCGGAGTGTTCCTGGCACTCGAAATCGAGAATGGCTGGCTGAACCGCCTTGCCCACATTCGCAGCACGTTCGTTCCGCTTTCGACCGATGAGGTTCCCGCACGACTTTCCGCAGCCGGGTTTCATGCCATCACCACGGCGAAGCGCGGCGGCGCCTTCCGCGTCCGGGCCGTGCGGTCGACCGGCTCTCACAGCTAAACAACATATCTATTCCCACCGCCGCTGCCGCGTTGACGCTCCGCGCCGTGCCGCTTAGCCTGGTGCGCGACTGGCGCGGCGGAGAAGAACGCGATATCCATACCGAAATGGATAAACGACCAGCAACTACGCGACGAAGCCATCACGCTCTTCCTCGCCGGACACGAAACTGCAGCAAATGCGCTTTCCTGGGCCTGGTGGCTGCTGGCGCAGAATCCCATCGTCGAAGCCCAGTTGCATAACGAATTACATCGGGTCTTGGGACAGCGGCCTCCGACTTTCGATGCGACGCCTTTCATTTTCAACGGACGGGGTCAATTTTCTCGCAGCCGCGTCCGGAGACCGGCTTGCGAGCCGACGCTCAGAACTTGCGGGTTTCCTGGCGGGACCAGCGCTCGACCACAATTTTGGATTCGGTGAAAAATTCCACGGCGTCGCGGCCCTGGCCGTGGAGGATTCCGAAAAAGCTTTCTTTCCAGCCACTGAAGGGGAAATAAGCCATAGGCGCGGCGACGCCGATATTGATGCCGATGTTTCCGGCAGGCGCTTCATAGCGGAATTTTCGGGCAGCCGAACCCGAAGTGGTGAAAAGTGACGCCTGATTGCCATAAGGGCTGCGGCGGAGAAACTCCATGGCTTCGTCGATTGAGTTAGCGTGGATGAGGCTAAGGACCGGTCCGAAGATTTCCGTGTGCGCGAGCTGCGAATCGGAGGGCAGGCCATCGAGCACAGTTGGCTTAAGAAAATTCCCTGACTCGTGCTGAGGAATTCGCGTGTTGCGCCCGTCGAGAACGGGCTTTGCGCCTTCGCCGACGCCGGCAGTAATGAGCGACTCGATTCGGTTCTTGGCGTCGCGCGAGATGACTGGACCCATTTGCGTGGCTGCTTCGAGGCCGTTGCCGACTCTGATTTGCGATGCGGCATGGGCAATGGAGTCGCGGAATGTTTTTTGCGCTTCGCCGATGGTCACGGCGACGCTCACCGCAAGACAGCGCTGGCCTGCGCAGCCAAATGCGGAATCCGAAATAATTTGTGTCGCTAGGTCCATGTCCGCGTCAGGAAGAACAATGACGTGATTTTTCGCTCCGCCCTGGCATTGCGCGCGTTTGCCGGAAGCCGCCGAGCGCGTGTAGACATGTTTGGCAACCGGTGTGGACCCAACGAAGCTGAGCGCGCGGACCTGGGGATGATCGCAGAGCGCGTTCACCACTTCTTTGCCGCCGTTAACAAGGTTGACGACGCCTTTGGGCAACCCCGTTTGCTCAAGGAGCTCGATCGCACGGATCAGGCTGAGCGGCACGCGCTCCGACGGCTTGATAATAAAAGTGTTGCCGCAGGCAATCGCGTAGGGCAGAAACCAGTAGATGATCATCGCCGGAAAATTGAACGGAACGATGGCCGCGACTACGCCCAGCGGTTGGCGAATCTGCATTTCGTCCACGCCCGGAGTGACGTCTTCCAGCACGTGGCCTTGCATCATCATCGGAATGCCGCAGGCCACCTCGACGTTCTCGATGCCGCGGCGCAGCTCGGCTTTGGCTTCGCCAAATGTCTTGCCGTTTTCGGTGGTAATGAGCCGCGACAGCTCGTCGATGTGCTCTTCCAGAAGATTCTTGAGTTTGAAAAGATATTGCACCCGCTCTCCAGCAGGGATTCTCCGCCACGCCGGGAAAGCGGCAGCCGCCGCCCGAACCGCGGCGTCGACATCCGCACTCGCGGACATGGGCGTGCGCGCCAGGAGTTCGCCGGTTGCTGGATTGCTGACGTCGAAGAACTCTGCGCTGGAGGACCGTCTCCATGCGCCGCCGATGTAGTTCTGCAGGTCGGTAACCTGGGTCAGCGCGGGAGTGGTCATAGCGTGCTCCTTCCGGTATGCCTCGCAGCCTTCAGTTTAACAAGAAACGGAGCGACTGGCCGAAGCGCCACTCCGGCGAGGGATTCTTCGAAGCAAACCGAATGTGCTATCGGGGGAGTGAAGCCAACGCTTCGTAGGCTGCGCCCAGCAGCGGCGCCGCTTCGTTAAGAATTACGGACACGGGAATGTCGCTGAGCATGTTTTCGAATTTCCATTTGTCTCGGAATGCCGCGAAGAACGTGCCGTCCTTGATTTTCTCGATGATCTTGACGGCGATGCCTCCGGCCACGTAGACGCCGCCAAGGGCGAGAACCTTCAGCGCCAGGTTCCCGGCCTCCGAGCCATACACCTCTGTCCATAAATCCAGCGCCTGCACACAAATCGGACACTGTTTGGACAAGCCCAGTTTCGTAATTTCCGGAGCGGGATCCATGCCGGGATCTTCGAACGACGCGTGCTTCACTTCCGGGGCGAGGAATTCATGCAGCGTGCGAAATCCCCGGCCGCTCAAAATCAACTCCCAACTTACTTGCGGATAGCGCCGGCGCATGAAGCGCAACAGTTCGATTTGCTGCTCGGTATGCGGTGCAAAATCCGAATGGCCGCCTTCGCTGGGAACCACCCGATAGCGGCAACCGTCCCAAACGAGAATCGATTGCCCCAGGCCGGTACCGGCGGCCAGCAACGCGCGTGTGCCACCATGTTCGGGCTTGCCGGGATTCAGCACACAGTATTCCGAAGGAGAAAGATGCTCGATGCTGTGGCCCGTGGCGCCGAGGTCGTTCATCAGGACGACCTCTTTCAGGTTCAATTCGCTGGCCAGCGTGGCCGCGTCCACGGTCCATGGGAGATTCGTCGCACGAACGCGATTGTTAATCACGGGTCCCGCAACACCGAAGCCGGCGGCACGGACACCTTCCGCCGCGATGTGCGGCGCAGCCTGGCGGGAAAATTCGCGGACGATCAAGTCGAACTGCGCAAAATCTTTGCTGGCGAAGCGTTCCTTGAACACCGGAGTCAGCTTCCCGCGCGATTCCGCAAACAGCGCCAGGTTGCACTTCGTCCCGCCGACATCTCCCGCAATGATCACTTAATTCTCCTCATGAAATTAATGGCCGTCCTCGAGTCCGAGAAAAAAGGCTACGGGTTGTACCACTGTCGCCCGTCGCGTTCGAGTAGCAGGTCCGATTCGCGCGGTCCCCAACTGCCCGACGCGTATTCTGGGACCTTCCCGGTGCGCGCCGCGCTCCACACGTCTAGAATCGGATCAACCAGCGCCCAGGCCGCTTCCACATTGTCGCCGCGATCAAACAGCGTCGCATCGCCGCGCAGGCAATCGTTGAGCAGCGTGGCATACGCGCTCCGCGAGACGTCGCCGAATCCTTCTTTGTAGCTGAAACTCATATTCACGTTGCCGATGCGCATCTCGGTGCCCGGCCGCTTCGCGCCAAACGACACAGAGATGCCTTCATCCGGCTGAATGTTCAAAATGAGCCGATTCGGTTCAATCTCGCGGTCGCGAAAGACGAGGTGCGGCGCGCAGCGGAACTGGATCATGATCTCCGTGCTGCGCGTGGCCAGACGTTTGCCGGTGCGCAGATAAAACGGCACCCCGGCCCAGCGCCAGTTATCAATAATCAGGCAGGCCGAGACGAACGTTTCCGTGCGGGACGTGGGACTTACTCCGGGCTCCTCGCGGTAGCCGGCAACGCGATTGCCATTCATCTGGCCCGGCGCATATTGGCCGCGCACTACGGATTGCGCTACGCGTTCCAAGTCGAACGGCCGGATGCATTGCAACACTTTTAATTTTTCGTTGCGCACCGCGGTGGCATCAAACGATGCAGGCGGCTCGACGGCAACGAGCGAAGTGAGCTGCAGCACGTGGCTCTGAATCATGTCGCGCAGCGCACCGGCCGTCTCGTAAAAACCACCTCGCCGCTCGACGCCCAGCGTCTCTGCCGCCGTAATCTGCACTGAATCCACGTAGTTGCGATTCCAGAGCGGCTCGAAAATGCCGTTGCCGAAGCGCAGCACGAGCAGGTTCTGCACCGTATCTTTGCCGAGGTAATGGTCAATCCGGTAGACCTGCTGCTCCTCGAACACGTTGTGCACGATCTTGTTCAGTTCTTTGGCACTGGCCAGATCGCGGCCGAACGGCTTTTCAATGATGATGCGCACCCAGGAGTTCGGCGAAGCCGGCCGTGCGAGACCGGCGCGGCCGAGTTGTTCGACGATATGCGGGTAAACTTCGGGCGGCGTCGATAGATAGAACAGCCGATTGCCGCCAAGCTTGTTTTCTTTATCGAACTGCTCCAGGCGTTTCGCGAGCTGTTCGTAGGCCTGCGGATCGGAATAGTCACCTGCGTGGTAGTACAGGCAAGATGCAAAGGCCGCCCATTGCTTCGGGTCAATCGGCCCGACCTCCGACATCGTCTTGGCCGCTTCGCCCGTAGAGTTCCGAAACTCCTCGTCGCTCATCGGCGTACGCGCGAAGCCCACAATCGCGTAACGCGAGCCGAGGGAATTGTGGACAGCCAGGTCATACATTGCGGGAATGACCTTGCGCTTGGCCAAGTCGCCGGAAGCACCGAACAGAATAACCGCGCAGGGCTCGGCACTGCCTGCGTAAAGACTTCCGGAGCGATTGTTGTCCTCAGCCATGGGTCCTCAATTCGTCGCGCGTCGCAAGCGCCGGGTTTCCGCGCAGAAACTATACCTCAACGCCATAGCTTCTTAGCTCCGCCCGCAATTGCCCGGCATTTTGATGATGGATAACGTTCATTCCCAGCCGCCGGGGACTCTCCAGATTCAACGGGCGGTCATCAACGAAGAC
>Ga0335073_10004842_pt1 | contig 18871 bp, 15 predicted proteins | sample Lox_Sample_22_FD_207093 | JGI IMG/M metagenome (GOLD analysis project Ga0335073, IMG submission 207093) | Soil microbial communities from Loxahatchee National Wildlife Refuge, Florida, United States - Lox_Sample_2.2 | ecosystem: Environmental > Terrestrial > Soil > Wetlands | place: USA... | reverse complement strand
ACAGGCAAACCATACGGCCAAATTCGGAATCGGGGGATAACGATGCTCAAATCCAACGGTCGTCCCGGCCGACAACCTGCGTTACTCCCCCGCACTCGGCGGGCGCGGGCGTTCGGTCGCGGCCCTGGGCTACGAGGGCGGCGGCCATTCATACCCTGGGCTGATATGCCAAAACCGGCGCCGGCGGCGCGGACCGGTCATCGGCCGGCGGGCGCGGGCGGTGACCGGGGCGCTGGGCGAGACCGCCAGGACGACGGCGAGCGCGACGGCCGCGCACGGCGACGGTGCCCGCGCCGCGCGGGCGGGTCGGCCCGGCCGGCCCGTCGCGCGTTGGTCCCTCCGCAGGCGCCGCCATCGCCCGACCGCGCGCGTCGCCAGTGCACAGCTCGCCCGTGATGCCCCAATTATCCTCATCTGACAAGAATGGCCGACCGCGCGCTAAGACCCATGTCATATATTCGCCCGGATAATGCCCACAAGCTGTAGCATTCGCGTGCCATGGCTCCGCAGCACGGTACGCGGGAGGGATGCCCAGGTTTGAGGCCCGGATAACGGCGCTGCGCCAGCGGCTCATCCGCCCGGAGCCAGCCCGACCGCAGGCCGCGAGGCTAGCTGAGCCATTACCGACGTCGGCGCCGGACCGGCAGGAGGGGACGCCAGTGGCAGTTCGCCACCACACGGGCGAAGAAGATCACACCAGATCGGACGGCGCCGACGACCGTCACTCCGCCGAACACCGCCATCCGCTCGATCCGCTCGATGCCGACGAGATCACGCGGGCGGTCGAGATCCTCCGGCGGGAGCAGCCGGTGACTCCCGAGGCGCGGTTCGTCTCGGTCAGCCTGAACGAGCCGCCCAAGACCCAGATCGCGTTCGCCGAGCCGGTCAGCGCGGACCCGTCCCTGCCCGCCCGCGCCGGCCACCCGGCACCCGGCATCGCGCCGGTACCGCGGGAGGCATTCGTCGTGCTGCTCGAGCCGCGGCAGCATGCGACCTACGAGGCGGTGGTGTCTCTCACCGCCGACTCGGTTCTGTCCTGGCGGCCGGTCCCCGGCGAGCGCGGCCCGGTGACGCTCGATGAATATGCCGAATGCGAGCGGGTCACCCGGGCCGATTCCCTGGTTCGCGCCGGGCTGGAGCGGCGCGGCATCACCAGCCCCGAGTTGGTTCTGGTGGAGCCGTGGGGCATCGGCGCGTTCACCGCAGACCAGGACGCGGGACGCCGCGTCGTGTGGACGCTGCTGTTCTACCGGGAGCGGGCCGACGACAACCCCTATGCCAAGCCGATCCACGGCCTGCACGCCATCGTGGACCTCGACGACATGGCAGTGGTTCGGGTCGAGGACGTGGGCGTTGTGACACCGCCGCCCGGCGCGGGCGCCTACGCCGCCGATCGGGTCGGGCCGCTGCGATCCGACCTCAAACCCCTCGAGATCGTCCAGCCCCAGGGCCCGAGCTTCGAGGTCAGCGGCTGGGAGGTTCGCTGGCAGCGCTGGCGGTTCCGGATCGGCTTCACCGCCCGCGAGGGCCTGGTGCTGCACGACGTCGGATACGAGGAGGGTGGCCGGGTACGGCCGATCATCTGGCGTGCCTCGGTGGCGGAGCTGTTCATCCCGTATGCCGACCCGCGGCCGTTCCAGGGCTGGCGCAACGCCTTCGACGTCGGCGAGTACGGAATCGGGATCATGACCAACTCGCTCGAGCTTGGTTGTGACTGCCTCGGCGAGATCCGGTACTTCGACGTCGAGTTGGCCGGCGGGAACGGCGAGCCCTACACGATCAGGCAAGCGGTCTGTCTGCACGAGGAAGACTTCGGCTTGCTATGGAAGCACTTCGATGCCGCGCTGAACGCCACGGAGACCCGCCGGAGCCGCCGGCTGGTCGTCTCGTTCATCATCACCGCGGGCAACTACGAGTACGCGTTCTACTGGTACTTCTACCAGGACGGCACCATCGAGTTCGAGGTGAAGCTGACCGGCATCGTCCTGACCAGCGCGCTCGCGCCCGGCGAGACCAGTGACTTCGGTACGATCGTCGCACCGCAGACCCTCGCCGCCCATCACCAGCACTTCCTCAGCCTTCGCCTGGACATGACCGTCGACGGGCCGCGCAACACGGTCTACGAGGTGGACACCGAGGCGATCCCTCCCGGTCCGGCCAACCCGCTGGGCAACGCGTTCCGGCCGGTGCGCCGGCCGCTGCGCCGCGAATCGGAGGCACAGCGCGTGATCGAGCCGCTGCGCGGCCGACATTGGCTGGTGGCCAATCCATCGACGAGGAACCAGTTCGGGCAGGAATGCGGTTACAAGCTCATCCCCGGCAGCAACGTCCTTCCCTTCAGCCACCCTGACGCTCCGGTGACCCAGCGTGCCGCGTTCGCGACCAGGCACCTATGGGTTACGCCGTACCACCCCGATGAGCGCTACCCGGCAGGCGACTACCCCAACCAGCACCCCGGCGGCGCGGGGCTGCCCACCTGGACTGAGGCCGACCGTCCGATCGAGAACACCGACATCGTGCTCTGGTACACCCTCGGAAGTCACCACATCACCCGGCCCGAAGACTGGCCGGTCATGCCGGCCGAACGGGTCGGATTCACGCTGAAGCCGTCCGGATTCTTCGACCACAACCCCGCGCTCGACGTGGCGCCGAATCCATCTCACCAGTGTTAAGCCGGGAAATCAGGAGGAGCCACGCATGGACGATCGCACAGCAGAACCCGCAGCTCGCGACCACGACGCGGCCGATCCGCAGGAACACGGCAGCCGCCTGGCCCGCAACGCGCTGGGCCTGGCGGGCAACATCGGGATAGCGCTCGGCTCGGCCGGGCCGACCGCGTCGATCGCACTGACGCTGGCGGCGGTGGTCGCCGCCAGCACGTTCGCCAGCCCGATCGCGATCCTGATCTGCGGCCTGCCGATGCTGGCGATCGCGGCGGCGTACCGCAGGCTCAACCGCTGGCGGGTGAACTGCGGTGGCATCTACATCTGGGGCGGCCGCGCGATCTCCCCGTACTACGGATTCGCGGCCGGCTGGATCGTCATCCTCGCCTACGTGGTCGGGGTGGTCTCGATCTCCCTGCCAATCGGCCCGTACGTCGTGTCGCTGTTCACCAGTTCCACCAGCCGGCCCGGCGAGGCGATCGTCGGGTTCGTCGCGGTGGTGCTCGCGACCGTGGTCGCCTACCTGGGAATCCGGCTGACGGCATGGACTCAGTGGATCCTGATCGCCATCGAGTACATCGGCGCCGGCATCCTCGCCATCTGGTGCCTCGTCTCCGTCTTCAGCCACAACGCGCACTCGGTGCCGTTCACCTGGAGCTGGTTCTCCTGGCACAGCATGGGCGGCGTGAGCGGCTTCGTCGCCGCATCGCTGATCGCCGTGTACCTGTACAGCGGGTGGGACACGGGGATCCTGCTGAACGAAGAGACCGCTGACTCCAGGGACAAGCCCGGCAATTCCGTGGTGACCTCGGTTATCGTGCTCGCGCTCATGTACGCGTTCCTGACCTTCGCGCTCCAGGGTGCCGTCCACACCAGCAAGCTGGAGGCCGCACCGAACGCTCTGTCCTACATCGCCCAGGTGGTCTCCGGCTCGGCGCTCGCGAAGTACATGATCCTGGCCGTCGCCCTCTCGGCCCTCGGATCAACCCTGGCCAGCCTGGTGTCGGGCGTGCGGGTAGCCTTCGCCATGGGCTCAGACCGCGTACTGCCGCACGCGTTCGCGCGGACTCATCCGGTGTTCAAGACCCCGATTCTGGCCACGGTCCTCATCGGGGTGATCGCCGCCATCGGGGTGTGGCTCTACACCTTCGGCTCCGGGTCGGTGCAGGACTCGTTCAACACGGTCGTCAGCGTCGACGGGCTGCTGTTCGCCCTGTTCTACGCGCTCACCGGCATCGCGACCGCGGTGTATTTCCGCAAGCTCGCCCGCAGCGGCGCGTGGAACTTCGTCCTGGTGGCCTTGTTCCCGATCGCCGCCGCCGCGTTTTTGGCTTACATCATGTACCGATCCGTATCAGGGCTGGGCGGCTGGACCGGCCGGGACCTCGTCTCGCTGTATGTGATGCTCGGGATCGGACTGGTCATTATGCTCTGGGTGCGGTTCACCGGCACGTCGGACTACTTCAAGCTGCCGCGGGAGACCTACCAGCCCGAGGGCGAGGAGATCGCAGCCGCGCAATCAAAGACCACATAACCGGGACGACTTTAACGGTGGCGGCGCGTAGCCATTGCCCAGTATCTGGCAAAAAGGACAACGTCCCGGTCATCCGATTGACGCCACCTCGCGACAGGTCGGCGGCTCATGACGCTGTCGGCCCGCGCAAAACCTTCGCAGCCTGCGAGGGCCGGCTGCGATGCGGGCCGACGCCGAGCCGGGCCGGGACGCCCGCGCGATCGCGGCCGCGATTTTCGGACGGCATAGGTCCGTCGAGTCGGCCATGCGGCGGCACGGGCCAGCCGGGCCTTCAAATCGGCCGTTAACATACCTAAATCCGGACATCCTGGGCGCAGATTTCGAGATGCCCGCGGCGGAGCAGGATCTGGCGCCGTTTCTGGATAGCCGGTAACGCGCTGGCCCTGGTATCCGAAATCCGGGCATGGCGATCGAAGGATACCCGCGGAAAGGAGGTGCCTTCCGGTCACACCGCGCCTGCCGGACGCCGGCGCCGCCGGAACCGGCCGACGACTTCTGCCCGGGGCGCCCATGGCGTTCCGCTCGGGCGAACTTCTGCCGGGAACTGATCAAAAATGCGCAGACGGTCATGTACTGTACCGACGGGAAGCCATTCATCCCACCGCGGGGAGCGACGGTGACTCAGCGGTCAGGCGGTCCGCGGTGCGGGGCGCGCTGGTACAGACGTGGTCGTGACCGGCTGCGGGGTTGCGACCGCGTCGGCGGCCGTCGGACCGCCGACGCGGGTTCGAAGTCGGCTGAGTGCCCCCTGATCTGCGGGTTCGAGCGGGGTGATAGACCCGCCACCCGGAAGCACGCGATCCGGACCAGGGAGTTACCACATGGGCACGCACATGTTGCCGGGCCGCGAACGATGGCGTGCGCTGCGCCGCTCCATCCGCTTCACCACGGCGGCCATCCTGGCCATCCCCATCCTCACCGCCGCCGTCATGTGGATATTCGCTGGCGTCACCCTGAGCGGTGCGCTCGCCAGCCACAACTCGGCCGGCGTGCACGGCACGGTTCTGATCAGGATCGCGGTGGCCGATGGCATCGGGCTCGTCGCGGTCCTGGTCGCGGCCGCGGGCATGGCCTGGTTCGCCCGGCGGATCTCCCGTGACGCCTTCGTCCTGGAGTCGTCGGCCCGCAGGTTCGCCGATCAGCAGCTCCCCCAGCTTGTGGAACAGCTGCGCCGCGGCGATGCGATCGACTCGGGCAGCGAGCTGTCCCCGTCGGCCCATATGAAGGTTACCGAGCTCGCCCGGGCCGCCGCGGCCCTGACCAGCGTGCAGCGCACTGCGCTGGCCGCCGCCGCCACCGAGACCAGCCTGCGCAGCGGGATCAGCCAGGTCTTCGTGAGCCTTGCGCGGCGCAGCCAGTCGCTGCTGCAGCGTCAGCTGCGGCTGCTCGACGAGCTTGAGCGCAAGGCGGTCGACCCCGGAGCGCTGGCCGACCTGTTCCCGCTGGACCACCTCACCACCCGCATGCGCCGGCACGCCGAGGGCTTGATCATTCTCTCCGGCGCCGTGCCCGGCCGGGCGTGGAGCCACCCGGTTCCGGTCATCGACGTGGTCCGCGGGGCCATCGCCGAGGTTGAGGACTACAAGCGGATCGCGGTCGTCACCACATCTGAGGACATGGTGACAGGTTCGGCGGTCGCCGACATGGTCCACCTGCTGGCCGAGCTGATCGAGAACGCGGCGCTGTTCTCTCCGTCGGGCACCCGGGTGGAGGTAAAGGCCGAGCGGGTGGGCAACGGCTTCGCCTTCGAGATCGAAGACCGCGGCCTGGGGATTAAGCCCGAGGAGCTGGATGCGATCAACGTGCGCCTCGGCAGTCCGGCCGACTTCGACCTGGCCAACGCCGACCAGCTCGGGCTGTTCGTGGTGGGCAAGCTTGCCGCCCGGCACGGGATTCGCGTGTTCCTGCGCCCGTCCCCCTATGGGGGGACCACGGCGATCGTGCTGATGCCCAGCAGCATGATCGCGGCCGCGGGCGACGCCAGCGCCCAGCCGGCCGACGGCCCGGCCGGCGGTCGCGACGAGGACCTCCACCTCGCCCTGACCGGCCGGACGAGGCGGGAGCCGGTGTCCGCCGAGGGCGCGGCCCCGGATATGGCGGGCGCCCTCCCGGCCCGGCAGAGCGTGTTCGCCGGCCTGGCCGACACCGGCGAGTTTCCCCGCCTGCCCGACATCGGCCGCGTCCAGCCCGACGGCCTGCACCGCGGGCCGGACACCGGCCCGCTCCCGGATTTCGCCGCCGACCCGGCCGAAACCGGCCCCAGTCAGACGCAGGCCAATCTCAGCGGGTCGGCCTTCCTCCCGAGCCAGCCGACCATCGTCAGCCAGCCGGTGTTCCCCGACCTGGCCGGCCCGGGCCACAACCAGCCGGTGTTCCCCGACCTGGCCGGCCCGGGCCACAACCAGCCGGTGTTCCCCGACCTGGTCGGCCCGGGCCACAACCAGCCGGTCTTCCCCGACCTGGTCGGCCCGGGCCACAACCAGCCGGTCTTCCCCGACCTGGCCGGCCCGGGCCACAACCAGCCCCTCTCGGGACTCGGGAGCCCCGGCCGCAGCCAGCCGGCCTCACCCGGCCCCGGTGGGCCCGGCCGCAGCCAGCCGGGCGCCGCGGCGCGCCCGCCGGCCGTCGCCGGCCCGCCCGGACCCGGCATGAGCGCCGGCACGCACCGGGGACTGCCGCGCCGCGTCCGCCAGGCAAACCTCTCGCCGCACCTGCGCAGCAGCCAGCCGGCCGGGACCGCCGCCTCGTTCCGCGAACCCGAGGTCCGCTCGCCGGAACAGGCGCAGAGCCTGCTCGCCTCGCTGCAGCGCGGGTGGGAGCGCGGCCGTGATGCGGAGGTGCCGGGTGGCGACGCCACCGCCAACGGCCAGCGCGCGGGGGACAGCGAGCGCGGGGCATCCAAAGAGGAGACGTGATGGAGCCATTCGCAGCAACGTCCGCCGGCCAGGAGCTGAGCTGGCTGCTTGACGACCTCGCCGCCCGCGTGGATGACATACAGCAAGCCGTGATCCTTTCTCGCGACGGCCTGACCGTGGCCGCCTCGCAGAGCCTGAGCCGCGAGGATGCCGAGCACCTGTCCGCGCTCGCGGCCGGCGTCCAGAGCCTGGCCCGGGGCGCGGGCGAGCACTTCAGCCTCGGCGAGGTGCGCCAGACCATCATCGAGCTCGAGCAGGCGTTCCTGTTCGTCACCGCGGCCGGCCACGGCAGCTGCCTGGCCGTGATGTGCCCGGCGAACGCCGACGCCGGCCTTATCGCCTATGAGATGGCGATGCTCGTCAAGCGCGCCGGGCCGCACCTGGCCGCCCAGCCCAGGCTCACCACCCGCCGTATCGCCGGCGAGTGAGCCATGCCGCGGTACGACAGGTGGACCGACCACGAAGCGGGCCCGGTCGTCCGGCCGTACGCGCTGACCGGAGGCCGCACCGAGCCGGCGGGCGACATGGTCCTCGACCTGATCGCGGTCATCGCCGCGGCCGGGCCGGCCCCGGGGCGGGCCGAGCTGGCCAAACTCATCCCCGAGCAGCGCAAGCTGCTCCGCCTGTGCCGGACGCCGGTCACCGTGGCCGACGCTGCCGCCGACATGGGCCTGCCGCTCGGCGTGGTCCGGGTCCTGCTGGCCGACCTGATCCAGCAGGGCATGATCGCGGTCCTGCCGCGGCAGGCCGCGCGCCAGCAGGCCAGCGCCGAGCTGCTTAAGGAGGTGCTCGATGGGCTCCGCTCGCTCTGAGGGCGAGGCCAACGGCAGCCAGCTCACGCCGGTCAAGATCGTCGTGGCCGGGGGGTTCGGCGTCGGCAAGACCACCCTGGTCAGCTCGATCAGCGAGATCCGGCCACTGCGCACCGAGGAAGCCCTGACCCAGGTGAGCGTCGGGGTTGACGACCTGCGCGGGGTGGCCGAGAAGACGACGACAACCGTGGCGATGGACTTCGGCCGGATCTCGATGGGCGCGCGCCTGGTCCTGTACCTGTTCGGCACCCCCGGCCAGGATCGCTTCTGGTTCATGTGGGACGACCTGTCCTACGGCGCGCTCGGCGCGGTGGTGCTGGCCGACACCCGCCGCCTGAGCGACTGCTTCCCCTCGGTCGACTACTTCGAGCGGCGCCAGTTGCCGTTCGTCGTGGCCATCAACGTGTTCGACGGCGCTCCCCGTTACGACCCCGAGGACGTCAGAATCGCGCTGGATCTCGACCCGTCGGTTCCCGCCCTGCTCTGCGACGCCCGGCAGCGCAGCTCGGTCAAGGAAGTCATGATCACGCTCGTGCAGCACGTTCTCTCGGCAGGCCCGGCCGACGGGGCGCCGACGCCGAACGACCCGGGCGGCATCGGCCAGTCGGCCGCGCTGTTATAGCCGGGTCCGCTCACGCGCCCGAGGCGGAGCCGGGGTCATAGGCCTCGATCGGCTCGCTGAAGTACGGGGATCGTCCGATGAACCGGGCGATCAGCAGGAAGACAACGCCGATGCCCAGCATGACGTACACGTAATGCAGGTCGGTGCCGTTCCAGCCGCCCAGGCCGGGCACCGACTTGACGGCCACCCAGAGCAGGAACGCCGCCGACACCAGCGGGACCGCGGCCAGCTCGAGGAAGGCGCCCACACCGCGCGCGGCAAGCCTGCGGTAATAGACCGCCATGGCGATTCCCGTCGCGGCGTAGAAGAGCGCGAACATCAGCCCCACGGAGCTGACCACGTTGGTGAAGGCGCCCTCCACGCTGGCCGAGCTCAGCGTGTACACCCAGGTGACCGCCAGCGTCGCCGCGGCGAAGACCAGCGTGGCCGCCGCCGGGGTGCGGTGCCGGGCGTGCGGCTTGCCGAGCGCGGACGGAAGCACCCGGTCCTGCCCCATGGCGAACGCGATCCTCGCCCCGGCCACCAGGGCCGTCTGCGTCGCGCCCACGATCGACAGCAGCACCGCGACGATCATCACCTTGTCCCAGGGCGAGCCGGCGACCGAGTGCACGATGTACGCGAGGGCGTCGGACCCGTTGGCGGCCAGGGCCTTCTGGGTGACGCCGCCCTGGAACGCGAACGTGTAGAACGCGTACATGATCCCGAGCGTGACCACGCCGACCACGACCGCCCGGCCCGGGTTCAGGCGGGAACTCCGCGTCTCCTCGTTGACGTACACCGAGGTGTCCCACCCGCTGAACATGTAGACCGCGATGAGGATCCCGCTGACCAGGCCCGAGGTCCCGCCCATGGTGTGCCAGGAGAACCAGTTCCAGTGGAAGGCCGCGGTGCCCCGGTGATGCCCGAACACCGCCACCAGGATCACGACCGAGAACACCGTGATGATCACGTACTCGATGATGGCCAGCAGCCACTGGAACCGGGCCGTGAGCTGGATTCCGATGTAGGCGACGACGGTCACGATCACCAGCCAGACCGACGCGGAAATCGCCGTCGCCACGCTGGAGTTAGCCGCGCCGGGGTCGACGACCTGCAGCACGTACGGCCCGACCGGCAGGATGTCGGAGATCGTGCCAAGGAAGTACCCGAGCAGCATGATCCAGCCGACCACGAAGCCGAGGTAGGGCGTGATCGCCCGTCCCACCCAGACGTACGAGGCGCCGCAGTCCACCCGCCAGCGGTTCAGCCGCCGGTAGGCCAGCGCGATGCCGAGCATGGGAAGGAAGCAGACCAGGATCGTGACCGGGCCGGCATAGGAGGAGGCGCCGACGATCGCCGCGAGCGTCACCGCCAGCGACGCGGTCGGGCCCGACGAGGCCATCCCGACGATGACCGCGTCGGCCAGCCCGATCGCGTTCTGCCGGAGCCCTGGATGGCCGACCGCGGCCTCGCCGGTTCCCGCGGCAGACGAGTCGAGCTCAGCCATGGTGGCCTGCTTCCTGGTCGAGGTGACCGGTCGTGTGCACCCTCACCGCGCGCGGCCGTCGCCGGGCGGGAGGGCGGCCGCGGGCGGCTCGCTCAGCTCCAGCGTGATCCCGTCGGGATCCAGGAAGTAGATGCACTTGAAGCCCTTGTAGGCGCCGCGCGGAATCGTGACAAGCTCCCGCGAGCGGGCCTGGTAGCCCGCGGCCGTCAGCCGTTCGGCGAACCGCTCGATCTGGTCGACCTCCAGGCAGATGTGCGTCATGCCGGGCCGGTTCATGCCGCCCGGCGGCAACGGCGCGCCGGGCGGGCGCCGGTAGGCGAAAAGCTCGAGGATCACGCCGCCGGGCAGCTCGAGCTCGGCCCACTCGATCTCGGTGCCGTCGAGTCCGACGATCCGGTCCAGGTGCTCCCACTCCACCAGGCCGCGGCCCAGTTCGCGCAGGGCGACGTGATCGCGCCAGAAGGCAAGGGATGTGTCGAGGTCACGGACGGTCAGGCCCACGTGGCCGAGACGCTGCACGCGCTGCATCTAAATCGGCAACGGCCGTCAGAGCCGCAGAAGGGAGCAACATTGGCCGCCCTTTTGGGGTTAGCGGGGCGCATTGTTCGCTGAGCTGCTTTAAGTTGTCATAACGAGAACTTAGAGTTGAGCGTCGATGTTAGCAAGGGACCTGTCAGCGGCGGGGAAGGACGGGGCCGGAGCCGTGATCGAGGAAATGGACGCCGGCCAGCAGGCACGGCGTCAGCCCCTGGTCCATGAATACGTGGCCGAGCAATTGCGCCGGGAGATAGCCCTGGGCCTGTTCGCTTCCCGGAGTTCGCTGCCGCCGGAACGCGAGCTGGCGGCGATGTTCGGGGTGGGCATCATGACCGTGCACCGGGCGATCCGGCTGCTGGAGTCCGAGCTCCTGATCACCAGCAAGCGCGGCCGCGGCGGCGGGACCTTTATCCTCGGCGGCGCGCGCGACGACGGCGCCACCGGGCAGCTGCAGGCCAGGGCGCGCGGGCGCCGCGAGGAGATCGAGGAGGCGCTCGACTGCCGGATGGAACTCGAGCCGCAGGTGGTGGCGCGGGCCGCGCGACGGCGCTCCCTGGAAGACCTCAAAGTGCTGCGCGAACTGCTCGACGCGGCCGCGGCGGTCACCGACGACGACGTCGAGTTCACCAAGCTCGACGCGAGGTTCCACCTGCGCATCGCGCAGGCGGCCAGGAACCGGTTCCTGACCGACGCGCTCGAGCGGGTCAGGGCCGAGCTGTACGTGATCCTCCTGCTGCTGCCCGACACGCCGCTCTGGCAGCAGCGCAGCCTCGAGGAGCACCAGCGCATCCTCGCCGCGCTGGATGAGGGGAACGCCGAGCGCGCGACCCGCGCGGCGGCCCGGCACGTCCGGCACACGGTGGCCAGCGCCCGGGCGTTGCTGCACTCGCTGTGACCGCGCCGCCGTTCGACTTCGGCGACCGCACCGCGGTGGTCACCGGCGCCGCGGGCGCGATCGGCGCCGCCGTCGCGCGCCGGTTCGCCCGGGCCGGAGCGCGGGTGGTCGGGCTCGACGTGCGGCCCGCCGACGACATCATCCGCTGCGACGTCACCGACGAGGCATCGGTCGGCCCGGTCCTGCGCGATGTCGCGGCCCGGCACGGCGTGACCGACCTCGTGCACTGCGCGGGAGTGCTGTCGGTCGGCGACGTGCTCGACGTGCCGGCCGACGAGATCCGCCGGGTGCTGAACGCCAACCTGATGAGCGCGTTCATCGTGGCGCAGGCCGCCGGGCGGTTGCTGCGCCCCGGTGCGGCCATGACCTTCCTCGGGTCGCAGGCCGCGGCGCACGGCGCGCCGGGCTGGGCCGCGTACTGCGCGGCCAAGGCCGGGGTCGCCCGGCTGGTGGAGGCGCTGGCCAAGGAGCTCGGGCCGGGCGGCATCCGGGTGAACGCGGTCTGCCCGGGAACCGTGGACAGCCCGATGACCGAGCACGCGATCGGCCTGACCGCGGACCGAGAGCACGCCGGCGCGGCGGCGATCAGGCGCCGGTATGAGCAGGCGAACCCGCTGCGGCGGATGGCCAGCGCCGACGAGATCGCCGGTGTCTGCCTGTTCCTCTCCTCGCCGCTGGCGAGCTTTATCAACGGTGCCTCGATCATGGTGGACGGAGGCGAACGGCCGGGATGAGCGACTGCGCGCCGGCGCCGGACCTGGAGTCCGTCAGCGTCTGCGTCCCCGACCACTACGGCAGGCTGGCCGGCAAGCGGATCGCCGGCCGCAGGCTCGAGGCGGTCCTGGCCGGCGGCCTGGACATGCCGGACTTCCACCTGGTCACCGGCCCGGATATCCGGCCCGCGGACGAGGTCGCCGCCACCGGCGCGCACACCGGCTTCCCCGACGACGTGCTGTGGCCGGACATGACGACCTTCCGGCGCCTGCCCTGGCGGCCCGACTGCGGCATCGTGCTCGCGGACGCGCGCCGCCGCGACGGCAGCGTCGTGGCGCAGGCACCGCGGGCCATCCTGCGCAGGCAGGCCGAACGGCTGGCGGGCCGGCGGCTGTCCGCGTGGGTGGCCACGGAGCTGGAGTTCTACGTGTACGAGGACTCCTACGCGCAGGCGTTCCGCAAGGGCTACCGGGACCTCGGCGCGCTCTATCACCGCAACGGCGACAACGACGTGCTGGTCACCGAGTTCCTCGACCAGTACCTGCGGCCGCTGCGGCTGGCCCTGGCCGGCCTCGGCCTGCACGCAGAGGCGACCCAGGGCGAGGGCGGCGCGGGCCAGGCCGAGATGAACTTCCCGGCCTGCGCGCCGGTAGCGGCGGCCGACGGCCACGTGCTGTTCAAGTTCGCGGCGAAGGCACTGGCACATCAGATGTCACGCTCCGTCACGTTCATGGCCAAGCCCGGCCGGCTTCAGCCGGGCTCGGGCTGTCACCTGCACCTTTCGCTGCGAGACGAGGACGGCAGCCCGTGCATGGCGGACGCGGGCACCGCCCAGGCCGGCGCCGGGCTGAGCGAGCGGGCCCGGCGGTTCCTTGCCGGGGTGCTGGAGTTCTCGCCCGAGCTGACGCTGCTGCACGCCCCGCTGGTCAACTCCTATCGCAGACTCCAGCCCGGCGACTGGGCGCCGTCGGCGGCCGGCTGGGGATACGACAACCGGGCGGCCATGGTGCGCGTGGTCGGCCGCGGCCCGTCGCTGCGGATGGAGTTCCGGCTACCCGGGGCCGACGCCAACCCGTACCTGGCCATCGCGGCGTTGCTGGCCGCGGGCATCGCCGGGCTGGAGGATGACGGCATCGAATTCCCCCCGCCGCTGCCGCCGGGCGGCCGCGATGACGCCGGGCCCGGCGGGGCCGCGGTCCCGATGGACCTCACCGAGGCCATCGAGCGGTTCGAGGAGTCGAAGCTGGCCAGCCGCGCGTTCGGCGACGCCGTCCGGGATCACGTGTCAGGCATGGCCCGGCACCAGCTCAGGCTCGCCCGGCGCGCCGTCACGGACTGGGAGCTTGGCCAGGGCTTCGAAACCGCCTGATATATCTTGAAAAATACACTAAAGGTGCCGGGAAAACCGCTGTAACCAGGCAGTAAGTTACCTGCTAGTTAAGGCCGACAATAGCAGCCTCCTTGTCATTTTGATCCCGACATGGTCGTTTCGCTAGTGATCTTCGTATGGGCCTGTTAAGATCACAAACCCCCGGGAATCTCCCCCGATAACAGCCGGTCCGCTGATCACTTCTCACGCTGAGGCCACTTTCATGGGTTTGCGTCGCCGGTCAATACGTCTGAGGATCTTCCTCCTCGTTGCGGTCCCGATCGTGTCCCTGATCGGGCTGTACGCGTTCGCGGCGACGATTACCGCGAGCGATGCGATAAACCTGTCCAGGTCCACCTCGCTGAAGAACACGATCGGCACGCCGGTCGGCGACCTGGAAGCCCAGATCGACCTCGAGCGCATGGCCGCGGTGGTCTACCTGGCCGCCCCGGCGCCGTCGAACCTGGCCGCGCTGCACGCGCAGGAGCAGAAGACCAACCAGGCCTGGGCGGCCGTCAGGACCGCCGCCGGGAACACGATGAACAGCTCCCACGGCGTCCAGGAAGAGCAGGCGATCGACGCGCTGCTGGCGGATTCGGGCCGGCTCGCGGCGCTGCGCTCGGGCATCGGGTCGCTGACCGTCAGCCGGCCGCAGGCCATCGCCGGGTACTCCGGCATCGTCAACGACGCCGACAGCGTGCTGAACGCGGTCATCCTGCAGGAGACAAACGTCACCCTCGTCACCCAGACGCTGGCCCTGGTCAGGACCGGCCGGTCGGAGGAGGCGCTGCTCGAGGAGGACGCGCTGATCAACGGGGACACGATCGCGCAGACGTTCTCGGCCGCCGACCGCCAGCAGTTCGCCCAGCTCGTCGGGGAACGCCGATCCCTGTACACGCTTGGCCTGGCCGACCTGCAGCCGGCCTACCGCGCCTTCTATCTGCGGGACATCCAACCCCAGGCGCTGGCGGCGCTGGTGCAGCTGGAGAACAAGATCATGGCCGCCGGCCGGCCCGGCCGGGTCCCGCCGGTGGCCCCTCCCTCGTGGAACCTGGCCGTCGGCGCGGTGTCCGCCGGCATGTCGAAGGCGAGCTTCCAGGCCGCGAACCTGGTCACCCAGCGCGCGCAGCCGGTGGCCGACGCCACGTTCCTCACGCTGTTCCTGGTCGGGGGCCTCGGGCTGCTGGCGGTCATCCTCTCGGTCATCATCTCGGTCTGGATCGGCCGCGGCCTGGTGGGGCAGCTGGCCGCCCTGCGGCGGTCCGCCCTCGACCTGGCCAACTCGCGGCTGCCCGGCGTGGTGGCGCGGCTGCGGGCCGGCCAGGAGGTCGACGTGTCGGCGGAAGCGCCGCCGATGGAGTCGGGCGGCGATGAGATCGGCCAGGTCAGGGAGGCCTTCAACGCGGTACAGCGGACCGCGGTGGAGGCGGCGGTGGACGAGGCCCGGCTGCGCCGCGGCGTCAGCGACGTCTTCAGGAACCTGGCCCGGCGCAGCCAGTCGCTGCTGCACCGCCAGCTGGCGCTGCTCGACGCCATGGAGCGGCGGGCCCGCGAGCCCGAGGAACTCGAGGACCTGTTCCGCATCGATCACCTGACCACCCGGATGCGGCGGCACTCGGAGGGCCTGATCATCCTGTCCGGGGAGTCCCCCGGGCGAGGCTGGCGGCACCCGGTGCCGTTCGTCGACGTCCTGCGCGCCGCGGTCTCCGAGGTCGAGGACTACACGAGGATCCGCGTCAGCACCGGGGCTCGCGCCGCGCTCATCGGCCCGGCCGTGGCCGACGTCATCCACCTGATCGCGGAGCTGGCGGAGAACGCGACGATCTTCTCGCCGCCCACCGCCCCGGTCCGGATCCACGGCGACCTGGTGGGACGGGGCTACGCCATCGAGATCGAGGACCGCGGGCTCGGGATCCCGGAAGAGAAGCTGGCCGAGATCAACAGCAACTTCGCGCACCCGCCGCAGTTCGACCTCTCCGGAAGCGAGCGGCTGGGCCTGTTCGTGGCCGGGCGGCTGGCCATACGGCACGACATCCGGATCACGCTGCAGGCCTCGCCGTTCGGTGGCACGACCGCGATCGTGCTGATCCCGACCGCGCTGGTGGTCAAGGATGGCTCGTACGCCGAGGTCCCGGCCGCGCCGGTCGACCGGGCGATCCCGATCAGCGGGCGGCCGGTGGCACTCAGCCGGGTCACCGCCGCGGAGCCGGCCGCGCTCAGCCGCGCCAGCGCGGCTGAGCCCACCGCGCTCGGCCCTGGCGCCTCCGCCGAGCCGGCCGCGCTGACCGGGGCCAGCACGCTCGCACCCGCCGCCGAGCCGGTGACCGGCCTGCCGGCCGGCCCGGACCTGCCGATCCCGGGTCCCGACCTGTCGGCCGGGCCGGACCTGCCGCTGCGGGGCCCGGACCTGCCGGCCGGGCCGGACCTGCCGCGCCGGCGGGGCATGACCGGCCTGCCGCGCCGCGGCGACGCCGAGCCCCCGGCCGTGGCGGCCGAGGCGGACAGCGTGTTCACCCCGCGCCGTCCCCGTCAGCCGACCACGGTGCCCGGCACCGTTTTCACCTTCGGCGGTGCCGGCACGCCCTTCGGCGGTGCCGAGCCGCCGGACGGTGCCGGGGATCGCGACGGCGCGGACGGGCGGGTGAGCGCGGCCGAGCTGACCGCGATGGGCCTGCCGGTCCGGGTCCGGCAGGCCAGCCTGGCACCGCAGCTGCGCGAGAGCGGGCCGGGCGCCGCCGACGCCGACGACGGCGTCCCGAGCGCGCCCTCCCCGGAGGCCGCGCGGGGCACGATGACCGCGCTGCAGCGCGGCTGGGAACGGGGCCGCTACATCAGCGGGACCGTGACGCCGCCGGCCGACGCGACGCTGGACCCGGATGGCGGCAGTGCAGAAGACGGCGAGCAACACAGCGATGGGTGATCCCGCGGACGGTCGCGGGGCCGGTAGCGCCAGAGGGGGACCACGTGAGCCTGGCCAGCGAACTTGACTGGCTCCTCGACGATTTGGTGAGCAGGGTCGTCCACATCCGCAAGGCGGTGGTCCTGTCCAGGGACGGCCTCGCGATCGGGGCGTCGAGCGGGCTCGGCAAGGAAGACGCGGACCACCTCTCGGCGGCCGCCGCGGGCCTGCAGAGCCTGGCGCGGGGGGTCGGGCGGCACTTCGGCAGCGGTCCCGCCCGGCAGATCATCATCGAGATGGAGTCGGAGTTCCTGTTCGTGACCGCCGCGGGCGAGGGCAGCTGCCTGGCCGTGCTCGCCGCGGCCTCCGCGGACGTCGGGCTGGTCGCCTACGAGATGGCGATCCTCGTCAAGCGGGTCGGCGAGCACCTGGCCGTGGACTCCAGGCCGGTGAGCCCGAGCGCAGAGACGGGGTGAGGCGGCGTGGCCCCGGGGGAAGACGACAGGTGGCTCGACCGGGACGCCGGGCCCATCGTCCGCCCGTACGCGCTCACCGGGGGGCGCACCCGTCCGAAGGGCGAGATCTTCGACCTGATGACCATGATCACCGCCGTGCGCGGCGCCCGGGCCGAGGTGCATGACCTCGAGCCCGAGCACCTGACGCTGCTGGGCTTGTGCCGGCTGCCGACGCCCGTGGCCGACCTGGCCGCCGACCTGGACCTTCCGCTGGGCGTGGTCCGGATCCTGCTGTCGGACGTGCGCGAGCGCGGGTTGATCAGCGTTCATCACCCGGTGCCGACCCGGGTGACCGACCCACAGCTCCTGAGAGAGGTGGCAGATGGGCTCCGCAGGCTCTTATCGGGACGGTCACCCGCAGACGATCCCGGTCGCGATCAAGATCCTCATCGCCGGCGGCTTCGGCGTGGGGAAGACGACGCTGGTGAGCTCGCTGACCGAGATCCGGCCGCTGCGCACCGAGGAGGACCTGAGCGCGCCGAGCGCGCTCATTGACCTGACCGACGGGGTGGAGGGCAAGACGACCACCACCGTCGCCATGGACTTCGGCCGCATCACCATCCGCGATGACCTGGTGGTCTACCTCTTCGGCACGCCCGGCCAGCAGCGCTTCTGGTTCATGTGGGACGAGCTGGCGATCGGCGCCCTCGGCGCGGTGGTGCTCGCGGACACCCGCCGCCTGGCCGACAGCTTCCCGGCCATCGACTACTTCGAGCAGCGGCGCACGCCGTTCGTCGTGGCCGTGAACTGCTTTGACGGGGCCAGGCGCTTCGAGCCCGAGATCATCAGGGCGGCGCTCAGCCTGAACCTCGGCGTGCCGGTGATCCTCTGCGACGCGCGCCAGCGGACATCGTGCCGGGATGCCCTGGTCACCCTCGTCGAGCACGCGATCCGGCTGCTCGCCGCCAGGCCGGACGCGCTCAGCTCCGCCAGATGAGCACCAGCGCGCAGTCGTCCGAGCCCGCGCCCGGCGCCTGCATGGCCTGGACCAGCTTGCCCGCGCCCGCTCCGAACCCCGACGTGACCAGCCGGTCCGCCTGTCCGAGCAGCCGGTCGATACCCGCGTCGATGTCGCGGCCCGGCGCCTCGATCAGCCCGTCGGTGTAGAGCATCAGCGCGTCGCCGGGCCGCAGCACACCGCGCTCCGGGACCGACCGCAGGTCGGCCACGACGCCGAGCACGATGCCGCGCGCCCGGGTCAGGCGCCAGTTGCCGCTGCCCGCCTCGAAATGCGCCGCGGGCGGGTGGCCGGCCGAGTCCACGACGTAGTCCCCGGTGGCCAGGTCGAGCGCCAGGTGCACCGCGGTGACGAAACCCTCGGCCGGGGCGCCGCGGCGCCTGAGGTAGGCGTTGCACGAGGCCAGGAAGTCACCGGAGGGAACCGAACCGAGCAGGCCGCCGAACGCGCCGGACAGCAGCAGCGCCCTGGTCCCGGCGTCGATCCCCTTGCCCGCCACGTCGACCAGGGCGAGCTCGAGGGTCTTCCCGTCGCACGCGGACACCAGGAAGTCCCCGCCGAAGGAGACCCCGCCGGCCGGCTGCAGCACCGAGGCCGAACGCCAGCCGTCGGGCAGGTCCGGCAGCCGGCCCTGTGCCCGGATCCGGTCCCGCAGCTCGATCAGCATCCGGTCGCCCCGCAGCCCGTGCACGCCCAGCTTCGCCCGGGCGCGGGCCAGCGCGTCGGCGAAGACCACCGTGACCGCGATCGTGGCGATGATCCCCGGCCCGGCCTTGCCCTCAAGCGCGTCATAGACCAGGGCCACCGCCACGACGGCGAACAGGATCCGCAGCGCCCGGGGCCACAGCAGCAGGCCGCCGGCCAGCAGCGGCAGGATCATCACCCCGGGCGAGAGCCAGAACTCCGGCACCCGGGCCGACGCGATCCCGATCGCGGCCACGACCATCGCCAG
>Ga0335073_10004841_pt1 | contig 18871 bp, 17 predicted proteins | sample Lox_Sample_22_FD_207093 | JGI IMG/M metagenome (GOLD analysis project Ga0335073, IMG submission 207093) | Soil microbial communities from Loxahatchee National Wildlife Refuge, Florida, United States - Lox_Sample_2.2 | ecosystem: Environmental > Terrestrial > Soil > Wetlands | place: USA... | reverse complement strand
TCCAGGTGCAGCCGCACCAGATCGAACGCGGTCCGCGTGTCCGGCAGTGAGCCGTCCTCGTCCGGCAGCACCAGGCGCGCCTCGGTGAACTGCCCCTGGGTGGTCCACCACACCGGGTCGTAGTGGAAGTGCGACACCATCCACATCGTCCAGCCCGGCTCGGCGACGGTGACGGTCGCCGCGAACTCGGCCCGCCCGCCGCCACCAGGAAGCACCGTCTCCGCGATCACGGTGACCGGAAGGTCAACGCCTGGCGACCCGGTAACGGCGACGCTCACTTCGCCGGTGCCGCTTTCCCCCGGTTCTCCGAGCCTGAGCAGGAACGGTTCCGGCGTCTCGGCACCCGCTCCGATGACCCGCAGCCGCGCCGTGGCGCCCGCGTCGGCAGCCTCGGTCGCCTGCACCGTCACCCGCACGACCTGCAGCGCCAGCCCGGAGTTCGCACTGCTCCGGGTGAACAGATCTGTCGACTCGACCCCAGTGATCAGCATGCCCCCATCGTCGCACGCCACGCCTTATGGGTAGCAGCCTCGGGGGCCAAACCCACCTCTGCGTCGCAAACCCGCCTGACCCGGACATCGCGGGGCCTGAGGCCGTTAACGATGCCGCTAACAGTTACGCCCCGCATTGAAAAGCTTCTCGGAAGAACTCTTTAGAAATAACCCTTTCGAGCTCTTGTGGAAAGGACTCTTTCGAAGCTAGTATTTCGAAACATGAGTTCCGAACCAAGGCGGCAGCCTGATCAGCGGCCACCGCGCCGGCGCCGCCCGACCGATGGCCCGGCTGCCTGGCAGCCGGATCAGGTCCCCGTCCCCGGCTATGACGCCGGGGAGGCGCCAGGCCAGGCGCCGGGCGAGCCCGCGCCGCTCACCGACGCGACCGTGATGCGGGCACTGGCGCACCCGGTGCGCGTGGCGCTTATCGAGCTGCTCGCGGTCGTTGGCACGCTCACCGCGACCCAGGCCAGCGAACTGCTTGGGGAGAGCCCGGCGAACTGCGCGTTCCACCTGCGCACCCTGGCGAAGTACGGCTTCGTCCATGAGGCGGGCGGCGGGCGCGGCAGGGAACGGCCGTGGAAGGCGTCCGACATCAACATCACGATCAGCACCAAGCAGGACGACCCGCAGGCTGCCACCGCGGCGGGAGTGCTCAGCCAGGTGTGGCTGGACCGCTGGATCGAGCGGGCCAGGCAGGTGTTCGGTGCGAGCGCCTACCTGCCCGGCTGGGAGCACGCGACCGGGTGGTCGCGGAACGCCGTTTTCCTCACCTCCGAGGAGACCCGGGACCTGAGGCGGCAGATGCGGTGCCTGCTTGAGCCTTATGAGGCGCGCAAGTCCGACCCGGGTCTGCGCCCGGCCGGCGCGCTGCCAGTGGAGTGGACGGTCTTCGCGGCCCCGGTCGCCGAGCTCGCCGACCTTACCGAGGCGCAGGCCCGCGAGGCGGCGGAGGACCACGCGGACCCTGGCTCAGGCGCCCACGCATAAAAGGTTCACGATATATCTTGTTCTACTTGAAGAAACGCGATACATCTTAACCAGCGTGACGTCGCGAGAGCGGTCACGCGAGATCCGCAAAGGAGCCCGCCATGCACCCAGAACTGCTCTCGTCGCTCGCCGCCGAGCACCGCCGTGACCTGGCCGCGAGCATGGGCACCCACCGTGCCCCGTCCGCCCCCGCGGGCCGGGGCGCTCCGCACCTGACCCTCCCGCGGTTGCGCGTCACCTGGACGCGCACCACCCTGGCCGCCGTAGCCGGCCGCCACCGCGCGCGCTCCTTGGTCATCGTCATCTCGGCGACCCGCACCCTCTAGGGCCCTGATCACGGCGCGTCCGCCGGGCCGAGTACCTGGCGGCGGGTGCGTCTGGGTGGGTACTGTGAGCTACCAGCGCAGGACAACGTTTGCCCACGCCGCAGCCCTGCCGACGATCCAGGCGAAAGATACAGAGGAACGCGATGGCGCACAATGACCGCCCCGCGACGCTGCGGGACGTGGCCACGGCCGCGGGTGTGCACCCGGCTACCGCGTCTCGCGCGCTGAACCCGGGCACCAGGCTCCTGGTCAGCGAGGAGACAGCGCGCCGGGTGAGCGAGGCGGCCGACCGGCTCGGCTACCGGCCGAACCCGGTGGCGCGGAGCCTGCGGACCCGCCGCTCGCACACGATCGGCGTGCTGATCCCCGACCTCAACAACCCGCTGTTCCCGCCGATCGTGCGCGGCATCGAGGACCGGCTGGCCGAGCACGGCTACGTGGCTCTCCTGGGCAACACCGACGCCGATCTCGCCAAGGAACGCCTGGTCTTCGACCAGATGCGGGCCAGGCACGTGGACGGGTTCGTGCTCGCGACCGCGACGGCGGGCAGCCCCATCCTCGCCGAGGCGGCCGAGTCCGATGTCCCGGTCGTGCTGATGAACCGCACCGCCCAGGATTACCCGTTCTCGTCCGTCTCGGTCGACAACGAGCAGGGCGAGCGCGCGGCGGTCGCGCACCTGGTCTCGCTCGGGCACAAAAGGATCGGGCACATCGCAGGCCCCCAGGACGCCTCTACCGGCGTCTCCCGGCTCCGGGGGTTCCGCGCGGGCATGGCCGCCAACAAGCTCCCGGTGCCCGACGCCCGGGTTGCCTACGCCTCCGCGTACTTCCTTGAGGAGGGGGCGCGCTGCGGCAGGGAACTGCTCGAGGCGAATGAGGACCTCACCGCGATCGTCGCCGCCAACGACATGCTCGCGGTCGGCTGCTACGGAGCGCTCGACGAACTGGGCCTGCGCTGCCCGGAGGACGTGTCCGTGATCGGGTTCAACGACATGCCGTTCATCGACCGCCTCCGGCCGCCGCTGTCCTCGGTACGGTTTCCGCACTACCAGCTGGGTACCGAGGCAGCCACGCTGCTCATCGAGCGGATCGAGGTCGCAGAAAGCCCGCTGAAGATCCTCTTCCTCGCCCCCGAACTCGTCGCCCGCGGCTCTACGGTCGTGCCCGAGTCGACACCGGGGGCGGCCAGCGCGGTGCCACTGCGCCGCGACCAGGCCCGCCGCCAGGGGTAGCGCCGCAGACCTTGGTGAACAAGCGCAGCCAACCGTCGCGCCGTCGCGGGTAACGCCCCAGCCATGGTGGCAATGAGAAATACATGAAGGCTCGAAACGGCAAGTAGCAAGATGTTCCAAAATTCGGACAAATAATCCGAACGGACTTGGGCGATCATTTATGCGGCTGTCGCCGGGCATTCCCTGGCATACCCACGCAATGCTGACTTAACGGGTGACATCCCAGCGTCGCGGTGATGCTGTAACGCGCACCAGGCAAGATACCAATCTATGAGCGGACTCTCAAGTTCTTCTGTGTAACAAATTGGACATTCAGGATTGACAAACATCCGTGTCCGGGTCCAGTCTCTCGTATGCAAACGATTGTTAACGGAGTTTTCGCGCACGCTACGGAGGCCAACGTGGCGTACCTTTCCGCCGCGTTTACGACGCGGCATAGGGAACGCGCCGGTCTAACCCTCACAGGCGAGCCCCGGACATGTCCGAGAGCTCGATTCCGAAGAACCATGAGCGATGAGGAAGGAGGAACCGGGCGTGGGCGCAACCATCCCTGGTTCTGCAGGAACGCCGTCGTGCTGGGCGCCGTCGCGCTCTTCGTTGGGGTTCTTGCCGCATGCAGTAGCAGTGGCAGCAGTAGCAGTTCGACCGGGGCCGCGTCTCCGGCAAGCACGACGAGCGCGAAGTCTTCGTCCGCGCCGATCACCATTGGTGCCTCGCTCTCCCTGACCGGCGACTTCTCCGCCGACGGCCAGGCTTACAAGCAGGGCTACGAACTGTGGGTCAAGGACGTCAACGCGGCGGGCGGCATCCTCGGCCGCCAGGTCAAGCTGACGATCCTGGACGACCGCAGCGACCCCAACCAGGTCGTCACCAACTACCAGACCCTGATCAACACCGACCACGTGGACCTGACCTTCGGGCCGTTCTCCTCGCTGCTGACCGCACCCGCCTCGGCGGTGGCGGCGCGCAACGGGTACGCGTTCGTCGAGGGCGCGGGCGGCGCGCCGACGGTCTTCGACACCCAGTCCAACGAGGCGGACCACAACGTCTTCGACGTGTCCCTGCCGGTCGCGGACGAGCTCATGCCGTTCGTGGACTACGTCGCGTCGCTGCCGGCCAGCACGCGGGACAAGCTCACCGCGGCGTACCCGTCGGCCAACGACCCGTTCGCCGTCCCGCCGGTGCAGCTGGCCCAGTCCAAGCTCCAGGCGCTTGGCGTGAAGACGGTGTACTCCAGCATCTTCCCCGAGGAGGAGTCGTCGTATAAGCCGGCCGCCGACCAGGTGGCCGCCAAGGACCCGGACATCGTGGTGCTCGGGTCCACCGACGTGCCGACCGTCTCGGCGTTCATGTCCGAATTCGCACAGGACCACTTCACGCCGAAGCTGTTCATCGCGGCCGCCGGCCCCGACCAGGGTGCCTCGTTCATCTCCGCGATCGGCAACAAGGACAACGCCACCGGCATGATGGTTCCGGACGGCTGGTACCCCGGTTACGACAACGCGACGAGCAAGAAGATGGTCAGCGAGTACGTCGCGCAGTACGGCGGCACCGCGGCCGGCGTCAACGCGGACATCGCCGAGGCCTACTCGGTCGGGCAGGTCGTCGACCAGGCCGTGACGGCGGTCGGCAGCGTCGACAACGCCAAGATCATCTCCTACCTGCACAGCGGCGTCACGCTGCAGAGCGTCCAGGGCCCGGTGAAGTTCGACTCGCTCGGCGAGAACGCCGTCTCGGCGGCGTTCGTCTTCCAGTGGCAGGACAACGGGACGCAGTTCAACCAGGTGCTGCCCGCGGGCGCGCCCGGCTCCGTGTCGATCATCGCGACCAAGCCGGCCTGGGCGAGCTGACCAGCCCCAGTAACGGTCCCCGGAGCCCGGGGACCGTTTGATCCGACCAGGACGGAGTGGTTAATGGCACGGGAGATAACCGAGGCCATCGTCGACGGCATTCTCATCGGAGGGGTCTACGCCCTCATGGCGGTAGGCCTGACGCTGATCTTCGGCGTGCTCGACATCATCAACATCGCCCAGGGTGTCCTGGTCATCCTGGGCGCCTACCTTTCGTACTCGCTGTTCACGAAGGCGCACATCGACCCGTTCGTCGGGCTTCTTATCACGGTCCCGGCCATGTTCGTGATCGGCGTGGTCATCCACTGGGCGTTCATCAGCCGGCTGCGCGGCACCGAGCGAACGTCGATGACGCTGCTCGTCACCTACGCGGTGGGACTGATCATCGAAGGCGTTCTCTTCAAGATCTACGGCGCCAACAACGTCCAGATCAATCCCAGGTACGTCAACAGCAGCGTGCACATCCTCGACTTCTACGTCGGCTGGGTCTACATCTGGGGGTTCATCCTCGCACTGGTCCTCGTCGCGGCCGTCTACGTGCTGCTCTACCGGACCAGGTTCGGACGCAGCGTCCGGGCCGTCATACAGGACGAGACGGCGGCCCGCCTCGTCGGCATCAACGTGAACAAGGTCGCGGCCCTCACCTTCGGCATCGGCGTCGCGGTTACCGCGGCGGGCGGCGAGGTGTTCGGGCTCACCAACGCGTTCAATGCCAACAGCGGCTACGACCTGATCTCGCGGCTGCTGTCCATCATCATCCTCGGCGGCATGGGCAGTGTCGGCGGCGCGCTCGGCGCATCCGTCTTTATGCTCACCCTGGAGTCGGTCGTGACCATCTGGCAGCCCAACTGGGCGGTCGTCGTGTACTACGCGGCGCTCGTCATCGTGCTGCTGTACCGCCCGACAGGGCTTTTCGGGCGGAAGGCGGTGCGCGCCCAGTGAACGAGGCAAGGCGGACGGGCAGGTCCCTGCCGGATCTGGGCACCGCGGCCAAGGGCGGCGGCCTGCTGCTGGTGATCGTGATCGCCGTCTTGTTCCCGCAAGTGTTCACCAACCCGGCGGTCACCAACTACGGCGTCCTCACGCTGATCTTCGTCACCTGCGCGACCGCGTGGAACATCTTCTCTGGTAACACCGGCTACATCTCACTCGGCCAGGCCGTTTTCTACGGCAGCGGCGCATACGCGATGGGCATCGCGGCACGCGACTGGCACATTGAGGGCACCGCGGTCTTCTGGCTGCTCCCGTTCAGCGGGGCGGTGGGAGCGGTCGTCGCGGTTCCGTTCGGGCTGATCGCGCTGCGCGTCCGGCGGCACACCTTCATCGTGATCACCATCGCCGTTTTCTTCATCTTCCAGCTGATGGCGTTCAACTTCTGGTTCACCGGCGGGTCGAGCGGGCTGAACTCCCCCTTCCTCAGCTGGCCGGCGACCACGTACAACACGCCCTTCTACTACATCGCCCTTGGCTACGTCGCCGGGTCTGTCGTCATCGCCTGGCTGGTCCGGCGTTCCCGCTTCGGCCTGCAACTCCGGGCGATCAGAGACGACGAGGACCGGGCCCGCGGGCTCGGCGTCAAGGCGATGCGGGTCAAACTGGCGGCTTTCGCCATCTCCGGCACGATCACCGCGATGATCGGCGCCGTCTGGTTCTACTACATCAACCAGGTCGAGCCGCAGACCGGCTTTGATCCCCTGTTCGACCTCACACTCGTGCTGATGGTGTTCCTCGGAGGCTTCGGCTCGATCAGCGGCGCCGTGCTCGGCGCGCTGATCATCGAGCCGCTGACGCTGTGGCTGAACACCCAGCCGGCGTTCAGCGGGTCGGTGAGCGAGATCATGCTCGGGGCGATCTTCCTTCTCGTCGTGCTTTTCATGCCGCGCGGCATCATCCCGACCGGCGGTGAGTTCATCACGAAGCTCAGGATGCGAGGCCGGCCTGCGGTGACCATTACCGGCCCGGCCTCGTCTACACCATCCGCCCCTCCCGTGAGCTCAGGAGGTGCCCGTTGACCGCGCTGCTGCGCACCGAGGGGATCATGAAGGCCTACGGCGGTGTCCAGGCGCTGAACGGCGCGGCGATCGCCGTCGAGGAAGGCACCGTGGCCGGCCTGATCGGTCCCAACGGCTCGGGCAAGACGACGCTGTTCAACGTCATCACCGGCTACGAGCGCCCGGACGCGGGGCACGTCTGGTTCGGTAACTGGCAGATCACCGGCCTGGCGCCGGACAAGGTATTCGCCGCGGGCATCGGCCGGACCTTTCAGCTCACCCGGATCTTCCCCCGCCTGACCGTCATCGAGAACATGCTCATCGCGGCCCAGTCCAAGGACCGGCCGAAGAACCTGCTCGCCTGGCCCGGCCGGGACGCCTGGACGCACCATCGCAGGCACGCGATGGACTTGCTCGCGTTCCTCGGGATCGAGCGGCATGCCGACGTCCTGGCCGGGTCGCTCTCCTACGGACAGCGCAAGCTGCTCGAACTCGCCTACGTGCTGGTCGCCGACCCGGCCGTGATCCTGCTCGACGAGCCGGCCGGCGGCGTGAACCCGACACTGATCAACCTCATCGGCGACCGCATCCGCCAGCTCAACACCGACAAGGGGAAGACATTCCTGCTGGTCGAGCACAACATGGAATTCGTGATGGGGCTGTGCTCCACGATCACGGTGCTTGAGTCGGGCGCGACCGTCGTGAGCGGGCCGCCCGATATCGTCCGCACCGACAAGCGGGTGCTCGACGCCTATCTCGGCGCGGACCTGGACGAGGAGACTGCCGGTAACGAGGAGGGGCGATGAGCGAGCCGCTGCTTGCCATGGACGGCGTGGTGGCGGGCTACGGTGGCGGCGACGTGCTGCGCGGCGTCACCTTCGAGGTCCCCGAGGGCAGCATCACCTGCGTCGTGGGGCCGAACGGCGCGGGCAAGTCCACCGTCATGCGGGTGATCAGCGGGCTGCTGCGCCCGAGGCTCGGCACGGTGACACTGCGCGGCGAGAAGCTGAACGGCAAGTCGCCGCGGCGGATCCTCGACATGGGCGTGGTCCAGGTTCCGCAGAACCACAGCTTGTTCACGGACATGACCGTGCACGAGAACATCGACCTCGGAGGCTACACGATCAGGGAACGCGCGCAGGTCGCTAAGCGGATCGACGCGGTCTACGATCTGTTCCCTCAAGTGCGCGGCTGGGCGCGGATGAAGGCTGGCTCGCTGTCCGGCGGCCAGCAGCGCCTGGTGGAGTTCGCCCGGGCGCTGATGCTCGACCCGGTGCTGATCCTGCTCGATGAGCCGTCCATGGGCCTGTCGCCGATGGTGCTCAAGTCGGTGTTCGATGCCGCCAGGCAGATGAACGCCAACGGCGCGACGGTTCTGCTTGTGGAGCAGAACGCCCGCGCTGGGCTCAAGCTGTCAAACCACGGCGTCGTGATGGAGAACGGCACGGTCCGGCTGACCGGCACGGGCCGTGAGGTGCTCGAGCACCCCGAGATCGGCGAACTCTACCTCGGCGGCACGGTCAAGAAGGCCTGAGATCTTGGCGAGATCGCCAGGAATCCGATCATTGGTGCCACGACCCCGGACGTTGCGCTTCGGCGACCTGTTGCGCTCCATATAACAACAGTTTGACCACTAGCCGACATTTGCGGAGAATTGCATCGATCAACGCACTAAGGTCTTTAAAGCACAGTGATGGCGATGAGGCAGGGACGCATGATCGAACAAGCGCTGCGCCCGTTCCTGCCGCAGCCCGGTGGCATGCGAGCACATTGCTCTTCCAGCGAGGACTGATTAATGGGAACCCATGGTGCGAGCATGCGACCACGCGCGGTTCGACTTGCGGGCCGGCCGGCTGGATCGACAAATGTGGATTCTGATCAGAAGCGACGGCCATACCTGAAGCTGACCGACTGGCCGGTGGCCCGCAGGCTTTTTGCCGTCATCGTGGCGGCTCTGCTCATGGGTGTGGTCTTCGGCGGACTCCGCGTGGCGGACGCTGCGGGGAGCGCGAGCCAGTTCAGCCGGACGCAGCGGCTGGCCACGCTGAATACGGAGCTCGTCGCCCTCGTCAACGACCTGCAGAATGAGCGCGACACGACGCTCTCGCTGTTCTCAAGCACCGCAAGCGCGCAGCAGGCGACGCTGGCCCCTTTCTTCACGAAGACCAACGCGGCGGTCGCGGCGGTTCGGCAAACGGCCGCCGCCATCGGCGGCCTTCCCGCCAACATCCAGGTCGACGTCACCAAGGTGCTGGCCGACATCAGTCCTTCCGGCCTGCAGAAGCTGCGTACCACCCTTAATACCGCACAGGACGATCTCTCGGCTATCGACGCCTACGGCACCGACATCACCGACATGATCACCCTGTCCGACCAGGTTGGCCAGGGCGTTTCGGATGCCGCCCTGTCCGGCGACGTCCAGGCGCTCAACGCCCTCGCCCTCGCGAAGGAGCAGGTGTCCCAGCAGCGTGCCCTGCTTAACTCCGCCTTCTCGAGCCCGGTCGCACGCAACGTCACCTACACCGATGCCAGCGGCGCTAAGGTCACCTCCCCGGTCATCCCCACTGCTGACCCGGGTACCGAGCAGGCGCTAACGGTCGCCTATGACCAGGAGTACGCCGACCTTAACGCCTTCTATCAGGCGGCCGACTCGGTGCAGGCCCAGAACTACGTCAATCAGGTTAATTTGTCGGCTAGCGCCGCGGCGACGGCCACCGCGCAGGACGTCGAAGACAACGTCTTCCTCAACGAGGGCAGCGACTACCTCATCAACAACGGCGAGACGGACACGGGGGTGTCGGTACCCGGCAGCCAGCTCATCCCGAGCCTGCAGGGGATCCCGCTGCTGCCGGCGCCCAAGGGCGGCACGGTTCTGCAGCGGGGCCTGGCGACCTGGGACGCGGGCATGGACGACGAACTCACCGCCATGCAGTCCATCGAGACGCTGATCGCCGGCAACGTCGCGAGCCGGGCCGGTCAGCTCTATCAGTCCGCGCGGCAGTCCGCGATTACCTACAGCGTCATCACCGTGGCCGTGCTGCTCGTCGTGCTGGTCGCCGCGCTGGCGGTCGCGCGGTCCCTGGTGCTTCCGTTGCGCCGGCTTCGCCTCGGCGCACTAGACATCGCCTCGGTCCAGCTGCCCGAACGGGTCAGCTTGATCACAGAGTCCCCTGGCGGCGCGGCATCGATGGAGGTCGTGCCGATCAACGTGACCTCGCATGACGAGATCGGTGAGGTGGCTCGCGCGTTCGACCAAGTGCACTCCGAGGCGGTACGGCTGGCAGGGGAGCAGGCACTGCTCCGGTCCAGCTTCAACGCGATGTTCGTCAACCTGTCCCGCCGTTCCCAGACGCTCATCGAGCGCCTGGCGCGGATGATCGACGGCCTAGAGCAGAAGGAGGACGACCCGGACCGCCTGGGCAGCCTCTTCTCCATGGACCACCTGGTAACCCGCATGCGCCGCAACTCCGAGAACCTGCTGCTGCTCGCCGGGCATGAAAACCCGCACAAATGGTCGCAGGCCGTCCCGATCGCCGATGTGGCCCGCGCCGCGACCTCAGAGATCGAGCAGTACAGCCGGGTCACGCTGAACATCCCGCCGGGCGTGTCCGTCAGCGGCCAGGCCGTTTCCGACGTCGTGCACCTTCTTGCCGAGCTGATCGAGAATGCCACGATCTTCTCGCCGAAGGACACCCGGGTACAGGTCACCATGCAGGAGCTGACCAGCGGCGGCGTGCTGATCGAGGTCGTCGACAGGGGTATCGGCGTCTCGGACGCCCGGCTCGCGGAGATGAACTGGCGGCTGGACAACCCGCCCGTGATCGACGTGTCCGTCTCCCGGCACATGGGCCTGTTCGCCGTCGCCCGGCTGGCCGAGCGGCACCGGGTACGGGTCCGGCTCCGGTCGGCGCCGCCGCAGGGACTGTCGGCGCTGGTCTGGCTCTCGGAGAGCCTGATCGAGCGGACCAGTGCCCTGGCCGGCGGCGACGGCTGGTCGACGCAGCCGGCCGCCGCGCGGTCCAGGGCGGGCGAGCCCGTCTCTCTCGCCGTGGGCGCCCCGGCCGGCCATGCCAACGGAGACGGTTCAGGCTCGACGGTGAGCCAGGCGTCGTCGGTATGGTTCCGTGGTGGCCAGGACCTGGGCGCCACTCCGGACTGGGCCGGTGACCGCGGCCCGGCCGACGTCGATCCTGCCCAGGGCGACCAGACGAGCTCCGGGCTGCCGATCCGGGTGCCGCGGGCCAACCTGATCTCAGGAAACGGTGCGTCAGGCGGCAGTCCGCCCGGGGGCGGCGCCGGCGGCCGGGGCGGAACGGCCGCCCAGGGACGAGGAAACGGCCGCGCGCCAGCCGGCGGCGAGGCGCCGTTGCCGCAGCGGTCACCGGACCAGGTCCGTAGCCGCCTGGCCGGGTTCCAGCGCGGCACGCGCAGGGCTGAGCAGCAGAGCGGCAACGGTAGCCAGGGATCGCGCGCAGGAGAGGGAAACGAGCGTTGAGTTACGTATACCGTCAGGACCTGAACTGGCTCGTCAGCGACTTCACCGGGCGCGTACCCGACGCGGCGCACGCCGCCGTCGTCTCAGCCGACGGCGTGCCGCTCGCCCTGTCGGACGAGATCCCCGAGTTCTTCTCCGAGCAGCTCGCGGCCATCACCTCGGGTCTTGCCAGCCTGATGCAGGGCGCGGCCAGGATCTTCGAGGCCGGCCCGCCGACGCAGGCGCTCATCGAGATGGAGGCAGGCCTGATGATCGTCAAGATCATCAGCGACGGCTCAAGCCTCTGCGTCCTTGCCGCCCCCGACTGCGACATCGAGCTTGTCTCCTACGAGATGTCGCTGCTCGTCGAAGCGGCCGGCGAAGTCCTCTCCCCAGCCCTCCGCGGCAGCCGAAGGTGAGGCAGCTGGTCAGGGCGTAGTGGTCGCGGTCAGCAGCTGCCGCACGGCCCCTGGCTCCTGGTCCCGCCACCAGGCTTGCCCGGACTCTGGCAGCAGGTGTACCGGGTCGTAGTAGGGGTACTCGCGGTCGAGCGCCAGCGGGTCATCGGCCTCGATCGCGGTCAGGTAGCCCTTCGTCCAGTAGGTAATGCCGAGTTCCTCGTCGTACCTGGACACCTGGTGGACCCAGCGCTTGCCCACGTACGGCACGTCGCAGACCATCCGCGGTGTCGCGAATCCGGGCAGGTAGCCCATGATCGCCGACTGGAGCGCCTGGGCCTCGCGCACCGTCAGCCGCCAGTGCTCGGCACCCGGAATCATGTCGCACAGGTAGAAGTAATAAGGCGTGATCCCGGCCTCGTCGAGGAGTCCGAAGCACAGGTCGAGCAGCGCGCCGCGGGAGTCGTTCACTCCGCGCAGCAGCACGCCCTGGTTGCGCACGTCCCGCACCCCGGCCTCAAGCAGCGCCCGCGCGGCCCGTGCGACGAGCGGTGTCACCGACTGCGCCGCGTTCACGTGCGTGTGCACGGCGAGGGACACCCCCCGCGTCCGCGCCGTCGAGGCGAGCCGTGTCACCCCGGCGAGCACCTCGGCCGACAGCCAGTGCTGCGGCAGCCCCATGAGCGCCTTGGACGCCAGCCGGATGTCCCGCACCGAGTCGATCTCGAGCAGCGCCGACACGAACGCCTCGACCCGCGGCCACGGCAGGTTGGCCACGTCCCCGCCGGACACGACCACGTCCCGCACGGACGGAGTGGAGCGCAGGTAGTCAAGCATCGCCGCGAGCCGGTCATCGCGGCTCACGGTGAACCGGTGCTTGTCGTAGGACGGCGTGGGGTTGCCCACCAGATCCATCCGGGTGCAGTGCCCGCAGTACTGCGGGCAGGTCGGCACCAGTTCGGCGAGGACCTTCGTCGGGTACCGGTGCGTCAGGCCCTCGACCGCCCACATCTCCGCCTCATGCAGGGAGTCGCGCGTCGCGTAGGGGTGCGACGGCCACTCCGCCTGCCGGTCGCTGAACACGGGCAGCATGTACCGGCGCACCGGGTCGGCGTACCAGGCGTCAGCGAACCCGGCCGCCGAGGCCGCGACGGACGGCGCGATGGTGTTCAGCATCTGCGGCGGAATGAGCATGGACATGGTGGCCCGCTCCTGCTGGTCCCGCTCCAGGTCCGCGTAGAACGCTTCGGACAGCCCGCCGCCCGTCACGTCCCGCAGTTGTCGTGCGTTCTTCACCGAGTGCGCCCGCTGCCACTGGGCCGACTCCCACTCATCCCGGGTCACCCCGGCCCACCCGGGCAGCCGTCGCCAGTCGGGCTCGGTCAGCTCCCGCCGACGATACCGATACGGCTGCTCAACCATCCCGCCTCCTGCGCTGTTGACCAACAGTCTTTGCGTTATACCCCGAATAGTCAGAAAAAAATACCTAGTACGGCCAACAGAAATCAAGATTTTCCCGAATGAATCCCTGTCATCGCATCCTGTGACCATGCCGTCGCCGCCGCCCGGCCGCACCCGCGGGCACATCCCGGCCGCGCCACGTATGCTCGGGCGATGACACCGCAGACGGAGGCCCTCGTCCGGTCCGCCACCACATGGGCCGCGGTGCCCTTCGTCCCCGAAGTCACCCTTCTCACCGCCGCCGAGCCGTTCGGTCTGTGGGACCGGACCAAGCTCGACGCGCCGCCGTTCTGGGCATTCCCCTGGGCGGGCGGCCAGGGCCTGGCCCGTTACGTCCTTGACCATCCGGAGACCGTCGCCGGCCGTGGCGTGCTCGACATCGCCTCCGGCTCGGGCCTGGTAGCCATCGCCGCCGCGAAGGCGGGCGCGCGCGCGGTGATTGCCGGCGACATCGACGACAACGCGCTGGCCGCCATCGCCCTGAACGCCACGGCCAACGACACGCCGCAGGTCATCCCCTGTACCGCCGACCTGGCCGTACCATCCCTTGGCCCGGGGCGGCAGCAAGCGGCCAGTGGCCCACGCGATCAGGACACTCCCGGTCCCGGCGGTACCCGGAGCGATCCGCGTGCCTCTGCCGCCGCCGAAGTCTTCGTGGCGCCGGACGTGGTCCTGGCGGCCGACGTCTTCTACCAGCGCGACCTGGCCGCCGGCGCCCTGCGGTTCCTCCAGGCCGCGGCGGCCGCCGGCGCCGGCGTGCTGGTGGCCGACCCCGGCCGCGCCTTCGTTCCCGCGAACTCGCTCACCGCACTGGCGGCCTACCAGGTGCCCGTCCTCCCCGTCCTGGAAGACACCAGCGTGAAAACGGTCACCATCTACCGTCTGCGCTTACCCGCGGTCATCTCCCGGGCGGGACCCGCCGTGCCCAGGGACCGTCGTCTCCGCGGGGCGGCCCCGCACCCCGGACCGCCGTCTCTTGGCGGACACCCCGTATCCCGGCCTTGATCTTGGACCGGGACTTCGTCGTCTGGCCCTATGGCGGTCCGGCCGGCGCGCGTCTAGCGTTACAGCAGTGGCGGGCACCCCGCCGGGAACATCGCAGAAACGCATGGCGAAGGGCGGAACAGGTGGAGTACGAGCGGGGCCGCAAGCAGGGCGTGCCGTCGAATGTCGGACCCAAGCCCACCTTCACCGGGCACGCGATGCAGGACGCGCTGCTCGACGACGGGGACAAGGGCCAGGTCCGGGTCTACAGCGTGATCTTCGAGCCCGGTGCCCGGACCTACTGGCACTCGCACGCCGCAGGGCAGACGCTGCTGATCGCCAGCGGCCGCGGCATGGTCGAGACCAAGGGCGGCGACAAGCGCGTGGTCGGCCCGGGCGACGTGGTGTGGGCCCCGCCGGGGGAGGTGCACTGGCACGGCGCGGCCCCGGACGCGTTCCTCAGCCACACCGCCGTCTCGCTTGGCCTGACCAGCTGGGAAGAAGAAGTGGACGAAGACCACTACCGCGACGCCTTCGAACAAGAGTGAGCGCCGGGGAAGGACCGCTGAGCACCCGCGAGGTGCTCGCGGTCAAGTTCGGGCAGCGCGTCACCAGCAGGGCGGAGAGCTACCTCAACTTCCACCTGTACGGCGAGCCCGATGCCGACCTGGACATCGACTACTACTTCTGGGTGATCAGGGACGCCACGGGCGTCTTCCTTGTCGACACCGGCTTCGCCCCCGAGGTCGGCGACCGCCGCCGCCGGGAGCACTACACCACCCCCGCGGAGGCGCTGCCGCGACTTGGCATCGATCCCGGCGACGTCACCGCCATCGTGATCACCCACGCGCACTGGGACCACATCGGCAACGTCCGCCAGTTCCCCGGCGCGCAGCTCATCATGACCGAGCCCGAGTACGCCTTCTGGACCTCTCCGCTCGCCGCGCGCCAGCACTTCGCCGCGCACAGCGAGCCCGCCGATATCGCTCTCCTTGAGGAAAGACGGGACGACGGCACGCTGTACCTCTTCAACGGTCAGGCCACGCTGACCCAGGGCATCGAACTGATCGAGGTCGGCGGCCACACCCCCGGCCAGCTCATCGTCACCGTGGCGACTCGCGGCGGCGGCACCGCCGTGCTGGCCTCCGACGCGCTGCACTTCTACGAGGAGGTGGAACGGGACCGTCCCTTCGCGATCGTCGCCGACCTGCCCGCCATGTACCGCGCGTACGACACCATGGCCCAGCTGGCCGGCCAGCAGGGCACCCGCCTGGTCGCGGGCCACGACCCCGAGGTGCGCGACCGCTTCGCCCCCCACCCGACCGAGCGCAACGTCGCCGACCTGACCACCCCGGTCGCGAAGGGCGTTACGCGTTGACGGTCACCAGCGTGCCGTAGGGCAGGTACGGGTAGGCCTGCTTCGCGGCGTCGTACGGCAGTTCCACGCACCCGAGCGACTGCGGCCATCCGAAGGAGCCCCGCGGGAAGTAGTGCACCGCGTCCCCGCCGTTGAAGTACGACACCCACGACACCGGATCCGCGTAGTGCGACCCGTCCGGGTTGGTGCCCTGCATGATCTGGAACGTCAGCTTCTCGTAGACGTAGAAGGTTCCCGTCGCCGTCGGTGCGACGGAGATCCCGGTGTTGGCCAGGGAGGAGAACACCTTCCGGCCGTCGTGCCAGATCGTCAGCGTCTCCGGCTCGTTCTCGCTGACCATCGCGTAGCTGTACCCGTGGGTGTTCTGCTGGTCCGCCGCGGCGGCCGCGACCAGCGCCCGCCACACGGCCGCGCCGGCCGTCCCGTCGACGGTCAGCCCGTGGTCGGCCTCGAACCCGGCGATGGCTCCCTGATCGAGGGTGTTCGTCTGGCCCTCCGACCAGAACGACTTCAGTTGTGACGGGTAGCCGGGCTGCCACTGGAAGGTTCCGCCGGGTGCCGCGTACGCCGCCGACAGCTGTGCCGCCGCGCTACCGCCCGGCTCCGTCGTCCCCAGGTAAGGCGTCCAGGTGAGCGGCAGGTAGCCGAGCTGAGCAAGAATCTCCTGCAGCCGCAGCGTGCTGTAGGCGCCGGTGGTGAACGACGATGACGACGCCGAACGGTTGGTGCTCTCCGCGACACCGTTCACGGTGACCGTGACGCGCGTGCTTGCCGGGTATCCCGTCGCCGGCGTGAAGACCACGGCGTCACCAGTCCGCTGCCAGGACCCGGCGATCGCGGGTGACAGCGTCGGCAGCGGCGCTGCCGCGGGCAGCGGCTGGTTGTAGGTGACGGTGATGTTCCCCGCACCGTTGACGTCCCGGTCGCCGCCGGCCGGACTGATGGAGACAAGGCGCAGCGGCGGCTTCGCGGCGGCCGCGCGCGCGATGACGGCCCCGCCCGCGTCCGGATGGCCGGAGGGCTGCCCGCTGTCCTGGGCCGCGATCACGATGCCGGCCGTGGCGCCACCGACGGCGAGTGCGGCGCCTGCGGCCCAGACCATGGTCTTCCGCGATAGACTACTCACAGTGCTCTCCTCATTGCTTTAGGCAATGCTGGCCTGCGGCGTTATGCCAGTGGCGGTTACTCACAGTGATTGAGGATCTTCCCTCAGTGGTTACCGGTTATGCCTCGCCTCCTGAGTGGCGGCTACCGGTTAGCTGAGAACCTGCTCTCACCGGGCGGCGGATGCACGCGAAAGGCGAGGTCACGCCATCGGATGGCAGCCGGCAATCCTTGCAACGTCGGTAACTTTTAACGCACGGTTCATCACCGGGCTCAGGGGCGAGAGCGGCTGGCGTAGGATTAGTGAACCTCGGCGGGAACTACGGACAGCCAGTCTGCGTGTCCCGTCCGCGGCAGCAGGGCCGGCGCGTGTCCGGCTGTCAGGGGTTGGGCCTGGAAAGGGCCCGGGCGGCTCAGTAGACAACGGAGACCGTGCCCGTGTGCAACGGGCCGTCTGCGGACCGAAGGTGCTTAGCCCGAGCCCTTTCCACTTGACTTAGCCGGACTAGCCCGATGAAGAAGGTGAAGACAGGCGATGGGTCAGCGAGACGCGGCCACGGGCCGCGTTGTCATTGTGATGCCCACGTACAACGAACGGCAGAACCTGGAAATCATTGTGGGACGGATCCGCGAGTCGGTTCCTGACGCTGATCTGCTCGTCGTCGACGATAACAGCCCCGATGGCACCGGGGACCTGGCCGACAAGCTGACCGAGAAGGACTCCCGCGTGCAGGTGATGCACCGCACGGAGAAGGCCGGCCTCGGCCGGGCCTACGTTGCCGGTTTCACCTGGGCTCTTGATGGCGGCTATGACCTGATCGTCGAGATGGACGCCGACGGCTCGCACCGGCCGGAGGACCTGCCGAAGCTTCTTACCGCCTCCGCGGACGCGGACGCGGTCATCGGCTCGCGCTACGTGCCCGGCGGCACCGTGGTCAACTGGCCTAAGTCCCGGGAGATCCTCTCCCGTGGCGCCAACTTCTACAACCGGCTGATGCTCGGGGTCAGGGTCAAGGACGCGACCGGCGGGTTCCGCGTCTACCACGCCGCGACGCTGCGGAAGATCGACCTGAGCGGCATCCAGTCCGCCGGCTACTGCTTCCAGATCGACATGACCCTCCGCGTTCTCCAGGCTGGCCTGAAGATCACAGAGGTACCGATCACGTTCGTGGAGCGCGAGCGCGGCGCCTCGAAGATGTCCAACACCGTCATCCTCGAGGCCTTCAGCCGGGTGGCCCGCTGGGGAATCAGCGCCCGCCTGCACGGCCGCTCAGCCGCCAGCATCCGCCGCTAGCAGCGGCCCTCGGAGCTCACGATGACGGCCGCCGCGGGTTTCCGCGCCGGCCGTCGTACTGTGCTCGCGGCATCGCCCTGTAGTCGCTCAGGCAAGGCAGCGTCAAAGGGCGCTGAGCCCGTTGTCAGACTGAGGCTCGGGCGTTGCGGCCGAGGTGGGGAGGCGATGCGAACGAAGGCGCATGTCCCCGTGCGATGGCTAGGTTCGGGCCTTGTGGCCGGATGCCCAGCCCGCGCGCAGGCCGCGCCCGTTGGCGCCCTGGTCGCGGTTAAAGCCCCGTGAACGGCATGGCAGACGCTGCACAGTTCCGCAGCGCCCACAGGTTCTGTTATGCGCTTATGCGCTGCGGCGGCTCGTGACGTCGGCGATGGCGCGTGCCTCCATGGCACGGCGCTCCCTGACGACCTCAAGGCGCTCAGCGAGGACTGCTTCAAGGTCCTCGACGGTCCGCCGCTCCATGAGCATGTCCCAGTGACTGCGCGGCGGCTTGACCTTCTTGGGGGATGGCGACTCGCCCGTGCTTGCCGTTGCCATGGCACCGCAGACACGACACTCCCACATGGGGGGGAGTTCCGCCTCAGCGGCGAATGGCACGCTAAAATGGTGTCCGTTGGGGCAGTCGAACGTAACGTCCTGGCGGGGAGCCAGGTCCGTGTTCCGGTCGTTTTCGTAGCTCGTGGCGCCGAGCCGGGTTCCGCGAAGTGCGCGTTCGGCCATTACTTGCTGCCTCCCAGGCGGTTGGCGATCTCTATCGGCAACACTGGATACCCGGACAAGATTCCCGTCCCCCGGGATCCCCAACCGTATTTCGCCCGTATTTCCGGTGCCGATCCCCCATCCGCCACGCCCGCCACTGCCAGAGCCCTCCCCCCTCCCGCCATCCACCCCCACCCAG
>Ga0335073_10004840_pt1 | contig 18871 bp, 10 predicted proteins | sample Lox_Sample_22_FD_207093 | JGI IMG/M metagenome (GOLD analysis project Ga0335073, IMG submission 207093) | Soil microbial communities from Loxahatchee National Wildlife Refuge, Florida, United States - Lox_Sample_2.2 | ecosystem: Environmental > Terrestrial > Soil > Wetlands | place: USA... | reverse complement strand
CAGGACCTGACCAGCGCGGATGTGTTCTTCTGGTACACCACGACCGGCTGGATGATGTGGAACTACCTGATCGGCGGGCTGCTGGCCGGCGCCACCGTGGTGCTGTATGACGGCAGCGCGGTGCACCCGGACACCGGCGCGCTGTGGCGGCTGGTTGCGAGTGCTGGCGTCACGTACGCCGGCACCGGTGCGCCGTACCTGCTGACCTGCATGAAGGCGGGCGTGCGCCCGGCCGCGGAGCATGACCTGTCGGCGCTGAAGGGCGTGGGCTCGACGGGGTCCCCGCTCCCGCCGGAAGGCTTCCGCTGGGTGTACCAGGAGCTGGGAACGAGGCCGTCCGGGCTGATCCTCGGCTCGTTCTCGGGCGGCACGGACATGTGCACCGGCTTCGTCGGGCCGGCTCCGATCCTGCCGGTGCGCGCGGGCATCATCTCCGGGCCGTGCCTGGGTGCGCGGGTGGAGTCGTTCGACCCGGCCGGGCACCCGGTAATCGGCGAGGTCGGCGAGCTCGTCATCACCCAGCCGATGCCGTCCATGCCGGTCGGGTTCTGGAACGACCCTGGCGGCGAGCGCTACCGGGCCAGCTACTTTGCCGACTACCCCGGCGTGTGGCGGCACGGTGACTGGATCATGATCCTGCCGGACGGCGGCTGCGTGATCTACGGCCGCTCCGACGCGACCTTGAATCGCGGCGGCGTCAGGATGGGGACCAGCGAGTTCTACCGGGTGGTCGAGCGGCTGCCCGAGGTCGCCGACGCCCTGGTCGTCGACACCGGTCAGCTCGGCCAGGAGGGGCGGCTGATCTTGTACGTCGTGCCAGCGCCGGGCCGCGCCGTCGACGACGCGCTGACTACGAAGATCCGGTCGCTGCTGCGCGCAGAGCTGTCCCCGCGGCACGTGCCCGACGAGATCAACGAAGTTCCCGGCATCCCGCGCACGCTGTCCGGCAAGAAGCTGGAAGTCCCGGTCCGCAAGATCCTGCTGGGCACGCCGGTTGCCGACGCCGCCGACCCCGACGCGCTGGCCAACCCGGACGTGCTCGCGTACTTCGCGCCGCGGGGCACGGCATGAGCGGCGCCGGCTCTCGGCCGGCTGCAGGCGGCGGGCGCAGCTTCGGCGAGGAAGGCGGCCTGCTCACCTACGGCAGCTACCTGCGGCTGCCGCAGCTACTGGCCCAGCAGGTGCCGGAGGTCAGCCCGCCGGTTCACGACGAGCTGCTGTTCATCATCGTGCACCAGGCCTACGAGCTGTGGTTCAAGCAGTTGCTGCACGAGCTGACCGCGGTCAGGGACGCGATGCTGGCCAGTCGAATCCCTGCTGCTAGCAGCGGGCCGGATGCCGGTGGCAGCAGGCCCACCTGGCTCGCCCGGCAGCTGCTGCACCGCGTCCACGTGATCGAGCGGCTGCTGGTGGCCCAGATCGACGTCCTGGAGACCATGACACCGCAGGACTTCCTGGAGTTCCGGGCGGCGCTGGCGCCGGCCAGCGGCTTCCAGTCCGTGCAGTTCCGCGAGCTTGAGTTCCTGTCGGGCGCGAAGGACCCTGGCTTTGTCCGCCGGTTCCGCTCGCTGACGAAGGACGAGAGTGACCGGCTCGCGCTGCGGCTGGCCGAGCCGTCGCTCTGGGATGCCTACGTCGACCTGCTCGCCTCCAGGGGCCTGCCGGTGAGCACGGAGAAGGAGATCGTCGCCTCGCTGGTCAGCGTGGCGCGAGACCGGTCGCACCATGACGACCTCTGGGAGCTGGCCGAAGACCTGCTGACCCACGACGAGCTCGCCGGGCTGTGGCGCGCCCGGCACGTCCAGATGGTGGAACGGCAGATCGGCACGAAGTCAGGAACCGGCGGCTCGACCGGCGCGCCGTACCTGAACCGGCGGGTGCCCATGCGCTATTACCCGCTGCTGTGGGAACTTCGGGATTCGCTGTAGGGGCAACGCCGCCGCGCTAAGGAAGTGGAAGTCATGTCGGAGAGCAAGCAGGACCTGCTGGCGAAGGCTGCCGCGACGGCCGAGCCGGTGGCCGGGGTCGGCGATGTGGCGAATTACCTCCAGGCTTACTACCGGCACGTCGATGTCGACGACCTCGGCGCGGCCGGGCCCGAGCGGGTTGCTGCCGTCGCGCTGGCACAGGCGCGGATGGCCGCTGACCGGCCGCAGGGGCGGGCGCTGGTGGAGGTCCGGCCCGGCGGCGAGTCCGCGCTTTACTCGAACTCCGATGTGATCGACATCGTCACCGACGACATGCCGTTCCTGGTCGACTCGATCACCATGGAGCTGGCCAACCACGGCCTTGCGGCCCGCCTGGTGGTGCACCCGCAGCTGCGGGTCCGCCGAGATGTGACCGGCTTGCTGCGCGAGGTGGTCGGCCGGGTCGCGGCCGAGGGTGACGCAGAGGCGAGCCACGATGAGCTGGTCGAGTCCTGGACGCACATCGAGATCCCGTCGCTGGCCGACGGTGAGAGCGAGGCAATCGCCGCCGACCTGCGGCGGGTGCTCAGCGACGTCCGGGTCGCGGTCGAGGATTACCAGCGGATGCGGGCCAAGGCGATCGCGCTGGCCGACGAAGTGCTCGCCCCCGAAGGTGACGACGGCTCGGCCGACTCTGCGGAAGAGATCGCCGAGCTGCTGCGCTGGCTCGCTGACGGCCACTTCACCTTCCTCGGCTACCGGGAGTACGACCTGGTGACGGGCCCGGCCGCCATGGCACTCACCGCGGTGCCTGGCACCGGGCTCGGCATCTTGCGGCACGACCGCGTCGGGCCCGGCTCGTTCGCCACCCTGCCCGATGCGGTGAAGGCGCGCGCACTCGAGCCGCAGCGCCTGATCGTGACCAAGGCGAACTCCCGGTCGACCGTGCACCGGCCCAGCTACCTGGATTACGTCTCGGTGAAGCGGATGGCCCGCGATGGCTCGGTCGCGGGGGAGTACCGGTTCCTCGGGCTGTACACCCACGCCGCGTTCTCCGAGAGCATCAAGAGCATTCCGGTTCTGCGGCGCAAGCTGGCCGAGGTACTGGCACTGTCCGGGATGGCCGCCGACAGCCACGACGGCAAGGAAGTCGCCGAGGTGCTCGACTTCTATCCGCGCGAAGAGCTGTTCATGACCTCGGTGGTCGACCTCGCCGCGATCACCGCTGGCGTACACGTCTTGCGCGAGCGCCGGCAGACCCGGCTCTTCCTCCGCAAGGACATCTACGGCCGGTATGTCTCCTGCCTGGTGTACCTGCCGCGAGACCGCTACACCACCCAGGTCAGGCTCCGGGCGCAGCAGATCCTGCAGCGGGCCTTCGGCGCCCGGCACGTCGACTACAGCGTGCAAGTCGGCGAGTCGCCAGTCGCCCGGCTGCACCTGGTGGTCCGGGCGGACCGCGGCCGCCAGCTGCCTGACGCCGACCCGGCCGTGCTCGAAGAGGCCGTCGCCGCCGCCGTCAGGTCCTGGGACGACGACCTTGCTGACGAGGCGACGACCGCGCTCGGCGCGCAGCGCGCCAGGGAGCTGCTGACCCAGATCGGCGACATGATCCCGGCCACCTACAAGGAGGACGTGCCCGCCTCGGCAGCCATCACCGACTTCGCCAGGATCCTGGAACTGCGCCGCTCCGGCCGTGACATCGACTTCGAGCTGTGGGAGTCGGAGAACTACATCGGCGGCGTGCCCATCGAGCCGGACGACGACGTCCCGGCCAGCGTCAAGCGAGTCTGGCGGCTGACGATCTACCGGACCGGCGGGCCGATCACGCTGACTGATGTGCTGCCACGGCTGCAGCACATGGGCGTGGACGTGGTGGACGAGCATCCGTACGAGTTCCCCGCTGCGCAGCCGTTCTGGATCTACGACTTCGGCCTGCGCCGCAGGCCGGTGCTCGAGGCTGCCGTCGAGGGCGAGCAGGCCGACCTCATCTCCAACCAGCGGCTGCGGGAGCAGATCGAGGACGCGCTCCTGGCGCTGTGGGACGGCCAGGTCGAGGACGACGGCTTCAACGCACTCGTCCTGGATGCGCAGCTCAACTGGCGTGAGGTCGTGGTGCTGCGCGCTTACGCCAAGTACCTGCGGCAGGCGGGTGCCACCTTCAGCCAGGACTACATCGAAGACGTGCTGCGCACCAACGCGCACATCGCCCGGCTGCTGGTCACGCTGTTCGAGTCGCGGTTCGATCCGGCCAAGGAGGCAGGTGAGGCCGAGCGAAGCGAGGCCATCGCCGAGGAGATCGCCGGCGCCCTCGACAGTGTCGCCAGCCTCGACGAGGACCGGATCCTGCGCTCCTATCTGGGCCTGATCACCGCCACGCTGCGAACCAACTACTTCAGCAGCGCTGCAGCCGACGTTCCCTACCTGGTGTTCAAGCTGAACGCCTCGGCGGTGCCCGATCTGCCGGCGCCGCGCCCGCGGTTTGAGATGTTCGTCTACTCGCCCCGGTTCGAGGGCGTGCACCTGCGGTTCGCCAGCGTCGCGCGCGGCGGCCTGCGCTGGTCGGACCGGCGGGAGGACTTCAGGACCGAGATCCTGGGCCTGGCCAAGGCGCAGGAAGTCAAGAACTCCGTCATCGTGCCGTCCGGCGCCAAGGGCGGCTTCGTCTGCAAGCAGCTGCCCGACCCGGCCGACCGCGAGGCGTACCAGGGCGAAGTGCTGGCCTGCTACCGGATGTTCATCTCCGCCATGCTGGATGTGACCGACAACCTGGAAGCTGGCCAGGTGGTGCCGCCGACGAACGTGGTGCGGCACGACCAGGATGACCCGTACCTCGTGGTAGCGGCGGACAAAGGCACCGCCACGTTCTCCGACACCGCGAACGAGATCGCGCTGAGCCGCGGGTTCTGGCTGGGCGACGCGTTCGCCTCCGGCGGCTCTGAGGGCTACGACCACAAGAAGATGGGCATCACCGCCCGCGGCGCCTGGGAGTCGGTGAAGTTCCACTTCCGCACGCGCGGCCTGGATGTCGATACTGACGACTTCACCGTGGTCGGCATCGGCGACATGTCCGGCGACGTGTTCGGGAACGGCATGCTGCTATCCCGGCACATCAAGCTGGTCGCCGCGTTCGACCACCGGCATGTGTTCGTCGATCCGGACCCCGATCCGGCGGCGAGCTTCGCTGAGCGGAAGCGGCTGTTCGGGCTGCCCCGGTCATCATGGGCTGATTACAACCCGGCGCTGATCTCGGCGGGCGGTGGCATCTGGCCGCGGGCGGCGAAGTCGATCCAGTTGTCGCCGCAGGTCCGGGCCGTGCTCGACCTCGCACCGGGCCAGACCGCCCTGGCTCCGGATGAGCTGATCTCGGCGATCCTGGCTGCCCCCGTCGACCTGCTGTGGAACGGCGGGATCGGCACCTACGTCAAGGCATCGAACCAGTCCAACGCCGACGTGGGCGACCGGTCGAACGACGCGGTCCGGGTCGACGCGGCCGCGCTGCGGGCCAAGGTCGTGGGCGAGGGCGGCAACCTGGGCCTGACCCAGGAGGCCCGGATCGAGTACGCGCTGGCGGGCGGCCTGGTGTGCACCGACTTCATCGACAACTCGGCCGGCGTGGACACCTCCGACCACGAGGTGAACATCAAGATCCTGCTGGATCGCGAGGTGCGCGCCGGAAACCTGACCGAGCGGGGCAGGAACGAGCTGCTGCAGCAGATGACCGACGAGGTCGCCGAGCAGGTGCTGAAGGACAACTACCACCAGGTCCGCGCGCTGGCGGGATCCTGGGCGCAGTCCGCGCAGATGCTGCACGTGCACGCCCGGTACATCCGGCGGCTAGAGCGGGACGGCAAGATCCGGCGGCGGCTGGACGTGCTGCCCAACGACCGCGAGATCGCCGAGCGCAGGTCGGCGGGCACCGGGCTGGTCATCCCCGAGTTCTCGGTGCTGCTCGCGCAGACCAAGATCGACACCGCCCAGCAGGTGCTGGCCTCGGCGCTGCCGGATGACCCGTACCTGCACCGGGTGCTGGTCGACTACTTCCCGACCCCGCTGCGGCAGAAGTACTCAGGCGGCATGAGCTCGCACCGGCTGCACCGCGAGATCATCACCACCTCGGTCGTCAACGACATGATCGACCGGTCGGGCGTCACCTTCGCCTTCCGGCTGAACGAGGAGACCGGTGCCTCGGTGCCCGAGATCACGGCGGCCTGGCTGGTCAGTCGCGCGGTCTTCGACATGCCCGGCTTCTGGGCCCAGGTCGAGGGACTCGACGGCAAGGTGGACACCGCGGTGCAGACCCTTGCCCTGCTGGAGGGACGCAAGCTGACCGAGCGGACCGCGCGGTGGCTGCTGAACTTCCGCCGGCCGCCGTTCGACGTCCAGGCTACGGTCGACTTCTTCGCCGAGGGAGTGCTGACCGTGGGCGCCAGCCTGCCGGGCATGCTCGCGGGGCGGGACCTGGCCGGGTTCTCCGAGCGCCGCGAGGTCTACGTGGCCCGCGGCGTGCCGGAGGCGCTGGCCAGCCGGATCGCCGCGATGGTGCCGGCCTACTCGGCCTTCGACATCGTCGATATCGCGCGCGGCACCGGCAGGTCCGTCGAGGAGACCGCCGAGGTCTACTTCGACCTGGCCGACCGGCTGCAGATCGCCCGGCTGCGCGACATGATCACCGCGCTGCCGCGGGATGACCGGTGGAACACCATGGCCCGCGGCGCCATCAGGGACGACCTGTACACCGCGCACGCGGCACTGGCCAGGGACGTGCTGACGGTCACCGGCCCCGGCAGCCCGGAGGAGCGGCTGGCGGCCTGGGTCCAGCGCAACGACTCCGCGGTGCGGCGCGCCACCCAGACGCTGACCGAGATCTGGGAGAGCAACGCGTTCACGGTGGCGACGCTGTCGGTAGCCGTCCGGGCCGTCAGGACCCTGGTGACCACGAGCACGCTGCCGACCTGAGAGGCCGGCCTACGGGCTGGCTGGTCCTTCAGTCAGCGGGTGGAGTCGGCTGGCTCGCCGGCTCGGCTAGGCTGCAGGCATGGCAACCGACCCTGCGAGCGAGCTTGGCGAGCTGATTGCGACACTCGCCAGCGTGGAGGCTGTCCTCGATCCGGACGCCATGCGGAACGAGGCCGAGAGCCTGCGCGAGCGGTCGGCCGATCCAGGCTTGTGGGAGGACCCGGAGAAGGCTCAGGACGTCACCCGAAGGCTGTCCTACCTCGACAGCGAGCTGGCGCGGCTGGAGAGCCTGCACAGCCGGCTCGACGACGTGGCGGCCGGATTCGAACTGGCTGAGGCAGAGCACGACGAGCCGACCCGCGCCGAGGCCGAGCGGGAGCTGGTGGCCCTGCGCAAGGAGATCGACCAGCTCGAGATCCGGACCCTGCTCAATGGCGAATATGACGCGCGCGAAGCGCTGATCAGCATCAACGCGGGAGCCGGGGGAGCGGACGCGGCCGACTGGACAGAAGGACTGCAGCGGATCTACTTGCGCTGGGCCGAGCGGCACGGCTATCCGACGGAGGTCTACGACACCTCCTACGCCGAAGAGGCCGGGATCAAGTCGACGACGTTCGCCATCAAGGCGCCCTACGCCTACGGCACACTGCGCGGCGAGCACGGCACGCACCGGATGGTCCGGATCTCCAAGTACGACAACCAGGGCCGCCGCCAGACCTCGTTTGCCATGGTGGACGTCCTCCCCGTGGTCCAGCAGGTCGATCACATCGACATCCCCGAAGACGAGATGCGGATTGACGTGTTCCGCTCCAGCGGGCCCGGCGGCCAGGGGGTGAACACGACCGACTCCGCCGTCCGGATCACCCACCTGCCGACCGGGATCGTGGTGTCCTGCCAGAACGAGCGCAGCCAGATCCAGAACAAGGCCACCGCCATGGCCGTCCTGCAGTCCAAGCTGCTGGAGCGCAAGCGGGAGGAGCAGGCGGCCAAGCTGAACGAGCTCCGCGGTGACGGGGGGCGGAGCTGGGGCACCCAGATCCGGAACTACGTCCTGCACCCGTACCAGAACATTAAGGACGTGCGGACCGGCTACGAGACCGGCAACACCGCGGCGGTCATGGACGGCGAGATCGACGAGTTCATCGAGGCCGAGATCCGCTGGCTGCGCACCCAGGGTCTGTAGCAGCAGGGCCTATAACAGCAGGCCCGTAGCAGCGGCCCCGTAGCAAACAGCAGTGCGCTCACCGGGCCGGGGCGTCAGCTCACCGGGCCTGGCCCGGTCGGCCTGGCCCGTTTGCCGCCCTCAGGGGCTAATGCCCCAGATGCATCGCGGCCACCGTCAGCAGGGCGAGCACGAGCAGCGCGGCTGCAATCAGCTGCACGCTCATACCGTGGCTGTGGTGGTGGACGTGCGCACGGGCCTCGCGGCAGGTCGGGCAGCGACCCTCCGCTACCGGCCCAGCACACTGGGCGCAGATTAGGTGCTCGCAGCTCATCCGGCTCCTACCGGGCTATACCGCTCACCCGGCCACTTCGACGATGTTGGACGTTCCAAGCCAGTTTCCCCCCTAGACTGGCCCGAGGCCAAACCGGGGCAGGATTACTGCCCCCGCCAACCTGAATCCAGTATCTCGTCTACCACGAGCGATGGGCCAGTGATCCACTTCGATAACGTCACCAAGACGTACGCGAACCAGGGCCGACCGGCACTGGAGAACGTGAACCTGGATGTCGAGAAGGGCGAGTTCGTCTTCCTGGTAGGCCCTTCCGGTTCCGGCAAGTCGACCTTCCTGCGGCTCGTCCTCAAGGAGGAGCGCCCGACGTCCGGCCGGATCCACGTCGCCGGAAGAGACCTGGCCCGGCTGACGAACTGGAAGGTGCCCCACCTTCGCCGCCGGATCGGCTGCGTGTTCCAGGACTTCAGGCTGCTGCCCAACAAGAACGTCTACCAGAACATCGCCTTCGCCCTCGAGGTCATCGGCAAGCCGCGCCGGTTCATCCGGAAGGTCGTGCCGGAGGTTATCGACCTTGTCGGCCTGGAGGGCAAGCGCGACCGGATGCCAGATGAGCTGTCTGGTGGCGAGCAGCAGCGGGTCGCGATGGCGCGGGCCTTCGTGAACCGGCCGATGATCCTGCTGGCGGACGAGCCGACGGGGAACATCGACCCGGCGACCTCCATCGGCATCATGAAGGTGCTTGACCGGATCAACCGGACCGGTACCACGGTCGTGATGGCCACGCACGACGCCGCGATCGTCGACTCCATGCGCAAGCGTGTCATCGAGCTCGAGTACGGCAAGGTCGTGCGCGACCAGTCACGCGGGGTCTACGGCCAGGCCTACTGACCGCCCCGCGATCAAAAACAAGAGGACTCAGCGACATGCGTGCCCAGTTTGTGTTCCATGAGGTCTGGATTGGCCTGCGCCGGAATCTCACGATGACGGTGGCGCTCATCGTGGTGGTGGCGATCAGCCTGTCGCTGCTGGGCACGGGATTGCTGTTCGTGAAGCAGGTCGACAACACCAGGAGCTACTGGCAGAGCCGGGTCCAGCTTTCTGTGTACCTGTGCACCGGCTCCTCGCTGGGCGGTACCTGCCAGAAGAACGGGGCCGTGACCCCGGCGGAGCTCGCCAACATCAAGAGCGAGCTGCTGCAGACGCACGACATTCTCAGCATCCAGTACGTCTCCCAGGCCGAGGCAGTCGCGCAGTTCCGGCAGGAGTTCGCCAACAACACCCCGATCGTCAAGTACACCGCGGCTGACCAGATCCCCAGCTCCTTCGAGATCAGGCTCAAGAACACCGAGACGGAAGCTGCCAACGTGACCTCGGTGATCGATGGGGCCCCCGGGGTCGCTGAGGTGGTCAATGACGCTTCGATCCTGGACCAGTTCTATCGACTGCTCGACGAGGCCAGGAACGCGGTCGTGGTGATCGCCATATTCCTTCTGGTCGCGGCCATCCTGCTGGTGGCAAACACGATCCGGCTGTCCGCGTTCAACCGCCGCCGGGAGACCTCGATCATGCGGCTGGTCGGTGCCTCGAACTTCTACGTGCAACTGCCGTTCCTGGTCGAGGGCATGATCGCGGGCCTGATCGGATGGCTGATAGCGACCGGCCTGCTCATCGGGGTCAAGTCGCTGCTGCTGAGCAGCCTGCAGAGCGTCTTCCCGTACGGGGTGCAGCTCACCACTGCCGACCTGGTCGAGGTGATCATCGTGGCGATGATCACCGGGCTGCTGATCTGCGGTAGCACCTCGTTCCTGACGCTCAGGCGCTACCTGCGCGTATGACGCTGGGTATAGGCGAGCTGTGGCAGCGGAACCCGGCAAGAAGATCATTGCCAGTAACCGGCGGGCCCGGCATGAGTACGCCATCGAGGACGTGGTGGAGGCCGGCCTGGTGCTGACCGGGACGGAAGTGAAATCGCTGCGGGCGGGCCGGGCGAGCCTCACGGACGGGTTCGGGCAGATTACTGACGGTGAAGCCTGGCTACACGGTGTGCACATCCCGCAGTACACGCTGGGCACCTGGACGAATCACGAGCCGAGGCGCACCCGTAAGCTGCTGCTGCACCGTAAGGAGATTGACAGGCTGGCGCGCTCGATCTCCGAGCGCGGACTGACACTGGTACCGCTTTCCTTGTACTTCTCCGGCGGGAAGGTCAAGATCGAGCTAGGACTGGCGCGCGGCAAGCGGACCTACGACAAGCGACACGATCTCGCCAAGCGGGATGCGGCACGGGAAGTCGAACGCGAGCTTCGGCGGCGGAGATAGCGTGGCGAGGACCGACACTCCGCCCAGAACCCGCAGCACGCGCGGCGGGGCGCACCGTGCTTCACGCGCCGCGTCGCCAGTGCGGGGATCTCGGGCTAGTAAGGCCAGGGACGGGCAGAAGACCGGATCGTCCGGGGCGGGATCTCGCTCGCGGGCGATGATCGCTCGCACGTCCGCGGTCGTCCTCGTCGCGGCGGTCATCGGTATCGGCTTCATGCGGCCCGGAGTTTCCTCGGCCGAGCCGACCGTCTCGTCGTTCCTGCTGGCGTGGGAGTCCCGGCATTACGCGCAGGCCGCGGAGCTCACCACCGGGGACCCGAAGATCGTCGCGGCGGAGCTGGCTGACGCCTACCAGCGCCTGGACGCGAGCAATCTCAACCTCAGCATGCTGAGCGTGAGCCAGCACGGCACAGCGGCCTACGCCAGGTTCAATGCCGCCGTCGAGCTCGGCGGCACGGGCCTGACCTGGTCCTACGACAACGGCTTCCGGCTGGCCGACGGCCCGCACGGGTGGCGGGTGACGTGGAGCCCGTCGGTCATCGTGGCGGGCATGACCAGCCACGAGCAGCTGGCGGTAGTCAGCAGCTGGCGGCCGCGCTCCTACTTGCTCGATTCTGCTGACGAGCCGCTGACCGTGCCGTCGCAGGTCTACCGGGTCGGCGTAACACCGGGCCAGCTGACCAATCCGCAGCGGACCGCAGCGGGCCTTGCGGCCGTTACCAAGCTCTCGGCAGTGCAGATCGAAGGCCAGATGGACCAGGCCCTGCCGGGTGAGTTCTTGTCGCTGATCACCCTGTCGCCGACCGAGTACGCGGCCCTGCGGCCCGAGCTCAGGGGCATTCCGGGGCTTGAGGTCAGGCAGAGCAAGGAACGCCTCTTCCGCAGCATCGCGCCCGATGTCGTGGGCTCGGTGGGCACGGAGACCGCGAGCGTGCTGCGAATCTACGGCATGCCGTACCGGCCTGGCACGACCGTCGGGCTGACCGGGCTCCAGGAGGCCTTCCAGCGGCAGCTCACTGGCACGCCCGAGACAGAGGTGGTGCTCCAGCAGTCAGGCCTCGCCGCGGTCATCCTGAAGACCTGGCCCGGCATACCGGGCAAGCCGGTGCACACGACGCTGAACTCAAGCGTGCAGCTTGCCGCCGACCACGCGCTGGCGAGCCGGCCGGCGTCGGCGGCAATCGTGGCCGTGCAGGCCGACAGCGGCAAGATCCTCGCCGTGGCCAGTCACACGGCCGGCCACATGCCCTCCCTGCAGCCGCTGTCCGGCGAATACCAGCCGGGTCAGGCGTTCACGATTGTCTCCTCGGCTGCGATCCTGTCGACGGGACTGTCCCCGGACGCCCCCGTTCCCTGCCATCCCAGCAACTCGGTGGGCGGTCAGACTTTCCGCAATGAGCCGCCGGTGCCCAACCTTGGCTCGTCGTCGTTCCGGACCGACTTCGCTCGCGGGTGCTCGACCGCCTTCGCGGGCGGCCTGGCGCTGGGACTGGATGCCGCGGACCTGACCAACGCGAGCGCGGACTTCGGGATTGGTGGGTGGCAGCTTCCGGTCAGCAACTACTTCTCCGGGCGGATCGGGCAGCCCGCGAGCAAGGGCGCGCTGGCCGCTGACATGATCGGAACCGGTGCGGTACGGGCCAGCCCGCTCGGCATGGCGCTGGCGGCGTCCGTTGTCGCGTCCGGCAAGTGGCATGCCCCGTCGCTCGTCACCGATCCGAGCCTGGCCGTGAGCCCGTCGGTCCGCGGCACTATCAGCGCCAAGGTCCTGGCCGAGCTCCGGGCACTGATGCGGGGCGCGGCCACGTCCTCGTCGAACGCGGCCGCCGACGTCGGTGGCAACGTCTACGGCCAGGCGGGGAGCGCCCGCTACAACTCCCGCCTGTGGATCAACTGGTTCGTCGGTTACCGGGACGGCATCGCGTTTGCGGTAGTCGAGCTGGGCACGTCGCCCTCGCACTCGGCGTCGTCGCTCACCGGCAGCTTCCTGCAGGACTTCCAGGCTGGCTCCTAAGCCTCCCGCTGAGCCTGTGTCCGACTTGTAGGAGTTTGTTAGCCCAGCTATATCCTGACCACTTCATTAATACTCTTTTGGTAACTCGGAGCAACCGTGCGGTACCGCATTGGCGTCTTTCCTAATGACTGGGATGCCGCTCGGGGGGTTGCGGCCCAGTCGTCGTGATGAGAACCGGGCCTCATCTCGGGGGAGGCCCGGCTTTGGGACCGGCCCCGACCCTGCCGGTCAAGCCCCCGTGGGTGCATTTCGGCCACCGCCCGCATCCACGGGGGCATCTCATCACCTTCGGGATGCCCGATGGGGGCCGCGCTCTGCGGACCCTCGGGCATTCTCGTCTCTAGCGGCTCATAGATGCGCGAAGCCCACTCTGTTGGACGCCCAAGTGACGGTCGGGTAACCTTGGTCGGTACAACTCAAGAGGGGGTGATTGGCTTCGACTTCGGTAGTTGATCCAGGGGAAGCGGGTCGGGGACTGCGGACATAACCTCGTCAACACTGTGACCGCAAACCAATAAGTGCCAACTCAACGCGCACTCGCCTCGCTCTCGCGGCCTAATAACCGCTAGAGCATTATGAGGCTGTCAGCCCGGGAGTTCCTCCGGCCCGGTGTCTGGCATCAGCAAGGAGGATCCACCGCCTAGCTCGGTCGCGGGGCTAGACGGGACATCTAACAGCGACTGAGCCCGTCGGCAGCTTGCCTGCGTGACTGCCGGGGCTGAGAAAAGCACAGCAGAGCTGCACCCGGAGAAGCCCTGGTGAGGTACTGAAGGACGCGGGTTCGATTCCCGCCACCTCCAAGAGCCCTTACTGCAGACCATGAGGGTTGTTGGGGATGTGCCAGATCCTCGAGAGTCAGGAAGGCTCCGCGACCGGCCGGTCGCGGAGCCTTCCTGGTTGCGCGCTGCCCGCGCTCGGGCCGGATGCTACTTCTGCAGCACGGCCCCGATTCCGGTCGTCGCAGTGCCTGCGGTGACGGTCACGATGGTCGCCGCCGACCCGTTCGGCTTGTTCTTCCACCACTGGGTCTTGTAACCGGCGGCGCCGCAGCCGGAACTGAACTCCACCCGGTACTGGCCGGCAGGCAGGTCACCGATCGAGTAGCTGCCGTTGCTGCCCCTGGTCACCGAGTACACCGGAGCCGAGCCGGCCGCGCTTCCGATCGCCGCCACGCAGACGCCGCCGAGCGGGCTGTGCCCCGTCTTTGTCACGACGCCCGTGATGGACCCGTCCTGCGCGAGCGTGGTATCGGAAATGGTCGTCGTGACCGAGCTGCTCACCGAGACCAGCGCGGCGCCGGTGCTTGCGGACGCGTCTGGATACCACACCGGCGCCAGGTCCGGCTCGCTGAAGCTGCACGACGTGTCGCCGACGTAGACCACGTACTTGCCGGCCGGCAGGTTCGCGATGCTGAAGGTGCCGTCGAGGGCGGCATTACTGAGGTTGTAACCATTGCCATTGGTAGCGAACGCCTCGACGCATGCTCCTGCTGCGCCGTTGCCGGTGGGCGGTGAGCCGGCCACCACCGTGCCAGCGATCGTTCCGCCGCGGGGCACTGACGCGTTGGCCCCCGTGGTGCGATGCGGGGCCGTCACCTGCACGGTCTGCGGCAGCACCTCAGCAGCCAGCCTGCTGGAACCGCGTCCGCACGGCGAGACGTACAGCTCGTACACGCCGGAGTTGAGGCCATGGACGTAGTACCTGCCATCGGTCTTCGTGACCGCGCCACCGAAGTCAAAGGGCTGGTTGACATTCTGCGCGTCCACGCACATGTTGTGCACCGGCTTGCCGCCGCTCGTGATGGTCCCGTCGATGGAGCCGCCATACACCAGCGAACTGGAGATGTGCTTGGTGACGTGCGAGGCCCTGATGACGACCGTGGTCGCGCCGGCCGGGCCCGGCTTGTCCTTGTACCACTGCGATTCCAGGGATCCGCCCCCGCAGGATGGCGCGAAGATGATCTTGTAGCCGCCTGGCGGCAGGCCGGTGAGCTCGTACTGGCCGCCCGGGACCACGCCCTCGCCAACAAGCCCCTTGGCGCTGCCGCTGACGCCGCTCAGGATGAGGCACGAGAGGAACACCTGGTGTCCGCTCTTCGCGCGTACGGCGCCGGAGATCCCGCCCGCGCCCTGCATGACCGCGTCGACGCCGTTCAGCGTGCCGCTGGCTATCGACACTGTGGCCGGCGCCACCGCGCTCAGCGGTGTCTGGAAGGCCTGCTCGGTGAGATCGGCATTACTGCCGCAGCCCGGCTCGAAGATGACCTCGTAGACGCCGGGCGCAAGGTCGGGCAGCTCGTAGCGACCAAGGTGCGTCTCCGCCACGGAGTACAAGATGCCGCTTGTGGTTCCCGCGAACGCGCAGATGCCGCTCAGGCGACGCCCGGAGGTGTCAGTCACCTTCCCGGCGATGATCGGTCCTGGCTGCATCGCAGCGTCGATGCCGGTGACCTCCTGTCCGGCTACAGTGACATCGATGTTCTGCGGCTCGAGGATGTTCGTGTTGTCGTAACCCTGCGGAGCGTAGCTGCCCGTGCTCCCGCAACCACCGCTGAACTGCACCTGGTAGGTGTCGACTGGCAGCTGATCAATCGAGTAGACCCCGCTGGCATTGGTCGTTGCCAGGCCACCGTTGCCATCCTCCGAGTTCACCCCCACGCAGATGCCGCCGAGCGGCTGACCCGTTGCAGCGCTGGTCACCGTCCCGGAGATCTTCGCGCCGACCGGAAGCGCGCCGTTGATCCCTGACGTTGTCGTACCGCCGATGACGCTGACGTTGGTCGGATAACTCACGCCGACATAGTTCGCGTTGCTGTTGCAGCCAGGGAAGAACTGCACCGAGTAGGAGCCCTGAGCCAGGCCATAGACCTCGTAGGTGCCAGTCGCGCTGGTGGCTACGGTCCCACTGTCGAACAGGCCGCCGTTCTCCCCGACGAACACACACATGCCCGCGAGCGGCGTAGCCGCGGGGGTGTCCGCTGTCACGGTTCCCGTGATGACCCCGCCGGCGTGCATGACCTCGTCAATGTTGGCGATGCGGCGGGCACCGGACACGCGAATGTACGGCGCGACGTTCTGGTTCTGAGTGTCGGGCCACAGCGTGGGTGCCCAGGTGGAGTACTGGCACGGCGCGAAGCCGATCTGGTACGAGCCGGGCGCGACGCTGCGGATGTGATAGACGCCTCGCCGCGACACCGCGTTGAAGACCAGCAGCCCGGCGGGCGAGGTGGTCAGCGGGTACACGCAGATGTTGGACAGCTTGCGGCCGCCGGAGCCGGCCACGGTCCCGGAGATCTCGCCGCCCTCCTTCATGACGGTGCTGATGTGCGTTGTCCCGCCCGCCTTGACGTGGATCGGGGTCGGATTCTTCAGCGGGTTGTAAATGTTCTTGTAGATCTGGAACAGCCAGTTGCCGGTATTGCCGCACTGGGCGAAGAAGGCCATCAGATACGTCCCGGCCGGCAGCTTCGGCGCGGTGTAGGCGCCCTTCTTGCCCGTCGTCGCGAGCAACTCGGTGTCCTGGCTCACGATCTCCACGCAGATGCCCGCCAGGCCCTTGCCGTTCGGAGCCTTGGCGATGCCAGTGATCCGCCCGTCTTTCTTGGCGCTCGCTGACGGGCTTGCGTCCGGGAGGAAGCGCCTCGCCAGTGACTTCAACAGGACTGAGGGGCTCGCGGGCGCCTTGGCCAGGCGGCCGAACGGGTCGCTGGCGACGACATCAGATCCGTGCTGCGGCACGACCGCGGCCGGCAGGTCCCCAAGGTTGCTGTTGGCCGGATACAAGGTCACGGCGCTCAGCGTCTGCACGGGCTGGAAAGTCGAGCCGTACACGGTCACGGTGCGTGACTCGCCACGCTGCAGCACATCGCCGTACCACTCCGGCAGGTACTGCGCTGCTGCGCCTGCGCAGGCGCGGTACCGGAGCTGGTACTTCCCGGACCGCAGCCCGCTGATCAGGAACCGGCCGTCACTTCTGGTGGCCGCCGTCGTCGCTCCCGACGGCCCGTATGCGGTGACGCAGATGTCGGCCAGCGGGGCGCCCGCCGCAGTCTTGACTAGGCCAGTCAGCGCGGTCGTCGATCGCTGCGCTGCGTCAAGCCGCCGCTGACTGGCACGCATCTGCGCGGCCGTTAGCGGCAGCCGGGCCGGCTTGGCAGCGGCCCGCTGGCCAGTGGCGGCCTGCGCCGAGGTAGCCAGCACAGGCGCAGCAAGCAGCCCGGCTGTCATGACGGCGGCAAAGCTGGCAGTGACGACTGCCCTGATTGGTACGTAGATACGCACGCTGGGCTCCCCGTAACAAGTCATGAAATCTGAAATCTGTCACCCGCGCTGCGAGCATAGACCGGCCCGAGGCTAGCCAGAAAGGTCGCTGAGAATTCGCTGACAGATAGTTATGAAAGAGATCGATTAGTTTGACGATAGGTAGCGGCCGTCCGATTTGCAGGCGAGCCGGGCGAGGTGACGCCGCCGCAGGCTGGACACTCCCACGACCCGGCCGTAAGATTGACTGTATGGTCAGTCAGCCCCTGGTTCCGCCTGCCCCCGTCAACCCAACTGCCCTTGCGGAGTCGCTGCGGCCCTTCGGTGAGAGCCGGATGCTGCCCCGCGCCGCCTACGTTGATCCCGCGGTCTTTGCCTGGGAGCAAAAGCACTTTTTCGACGGCGGCTGGAGCTGCGTGGGGTTCGCTTCCGAGGTGGCGAACCCTGGTGACCAGCGAGCCGTGACCGTCGGCGCCGGGAGCGTGCTGCTCACTCGCGATGACGCAGGAGCGCTGCACGCCTTCGCCAATACCTGCCGGCACCGCGGCCATGAGCTGCTGCCTTGCGGCGCCTCAGCGCAGCGCCCGTCGATCGTCTGTCCGTACCACTCCTGGACCTTTGAGCTGGACGGCGGCCTGAAGGCCGCGAAGGGCTTCAAGGGCACCGCCGGCTTCGACGACTCCAAATGGGGCCTGGTCGAGCTGCCAGTGACGAACTGGCACGGGCTGATCTTCGTGGACGGCTCGGGGACGGCCGCGCCGATGGAAGCCGCGCTGGCGGACCTGGACGAGCTGGTCGCGCCGTACGAGCCAGAGCGGCTCGTCACCGCCGGGCGCCACTCCTACGATGCGGCCTCGAACTGGAAGATCCTCACCGAGAATTACCACGAGTGCTACCACTGCCCGATGATCCACCCGGAGCTGTGCAAGGTCAGCCCGCCGAGGAGCGGCGAGAACTACCAGCCGGGCGGGCCGTGGGTCGGCGGCTGGATGGACCTGCGCGACGGCATGGACACGATGTCGCTGGACGGCACCAGCCTCGGCGTGCCGCTCCGCGGCCTCGACGCAGCCGGGCTGCGGACGGTCATCTACCTCAACATCTTCCCGAACGTGCTGCTCAGCCTGCACCCGGACTACGTGATGACGCACGTTCTCACGCCACTGGCGGCCGATCGCACGCTGATCGAGTGCAGCTGGGCGTTCGCGCCGGAGGCGCTCGAGCGGGCGGACTTCGATCCCGGCTACGCGGTGGAGTTCTGGGACATCACCAACCAGCAGGACTGGGGTGCGTGCGAGTCCGTCCAGCGCGGGCTGAGCTCCGAGCATGCGGTGCCCGGGCCGCTCTCGCCCGACGAGGACGCCGTCTACCAGTTCGTCACGCAGGTTGCCCGCGGCTACACGGGCCGACTGGCCTGGCACGACCAGCGGGCCGTCACGCCCGTCGCGAGCTAACTGCGCGCGGGCTGGCGACAGTCAGTCCGGGCGCTGCCGTTCCCTCTGCCCGGGTTCCGGTCCATCGCGCGATCGGGTTAGACCTGGAAAAACCAGTACCGAACGCCGTACGGTATGCGAAGCAGATTTACCTGGGCTCATCAGGGAGCGGGATTGCATGAAGGTTAGCAGTGTCCTCAGCGTAGGTATCGCGCTCCCGTTGATGGGGGCGCTTGCACTCTCCGCCGCGGGAAGCGCGGCCGCCGCAGGGGCAGCCAGCACCCCGAGAGGACTGTCGCCGAGTCAGGTGAAGATCGTTACCGATTCGGCTGGCATCCCGCATATCACGGCCTCGAACTTCTTCTCGCTTGGCTACGGTCAAGCGTGGACCTTCGCCGGCGGCAACTTCTGCACGCTGGCCGAGGACTTCGTGACTGTGAACGGAGAGCGGTCGCAGTACTTCGGACCGGACAACCTCGCCGTGAACTACTCCGCGGGCGTCGACCCGACGAACCTCGACTCCGAT
>Ga0335073_10004838_pt1 | contig 18875 bp, 15 predicted proteins | sample Lox_Sample_22_FD_207093 | JGI IMG/M metagenome (GOLD analysis project Ga0335073, IMG submission 207093) | Soil microbial communities from Loxahatchee National Wildlife Refuge, Florida, United States - Lox_Sample_2.2 | ecosystem: Environmental > Terrestrial > Soil > Wetlands | place: USA... | reverse complement strand
CTCCAAACCCCGCCGGCGAATTTGCGGTTGCTGGGTGCGCGCTACGGCAATCCTTTACCCGCGGCCAAAATCGCGGACTTCATCGACGGGCGCGCCGCCGTCGCAGCGCACGGCGATCGCGATATGCCGGTGTGGGGCGAACGCTTCAACGACATGACCGCCGAAGGTTCGCAGCGCGAGCGTGCCGTCAAAGATCGCCTCGCGAAGATCATCGGCTATCTTCAATCGATTCAGGATCAGCCGTCGAAGTGAGCTAGCGAAAATGCCGACGGAACTGCGTCGCGCCCCAGGCGAAAAAGACCGCGCCCAGCACGATCATCATCGTGAGTGGCCTCTGCAAATCGCCGAGCGACGCACCGCGCAGGAAGATCCCGAATGCGATCTCGTTGAACCATCTGAGCGGCGACAACACCGTCGCTTCGGCAAGCCACCCCGGCATCGCCTCGGGCGGCGTCCAGGCGCCTGACAGGAAGATGATTGGCGCCATCACGATGAGCGTCATCATCGACACCTGCGGCATCGTACGGCAGAACGATGCGACGACGAGCCCCAGGCCCGCCATCGTGAAGACGAAGATGGCCGCGCAGGCGAAGAACAAGCCGAGACTGCCGCGCACCGGAACGTGAAAAAACGGGATCAGCAGGCAGAACGTCGCCAGCAGCGCGCCGAAGATGAGCACGACCGTGCTCGCCGCAATTTTCGCGAGCAGCAGCTCCCATGGCTCGATCGGCGAAACCAACAACTGCTCGATCGTGCCGTGCTCGCGCTCGCGAATCAGCGCCGAGGCCGGCAGCGCGATCGCCAGCACCGAGAGCATGATGAGCATCTCGTTGATGCCATTGAAAAACTCCTCGCGCCGATTCGGATTGAAGCGCACGCGCAGCGCTGCCTCGACCATCGGCATCCGGTTCTGATCGAGAGCGGTCAGCCCGATCCGGCGCATGCTCATCTCGCTCCCGAGTCCCCCGATGATTTCTCGAGCGTAGCCTTCGGCTAGCGACGCGTGCGTCGCACGGGAACCGTCAAGGAAAAGCTGGATCGCGGCATGCTGGCCATGCTCGAGGTCGCTCTGGAAGCCATGTGGAATGACGATGCCGAGCAGATCCGCGCCCGAATCGAGCCGCTTGAGCATTTCGCGCTCGCTGGCCGGCGTCTTGCGCAGGCTGAAGTAAGGCGCGGCAAAACGCGCGACGAGCTCGCGGCTGGCCGCGCTGTGATCGTAGTCGATCACGGACATCGCAGCGTTGGTGAGCTCGAGATGGAATCCCTGCGCGGCGGTGAAAATATCGCCGGTAAAGGCGTAGATCACGAACAGAATCACGATCGAGTCGCGGCTCAGCTCGAGCAATTCCTTCCAGACCAGGGCACGGAAGCGGCGCAGGCTCATCGTTCGCGCTTCGGGGTGAGCACGATCCCCGCTGCCATGAAGACGATGATAAACAGCCCGAGCGTGGCGAAATCCGCGAGCATCGCACGCAGCGGCAAGTTTTTGAGGAACGTGCCGATGACGATGTTGTTGCCGAACATGCCCGGAAAAAGATGCGCAACCACGCGTGTGAGCGGGCTCATCGACGAAATCGGGATCAACATTCCTGAGTAAAGCGCCGACGGCACGATCGTGATGATCATCGCGACGATGTTGGCGCCGAGCTGGCTCTTGACGAATGACGAGACGAGCAGTCCGATTCCCGCCGTCGCGGTGACGTAGACCAGCATCCCGGCGGCGTAAATCGCGAGCGATCCTTTGAACGGAACGCCGAACAGGATCACCGTCAGCAGCCCCAGGAACAACGCGTTGGTAAAACCGATCACGATGTAGGGCATCAGCTTGCCGATGACGAATTCGGCGCGCGTCGCCGGCGAGGAGAAGAAATTGTAAATCGAGCCGAGTTCCTTCTCACGCACGATCGCCAGCGCCATCATTACCGCCGGCGTCATCATCAGAATCATCGGCAAGAGTCCGGGCACGATCGTGTTGGTGGTGCGCAGATTCTCGTTGAACAGGTAGCGCGTGCGCACTTCGATCGGCTGAAGATCGAGCGCGTGGCCGGTGCGCTCCTGAATTCTTGCGCTCAGGATATCGTCGGCCGCGCGCTCATGAGCGGCGAGCGCGTAGCCGCGCGTGATCTCAGCGCGGAACGCGTACACGCCGTCAACCATGAGTTGCACCGTTGCCGGCAAACCGTGATAAAGCGTGCGCTCGAACTGCGGCGGCACGATGATCGCGAGGCGAATATCGCCGCGGCGCAACATCGCTTCGACTTCGCGCTCGCTGGCGTCTGCGCTCACCAGATCGAAGGTGCGATTGCCGGCGAAGGTGTAGATGTAATCGCGGCTCGTCGCGCTGTGATCGTAATCGATCACGGCAAATGGAATGTGCTCGACATCGAGCGAAAGCCCGTAGCCGAACAGCAGCATCAGCACCAGCGGTGTTCCGATCGCGCGCAACACGATCATCGGATCGCGGCGCAGGAGCCGCGTCTCGAGACGGGCGATCGCGAGCACGCGGCGGAAATTCATACCGTGCCCACTTTGCGCGACGACTCCACCATCTCGATAAACGCGTCTTCGAAGCTGATCGTGTCGCGCCGAAGTTGGGCCCCGATCCCAGCCGCCGTCAGGATCGTTTCGATCCGATGTGCGATTTCTTCGGGATGCAGCGTCAGGACGTGAATGTCGCGGCCGAAGAGCGTCGCCGGCAATCCATGCGCGCGCAGAATATGGAGCGCGGCGCGATATTCTGCCGTTTCCACAATGACAGGATTGCCGCGGCGCGCCGCGGCAAGCTCGCGAATCTCGCTCGGAGCGCCAAGCGCGATCAGCCGTCCGGCATCGAGCAGCGCCACCCGATCGCATCCGTCGGCTTCGGACAGATAGTGCGTTGAAACCAGGATCGTGACGCCGCAATTGGCCGCGAGGTCACGAATGATGCGCCAGAACGAGTCACGTGCAATCGGATCGACACCCGAGGTCGGCTCGTCGAGGATGAGCACCTGCGGAGCGTGCAGCACCGCGCATCCGAGCGCCAGGCGTTGGCGCTCGCCGAGCGGCAGCTTCGCGGCGAGCTCGCGTTCGCGGCCGCGCAGGTCGGCCTGGTCGAGCACCCATTCGGTGCGGCTGACCAGCCGCGCACGATCGACATCGTAGATAGCGCCGTAGAGCTTCAGGTTCTCGCTGACCGTGAGATCGCCGTACAGCGAGAAGAGCTGCGACATGTATCCGATGCGCCGCCGCAGCATCCGGCCCGATGATGCGACATCGAGACCCGCAACTTGAGCACGGCCCTCGTCAGGCGCGAGCAGGCCGCAGATCATCTTGATGATCGTGGTCTTGCCGCTGCCATTGGGTCCGAGCAGGCCGAAGATCTCGCCGCGCGCGATGCTGAAGCTCACGCGATCGACGGCGGTGAAATCGCCGAAGCGCTTTGTGAGCGATGCGATTTCGATCGGAGTGCCGCCGAGTGCTCCGCTGCCGCTGTCGCGCGGGAACTGTGCGTAGCGTTGTCGTTCGCCACGAACGCTGGCGATGCTCGCGGCGAAGATGTCATCGAGCGATGGCCTCGGATCGGCAGGCTTGGTTTCCGGCGCGAGTTGCGCGGCAACCGTCGCAAGGTCGGCCTCGTCAGCGGGCCGCGGCGCGATCCTGATTCTGCGGCTGATGCGCCTGAAATGAAGACTCGCGGAATCCAGCACCGCGGTCGCGGTCTTCATCGCCGCAGGCTCGAACTCGCGCGGCGTCACCACGACCGAATGACGCACTTCATCGGACGCACCGAGCCCAAGAAAGCGGCCGCCGTACATGAAGGCCAAACGCTCGAAGCGCTCGGCTTCATCGAGGTACGAGGTCGAAACGATCGCGGTGATGCCGCGCTCGATAACGAGCTGCGTCAGGATGTCCCAGAAGTCGCGCCGCGAAACGGGATCGACGCCGGTGGTCGGCTCGTCGAGCACGATCAAATCGGGCTCGCCAATCAGCGCGCCGCAAAGTCCAAGCTTCTGTTTCATGCCGCCCGAGAGTTTGCCCGCGGCGCGGTCGCGAAAAGGAGTGAGCTGCGTCATCGCAAGCAGCCGCGCTTTCGATTCGAGGCGCAGCGCGCTCGGCAGCAGGCGCAGCTCGGCAAGGTAATCGAGATTTTCGTCGATGCTGAGCTCGGGATAGAGATTTAGACCGATCCCCTGCGGCATGAATCCGATGCGGGTTTTGGCGCGCTCCGCGCCCGCCGCACTTGCAGCTTCGACGCCGAAGATCGACAAGTCGCCCGCAACGTGAAGCACGCCGGCGATCGCCTTGAGCAAGGTCGATTTGCCGACCGCATCGGGACCAATCAGGCCGAAGAACTCGCCGCGGCGAATTTCGAGATTGATCGAATCCAGCGCGATGTTGCGGCCATATGACTTGCGCAAGTTCCGCGCGCTCACCGCCAGCGTGGTATCGCCTGCTGCATCGCGGACAGGGCCGTGAGCATCCGCGCCGGTCAGTAGTTGAGCGGATTCACCCACGGCGCCTCCGTCTTCCAGCGGATCGCGGCGTCGGCCGGCATCCCCGGCACCAGTTCATGCTGCGGATTCGAATCGAGATAAAGCTTCACCGCCACGACCTGCTTGGTGCGTTCCTCACGGGTCTGAACTTCCTTGGGCGTGAATTCGGAGCGCGGCGCGATCTCGCGCACCGTCGCCGCGAAAGGCTGCGACGGGTACGCATCGACGTAAACCTGCGCTCGATCGCCGAGCTTGATATGACCGATTTCCGGCTCGGGCACGTAGGCCTTCATGTAGAGCGCATCGAGATCGGTCACGATCACGATAGGCGAGCCGGGCGCGAGCACCTCGCCCTGCTCCGCGACCTTGGTGGATACGACGCCTTTGAGCGGCGATTGAATCTGCGTGTCGCCGAATGTTGCGCGCTGACCGTCGAGCGCGGCTGCCGCGGCGTGGACGTTCTTCTCGGAGCTGGCGACTTCGGAGTCCGAGGCATCGACCGCGCGTTGCGCTGCCGCAACCTGCTCATCGGCAGATTGCAGGTTAGCGGCGGCCACGTCGCGCGCGGCGATCGCGGCGTCGAGATCGGATTGCGGCACGATTTGGTCGTCAAACAGCTTCTGGATACGCTCGGCATCCTGGTGTGCTTTGTAGGATTGTGCCGCGGCGCTGGCGCGATCGGCGATCGCCTTCTTCAACTCGCGCCGCATTGCCGCGGCGGCGGCCATCGAAGTTGACAGCTTGCTGCGCGACGAATCTTTCTGGGCAGCGGCCTCGTCGACCCCCGCGATGATCTGTTCGGAGCTGATTTCGGCGATCTGCTGACCGACGTTGACCTCGTCGCCTTCTCTGACCGCGAGACTCACGAGCCGTCCGGCGACCTTGGTGCCCACCACGACGGGATCGCCCTCGATGCGGCCGTTGACGAGCACAATCCCTTCAGGAACGCGGTTGCGATTCAGCAGCCACGCGACGGTGCCCGCGATGACTGCCAGGCTCAGGATTCCGACGAAGACGAAAACGCGTTGCATCAAGTGACAACCAGGCTATTCGAGTTGACTGAGCGAGCGCGCCAGCGGACGGATGCGCATCCGAGCGTCGATCACGACCGCGCCGCGGCCGGGCTCCAACACTTTGACCGGATTGAGATCGAGTTCGCTCAGCTCCGGCGCGGCTTCGACCAGCGCCGAGATGCGCATGATGAGCTTGACGAGCGCGTCGCGATCTCCCGGAGGAGCACCCCGATAGCCGTCGAACAGCCGATTCATCCTGAGCGTCGCGAGCATCTCGGCCGCGGCGCTATCTGTCACCGGCGGCAGACGGAACGAGACATCTTTCTGCAGCTCGGCGCTGATCCCGCCCATGCCGCACAGGATCAAAGGACCGAAGGTTGGATCACTGGTCATGCCGACCAGCATTTCGATTCCGGTTGTGATCTGCCGCTGCAGCAGGACCGCGTCGAGCGTGGTGCTGGCGGTTTTCATCCGCTCCTGGAGCGTTCGTACGGCGCTTTCGGCCGCGTCGGCGGAGTTGATGTTCAGGATCACGCCGCCGACGTCGGTCTTGTGGATGACTCCCGGTGCGATCGCCTTGGCGACGAGTGGAAAGCCCACGCGTTCCGCCGCCGCGCGCACATCGGCGAGGCTGGTCTCCTCGGCGTGCGCGACTTCGATTCCGACCGCGCCGAGCAACGTCGCAATTTCCGCATGCGTCAGCCATCGCGCGGAAGTCGCGTCCTTTAAGGCAGAATCGATACGATCGCGGATCACGCTGAGCGCGTCCGAGTCGAGCATTTCGATTGTACCGCGAGGGCGCTCGCGGAAGCGCGCATAGCGATAGCTGATGCCGAGCGCCAGTGCCGCGTTTTCCGGAAACGCGTAGGTCGGGATGATGCCGCGTGTGCCGGCATGAATTCGCTCCGGCGCACCCTGCGACGAAAGAAACACGCTCAGCACAGGCTTCTCCGCAGGAACCTCGGCGGCGCCGCGCGCGATCGCCTCGGCCACTTCGTCCGGCCGCGTCACCATCGGCGGGATATAGATGACGACGACCGAATCGATGTTGGGATCGTTGCCGACGAGCTTGATCGTGCGCACGTAATCTTCAGCCGGGACCGAGGCGGTCATGTCGATCGGATTTGCGAAGCCGGAACGCAGCGGCAGATACGATCGCAATTCCTCGAGGGTGGCGTCGGTGAGTTTCGGCAGTTCGAGACCGTGCGCCTCGCATGCGTCGGCGAGCAAAATCCCGGGGCCGCCGGCGTTGGTCACCACACCCACGCGCGGCCCCTTTGGCAGCGGGCTCGTGCTGAACATCGCGACGACGTCGAACAGCTCTTCCAAAGTATTCGTGCGGATAACGCCGGCCTGCTCGAAGAGCGCCTCGACCGCGACGTCGAGATTCGCCAGCGCCGCGGAATGACTCGACGCCGCGCGCCTGCCCGCGGTCGAACGCCCCGCCTTGACCGCGACGATCGGCTTGGTGCGCGCGACTTCCGGCGCGGTGCGCGCGAACTTGATCGGATTGCCGAAGCTCTCGAGGTACAACACGATCACCGCGCTGCGCGGATCGTGGCTCCAGTAAGCCAGGCAATCGTTGCTCGACACATCAGCGCGGTTGCCAGCCGAGATGAAACTCGAGACCCCCAGGTGACGGATGCTCGCGTAGTCGAGCATCGTGATCCCGAGTGCGCCACTCTGCGAGAACATCGCGACGTTGCCCGGCGTGGGAGTCATCGGAGCGAACGTGGCGTTGAGCTGCACAGCAGGGTCGGTGTTGATGATCCCCATGCAGTTCGGCCCGACCATCCGCATCCCGGCCGCGCGGACTTGCGTGCCGATACGCCGCTCGAAGCGCCGCCCTTCTTCCGAAATTTCGGCGAAGCCCGAGGTGATCACCACGACGTTGCGCACATGGGCGCGCGCGCAATCGTCGATCGCGGCTTCGACTGCGGAGGGTGGGACACAAATCACGGCGAGATCGACGGGCTCGCCGATCGCGGCAACGCTCGCGAATGATTTCCTGCCCTGGACTTCGCTCGTACTCGCGTTAACGACGTGAATTTGGCCGTGGAAGCCGTCGCGGATGATATTCGCGAGGATCGCGCCGCCGATCTTGTCGGTTTGCCGCGATGCGCCGACGACGGCCACCGAGCGCGGACTGAGCAGCCGGCCGATACTCTCCGCCACCGCGGAACTCTCGCGCGCAAAGCTCGCGGCGATGAACTGCGGCGTCTCGCGAATCGGGAAATAAACGTGGACCGTGCCTGAATCGAACGAGCGCGCGACCTTGAAGCCACTCTGCATGAACACGCCAAGCATGCGCTTGTTCTCGCTCAGCACCTCGGCTTCGAAACCATCGATCCCGCCCGCCTGCGCGATCCGGCGCAGATGCTCGAGCAGGATGGTGCCGATGCCACGGCCCTGGTGCTCGTCAATCACGGCGAAGGCGACCTCGGCGTGGGTTGTGCCGGGTTTGCGGATGTAGCGGCCGACGCCGATGAAGCGCTCGCGGCCGACGTCGCTGAGCGTCGCGACGAGGCCGACATGATCGCGAAAATCAACCTCGGTAAGGCGTTTAAGATCGGCGGCGCCGAGATCGCGCTTAATCCCCATGAAACGGAAGTAGATCGATTGGCTGCTGAGCCCATGGAAGTGCTCGCTCAGTAACTCCTTGTCACTCGGCTGGATGGCGCGGACGATAATCGACGCACCATCGCGCGCGATATCCTCGACGCGGTAGCGCAGCGGGTCCGCGAGCATCGCGCGCTCTGCCGCTTCAGCCTCGGCGCGCGGCACGCTTTCTGACGATGGATTTGACTTCATGCGATCCCCCTTTTGCGATCAACCGGCGGCGCGGAGTTCCGCGAGCCGGGACAAAATCTGATCGGCAATCGTATCGGGGCCACGCGTCGAGTCGGCGACGAGGAGGTTGCGCTCGGGAATTTCACTGAGCGGCATGAACTCGGATTCCTGCTGCAGATAAATCTCGGCGGTGGCGTCGGAGACCTCGCTCTTGCGCGATTCACGCTCCGAGAGACGCCGCAGAACTTCGTCCTTGTCGGCGCGGCATTCGACCAACAGTAGTATCGTGCCGCTTCGCCGCGCGAGCTCGAGTACGCTGCGGCGTTCCGCGCGATCCCTGTACGTAGCATCGAGGATCGCGCCGCGCCCTGCGGTGAGCGCCGATTCGGCCTCGTGCAGCATCGTCTCGTACGTCGCATGTGTCGAGCGCGCGGAATAGATTCCTTCGCCGTAGGCGGCCCGCGCGTGGACATCGGGGGCAAGGCCCGCGATCTTCTTGCGAACGCGATCAGAGTTGATGACCGCAAAGCCGGTGCGCTCGCGCAATGCGCGCGCGATCGTCGATTTGCCCGTACCCGAGCGTCCGCAGACAACGACCAGCGCCGGCGCCGCTTGGTCGGCGTAACCTGCAGCGAGCGCGAAGTATTCATGCATAGCGCGGCGGGCGCGCTCGCGTTCCGCACCTTCGATTTCGGGTTCCTCGCTCTTGAGCGCCGCGACCTTGGCGCGAACGAGTGCGCGATGACACTTGTATAGCGGCATCACGGTGGCGAGCTCTTCGTCGCCGGAGACCGCGATATATGCGCGAACGAATTCGCGCGCCAGCTCTTGCACGCCAAGCCGCTCCAGGTCCATCGCGAGGAACGCAACGTCGAGTGCAACGTCGCCGTAGCGCAGCGCTTCGCTGAACTCGACGCAATCGATAACCTCGATCCGCCCCTCTTCGAGGCAAACGTGCTCGCAGCGCAGGTCGCCATGGCCCTCGGGCGCGCGGCCCGTGCGAGCGCGCTCATTGATCGTCTCCCACAGCACGCGAATCGAGCGCCGGCAGAAATTCTCGACTTTCTCGAACAGTGCGCGGTCGATTCCCGCGCTAGCGAAACTTTCGCTCTCTTCGAGATTGCCGATAATCGTGCGCCAGACAGCGGCCGCCGAGCCGTATTGCCAGCTCTTGTCGCGCGAGCAGGATGCGTGAAACTCCGCGAGGCGCTTGGCGATCGCGCGAATCGTCGATGCGGTCACGGTGCCCGCGTTAAGACGCCGATCGAGCATCGCCACGTCGTCGAGCCGGCGCATCTTGACGGCATACTCGACCGCTTCTTCAACAGGAGCTTCGCAGACCGGGCCGAGCGCATACGAATTGGCGCGGCGAAAGATTGGAACGACGCCGAGGTAGATGCCTCGTGCGAGACGCGAGTTCAGGCGCACCTCGTCACGGCAGAATTCGAATCTGCGCTCGAGCTTCGATGCGTCAAGGAACGCGAAGCGTACCGGCTTCTTGATTTTGTAAACGAAGTCTCCCGCCAGGAACACGATCGAAATGTGCGTCTGCCGCAGGTCAACCGTGGCCGGCTGGTCAGGATAGAACCCGGGCTGCAGCATCGCACGCACGAGATTCGGCAGGCGCGCGGCGTGCGCAGCCGCGGAAGCCTGCCGCGCTTGCGTTGTCATAACCTTTGAACTCAGGCTTTCGATTCCTGCGGCTCCTCGCCGGCCAGTGCGTGCAGGATGTCAGTTGTCGTAATCACACCAACGAGGGTGCCGCCTTCATCGACGACCGGCAGCGCGCCGATCTTGCGCTCGCGCAGCAGGCGCGCCGCGTCATCGATATCCGTGTCGGGCCGGATCGTAATTAGACCTTCGGACATAGCCTTGTCGGCCTCGGTGTGTTCGAGGAAGCCGTAGTGCTGGCGGATATCGCGATCGGTGACGATTCCGACCACGAGGCCCTGCTTGATAATCGGAACGCACCGGAATCCGCCCTCGTGCATCTTCTGCTGCACGCTGGAAAGTTTTTCGTCGCTCGATGCCGTCACGGGATTGTGCGTCATCCAGCTACTGACGATGTTTTTCTGCGCGGGCGTGTACTTCACCGTGAGAACCGGACACGGGGCCTCGCGCAGCACCAGCTCTGCGACGCTGCCCAGGAAGAACCGCGAGAAGCCGCGGCGCCCGTGGGTCGCCATGATGACGAGATCCGCGTCCACCTTGCGCTGGCATCGGAGGATCTCCTGCGCCGGCTCGCCGACGCGCGTGATGAGATCGTACTTGAGGCCCGCCAGGCGTTTGCGCGCGACCTCCTGGAGCTTCTCCTTCGCGGTCTGCTCCTGCCCCTTGTAGAGATCGACGTAGATCGGCATTCCGGTGGGCGGGATCAGCATCGGCACCACGTGGAGAACGAAGACCGTGCCATCGTGCTCGCGGGCCATGCTCGCGGCGGTTTCGAGGGCGCACATCGAGTTATCATCGAAGTCCACCGGACAAAGGATCTTACGATATGGGAATGACATCGGAGCTCTCCTTGTGATGCTGGCTGGGCCTGTAGCGAGTGCCATGCCAGCCCGTCCGCGGGCCTGGATCGGTTGCTATCCGGGCAGTGATTGACTCGTCAAAAGCTCTCGAATTTTCAAATCGACCGCAAACGCGGACTTGTTCGAGTGTATCCAAAGGAACCACACAATGCCCGCCCTCTGCTGCGAACGGTCGCGGGAAAACTCGACGGCTATCGGGCAAGGACGAAATTTTGCCGCAACCGCCCGCTACCCGCAGCTGTGGACGAGCAAAGACCATGGCAAGCGAATTGCTCCTGCAAATCGCTGCGGGAGAAGAACAATGCAATTAGCCAATTTGATGACATCAGATCCTATCACTGCCAGCCCCAAGGATACCCTTGAGCACGCCATGTCGATCATGAACGCGGGACGCTTTCGCCGCGTGCCGGTGGTCGAGGGCGGCACCCTGGTCGGCATTCTGACCGAGCGCGACGTGCGCGAACACAGTGGTTATCTCCAATCGACCAAGGTGACCGGCGCGATGCGCAGCGAACTCATCACGCTTTCGCCTCACGACACCGTCGAGACCGCGGCGCAGCTGATGCTCCAGCATAAGATCGGCGGAATTCCGATCGTGGCGGAAGGCAAACTGGTCGGCATCGTCACCACCAGCGACTTGCTCAAGGCGTTTCTGACCGTCGTGCAATCGACGCGCGAGATCATGAACGGCTGACGAACTTAAAAGGGGAAGACCGTACCATGCATATCGAAAAGAAAATGAAGACTCACGTCCACACCGTGAAACCGCAAGACACAGTCGCGCACGCTCGCTCCCTCATCGAGGAGCATCGCATCAATCAACTGCCCGTGGTACAGAATCGCAAGCTGGTCGGGATCGTCACTGACCGCGACCTGCGCGACGCGCGTAACGTGGTCGAGACGGCAACCTCGGATGCGTCGCATAGTCATCATGATGCGCCGCAGGCCAACAAGATCCCGATCGAGGCCATCATGACCACCAACGTCCTGACTCTAGGCTCGGCGGACACCGTCGTCGAAGCCGCGCGGATGATGCGCCGCGAGCGTATCGGCGGCGTGCCGATTGTCGATGGCGGCGCGCTGGTTGGAATCATAACCCGCAGCGACATCCTCGACGCGTTCATCGAACTCAACAACCAGAAGGCAACTTAGTGAGCTGATCATGAAGGGACCGAATTCCAGACCAACCAACAAGGGCATGGTGCGGGCGTTAAATCGCCGCGGTACGCGCGCCGATATGAGCCCGCCCGTGGTGCGCAAGGCCGCGGTCAAGGATCCCTCGATTTGCGATCGATGCGGCGCGGTTTACACCGCGAAGACCTGGCGCGGCGGACGCCGCCTGACATCGGAATTATTGACTGCGGCGACATATACGACTTGTCCCGCATGCGAGCAGGTCAAGGGCGGCGACGAATATTACGGCCGCGTGCTGATTCGCGGCGCGTTCGCGGGCAAGAATCTCGACCGCATCAGCGCGCGAATCACCAACGTCGAAAAGCGCGCGACCGCCACTCAGCCTGAGCGCAAAATCGTCTCGCAGGAATGGGACGGCAAAGCGCTCGAAGTGCTGACGACCTCGCAGAAACTCGCCCATCGCATCGGGCGCGAACTCGAAAAGGCCTTTGGCGGCCGCGCCCGCTTCGTGTGGGACGATGAAGGCACGCTGACCACGACCTGGCAACACGAGGCACGCGCGCCGCGCTGATCGCAGCCCGGCCCGCGCCGGGATTATTTGCATATGACCGGCGCGCCACCGCTAATGATCGCGTGAGCAGCGCACTTCATCTTGAGGGTGGCGCCTCGGCGACCACGGGGCTCACCTCCGCCGAGGCTGAGGCTCGGCTTCGCACTTTCGGTCCCAACGAACTCGGATGCGAGCCGTCGCTTTCGCGCCTCAAAGATCGCCTCGCCGTGCTGGCGGATCCGATGGCGCTGATGCTCGCTGCCGCCGCGATCGTCTATCACGCGCTCGGCGAAAAGACCGATGCGCTCGTGCTGCTCGGCGCGATCGTTCCCGTGCTCGCCGTTGACGTCGTTCTCGAACATCGATCGCGAGCGGCGCTGGAAAAACTTGCCGCGGCCGTCGCTCCGCTTGCGACCGTGATGCGCGACGGCGTTGAACGCGAAATCCCGTCCCGGTCGATCGTCCGCGGCGATCTGATGCTGGTGCGCGAAGGCGGCGTGGCGCATGCCGATGGCGTCCTGCGCAGCGCGGCGCATCTGGCACTCGACGAATCGCAACTGACGGGAGAAGCCGAGCCCGTCGCGAAGGAAGCGATCGCGCGCGACGCCGATGCGGGCGTCGTGAGCGAGGCCTCGCGAGTTTACACGGGCTCGCGTGCGGTGTCGGGTCGCGGATGGGCGGAAGTCACCGCGACGGGAGCGCATACGCGCTACGGCGCGATCGCGGCGATGGTCGCTGAGGCGGAGACGCGTCTCACTCCATTACAAATCAAGACGGCGGCATTTGTGAGATCGCTCGTCGTGGGCGCGGTAATCGCCTCCTCATGGCTCTTCATCCTGTGGCGCATGCGCGGCGCCGATTCCGCGCACGCCCTGCTCTTCGCGCTGAGTCTCGCGATGTCGGCGGTGAGCGAAGAGTTCCTGCTCGTATTGACAATCTTCCTGAGCCTCGGCGCATGGCGGCTCGGCCGTCTCGGCGTGCTGGTGAAGCGCCTTGCGAGTGTCGAGAGCCTGGGCGCGACAACCGTCATCTGCCTCGACAAGACCGGCACACTGACGGCCGGCGATTTCGTTCTGAGTGAGCATCGCCCGCTCGAGGATGGAATCGGCGAAGATGACCTGCTCGAAGCTGCCGTCCTCGCATGCGAGCCAGACCCCGCGGATTCGATCGAGCGGACGATCGTGGCGCACTGCGCCGAGCATCACGTCGATGTAGCCTCGATCCATTCGCGATGGCAGCTCATCTACGACCATCCTTTCGACCTCGTCGGCAAGCATATGTCGCACGTCTGGCGGGCGCGCGACGGGTCGCGCGATCGAATCGTCGCCAAGGGCGCGCTCGAAGGCATCCTCGAGCATTGCGCGCTGACCGTTGCGGAACGTGAACGCGCGCAGGAGCTGCATGCCGAAATGGCGCGAACTGGGATGCGAATTCTTGTCGTCGCGGGGCGGATGACGGCTCCTGGAGCGGCTGCGCTGTCAGGAGTCCGCGCCGACGACGAGCGCGGCCTGCGGCTCTATGGACTGCTTGGCTTTCGCGATCCGATGCGACCGCAGGTGCCCGTGGCGGTAGCAGAAAGTCAGCGCGCGGGAATCACGCTCAAGCTGATCACCGGCGATCACGCGCTGACCGCGCATGCCGTCGCTGACGAAGCGGGAATCATCCATTCCAATGAATCTGGCATCATCACGGGACCCGAGCTGACTAACCTTGATGCGCCAAGCTTCGATGCGGCGGTCCGGCGATGCAGTATCTTCGCGCGCGTGATGCCCGAGCAGAAGTTCGCCATCGTCGATGCGCTGATTCGCGGCGGCGAAGTTGTCGCGATGACCGGCGACGGCGTCAACGATACGCCCGCGATGCGCCGCGCCGATATCGCCGTCAGCATGGGCCGGCGCGCGACGGAGGCGGCGCGCGCGGTGGCTGGCCTGGTGCTGCTCGAGGACGACTTCTCGGCGATGGTTGCGACGATTCGCGAAGGCCGCCAGATCTACGCGAATATCCAGCGCGCGTTCCTTTACCTGATCGGATTCAAGGTGATGCTGGTGGCGATGGCGCTCGCAGCTCCGCTCGCCGGTTTGCCGATGCTGCTCGTGCCGGTCAGTCTCGTGTGGCTCGAACTGATCGTGCATCCGGTATCGGCGCTGGCATTCGAGGGCGAGAGTCCAGCCCACGACGTGATGAGCGATCCACCGCGCGATCCGAAGGCGCCAATCGTCAGCCGCGGCGCCGCGCTCCGTTCAGCGATCTCGGGATTGATACTCGCAGGCGCCGCAGTCGCGCTGTTCGCATATCGACTCCCGCAAGGGCACAACTACGCGCGGACAGTTGCGATGGTCGTAGCGATAGCGGGCAGCCTCGCCATGGTCTGGGCAGAATACGCAGGCGCGCAGCCATGGACGAGCATCGAGCTACCACGCCGCGCTCAGTTCTGGATCGTGATGGCGCTGGCGGCGTTGAGCCTCCCGACGTTCATCGGAATCAAGCCACTGGCGGCGATGCTCCTCGTCAGTCCGATCAGCGTGCGCGATATCGGAGTAGCGCTCGTCGCCGCGATCGCAGCAGTCCTCTGGCGCGCGCCAGGGCGCTAGGGAGAAGTGCTCAAAAGCCGCATCGCACAATCTTCTGCTCACGGCGCTTGTCAAAGGAACGGCGGCGGTTAAGACTAGATGGGGATAGCGACTGTATGAATGATGCCCGCCGAGAGTTCGAGATGATCGCGGCGCGCGAACCGGTGCCTCTGGCCCGCGGCGCGCTGTTGATCGCCAAGGAGGAATACCCCAACCTCGATATCGACGCGTATATCGATCGCTTTGCGACGCTCGCGCGCGAGGCCGAGCCGATCGTGCGCGCTGGCGCCGATACCGTTGAGCGCGTCCAACTCCTGTCACATTTCCTGTTCGAGCTGCGCGGCTTTGAGGGCAATCGCGACGAGTACAGCGACCCGCGCAACTCGTTTATGAACGAGGTGCTCGATCGCCGGCGCGGAATTCCGATCACGCTCTCCGTGCTCTACCTCGAAGTCGGCCGCCGCCTAGGCATCAACCTTTATGGCATCTCGTTCCCGACGCATTTCCTGGTGAAGGCCGTCGACGATCGCGGCGAGCTGATTATCGATCCCTTCGTCGGCGGCAAGATTCTCGACCTCGAGGAAATTCGCGCACGCCTCACGCAGATCTATGGTCAGCCTGTAGAGCTGGTGCCCGCGATGATCAAGGCCGTCGGCAGCCGCCATATCCTGGCGCGGATGCTGCGCAACCTGAAGGGCATCTACGCGGGCGCCTCGGATTGGACGCGCGCGCTGGCCGCGCTCGATCGCATCCTGCTGCTCGATCCGCGATCGCTCGACGAACTCGCCGAGCGCGCCGCGCTCTACGAGCGCCTCGAATGCTTCAAGGCGTCGCTCGACGATTATCAAAGCTTCCTGTCACAGGCGCCCGAGCATCCGGCGGCCGATACCGCGCGCGAGGCGGTGATGCGCCTGGTGCGGCAGATCTCGCTTATCAACTGACGCGCAAACGCCGCGATGGCCGCCACGCCCAAGAGTTTCTTCGACGCCGCCGGCGCGGCAATCGCCGACACCGAACTCCATCGCAAGCTCGAGAGCGCGAGCGCGCGTCATCTCGATCACTTCGCGCACGTGCGCGCCGAGTTCGCCCCCTACGAGGCCGAGCGCGACGCGGCGCGGCAAATCAAACAGGATGCGATCTCGCGGCTCGACGAACTCCTGATCGAGCTCACGACAAATCTCGAAAAGCGCGGATGCAAAGTTTTCTTCGCCGAGACCGCTGAGCAGGCCCGCGACTATATCGTCGATCTCGCCAGGCGCATCGAGGCCAAGCGCATCGTCAAGGGCAAGTCGATGACGACCGAGGAGATCGAGCTCAATCCGGCTCTCACAGCGGCCGGGATGGAAGTCGTCGAAACCGATCTCGGCGAATATATCGTGCAGCTTCGCGGCGAAGGCCCGTCGCATATCATCACGCCCGCGATTCATCTTTCCAAAGAAGACATCGGCCATCTGTTCGAGGACAAGCTCGCGTTCCCATATACCGACGAGCCGGAGAAGCTCACGCTCGCGGCGCGCGACAAGCTGCGCGAGATTTTTTTGTCAGCCGATCTCGGGATTACCGGCGCGAACTTCGCGATCGCCGAAACCGGTACGATCGTGGTTGTCGAGAACGAAGGCAACGGCCGGCTCTCGAGCACGCTGCCCGACACGTTCGTCGCCGTGATGGGAATCGAGAAAGTGATTCCGCGGATGACCGACGTGAGTCACTTCCTCGAGATCCTCGCGCGCACGGCGACCGGCCAGAAGCTGACGACGTACACCAGCTTCATCACCGGACCGCGCCGCGATGGCGAGCTCGACGGCCCGCGCGAGATGCACGTGGTGATTCTCGATCACGGGCGCAGCAGCATGCTCGCCGATCCGGTGCTGCGCGAGGCGCTCAACTGTATCCGCTGCGGCGCGTGCCTTAACGTGTGCCCGGTCTATCGGCGCATCGGCGGCCACGCGTATCAATCGACGTATCCGGGACCGATCGGATCGATCGTGAGCCCGAATCTTTTTGGCAGCGCCGCGGGCTACCTGCCGTTTGCGTCGACGCTTTGTGGCGCGTGCCGCGACGTGTGCCCGGTGAAGATCGATATCCCGCGAATCCTGCTTCATCTGAGATGGAAAGAGACCGAGGCGAATCGCCCGCTCAAGTGGCCGGGGCCGCTCGGCCGCGCGCGCAGCGGGGCGCGGAGATTCGCGCGAATGGCGCGGCATCCGCGGACGATGCGGTTTTTCAGCAAGCTCGGCGCGTTCATGCTGCGGCCGTTTGCGCGCGCAGGATGGATCAGGAGAATGCCGGCGCCGTTCTCCAACTGGACACGGCTGCGCGACTTCCCGCGCCCGCGGCCGCGCCGGCGCGCGCGTCCCGCTCGCGACGACGGCTGATCCTGCGATGTCTTCCATTCACAAAATTCTTGCGAGCGTGAAGGACGCGCTCGAAACGACGCCGGGCAACGGTGCCCATCCGCATCCCATGCCTGCGCCGATGCCGTCCACGCCGTCGGCCGAGCGAGCGGAGCTCGTTAGCAGTTTCGCGCGCGAGCTCGAAGCGGTGGGCGGCAGGTTTCTCGGCACGATCGCGCCGAAGCAGATTGGTGCGCGTATCGCGTCGTATGCGACTGAGCTCGGCGCGCGCACGATCGCCTATGGCGACGGCGTTGCGACGGACATGAAGCCGATCGCGAGCGCGCTCGAACGTTCAGGATGCACTCTCGTCAAGGCGGCGAAGGTGAAAGAGGATCAGCGCGCCGCGGCACGTTCGCAGATCTTCGGTGCTGACCTCGGAATCGCCGAGGCTGACTTTGCGATCTCATTGACGGGCACGCTGGTGATGACCTCGGCACCGGCGCGGCCGAACTCGCTGACGCTCGTGCCGCCCGCGAGTCTCGTTATCGTGCAGGTTGATAAAATCGTGCCGAACCTCGCCGCACTGTTCGCCGTGATGGCTCCCGAAGCCATCGCCACGACTCGCATGACAATGGTCACGGGACCGAGCCGCACCGCGGACATTGAAAAGCGCATCGTGCTGGGAATCCACGGGCCGAAGTCGCTGGCCGTGATAATCGCGTGGCCACACGATGACTGAGGTTCAGCTTTTTTCGACATGCCTCGGCGAAGAGTTCTTTCCCGAGGTCAACGATGCCGCCGTGACCGTGCTCGAGCGCCTGCGGCTGCGCGTGCGGCCACTCAAGCGCGCGTTCTGCTGCGGTCAGGTTGCGTTCAACGAGGGTTTTCGCGAAGAAGCGAAGGCTCTAGCGCGCCGCTTCCTCGACTCGTGCGAGCCGGGAATCCCAATCGTGCTGCCGTCGGGATCGTGCTCGAGCATGATCAGGATTTTCTACGGCGACTTGCTCGCCGGCGATGCCGACCTGCTCGCGAAGGCGCATGCGATCCGGCCATGGGTCTTTGAGTTCTCGCAGTTCCTGGTCGACGTGCTGAAGGTGAAATACGTCGGCGCGCGATTCGAGCGCAGCGTCGCCTACCATCCATCATGTCACCTGATGCGCGAGCTGGGCGTGCGCGACCAGCCGATGCAATTGCTCAGCGCCGTCAACGGCATCCGCCTCGTCGAGCTCAAAAATCGCGAAGAGTGCTGCGGCTTCGGCGGGATGTTCTCGGTCAAGTTCCCCCCGATCTCGGGCGCGATGCTTGAGGACAAGATGACGACGATCACCGAAAGCGGCGCCGAGGTGCTGGTCGCCAACGACTGCGGATGCCTGATGCAGATAGCAGGCGGGCTGCATCGCCAAGGCTCACCCGTGGAGACGCGCCACTTGGCGCAAATCCTCGCGAGCCGCTAATAACAGGAAGTTGATTTTT
>Ga0335073_10004837_pt1 | contig 18876 bp, 13 predicted proteins | sample Lox_Sample_22_FD_207093 | JGI IMG/M metagenome (GOLD analysis project Ga0335073, IMG submission 207093) | Soil microbial communities from Loxahatchee National Wildlife Refuge, Florida, United States - Lox_Sample_2.2 | ecosystem: Environmental > Terrestrial > Soil > Wetlands | place: USA... | reverse complement strand
CGACATTCTCGGGACCAACATTTTTCGCAGCGCCAACGAGGGCTTCGTGCTTCACCAGGGTCCGGTCTTTACCAGCTTTCTGCTGGTCGACGAAGTCAATCGCATGCCTCCGCGCACCCAGTCGGCGCTTCTGGAATGCATGGAAGAACGCCAGGTCACGATCGATCGAACGGCATATTCTTTGCCGTCGGATTTCACCGTGTTCGCAACCCAGAATCCCATCGACTTCGAAGGCACCTACCCGCTGCCCGAAGCCCAGTTGGATCGCTTTCTCATGAAACTTCGGGTCAGCTATCCCTCCGCGGAAGAGGAGCAGGTCGTCTTGCAGCGTCATCATGCAAGCACCAGCCTGAATGGCTTGGAATCGGATGTACTGGCTCCGATCGCCTCCGGCTTGCTGGCTGCGGCCCAGGCGGAGGTTCGCCGCGTGCGCATTGAGACCAGCCTTTACAACTACCTGGTGGGTGTCGTCCGCCGCACCCGTGAGTGGCCATCCCTGGCGTTGGGAGCAAGCCCGCGCGCAGCAGTGAGCCTTATGCTTGTCGCCCAGGGATTTGCCGCTCTCGATGGCCGAAACTATCTCATTCCCGACGATGTGAAACAGGCCGCCGTCCCCGTTTTGCGGCATCGCCTGATTCTGAAGCCGGAAGCGGAACTCGAAGGTTACGACACCGATCGAGTGATCGGCGAAATCCTATCGGCGGTGGCGGTTCCCAAAGAGTGATCACTTCTGCCATCGTCGCTGAGCCGAAAGCATCGCAGGCCGTGCGGCTGGGCCGTTTCCCCTTCGGCTTCACCCGGCGCGCCCTCTTGTTGCTTCTGCTTGGCAGCCTGTGGCTCGTGCCCGCCTTCTTCGTCCGCCGCTTTGTTTGGGGGCTTGCGTTGTGGGACGCAATGGTCCTCCTGTTTGCCATTGCCGACGGTTGGCAGCTGCCTGCTCCTTCCCTCATCGAAGCTGGCAGACGTTGGACTTCTGCTCCAGTGCTCGGCAGCGAGACGGAGGTCGAGCTATCGATCTTGCAACGAGGCAGACGGCTTATCATTTGCCGGGCTCTCGACGACCTGCCGGGCGCTTTTCTCGAAAATCCGCAATGGCTGGAATCGCACTGCTATCCTCACGTGACGTCGGTCGTGCGCTACCGCTTCCTGCCGCGATCCCGCGGCGATCATGTGGCAGGAAAGCTCTATCTTCGTTATGGCAGCCTGTTGGGCCTGATGGAGCGCCGGGCTGTCGCGGATCTCACGCAGACCGTGCGCATTTATCCCTCGACCGGCGCCGGGGACGATCAGAGCATTTTCCTGGCCCGTTCGCGGCAGTTGGAGCTGCAACTGCGCAAGCAGCGCCAGCGAGGCATGGGCAGGGAGTTCGAAGCCTTGCGAGATTACCTGGAGGGCGATGACCTGCGTGATGTTTACTGGAAAGCCTCAGCCCGGCGTGGCGTCCTGATCACCAGGCAATACCGCACCGAACGCAGCCAGGCAGTCTGGCTTCTGATCGATTCCGGAAGGCTATTACAGGGACGGGTTGGTGCTTACACCAAGCTGGATTACGCAACCGCCACTGCGCTCGCCATGAGCCGCCTCGCCCTGGCCTCGGGAGATCGCGTTGGCTTGCTGGCCTACGGCCGCGAGACCCAGCAACTGCTCAGCCCCGGCCGCGGTGGCGCACATCTTCGTCAGATCATGGATTGCCTGGCCCTGGTCAAAGGGGAAGCAGCTGAAGCCGATCACTTGCGCGCCACCGTTACCTTGAATCGCCTGCAACCCCGCCGCAGCCTGATTCTGTGGCTGACGGATCCCGCGGAAACCTCGCTACAGCCAGAGGTCGCGGAAGGGGCGGCTCAGCTCATGCGCCGTCATCTGGTTTTATTTGTCGCGATCGAACAACGGGATTTGCGGCACATCGCCGCCAGCCGGCCGGAAAATCAGCAGCAGATGTTTGCCGGCGCCGCCGCGCAGGAAATGGTTCGCTGGCGCGAACTGTTGCTCGCCCGGCTACGCCAGCGTGGTGCCCTGACTCTGGAGACCTATCCGGAAGACATGACCTCCCTTGTACTGAACCGCTATCTCGAAATCAAAGAGAAAGCGCTGCTCTAGCCGGATCCAGCGGTTGTATCTGCGGCGGGAGCGAGCCCGGAAGAGCCGGTGTGAGAACACGGTTTTGTATCAGGGCACGACTTTTACTCGTGCCGCACATGCTTGAAAATAACTTGGGCTTTACCCCCTGAGGCACTGCCGCTTTTACAATTCTTGAGTTCTGACGCAGACCCCACAGCCCCTGAACGCGGCTCGGAAGGGCTGGGACATCGATCCCCATGTGATCCGAGCGCCGGCGGCGCGGCACAACTCTGCGCCATGCCCTGGTGAACGCTAGCGTGTCGTGCCTCCGGCGCTCCGCATTCTGCCGCCTCCTTCCAGCCTTACTTCTGCCTAAACGGGAGTGGACTCCGCATCCTGCACCACGGCTCCAGAACCCGATGACCACCAGAGGAGCAGCAAACTAAACAGAAGCGCGGCGGCGGAAAATTTGATCCATACCGGAGCGGCGGAGGGCGAGAGGAAGCCTTCCAGAGTCCCCGCGACCACCAGCATCGGCACCACACCGCTGAGCAGCCGCACAGACTCCGACCCCGCCAGCGCAAGGGAATGCCTTCTGCTGTACAGGCCGGGAAAAAGAAGCCCGTACGCCAGACGCAATCCGGCGCCGCCGGCAATGATGATTGCCGGCAGTTCGAGAGATCCATGGGCGGCGACAAAGCTCCAGAGTTTCAGGCTCATTTGCGCCTGGTGGCAAGCCGTTGCAATCACCCCCAGGAGCACGCCGTTCCACGCAATCATGTATAAGGTCCCGAGCCCGGCGGTCAGGCCGGCTGCAAATACCGTGAAGGTAACCGCCAGATTGTTGGTCATGATTGCACTCGAGGCCTGGGGCGCCATCGAATTCACAGACTCGGTCCACATTTGATGGTGCTCGATGGTCCGCAGCATCGCTGGTCCCAGAAACTGCCTCTCGAATTGAGGGCGCACGAGCGTCAGCAGACTTCCCGTCACAGCGCCGGCAAGAAAGAGCATCAGCGAAGTCAAAGTAAACGGAAGCAATTTTCGGAACAGCCGCGGATACTCTTCTGCGAAAAAGCGCCACAGGTCGGGCAGCCCCGTTTTTCGCCGGGAATAAATAACGCCATGAGCCTGGCCCAGAAGCTGATTCAGCTCCACTTCAAGCGATCGCGCGCTGCGCTCCTGGCGCAACGCGGAAAGATCGCTGGCCACTTGCCGGTAAAGCAGCGCCATTTCGCGTAGCTCGTCCGAGGGCAGGCTGCGAATTCCTTGCGCTTCGACGGCACCGAGCAGCGAGCGCAAGCGATCCCAGGAACTTCTCCGCCTCTCAATCCAGCGATTGGATATCATGGTGGGCGACAATGAGCGATCAGAGCATTGATCTTCGGGATCAGCTTAGCATCGACACTCCGGAACTGGTAGGGATTGAGCTCCCGCTCGCCGGTATCGGCAGCCGTTGCGTAGCCTTCCTGGTTGACTCCGTCGTACAGGGTTTCGCCCTGGGGGCGCTCGTTTTGCTTATCGTCCTGGTTGCGAGTGCGGCGCCGCCTGCAAGCCATGCTGCGCGTTCCAGCGAGCCAGGAAAGTGGGCCATAGCCATCGTCCTCCTCATTCCCTTCCTCTTGCAATGGGGCTATTTCACTTTGTTTGAGGCGTTCTGGCGCGGGCAAACACCCGGCAAGCGTCTGCTGCAACTTCGTGTGATCCAGCAAAGCGGAAGGCCCATCGGCCTATTTGAATCGATGGGACGAAACCTGGTTCGCGTTATCGATATGCTGCCGGTTTTTTACGTGCTGGGCGCCATTTGCATCTTTACCACCCGGCGCCAGCAGCGCCTGGGAGATATGGTGGCCGGCACAATCGTCGTGCACAGCGTGCCGGCGGAAAAACCCCTTGCCCCTGCAGGTACACGCACCTTTACTGCCGCAGCTTTTGAACCGCCGCCTCAGACGGCTGCATCGAAAGTCGTAGATTTGCCTGCCGATGCCGTCGCGCGCCTTTCGCGCGCAGATCTGCAGATGATTGATGCCTTTCTCGCCCGCCGTCTCGATCTGCCATTGGATGTCGGCGCTAGCCTGGCAGAAAAGATGGCGCGGGGCCTCGCTGGAAAGATGAAGATCGAGGCGCCCGCGGGAATCAGCAATGAAACATTCCTCGAGGCCCTGGCTTTAAGCCTGCGGGATGTGGGCACCGGAAACTCACGGTAGCATAGAACAAGGAAACCCCCTGGGAACAGGCATGGCGACGCAGATTGTTGGGAAAAGTGAGTCCCCAAGTCCGGGCCTCATACAGGAAGGCACTGTCTTCAAGGTGTTAGTCGCGGTGAGCTTTTGCCACCTGCTCAACGACACCATGCAGTCCTTGCTGCCCTCCATCTACCCCATCCTGAAAGCGGGATTCCACCTAAACTTCGGGCAGATCGGCCTGCTCACTCTGACGTTTCAGATGACGGCCTCCATCCTGCAGCCCTTCATCGGACAGTTTACGGATCATAAGCCGATGCCTTTTTCCCTGCCCATCGGTATGGTGTTCACGCTGGCCGGCCTGTTGTTGCTGGCGGCTGCGACGAATTTTCCTCTGCTTCTGCTCGCGGCTTCCCTGATCGGCGTGGGGTCAGCCGTTTTTCATCCCGAGGCTTCCCGCGTGGCCCGTATCGGATCGGGGGGCCGGTATGGTCTGGCGCAATCCGTTTTTCAGGTAGGAGGAAATTCGGGTCAGGCTCTGGGACCGCTGTTGGCGGCCTTTGTGGTTTTGCCGCACGGCCAGCGGGGCGTGGCCTGGTTTTCGATTGTCGCCATCATGGCGATTGTCGTTCTAATTCGTGTCAGCCGCTGGTACAAACCCCGCCTGTCGCTGCTGAAGAAGCGGCCGCGCAAGCAGCAGAGTGAGATTCCCGGCCTATCGCGTGCCAGGATTGCATCTGCCATTACCGTCCTCATCGCACTCGTGTTTTCCAAGTACTTTTATTTGGCCAGTTTCACCAGCTATTACACCTTTTACCTGATCACGCGCTTCCATCTCAGCGTGCGCAATTCGCAGATCCACTTGTTTGCCTTTCTCGGCGCCGTGGCTTGCGGAACATTGATTGGAGGGCCCATCGGCGATCGCATTGGACGCAAGACCGTGATCTGGTGCTCCATCCTGGGCGTCCTGCCGCTGACCATGCTGTTGCCCTATGCCAATCTTTTCTGGACCGGAGCGCTCAGCGTTCTTGTCGGCCTGGTGTTGGCCTCCGCCTTTCCCGCGATTCTGGTCTACGCGCAGGAATTGGTTCCCGGCAGAGTGGGCATGATCTCCGGCCTGTTCTTCGGCTTTGCTTTTGGCATGGGCGGCATCGGTGCGGCAGTGCTGGGCCACATCGCCGACTCGACGAGCATCTTGTTCGTCTACAAGATTTGCGCCTATCTGCCGGCCATCGGTCTGCTGGCAGGCCTTCTGCCAGGAGAACCACGTGGGAGGCTCAGAAAAAAGTTGGAGCCCACCCCGGCCCTGTCGGAATAACGCGATACATCGTGTCGGCGATGCTGCCGGGACAAGCTGAGCCATTCCAGGGAACAAAACGCGCAGGGTAAGCGACCAACTCATCGCTTACCCTGCGCCTATCTTTTGAAATGTGAATTACTACCGCTTCACAGAAAGCCGCACCGCGTGCAATTCCGTACACGCCGGTAAAACGCATCCCTGGCCTGCGATCTCCCCCTGATCGTTGATCGAATAAGCGCCCAGCAAATGCAACGAAGAGTTCGCTGGAATGAGCGTATTGAGGTCCGTCATCTTGCCATCATTCCAGAGGAACGCAGTCATCCCATTGGGATCGATGGAAAAGCCCACCACCTCGTCTTGATTGTTCACCGTTCTGCAGCAACCGGCGACGGTAGCAAACGCTGATGAGGAAAGCGTTCCCAGGTCCCGCATACCGTTTGCTTTGGTCCACAGGAAGGAATGCACCGTGCCGTCGGTAAACTCCGACGTGCCTACAACGTCACCCCGATCATTGACGCTGGATGCGTTATTGGAAGCGGTATGGTCCTTGTCTCCCAGCGTGCCCAAGTACTTTGGGGTGCCATCGGGCTCCCAGAGCACGGCGTGCAGACCGCTCACATGGGCGGGCGGTAAGCCCTGTGTGGCGCAGGTACCGGACGATCCAACGGCCTGGCCAACGTCATTGACGCCCATGCTGAAAGCAACTGAGTCACCCTTGAGCGGCTGGAGTTCATGGATTTGGCCGTTGGGCTCCCATCGCACTGCCTGGAAACGAAAGACCTGACCTGGCGTCCCGGTATTGCAGGTCGAATCGCGAACGCCGTTCTCCGACCAACCCACAACCTGGCCAAGATTATTCACACCAAAGGCATTGGAATTTCGGCCGCCCGGCAGGTTGGGCAGTGCGCTCAATTTGCCAAATCGCCAGATAGCTCCGCGGCACACCAGGTGGGTTCCGAAACCGCAGAAATCTTCCTTGTCCGGGTCTGCCTGGGAAACCTCCGACCCAATTGCTGCCTCACCATAAATGTTCGGACCATCGGCGGCGCTATTGGGTCCGCCCAAAGTGCCTAAATCGAGAAGCGGTCCTGCACCAAACCAGAGGAAGGCGTGTTGCGGTCCATTCGCCACCACGTTCGAAGAGCCCGCCACCCAGCCAATGCCGTTCATGTCATACGACGAGGCGTTGTTTCCCTTTCCCAGCACTCCCAGGTCAGTGATCGTGTATTGCGGCTGGTGGCACGCCGGCGCCTCTCCGGGAGCAGCTCCTGTCGCCAGAAAAGCCACCAGCCCGAGGGATAATGAAGTCAATTTGCATTTGCGGTTCATTTTTTCTCCTTCGCGGGGTTTCCTCATGAGGAATTGGCCCGCAGGCAAAATTGCACGTTGCCCCTTGAAGGAGTCCTTGGAACGGCCTGAAAATTTCTGATTACTTCTCGCAATGCGCCATCAGCGAGGGCCGGGCCTCCAGGCGCCATTGTTCTCCGCTCTGATAAATTCTTACAAAATCGCCGCCTTCAGCAGAGGAGAGGGGAGGGGAGGGGCGCTCTAGCGCTCCGTAAAGAGTTTGCGCTCGAATCCCGGCGCTTTAGCGCTGGCGGAATCTCCAGGGTCAACAATCTGCATGTTCGCGAATGAAACAGAGGGAACGCGACTCACAAATCCTCAAACTTCATGTTCAGAATCGGGTATTGCTTCCAATCCTTGTAGTCGAAGTGCCACCACTCCTCCGGATTCACCGTGAAGCCCTGCTTTTCCATGGCCTGGCGTAACAGAGCGCGTCGTGAGCGCTCCGCGGGCGAGCCGCCGGAGTAATTGGCATAGGCACGGGAAGTCATCTCGTCGTATCCACTGGGCATCTGCACTTCCTTACCCGTCCGGAGGTCGTACAACGACAAGTCCACCGCGCAGCCACGGTTGTGCCGCGAGCCCTCCTTTGGATTAGCCACAAAAATCTTCTTATCGTTCGGCGTGGCTTCCCAGAAGATTTCCGTCACGTACCAGGGCCGATAACCGTCGTGGATGATCAGCCCATAGCCCTGTTTCTGAAGTTCTTGATTGGCGCGAACCAGAGCCTCCGCCGCAGGGCGTTGCAGAAATGCACGCGCCTCTGTGTACAACGGCGTGCCCAGGAAATTGTTGGTTGTGGCGTAACGGATATCCAGCTTGATTGTGGGATCGAGTTTGATCAATTCCACCAGGTCGGGTTTGCGAAAACTTCCCTGTTCCTTGGGAGGGGATTCTTTGAGTGCCTCTGCCCGCAGTTCCGCGACCGGTCGCACCGGGGTGATGCGGTAGCTGACTTGTTGCCCGAAAGCAACGGGCTGCAACACGAGCAGCCCACACAGAAACAACCACGTACCCCAAGGTTCGCAGAGAGCGCGAAGGTTAGGGTACGCGAGGAGTCGGCGGTACGGAAAGCTGGTCAGTCTAGTCGTAATACTCCAGCCCAAGGTGTGTGATCAGCGACTCACCCTGGATATGCCGCAACGTATTCTTCAGCTTCATCAACTGGATGAAGAGGTCGTGCTCGGGATAAAGACCCGGAGCCGTCATGGGCGACTTCCAGTAGAAGCTCAGCCATTCCTGGATGCCGATATCCCTGAGCTCCGGAGTGCGCGCTGCCAGATCCAGAAAGAGCACCAGGTCCAGCGCAATCGGCGCAGCCAGAATGGAATCACGGCACAGGAAATCGACCTTGATCTGCATCGGGTATCCGAGCCAGCCAAAAATATCGATGTTGTCCCAACCCTCTTTGTTATCACCGCGAGGTGGATAGTAGTTAATCCTTACCTTGTGATAAATGTCCTTGTACAGATCGGGATAAAGCTGAGGTTGCAGGATGAAATCCAGCACACTCAGCTTGGATTCCTCTTTCGTCTTGAAGGACTCCGGATCATCCAGCACCTCGCCATCGCGATTGCCCAAAATATTGGTCGAGTACCAGCCGCTGACGCCCAACATGCGTGCCTTGAAGGCCGGCGCCAAAACCGTCTTCATGAACGTCTGCCCGGTCTTGAAGTCTTTTCCAGTGATCGGCGCGCTATTCTTGCGTGAAAGCTCCTGCATCACCGGAATGTCGACGGTCAGGTTCGGCGCTCCCATTGCGAATGGCACGCCTTCCTGCAGGGATGCGTAGGCATAGATCATGGAAGGCGCAATGTTGATGTCGTTCTCTTCCAGTCCCTTTTCGAAGGCTGCTAGCGACTGGTGAACCGCGGTGGGAGTGAGAAAGATCTCCGTCGAACCGCACCAGATCATCACCTGCCGCTGGGTCACCTTCTTGTAGGCCTGGATATCCGCCCGCACCTGCTCCGCCAGATCGCGCTTGTTCTTGCCCTTCTTGACGTTGCTGCCGTTCAGGCGCTTGACGTAGTGCTGATCGAATACCGCGGGCATCGGCCGAATTCCTTCCAGGAAGGGCCGCACGGTTTCGAGCTGTTCCTTGTCGAGAACCTGTGCCGTCTTGGCTGCCTCGAACATGTTGTCGGCGAAAATATCCCAACCGGCGAAGCAAAGATTCTCGAGCTTTGCCAGGGGAACGAAATCCTTAATGAGTGGGCTGCGTGATTCGGTGCGTTTGCCCAGGCGAACAGTTCCCATTTGGGTAAGGGAACCAATAGGCTTGGCGATTCCCTTGCGCACGGCTTCGACACCAGCCACCAGGGTGGTGGCCACCGATCCCATTCCGGGGATCATGATTCCTAGTTTTCCATTGGCGGGCTGAATCGATGAACTGCCAGCGGCCTCCTGGCTGCTGCTTGTGGGGGTAGACATTTATTGCGAATCCGTCCTCTCGCGTCTTTTGCTTTAAGTCTCGCCTTTCGCTTCCGCCTTTGGCAAATCGGAGCCGCTCAAAGGAGAGAAAGCAAGCCTTAACGGTTGCCACGGCTGCCTGGCAGGCTCTTCATGCAGTCACCCGGGTGCGATTCTTCCAATGCGACCAGAGAAACCAGACGATGCAGGCGAGCAGCACGACTTCCACGCCCACGTGAAAGCGATGAAAGACTTCCTTGAACCGGGGATCGGTTTCCCAGGATCGGCCCAGCCTCATGCCTACGTACGCTAAAACGAAACACCAGGGCCACGAACCCAAAAAGGTGTAAATGTGGAAGCGCCACAAGGGCATCCGCGCGATCCCGGCGGGCAAGGCGATAAACGTCCGCACCACCGGCAGGAGCCGGCCCAGGAAAACAGTAATCGATCCGTATTTCTCAAAAAAATGGGTTGTGCGATCGAGGTCGTGCCGGCTCAGCAGGACGTACTTGCCGAATCGCTCCACCAACGGGCGGCCGCCATGAGATCCGATCCAGTAGGCCACGGCAGAACCCAGGTTGCAGCCCAAAGCCCCGGCAGTGGCCACCCAAAACAGCTCAAACCTGCCCGTGTACACCAGGTAGCCGGAGAACGGCATGATGATTTCTGAGGGCAGCGGAATACAAGCCGACTCAATGCCCATAAGCAACATCACGCCCAGATAGCCCGTCGCCGAAATTACGGCGATGATGAAATGGGCGAGAAATCCTAGAATTTTCTCAGTCATCCGGAAGCAGTATAGCCGCAGGACCCTTTGCTACCATGGAACTTGCAAGGAGTAGTGCCATGGCAGAAACCCTTACCCCGGAAATCTCTGAACAAACCAAGGCGGCGCCTGAACCGCATCAGGCTCCCGCCAAAGAAGTGAAACGGCAAACCATTGGTTTCACTTTCTTCAAAGTGCTCCCGGAATGGCGCCGGCTGCCTGCGGCAGAAAAGGACGCGCATCGCGCCGCGTTCGCCGAGGTTATCAAGCGCTGGAACCAGCCGGGTCGTCTGCTGACTCTTACCTATTCCACGGTGGGCCTGCGCGGCGATTGCGACATGGTGCTCTGGCGCATTTGCTACACTCCCGAAGATCTGAACCAGATGACCGCGGAGCTGATGGCGACACCGATGGGCGGCTACCTGCAAACCGCATACAGCTACCTTTCGATGACTAAGCGCTCACAGTATTTGATCGGACACGAGCACGAGGGCCAGCATGATTCGCGCGGCACTCTGCGGCCAGGCGGACAGAAATACATTTTCATTTATCCCTTCTGGAAGACGCGCGCGTGGTACCTGTTACCAATGGAGGAGCGGCAGCGCCTGATGAACGAACACATCCGCATCGGCCATCTCTATCCGCGAGTCAAACTGAACACTACCTATTCCTTTGGGATCGACGACCAGGAGTTCGTCGTGGCGTTTGAGACAAACTATCCCGAGGATTTCCTCGACCTGGTGCAGCAACTGCGAGAAACAGAAATCAGCCCCTACACGCTGAGAGACACGCCGATCTTTACCTGCATTCGCATGACGCCCGAAGAAATGCTGGCGCGGCTCGGCTAAGTACGGATGAAGGCGCAAGCGGCAAAGGCCGCGGCAGGCAAGCCGAAAAAAGCTGCGGTGAAAAAGCCGCGCCGCAATCCGTTGGCTCCAGAGCGTATCCGCGGCCTCCTGGACCTGCTCGCGAAGGCTTATCCCAACGCGGAGTGCGCGTTGCACCACAGAAATGCGTGGGAACTGCTGGTTGCCACCATTCTCTCTGCGCAATGCACCGACGCGCGGGTAAACATGGTGACTCCCGCTCTGTTCAAGAAATTCCCCACACCCGTCGACTTCGCGCATGCGCCGTTGGTCGAGATCGAAGAGATGATTCGATCCACCGGCTTTTATCACAACAAGGCCAAATCGCTGAACGGAGCCGCGCGCAAGCTCGTTGAGGAATACTCGGGTAAAGTGCCGCAAACCATGGAAGAGCTGCTGACGCTGCCGGGCGTGGCGCGCAAGACGGCCAATGTTGTTCTGGGTGTTGCTTTTGGAAAAGCCGTTGGCGTGGTAGTAGATACCCACGTCCTCCGCCTTTCGCGACGGTTGGAGCTTACCAGGGCGACGCAGCCCGAAGCCGTGGAGCAGGACCTGATGAAGATCATTCCCCAGGACCACTGGATCGCTTTCTCCCACGAGATGATTCACCATGGACGCCAGGTCTGTATAGCCCGCAAGCCCCGCTGCGCCGATTGCACCCTGGAGCCCCTCTGCTATTCGTCTGACAAAACATGGAGCAGTCATGATTGATGCCGCGGATGACTCCGTGGATCGTTTTGCCCGACCGATAGAATTAAATAGCCGTTAGATACTTCAGTGATGCAGTTCCTCGTACACTCCTGCCGCTATACTAAAAAACCAGTTATATTTACATACCAGTAACGGCAAGGCATGACCGAAAACCAATCGAGGATCGAACAGACCCTTGGGTCTTCTCTACGCTACCTGAGAGAACAACAGGGAATCTCCCTCCGGGCTCTTGCAGAACGGACGGATTTTTCTGCCAGCTTTTTGTCCCAAATTGAGAACGGACAGTGTTCCCCCTCCATCTCCTCGATGGAGAAGATCGCGAATGCGCTGGGGGTAACACTGGGTCAGTTTTTTCTTTCGGCTAATCAGCAGGTAGCGACCGTCGTTCGCGCAAGCGACCGGGCCCACATGGCGTTGGATTGGTCCCGAGCCGAGATCGCCTCGCTGGGCTCACTCTCCAGTCCGTCTCAGTTCCGCGCTTCCATGCTCATCATCAAGCCCGGGGGACTCACCGGCAAGCACGCGACTCCATCGATCTCTGACGAGTTTGCGATGGTTTTTGAGGGCAGAGTGATCCTGAAGCTCCAGGACAGCGAACAGAGTCTTGAGCGTGGAGATTCCGTGACCCTGATGGCGGGAACAGCCCGTCAATGGCGCAACGAATCCGACGGCCTGACTGAGATCCTGGTAATTTCTCTCGGACCCTACCGCTAAGCGCCATTTTCAGGCGATGCTCGCAACTGCACATCCGGCTGAGCCCCTTTGCGAACAGACCGCTTGGGTGCAGCGCGATGTGGAAAGCAATGGTACGCGTGGCCGCCCCTTTTGCTGGCCGGATCCCCTCCGAGCGAAGCACTTGCCTACTTCTGTGCGCTCATCCTGCCGAGAGCCCGCTTCAGGTCTTCCAGCTTTTGTCCTGCTTCGCCGAGTTTGCCTTCGGCGGTGAGCCGCTGATAGTCGGAAAGGTCCCTGGCAGCTTCCTGAATAATCGGGCTCAGATCCGTTGCCGGCTGAGGACCGGTGGCAGCCGCCAGGGCACTATGTGCCGGTTCCGGTGCAGCAAGGGATGAGCCGCCACTTCCGAATAACGCAGTCAGCGCCGCTTCGTATGTCGACGCGTATACCAGGCGGTCCTGCAGAGCCAGGACGACCAGGCGCAATTCCGGCATCGGGCTCCGCTCCGCCTGCAGATAAATGGGCTCCGCGTACAGCAGCGCCCGCCCCGTGGGGATTACCAGCAAGGTCCCACGGCGCACATGCGAGCCCTGCTGATTCCACAACGTCAATTGGCCGGAGAGTTGCGCGTTCTGATCGATGCGCGCCTCGATCTGCAGCGGTCCATCGACCAATCTGTTCTTGGGAAAGTCATACACCACCGCCGTGCCGTAATGAACGCCATCGCTTCGGCCTCCGACCCAACCGATCAGGTTGTTGCGGTTCGCAGGCGTGAAAGGCAGAATCGCGACGAATTCCATCGCTTTGCCATCCGGCAGCTTCATCAACACGTAATTGGGCTGCATGGGCTGGGTCGTCTGACCGCCTTCTTGGCTCATCCCCACTTCGCTCGCCACCGTCCACAAATCCTCCCGGTTATAAAACACCTCGGGATTGGTCATGTGATACAGGCCGTACACCTGTCCCTGCATCTTCAAAAGCTGCTCAGGATAGCGCATATGTTTGCGCAGGCCCGCTGGCATCGCTGCGGCGTCTTTGAACAGGCTGGGAAAAATCCGGCGCCAGGCCGCGATGATGGGATCCTTGTCGTCAAATACGTAGAAGGTAACCGTGCCATCGTAAGCATCGATCACCACCTTCACGCTATTGCGCATGTAGTTGATGGAATCCTCACCCAACTGATAGTGGGTGGAGTAGGGATACTGATCCGACGAGGTAAACCCGTCCATCACCCACGAGAGCTTGCCATCCTCGCCCACCACGATGTAGGGATCCGGATCGTAGGTGAGGAAAGGCGCCAGGGTGTTTACCCGTACACGCACATTGCGCCGCATCAGTAAGCGGCTCTGCGAAGTTACGTCATCGCTGAAGGGCAGCTTGCCCAGATCGCCGCGATCTATCGCCAGCAGGATGCGGCGCAGCATGCCCCCAATCACGATCCCGCCCGTCCCCTGGTAGGAGTTCAGGTTATTGCTCTGCCCTTGCGGATAGTTGAATTCCTGCTGCCGTGTCTTGACGTAGACGTCGGTGTCGGTCAACTCTCCGAAATAGATTTCAGGGCGAGTTACATTTAAACCCGGAACGGTGCTCTGCACCGGCATATTGCTCAGGTAAAGAACCGGCAGGCCTTCGGGGGTGAAGCCATTCACCGGATTCATCGTGATCCCATAGCCGTGGGTGTAAATGAGCTTCTCATTGATCCAGTTCATGCTGCTTTCAGGCAGCTTGTCGACATTCAGCTCCCGCGTCGCGAGCATGACCTGCTTTAATTCCCCGCCGATTTCGTAGCGATCGATATCGATGTCGGGGAAGTCGTAGTAGGTCCGTATTTCCTGGATCTGCCGCAGAGTATCCTGGAGTGCCTGCCAATCCCACAGGCGAATGTTCTGCAAGGTTGCCTGATTATTCGCCGGATCCGCCGCTTCCACTGTAGTCTCGGCCGGGAACTCATGCCGCGAGAAGCGGTCCAGCCCAAATGCCTGCCTCGTCATCTGGATGTTATTGGCGATATAAGGCCGCTCGCGCACCAGTTCATTCGGCTTAACGATAAAGCTGCTCATCCACCAGTCCGCAACACGAACCCCAGCGAAGCAGAGCGCGACCGGGATAATGGCTGCCACCAGCCAGCGTCCTCGTGCCACTGTCGCTGCGTTAGCCGCTGCCGCCACGGCTCCGGCAAGCAGGGCAATGCTCACCAGCAGCAGGCCGGTGATGGTGATGTGCGCGTCTGTGTAGGTGACGCCTGAGAAAACCGTGTGATCTTCAACCAAAAGACCGAACCGATCCAGATACACGCGGATTGCCAGAATCAGCAGAAGAAAGGCGAAGGCGATCGAGAGTCCTCGCCAGGGGATGGTGAGAAAGCTCCGCCGTCCGGAAAGCGCGCCCGCGCCGCCGGTAATCAGCACAAAGAAAACGGCGAGAAAACAAACCATTATGGCCAGGGTGAGCAGCCAGCCGGAGATCAGCTGCCAGGCCGGCAACGTGAACAGAAAAAAATTCAGCGGCTTGCCGAAGACTGGATCGACGACACCGCCGGTTGCCGCCGGCGCATACCAGTAAAGGGCCAGGCTTGGCCATTCCGCCATCATGCCCGCGCCCGTGATCAGGCCGATCGCAATCGCTCCCCCAAGGGCGAGAAAGCGCAGCACTGGCTCTACCGGAAACTTGACTGGCTGTCCCCCTAAGAAAACGGTGTGATGGCTGGGGAGATCAGGGAGATGGGAGCGTCGCAACGCGGCGAATGATCCGTAAAGAATCAAAAAAGTCGCCACGCTGAACACCAGGAAAATGATCCATTGCATCAGCAAAGTCTCGCTGAAGACACTCTCATAGCCGAGTGACCGGAACCACAACAGGTCAACGAAATAAGAGAGCGCAGTGCGGCTGCCAAGCACTATTACCGCAATAGCTGCGAGGAGAATAAGAAAACGGCGGCGGCGAGGGCGCGGCCGCTTCAGCGGCCAGTCTATCGACGTGGGCATTGCCAGTTTTCATTCTACAGCCGCGGCTACTCGTAACTTCCTTGGGAACGCATCCCGGCATACTATGGGGGCATCGAACCTGGCTGGTTGCATAGCGAACCGAAAAGTTTCGATTTGGAGAATTTTCCCCCATGGCCGCCAAAAAATCCGCCGCCCCTTTTTCTTCTCAGTCGCGTGTCGTATTGCCGGGAAGTGAAAAACCTCCGCTTCCCGCGGCAACCGGTGAAAAACCGGCACGGCCCTCGAGCGTTATCACCGTTTCGGTGATCGTCAGGCGCAAGGCCCCGCTCAACCTCAATCGATTGGGTAAGGAGCGCCTCACGCGCACCCAGTTCCGGCAACGCCATGGCGCTGATCCGGATGCAGTTCGGCTGGTGCGCGCGTTCGCTAAAGAGTTCGGGCTGAAGGTGGAACAGGGCACGCCCAGGCCAGGCCAACGAACCATCAAACTGAGCGGGACGGTCTCGGCCATGCAACGAGCCTTCGGCGTCAGCCTCACGCACAAGGAGCTGGAAGGCAACAGCTATCGCATCCGCGAAGGAAGCATCCATTTGCCCGCAGATCTTGCAGGAGCCGTGGAGGCCGTCCTCGGACTCGACAATCGTCCGCAGGCCAAACCCCACTTCCGCATCCATGCGAACGCTGGCGATACCTCCTACACGCCGGTCCAGGTTGCGCAGCTGTATCAATTTCCCCAGGGCGCGACAGCCACCGGGCAGACCATCGGAATCATTGAGCTTGGTGGGGGGTACCGCACCACCGATCTTTCGACCTACTTCAAGGGACTCGGCCAGGCTGCGCCCAAGGTCACCGCCGTGTCGGTAGACGGTGGCAAGAATACTCCCGGCAATGCGAACGGTGCGGATGGCGAAGTGATGCTCGATATCGAAGTCGCCGGTGCCGTCGCTCCCGGGGCCAGTATCGCGGTCTACTTCGCCCCCAATACAGACCAGGGCTTCATCGACGCGGTCACGACGGCGGTACACGACTCTACCAACAATCCTAGTGTCATCTCCATCAGCTGGGGTGGCCCCGAATCGAGCTGGACTTCCCAGGCATTGAGCGGGCTCGATGACGCATGCCAGTCGGCCGCCGCCCTTGGAATTACCATCACGGTCGCTGCTGGAGACGACGGCTCCTCTGACGGAGCCACAGGCAACAATGTCGACTTCCCCGCCTCCAGTCCGTATGTGCTGGCCTGCGGTGGAACCAAGCTGGATGGGACAACCACCATTACTTCCGAGGTGGTGTGGAACGAAGAGGCCAACAAGGAAGGGGCCACCGGCGGTGGCGTAAGCAATGTCTTCCCGCTCCCTTCCTACCAGGCAAATGCGAATGTGCCGCCGTCTTCTTCAAGCACCGGCGGCCGAGGCGTGCCCGATGTCGCCGGGGATGCCGACCCTGTTACCGGCTATCAGGTTCGAGTTGACGGCCAGAATATGGTGATCGGCGGCACCAGCGCGGTGGCCCCACTGTGGGCCGGCCTCATCGCGCTGAACAATCAACAAAACGGAAAAAGCGCCGGGTTCCTTCAACCGCAGATCTATGCCGCAAAGGGCGCGGCAGCATTCCACGACATCGTCTCCGGAAACAACGGCGCCTTCTCTGCCGGGCCCGGCTGGGATGCCTGTACCGGCCTCGGCTCGCCCATCGGAGTGAAACTTATCGCCCTTCTGGGTGGCGGTTCTGCGCCCACAAAAAAGAAAGGTGGTAAGAAGAACACCGGCAAGAAGCCGGTCCGCATGCGACCCGCCAAGAAAAAACGCGTCCGCCGAGTGAGAAGCCGATAAGTTCACATGGGGACCGAGGCGGCCTGTCCATAAGACGGTCGCGGCTGCTATCGAACAGGAGGAGCGGAACCGCGCGATCCCGCTACGTCACTCTTCTGAAACAAACCAGCCTCCCCATTGTCATTCCGAGCGGAGCCGAGGAATCTGCAGTTCTCTCCAACTGTTCAGCAGGAATGAACCAATGGAATCATACTTACCTTATTACCAAAGTTCTAACTACAACTTTGGCGTTCCGCCTCATTTCGATACACATTCACTTACGCGCGATGCCTGATTTAGCATCAGGAGCATAAGAACAGAAGCAGTCTGCCTCATAACTGATCACCTTACCCAGTTGCGTTGTCAGAATTCGTAAAAGGAATGCCCAGCTATGCGCAACTGGGGACTGCTTTTCGCCGTCTGGACGGCGATCTTGATTGCTGGTTGCGGTGGCTCTAACTCCAGCACCGGTTCGAGCAACACCAGCGGCAACGGTGCGTCGACGCCGTCCGGTGCCAACCTGACCATCACCACGACCTCCCTACCTGCTGGCACCGTAGGAACCGCATACAATGCTCAGGTGGCTGCGTCCGGCGGAACAACGCCATACACCTACACCGCCGGCGGTCTCCCAGCAGGGCTCTCAATCAGTAGTTCCACCGGCGCAATCACGGGTACTCCGGCAGCAAGCTCGGCCGGGACCTCTTCCGCAACCATAAAAGTCACAGATTCCACCCAGCCTACGGCCCTTTCTGCTACCGCGGCCTTTAACATCAAGATAAGCTCAACCACTCTTGCCGTAACCACGACTTCTTTGCCCGCCGGCACAGCCGGCTCACCCTATCCCTCAACTACTCTGCAAGCCTCCGGCGGCGTACCGCCTTATACATGGTCCGTGGCCTCCGGCAGCAACTTACCTGGCGGCTTAAACCTGTCGGCAGCGGGAACGCTAACCGGAACGCCCTCCACCGCCGGTTCCTATCCATTCACCATCGTGGTGAAAGACTCGTACACAACACCGGACACAGCCAGCGCCGCGTTCACACTGACCATCGCCTCCGCCACAGCAAGCCTGACTCTGAGCCCATCGACCCTGCCCACAGCGGTCCTGAACACGGCCTACTCGACGACGCTGACGGCGACGGGAGGAGCCGCCCCGTACACATTTGCCCTGACCAACAACACTTCCCTGCCCGCAGGCTTGTCCCTATCGTCCACCGGAGGCATCACCGGAACACCTACGGCTGCCGGAAATACCAATTTCTCTGTAGAGGTGGAAGACTCCACCAAACCCACGCCGCTTACGCTCACCGCGAATCTGAGTCTTACCGTGAATCCCACCGCCGGACCCTCCTGCGGTAACATGAGCACCGGCAACGGCGCCAGCCTCAACGGCTATGTTCCGTTCCCCTCCTCTAATCTCTGGAACACCAACATCGCATCCGCACCTGTGGACACAAATTCTGCAACCATCATCGCAGCACTTACCGGAAGCCATCTGCACCCGGACTTCTCCAACGTCGTCGATGGCAATTATGGCATTCCCTACGTGGTCGTCGACTCCAGTGTCACTCCGGGAGTCCCGGTGACCATGACGACGTATCCGAGCGAAAGCGACATCACGCTGTATCCGATCCCGTCCACGGCTCCCATTGAAGGCTTTCCCCCAGCCTGCAGTATTACCGGAGACAATCATCTGTTGGTCATCGACAAGAACAAGTGTTGGCTCTACGAAACCTGGCAAGCGGAGCTTTGCACCGGAACCTGGAGCGCAGCCAACGGAGCCATCTGGGACCTGACCAGCAATG
>Ga0335073_10004836_pt1 | contig 18877 bp, 15 predicted proteins | sample Lox_Sample_22_FD_207093 | JGI IMG/M metagenome (GOLD analysis project Ga0335073, IMG submission 207093) | Soil microbial communities from Loxahatchee National Wildlife Refuge, Florida, United States - Lox_Sample_2.2 | ecosystem: Environmental > Terrestrial > Soil > Wetlands | place: USA... | reverse complement strand
ATTCCGCTCAAGCTCCACGGCACTCTATTCAGGCTAATCAAGCCTGAAACAGGAAGCTCTCCAACGACTGAGTCCAGTTGCTGAACCGGCAATTTGAACTGAGGTGCGCTCCTTGCCGGAGCGATCCCCTGGAGAGGGAGAGTTGGGCGCGCAGAGTATGAGAGAACGCTTGGTTACCTGCCAGTGGGTCCCTTTCACCGTTGACATCGTATTTGCCTTCTTCGCAAATCCACACAATTTGCCGACGCTGATGCCCGCAAAAATGAGGACGAAGGTCGATGCAGTCCAATGGATTCCGGCGCCGCCAAGCCCAATATCGGCCGGCTCGCAGTGGGTGGCCCCGAATATGGCTGCGGGAGTAGGTTCTGAGATCACCGTCAGCTTTTCGCCAGCGCCCTACGTGCCAATGCGCCTGCGCTGGGTGGCCAGGATCACGGACTTTGTGTGGCACAGCCATTTCTGCGATGAGCAGATCCGAGGTCCGTTTGAGCACTTCAGCCACCGCCACGGCATCCAGTCAGAGATCCAGAGCGGCCGCGTCGGCACGCTACTGACCGACGAAATCGAGTATGCCCTTCCCTTCGGATCAATCGGCCAGCTCTGGGACGCCGCCGTGCGCAGGCAGCTCAAGCAGACCATCGCTTTGCGCCAGGAAAAGCTACCCCGGATCCTCGATGCTCTGGTCCGGCAGATGACGTAACCCGGCAACCTATCTCTTAAAATTCAGCAGCGCAGACCGATCTACGACGTTTCCGTCCATTACCAGCGTTGTAATCCTGCGCGCATTCCAGATGTTCGTCGTCGGGTCGGAGTCAAGCACGAGAACATCGGCGCGGCGTCCAGGGGCAATCTGGCCCAATTCATTCCATCCAAACTGGAGCGAGTAATTGTTCGTCGCCGCAGCCAGAGCTTCGCGTGGTGACAAACCAAGCCGCACCAGCATCTCCAGTTCCGTATGTTCTGAGATGCCTGGCATTGAACCCATGACCGGTGCACCGGATGCTGCGAGAAAATGCGGACCGGCAGCATACAGCGTCTGGTTAATCTGCCACAACCGCATTGCCGCTTGATCCGCCTTTTTCTGCTGACCCGACTCCATCCAACGCTGCGCCGTCATGGGAAGATGTTTGGCCCAGGGCGAGATCGGGTAATGCAGCTCGCCCGTAGCCCGGTCCGGCGGATCGAACATGTTCGCCGGGTCGAGCAAAGATGCCGCAGGCTCCTTCCACAAATTGCGGTGACCCGGCAGTTGGAGAAAGTACAGGCTGAAGGTCGGCATCAGTGCCGCGTGATGCGACGCGATGAAACGCGCATATGTCTTATAGTGCGGGTCCATCGGCGGAAGATGCTGGGAGTAGTCGTACGCTGTATTGGCCGCCGAGCCGTAAGGATCATCTACGAGCGGGCGCTGCAGTTCATCGGGGATCACGCCAAGTTCATAACGCCCCATGTGCAGCAGTGCGTCCACGCCCGATTCAATCGCCACGTTATAAGGAGTCGACACAAACTCGCCATAGGTGACAAGACCCAGCTGATGCGCGTGCGCGATGATCCACTGCGTATTCGCTGCGGTGAGGTCGCGGCCCAGCCACAGCACGCGCGTGCCCAGGCGCGCCGTATCGGTCAGCTGCCGGGCCGTGTCCTCCGTACTGAGCTCAACCGGGTGTGCTCCCTCGCGAAGCTTTGCTGTCCACCCCTTCTGCCCGATCAACAGGCTCCAGTCATCCGTCGTCCCGATCGAGTCCAGCAGATAGAGGTGTGGATGCGGATTTGCGGCAAAATCGATATGGCCGCGGCGAGCGTCGCCGCTCACCACCACGGTCGTCACGCCCATGTAGAGGAACGCATTTGCCTGGCCCTGCGAGTTCATCCCCGCAAAACCGTCAATCAGCCCGGGGATCAGATACTTTCCCGTGCAATCGATAACACGCGCACCCTTGGGAATCGACAGATCTCCGCGCGATCCGACGGCGATGATCTTGCCGTCGGCAATGATCACAATGGCATCATTCAGGTCTTTTGCGGAGTGTCCCCAATTGGTGACGTCGATAACCGTCCCACCGGCAAGAACTAACGGAAGAGGGCCGAGTTGAGGAGCCTGGCACCTCCCGAATATGCCGACGCAGAAAAGGACGACAATCCACACCGGCAGAGAACGAAGAAGGCGCATAGACAAGACGGTCTTTTGTGGATTGTCGCACACGCGGCGGAACACAAGATGAAGCGAACTACTTCGAACCTGCGCCCACACGCCGCCTGGCGAACTGATTTGCCCCTCTGCCGGGTGTACCAACGGAATCCGCGGACCTCAGCTCGCCACCAGCGTGGGCCGCTTCCGGCGCCCGAGCAGGGGCAATACCTGGGCAAGAGCTTCATCCACCGTGATGCCGTATTTGGCTCGCAGGGCGTCGACCTTGCCGTGCTCGATAAAGTTGTCTGGCCAGCCAATGCGCACCACCGGAACCGCGATGCCCATCTCGTCGAGAGCTTCCACGACAGCCGAGCCAAAGCCGCCCATCTTCACGTGATCTTCAAATGTGACAAACGCAACGACGCGGCGCGCATAAAGTTCCAGCATCTCGCGATCGAGCGGCTTCACAAACCGCGGATTGATCACTGCAGACGAAAAACCTTCGCGCTCCAGGCGCATGCCGAGCTCCCGCGCAAGCGAAATCATCGGCCCGAGACCCAGAATCGCCACATCTGAGCCATCCGACAGCACCTCGGCTTTACCAATCGGGATCAATTCCTGCGCAGCCTTGCGCACCACACCTGCCACCGCGCCTCGGGGATAGCGAATGGCGCTGGGGCCGTTCACCGTAAGCGCAGTCTTCATCATGTCGGCAAGCTCGTCTTCGTCCTTCGGCGCCATCAACACCATATCTGGAACGCCGCGCAGATATGCGATATCAAAGAGTCCATGATGCGTCGGACCGTCGTCGCCGGAGAGCCCCGCGCGATCCATGCAGAACGTGACCGGGAGCTTCTGCAGCGCCACGTCATGCACAATTGGATCGAAGGCCCGCTGCAGAAACGTGGAATAGATGGCGCAAACGGGCCGATAACCGCGCGTCGCCATGCCCGCAGCAAAGATCACCGCGTGCTCTTCGGCAATGCCCACGTCAAAATAACGCCGCGGATGATGCGGCCGGAAAAGGTCCAGCCCGGTGCCATTCGGCATGGCGGCGGTAATGGCCACCACGCGCGGATCTTCATTCGCAAGCTGCACAAGCGTATTCGCGAAGACCTCGGAGTAGGTGGTCTGACCCGCCGTCGTCTTGCCGGTCTCAGGATCGTAAGGCCCAAGACCATGAAATTTTTTTTGCCCGTCGAGCGCCGGCTGAAAACCACGGCCCTTTTCCGTCAGAATGTGCAACAGGACCGGCCGGTCTTCCTTCTTCAGGAACTCGAAGGTCTCCACCAGCAGCGGAAGGTTGTGCCCGTCGATCGGCCCGAAATATTGCAGGCCAAACTCCTCAAACAAAATCGACGGCCAGAGCATGCTCTTGGCGGCTTCCTCTGCGCGGCGCACCACGGTCATGGCCGTCTTGCCCCCAAACCGCTCCACCAGGCGCGCGGCCGATTCATGAAAGTTCCGGTACCGCTCATTCGTCACGATGCGGTGGAAGTACCGCGCGATGGCTCCGACGTTGCGGTCGATTGACCACTCGTTGTCATTCAGAACCACGATCAGGCGTTTGGTCTGTTCGGCAATATTGTTCAGTGCTTCAAACGAGATGCCGTTGGTGAACGCGGCATCGCCGGCAACGGCAACCACGTGCTCCTTGCCGCCGGCCAGGTCGCGCGCCACTGCCATGCCCAGCGCCGCAGATAGCGCCGTACCGGCATGCCCTGCGCCGTAACAGTCGTGCTCGCTCTCTGTTCGAAGCATGAATCCGTTCAACCCATCGGGCTGGCGGATTGTCCCGAAGCGCTCCCGTCGTCCGGTCAGAATCTTGTGCACGTACGCCTGATGGCTGACGTCAAAAACAAACTTATCCTTCGGTGTGTCAAATACGGTATGCAGCGCGAGCGTCAGCTCAACCACACCGAGATTCGGACCGAGGTGACCACCCGTCTTTGAGAGGGTCTGGATCAGGAAGGCGCGAATCTCCTCCGCGAGTTCCGCCATCTGCGTGCAGTTGAGTTTCTTGAGATCAGCCGGCGATTGGATGGATTCCAGCAGTGCTCCCATGTGCGTCCTTCTCCCGGGAAGATGCCGGGTCCGATTGGAACTCACTCACAAGGCGGCAAGTTCGGCTCTTGAGGCGGCCCAGCAAAAAACAACAGGCGGCGTCCGCTTTCCAGGGCCGTGAGACCCCCGCGGACTGCGCGAATGCGTCTTCCAAGTATAACAATCCGCGAGATTCCGAGGCTGTGCGGTTAGACGGAAAGTAACCGGCAATGTTGCGGCGTCAAACTCCCTTCCAGAGCACCTCACCGCCACGCCGCAAGCAAACAATTTAGCATTGCCCCTGAGAGGCCCTGCGCGTTCGCCCAGGACCGGGAGGAACAAGACAGTGCAGATAGGGCCAAAGGCGATTTGGTTTGGATTGTTGACCTTGGGAGTTTTCGGATTGAGCGTGAATCGGGCACAGGCACAAGTGCTTGAACCGCATGACCAGTCAACGGCACCCAATCCGCTCGTTGACTCCACCATGACTCCGGGCAAGATGCTGCTCTTCGACCTGGAAGCCAGGTTCGCCAAAGACGTTGCATCCCGCGGAGGAGTCGCCTTTGCTTCCTGGTTCGCCGACGACGGCGTCGCTCTGGGTAACGGAGTCGCCCCAGTCGTCGGCAAGGTGGCCATCGAGAAATCCACTACCTGGTCTCCCAGCGACTATCAGCTATCGTGGACTCCTACCGACGCCATGATGAGCCCGTCGGGCGACATGGGCTACACCTGGGGCCACTTCGAAGGACACAGCAAAGACGCCAACGGCAACCCCGTCACCACCAGCGGTCGTTACATCACCATCTGGCGTAAGCAGCCTGACGGCGCCTGGAAAGTTGTGCTCGACGCCGGCGCCAACGAACCCGCCGCCTCCGGCGACTGCTGCAAACTGCCCAGCCCCGGAACCGGCAACTGACGTCGTCCCGCTCAGTACCGTCGAACTCAATACAGCGAACCGCTTACGATGACATCCAAATCAAAATCAACCGGACGCCTGACGCGGCTCACGAAGATCTGCCTTTCTCTTCCCGGCGCCTCGCGCGAATCCAAAGGCGATCATTCAGCATTCCTTGCCGGGAAGAAGATCTTCGCCTACCACCTCAACAACCATCATGGCGATGGAATCGTTGGCATGTGGTGCAAAGTCCTCCCCGGCGATAACACACGACTGATTGCGGCAAGCCCCCGCAAGTTCTACATGCCTGCCTACGTTGGTCCGAGAGGCTGGGTCGGTCTTCGTCTCGATCGCCCAACTGTCGACTGGGACGAAGTGACCGAGTTGGTCCGGTGCAGCTATATGCAGATCGCGCCTAAAAGACTGCAGAAGCAGTTCTAGCCAGCTCTCTGGCGCAACAGGGCAAAAACCGCCGGTGAAGAGTGTGCCTTCGCTTCATGAGAAAATACCCTCGACGGTCTTCTCTCCTGCATTGGCGCCGTCCTCCCGACCGCATGGCGATCTCCTCGCGCATCCTCAATTTCCTCTTTGGCCGGCCGCTCGCCACCAGCGAGGAGCGCGCCGAGCATATCGGCCCGCTTGCCGGCATCCCCATCTTCGGGCTCGACGCTCTGAGTTCCGCCGCGTACGGCCCTGAAGCGGCGCTCACCCTGTTGATACCGCTCGGCGCCGCCGGCGTTGCGCACATCGTGCCCGTGAGCGTCGCCATTGTCCTCCTGCTCGCAATCGTCTACTTCAGCTACAGGCAGACTATCGAGGCCTATCCCAAGGGTGGCGGTTCCTATACGGTGGCCAGCGAGAACCTCGGCAGAAACGCCGGACTTTTGGCCGCTGCAGCCCTGATGATCGACTACATCCTCACGGCGGCCGTGGGCATCTCGGCCGGCGTGGGTGCGCTCATCTCAGCTGTGCCCAGTCTGCAACCTCATACGCTCCAGCTTTGCCTGGGCGTCCTTGCCATTCTCACCATCGTCAACATGCGCGGCGTGCACGACACGGGCGCCGTCTTCATGATCCCCACATATCTCTTCGTCGGTTCGCTGCTCACCGTAATCGTCGTCGGCGCCTGGCGCGCAACCTTCGGCCATGCCATGCCGGTAACGCCTCTACCTGTTATGCCGGCAGCCTCGGCAATGCTGGGCCCATGGCTCTTGCTAAAGGTGTTTTCATCGGGCTGCACAGCCATGACTGGCGTTGAAGCCGTCAGCAACGGCGTGATGGCGTTTCGCGACGACACCCGCAAAAACGCCAAAATCACTCTGACCATCATCATCGCGTTGCTCGCCGTTCTTCTGCTCGGCATCGCTCTTCTCTGCCGCGCCTACGGTGTGGGTGCGACCAATCCAGGCGGCGCGCACTACGAGAGCGTGCTTTCCATGCTCACGCGCGCCGTCATGGGACGAGGCTGGTTCTATTACGTAACCATTAGTTCTGTGCTTCTGGTCCTGGCTCTCAGTGCCAACACCGCATTTGCCGACTTCCCGAGGCTTACCCGCGCCATCGCCGGCAACAACTATCTGCCTCACGTCTTCCTCCTGCGCGGTCGCCGGCTGCTCTACTCGTGGGGCATCTATGTGCTCGTGGCGCTTACCGCCCTGCTGCTCATCCTTTTCGGAGGCATCACTGACCGGCTGATCCCGCTCTACGCCATCGGCGCCTTCATGGCATTCACGCTTTCGCAGGCCGGCATGGTGGTCCATTGGATGCGCAAGCGAAAATCGCCCGGACGCATGGCGATCAATGCACTGGGAGCGGTCGCTACCGGCATCACAACCTTGGTCGTGCTCGTCGCCAAGTTCGCTGAGGGCGCCTGGATCACAGCCCTGCTGATCGCTTTGATGATTGTGGCCATGCGGTCCGTCAAGCGCCACTATGCGCGCGTTGCTCGTGAGACGGCGCTCGACCGGCCCATCGCTCCCGCCGAGATCCTCGAGCCGATCGTAATCCTCCCCGTCGACCAGTGGAATCGCTTGACTGAGAAGGCTCTTTCCTTTGCCTTGTCCATGTCGAACGACATTCGCTGCGTGCATGTCCAGGTCGGCGAAGACCCCGACAGAATTTGCGAGGTATGGGAAAAGGATGTAGCCGCGCCGTTGCGCGAAGCCGGCAAGTGTGTTCCTAAACTCGATGTGCTCCGCTCCCCCTATCGCTATGTGCTGCAGCCGGTGGTCGACTATGTGCTCAAGGTCGAAGAGCAGTCAGACGTGCGCAAGGTTTGCGTGCTGGTGCCCGAACTCGTAGTGCTCCACTGGTGGGAGAACCTGCTGCACAACCGCCGCGCCGATCTGCTCAAAGTCATCCTGCTTCTGCGCGGAAACCGCCGTATCATCGTCGTCAACGTCCCCTGGTATCTCGAGCGCCGATAGGCGCCGCCCTATGCAGACCGGGCCCTCCGTTCTTCGTCAATTTCCTCTCAACCCGTCGCCCCTGCGGCTCTCCAACCGCTTCGAAAACCGTCCTAGATAGAAACCTCTTCTCGACCCTGGCGAAACCGGCTGCCGCAGAGCCTCCGCTTCGTCGAATAGGGGGGTAAACGATAGTCTATTCAGGTACAGCAAATGCAATGCGGCGCCCGCGCAGTCAGGGAGTCCCTGAGCGTCTGAGAAGCGGCGCCGCCTGGGTACCGAGGAGAGTTCTGAATTGACGAGAAAGATGTTGATATCTATGGCTGCGGCGATTTCCGCGCTGCTGATGCCGGTGGCCGCCAGCTGCCAGTTGGCTAAAGAGAAGGCGCCCGCTACAACCACCGGGCCGACTTACAAGAACGAAGCCTTCGTCGGCTTCGGGTACACCAGCATCAACCAGGTCAACCAGTCCAACAACGGCCTGGGGGGCGTCAGCCTTTCATTTACCCGCGACTTCGGCCGGTTTTATGGCGTGACGGCTGAAGGCGGCCACTATCTTTTCACCATTACGCACGCCAACCCCACCAGCCCGACCGTCGATCAGTTTTTAGTGGGGCCAGTCCTGCACGCCCCCCTCTACGATAATCTCAGCATCTTTGTACACGGCCTGATCGGCGCCGTACACACCGGCAACATCAGCATCCAGCCAGACTATTCATTCGCTGGCGGCATAGGCGTGGGGCTCGACTACAGCCTGAGCCCGCACTTCGGTCTGCGCGCCTATGGCGACGACATCGGCTCTGCCTTCACGCTTACACCGTATCAATCAGGCGACTCGCCACACACGCACTGGAATGCCCACGCTGCGATCGGCGTCACCTACAAGTTCTGAGGTCAATGAACTGGAACCCCTCCCCATGCAGCCAGTCAGCGTGATCGCCACCGTGTTGAATGAGGGGCGCCGCATCGAGCGCATGATACCCAGCCTTCTCGCCCTCGATCCGCCGGCCGCGGAAATCATCATCGTAGACGGCGGGTCGAAAGACGGCACATGGGACAAGCTCGTCGATGCCGCCAGCCGGTATCCCCTCCTTAAGCCCATCCGCGATGAGAGCTGCAATATCAAGCGATCGCCGGGGCCCATCTCCCGGGGAAGAAATGTGGCCATCTCCGCCGCCACATCAGAGCTGATCGCCTGTGCCGACGCGGGGTGCACGTACAGACCCGACTGGCTGGCCCGTTTGACTCAGCCCATTGTCCAGGGGGACGCGGAATATGTCCTCGGCGGATCTTGTCTCGATATGAGCGACCCGACCGTGTGGGACCTCGCTTCGGCTCCCTTTTTTGGGGTGAAGCTGTCGCAAGATGCACCCAGCAAGTCCTGCACTGCCCGCTCCATGGCATTCACAAAGAATCTCTGGCAACGGCTTGGCGGATTTCCAGAATCGGCATTCTTCGGTGAAGACACTCTTTACGACCTTCAGGCCCGAAAAGTGACCAGGCCTGCGTTTGCCAATATGGCCAAGGCGGTCTACAGGCCGCAATATACGTTCTTTTTCCTCTGCCAGAAGTTTGCTGGATACTCAACCAGCGACGGCATCCTCGGCGTTCGGCCCGCGCGGCTGTTTCGCAATGCGGCCCGCTGCGTTGTTCAGTTCGCGGCACTCACGGCCACTAAATGGACCTGGATTCCGCTTGAACTCGTCCTGCTGCTTGAAATCTACTTCGCTTTCCGTCTCGACTGGCTCTTCCGATGGACCTGGAGAGTCGATGCCCTCGCAGCGCGTCTCTTCTTCTCGCTGCTGGTCCCCTGGATCGTCACCGTAAACCAGATCCGCGGCGCTCTCACCAAGCGCAACCCCAGCAACGCACAAAACACAGCAGCGTAACGCTCTCAAATTGCAGCCGGCCGGCGCTCCCTCGCTCCCTTCGGACCGTGGCGCGATGCGACTGATCCTCCTGGTCACGATTCCAATCCGTCAACTGCAGCGTAGCCATTAGAATGGCAGCATCCTGCCACGAGGAGCGTTGCTTGGCAAAGCTGCTGGACTTGATTCGAAGGCATCAAGACGATGCCCCGCTGATCTTGCTCTTTGCTGCAGGGATCGTTGGCGCCTATACCCAGGCGACTCTTCCCGCCAGGCACGGCGGCGAGATGTGGAACCTCGCCTGGAATCTCGCTGACCACGGAACGTTTGCGAATCCATTTTCGCCCCTTAAGACCGGTCCTACGGCCAGCAATCCTCCACTCGCGCCGCTCCTCACCTCTGCCCTCATTCGCATTTTCAGGGCTCCCTTTCTCATCTACATGTCGTCCGCTCTCTTGAGCATCCTCGCCAATGCGTTCAGTGCTGCCTTGCTGCCCCGGCTCTCGCGCGTCTTCTTCGGTGATGCCGTTCCAGGAATCTTCGCAGCCTGCCTGTGGCTTCCTACCATGCAGGTGATTCCCGGCTGGGACACAAATTACACTTCAGCCGCACTCATCTACTTCGCCTGCCTGACGGCTTCGATTCTCGGCAGCGGAGCCGACTCGAAATGGGGGGCGTCGGTTGGTGCCGGAGTGCTCGCAGCCGCCTTGTGCCTGCTCAATCCGAGTACGCTCCTTGTTTGGTTCCCGTGGCTTGTCTATCTCTACGTCAGGATTGGCATTCGAAGCCGGCGGGCTGTGCAATCAATTGCGATCATCCTCTCCATTGCCTTCATCGCAAGTGCGGGTTGGGCCCACAGAAACCAGCGCGCCTTGGGAAGTTTCGTTATCAGAACCAGACTGGGTAGCGTGCTCTACGTATCAAACAACGACTGCGCCCAGCCTACAATCCTCCAGGAAGAGATGAGCGGCTGTTTTCACAGCTTTGACCCAAACGCCAGCATTGCAGAGGCGGAGAAGCTTCAACAGCTTGGCGAGATCCGATACGACAAACTGCGCGAATCGAATGCCATGGAGTGGATTCGAACGCATCCAGGCAGGTTCGCAAAATTAGCCTGGGCACGGTTCGTTTTCTTTTGGTTTCCCAAAGCAGACTCCATTCCTAGCGTATTTTCCTTCGGAGAGAACTTCGGCGATCGGGATTACATGGAGCAATGGCAAAACCGGGAGCGCCGGGTTGCCTACGCGATCTCAGCTTCCACCTTGCTCTCCTGCCTGGGGCTGGCGCTGATGCTCCATGCGAGACTGCCGGTTGTCTGGTTTGTCATCGTGAGTCTCGGCCTGTACCCCCTGATGTATTACGTCATCATTGCGGATGTCCGCTACCGCGACCCGGTGCTCTGGATTTCTCTTTTGCCGGCTGGCTACTTCCTCACGCGCCTGTTCGACAGGGGAAATCCCTCCAGCCTCCGGAATGCGGAGGCGCCGCAGTCTTAAGTCACGTGCCAGAACGCGCGCTCGTTCCGGTCGTGTCCGCGCCGGCCCCAAACCTGGCAGGCAAGGCGGCTGGGGTACCGTAGACGAAAACGGCGTATCGATTGACAATGCCTTTCAGCCCTCATCCGCTTCGCGCAGTTTCGCAATCACGGTAAAGTCTTCGAGAGTCGTCGTGTCTCCCTTGATCTCGCCATGCGTGGCCAGTTCCCGCAGCAGGCGGCGCATGATCTTGCCGCTGCGCGTCTTGGGCAGCGCCTCGGTAAACCGGATGTCATCGGGCCTCGCCAACGAGCCAATTTCCTTGGCGACCCACTTGCGCAACTCTTCCTTCAATTCGTCGCTCGGCTGATTACCCGACTCGAGAGAGACGAAAGCCGCAATCGCCTGCCCCTTCAATCCATCAGGCCGGCCCACTACCGCAGCTTCTGCGACCTTGGGATGCGCCACCAGCGCAGATTCGACTTCCATCGTCCCCAAACGGTGCCCGCTCACGTTGATCACGTCATCCACGCGGCCCATCAGCCAGAAGTAGCCGTCGGCATCCTGCCGCGCGCCATCGCCCGTGAAATAGCAGCCCGGCACGTCGGACCAGTAGGTCTTCTTGAATCGCTCCGGATCGCCGTAGACCGTCCGTGCCATCGAGGGCCACGGCTTGCGCACGACCAGCAAACCACCCGACCCCTTGGGAACAGCGTGGAAGTTGCCCTGTGCATCGGGCCGCGTCACCACCTCCGGCTGGATGCCAAAGAATGGCCTCGTCGCCGACCCCGGCTTCGTTGGAACAGCTCCGGGAATCGGCGCAATCATGATCGATCCCGTCTCTGTCTGCCACCAGGTATCGACAATGGGGCAGCGGTTGTGGCCAATCTTCTCGCGATACCACATCCACGCCTCCGGATTGATCGGTTCGCCTACCGTGCCCAGCAGGCGCAGCGAATCCAGCTTGTGCTTGTCGACGTGTTCGTCGCCCCACTTGATGAAGGCGCGGATCGCCGTCGGCGCAGTGTAAAACACCGTGACCTTGTGATCGTCGACAATCTTCCAGAAACGCGAAAAGTCCGGATAGTTCGGCGCGCCTTCATACATCAGCACCGTCGCGCCATTCTGCATCGGACCGTACACCACGTACGAGTGGCCCGTTACCCAGCCGATATCGGCCGTGCACCAGTAGATATCGTCGTCACGCAAATCGAATATGTACTTGCTGGTCAGGTACGTCTGCACCGCGTACCCACCGGTCGTGTGCACCAGGCCCTTCGGCTTGCCGGTCGTGCCCGATGTGTAAAGGATGTACAGCGGGTCTTCGGAATCCAGCGGCTCCGCAGGGCACTCCGTCGGTGCGTTGGCCACCAGATCGTGCCACCAGCGGTCCCGGCCCTCCACCATGGTCACAGCGGTGCCGGTTCGTTTGTAGACCACCACATGCTGCACCGTGTGACAGGCAGGCATGGCTTCATCCACCGTGCCCTTCAATAGAACTTCGTTGCCCCGGCGATAACTCGAGTCCTGAGTAATGATTGCGACACAACCGGAGTCGTTCACGCGATCGGCAATTGCGTTGGCGGCAAATCCGCCGAAGATCACCGAATGGATGGCTCCGATGCGCGCACAGGCCAGAAGCGCGATTGCCAGCTCCGGCGTCATGCCCATGTACACCGCAACGCGGTCGCCCTTCTTGATACCGAGCGCTTTCAATGCATTGGCAAACTTCTGCACCTCGGCGTGCAGCTCGGCGTAAGTCAGCCGCCGGATCTCGCCCGGCTCCCCTTCCCAGATAATTGCCGTCTTGTCGCGGCGAGGACCCGAGAGATGACGATCGAGACAGTTGTAGCTCAAGTTGAATTTGCCCCCGACGAACCACTTCGCCGCCGGCAGGTCCCACTCCAGCACCTTGTCCCAGGGCTTGAACCAGTACAGTTCTTTGGCTACTCCGGCCCAGAAGGCCTCGGGATCTTCAATCGACTGCTTGTAGAGCGTTTCGTACTCTTCGAGGCTTTTGATGTGAGCCTTCTGACTGAACTCCTGCGGGGGCGGGAAGACGCGATTTTCGCGAAGGATGGAGTCGAGGTCCTGGCTTGCCAGTGAGGAAAGTGGCGTGGATGACATGGAAGTCCTTTACCAAAAAGGAAAGATGGCTGCGCGAGAAGCGTTTAGGCCGCAAGCTCGCGCGAAAAATCCGCGTGGGAGACACTTTATCGAGTTCGGGGCAGAGGCGGCAAGCGGTCAGATTCCGGAGCCTGTTCCAGCACCGGCCATTGCCGGCATTCAGAGCGACTGCGCCTGGATGTAAAGTGTTCCAGTGTAAGTCCCGGCCGGCAGATTCGGCTGACGACTCAGATCGATCTCCAGGTTCAACGCGTCTGTGCGTGAGTTGCCGAAGGTCAGCAAAAACACAGTCTGCTGGAAGAGCTGCAGACTGGCTCCGGCGCCGCCCAATGGGCTGCTCTGCGTAAATGGCGTGAAGGCCGTGGGAATGCCGGTAGGCACCTGCCCCAGCACTTCAGACGAGGGAATGTTGACGATTGGCGCCCCGCCCGACAGCGCCGCGTTGGCGTTGGCGAAATAGGCGTAGACGTTGACTGTACAAATCAGCAGGCAGATGCTGCCGTTCCAGCTCGTCGTCACCTGTACCGCGCTCGAACCGGTGGCAACGCCCGATGGAACAAGGTGAAAGCTCACCGTTGATGGCGTCGCGGACACAGAAAGAGAGCTGACGGCAAATTGCGCCCGCGGCCTCACGTTCACAAGCGGTACAGCTTGCGCAACAGCCGAATCGACTCCTCCTGCAACCCAACAGGCAAGCACCGCGATCTGGAGAGCCCTCTTCATCTGCATCGATCTTAATGGCCGCCGCGCATCATGCGTTGAACCACAATCGTCGTATCGGGCGCTGTACCTTCGACGGCACTACGTACCGTAGCAGGCGCAGAGACCACCTCGTACGGCCCGCCGTCCAGAAATTGGTCCGGCATGACCTTCAACTCGTGGGTGTGTGGTTTCCGCTCCCTCACAAAAAACACACCCTCATCGTCGGTATAGACCACCAGCTTATCGATCATGATTGCAGCGCCGGCAACCGGCCGGCCCTCAGGATCGACCACCATCCCGCGTATGAGATTGGCTCCAATCGCTGCGTGCACCAGCGTTTCACCGCCGTCGGAAACTCCCAGCCCGTTCTGCCGCGCCGCCATCGCCTGGGCATCGGCCGTGTACTTCAGGCTCCCATCCGGCGCCACAAACGTCGCTCCGTGCAGCGTGATCCCGCGAAAGAGGTGCATCTGTACGTCGATGATCAGCGCCTGCTCAAACGGCGACGAGTTGCGCTCGGGCACATAGTAAGTCTGGTACTCTGCGCTCACTGAAGCCACGTTCGAGAGAAAGCCCCCGCCGAACGAGATCGTCGTCTGTCCTGCCGACCGGTTAATCACCTGGGTAATATTCAAACGCGGCGAAATAACCTCCGATATATTCCCGATCAACGCCCTCGTCCTCGGCGCATTGTTGGGCCGGCTCTCCAGATAGCTGGCCGTCGCATGTATCCGCGAAAAAATCGTCCGATCTGCCGTAAACGCACTGGCATTATTTGAGTTCAATTCATAATTAGAGTGAAAGAGTGATCCGGATAACCCGAATCCCGCCACCTGCACAGCCGAAGAAACCTGGTCAACGCTGCTGCGCACGCTCGTTTGCGTGTTCTCAAGCGGCGTGAGGTAGTTCTGGCGGCCGCCGCTCACGGTGAAGTAGCGCGATGGCCTGACCGTCACCAAAACGTTTTCTCGGTCCGGCTCGCTCATCAGCGGCGCAGAAATCGCCACCCGATGAAAGTTGCTCCCCGCCTCGATATAAGCCGCCTTGGCGTCGATCCACGAGCGCAGCAGCGCAAAACTTGCGGCTCCGTACGGCTGGTTCGCCCCGACGCCACCCGATACGGCCAGGCGCAGCTTGTCCGCAGGTTCCCATTCGATGCTCTGAATCGCTGTCGTCTGGTTCGAGAAGACCATCTTCGACGAAAGCGACAAGCGGTCGAATACCTGCTTCTTCACGAACAGGATGCCCGCAGGATCCTCCGCGCGCACACCTTCAAACAAGGGGCTGTTGAAGTCCGTCGAGGTCGCCCCGGCAAAGGCAAAAACCTCGGTGTTCAGCACGTTGGCCTTCACTCCCGCGCCCAGCGCGATCAGGTAATGGCTGGAGTCGAAGATATCTGTGGGCAGGACGAAATGGATGTAGTCATCGCCGAGAATATACGTCGAACGCCCGATCATCTTCGTGAGGTTGGCTCCACCCACAAAGCGGCCGGCGATCACTCCGGCACTCACCGAAGCGTCGTAGCTGGGGCCGCGCGCCGAGAGTGTTCCTCCTTGTGCCTCGTAGAGGTCTGACGCGCCACCGCTGAGCTGGAAGACCTGCCCGTGCAACTGCGGAATGACCGTCGCAAGCAGCAGGACAAACCACGATTTTCTGAAACTCCAGCACATTCCAGCAGCTCGCAGGCTCTATTGAGCGCTTGACGCGAGAGACAGGTTCATCGTGGAATGCTCAAGCCTGAACTGAATTGCAGTGGGGACCTCAGGCTCGTTCCATGGCACTTCAAGATGACGCTTCTCGCCGGGCAGGAGGGGGAACCCTGCCGCAGTCGTCGACTTCGTTTTGGAGGTCACGCGTACTTCCTCAACCCGCTCGAGATCCGCGCTCGAGTTTTCGAGCTCGCAAACGATCTTGTTGGAGGATGCAGCGAAACCCGCTTCTTTCACCTGGACAATATCTTTAGAGTGCTGCTTCTTGGGATAGATATAGACCGTGTGCGGCAGCAGTATGCGCACATCCAGTCCGCCCGTGTGGTGCAGCGACGAAAAAACGGAGTAAATCGTAAACCACGCCGGAAGCTTGTCTGCCTCCGCTTTATAGAACACGTAATAGGTCTGGCCCGGATCGATCCGGGTGCTCATGGTCGACAGCTTCACATGAATATCCGAATCGAGCGGCCTGTAAACACCATTGCCGTCGGGCTTGATGCTGAAGCTGCGCGGCTCCAGCGTTACCGCCATCGGCGTTAAGGTATTGTTGGTGAGCGCGAATCGTCCATCGGCTTTCACCTTGTACTCAACGATGACTGGAGAAACAGTCTGGGCCATCGCGCCTGCTCCACAACACAGCAGCGCAACTCCCAGAACTAAACGAACGATTCGCACAGGGGCCTCCTCTCGCCCGGCCGACCGGGCGAGTGGTAGAGCTGCAGGTCTGCTTTACAGAGCCTGCGCTTGCAGATTCAGCGTGCCCGTGTAGCTACCGGCAGGCAGCTGCGGCTGGCTGGTGAGGTTGATTTCGAGATTCAGATTGTCGTTTCGGCTCGAGGCGCGGTTCGTGTTGCTGATGGCCTGGGTAAACAGCGTGAGGCCGGCGCCTGCGGGTCCAAGCGCAGCAGTCTGCGTGAACGCCGTAAACGATGTCGGTGCGCCCGTGGTGACCTGACCCAGAACTTCAGAGGTCGGAATATTGGTCGGGGTCGTGGCTCCGTCTGACAGCGCAGCCGTTGCGCTGGCGAAGTAGCCTACCAGCGTAACCGTGGTGCGCGAGTTCTTCAGGATCCACGAAGTTGTCATCGCCACCGGAGCGCTACCCGTAGCGGTGCCGCCGGACAACAGCGTGAAGTTGACGTTGGAAGGCGTCGCAGCCACTGTCAGCGACTCATTCAGTGTGGCATTTAGTGTAACCGTAGCTGTATTTGAGTTAAGGGCCTGGGCGAAGGTTGCCGAAGTGGCCAGCGCGAAAAGCGCAACCACAAAAAGCGACCTGACGATTAGATTATGGGCACGACTATTCATTCGTATTGCTCCTATCCAATATCAACGGCGCAGAGCGCGGAGCTGCCTCTCGGGGGAGGATTCCGAGTAAAGGAGAGTCGTGAAGCAGTAGTGATATTGCCCGTGATACTAACACGGCGGCTCGCAAGCGAGACAATACGCATCTTGTTGATTAGTAATTACATTGGTAACGGCCAGAAAAACGTTTCAGCTCCCTATTCGAGCTGTGAACGCGAAGCGCGTCTTCCGGCCGCAAGGCGCTAGAGCGCCTCGATCAGGAGAAGAATGGGCCCTCGCTTTAGATCTGGGATCTCCTGTGCCGCCGCCGGTGCGCCGCTGGGAATCTCCAGCACTTCCGAACGTGATCCCGCACGATTCGTCGCGCCCGACGACTGCGACCAGACAGTAACACCCTCGCTCGAGGACTCTGCCTGAGGCGTGACTCGCATCAGACGAAGCGTGGTCAGATTCGCAGGAAGCGCCCACGACGCCGTGACTGCGAGCTGTGGCGTCACAGGTGCGATCGGTTGGACGTAAGCTTGCTCTTGCCCGACGCCCATCGATAGAGACTCCAGCGTCGCAACCAGCACCACGCTGGCTGGACGCGAGTTCAATTGAGCGATAGTCGGGCAGGTATTGACGGCGAGCAACAACGCGAGCGCCGCCGCCCGGCAGACAATGCGCCGAGTCATCAACACATCAAGGCAACGAGCCATGCAAAACTTCCCAATCGCGAAGCAAGCTGATGAGCATTCGCTAATAGTCCCTATCGGCGAACGCACCAAAAAGTTAAGGCCCTCTCATATGTCGGGGGCCCATAGCTCTCGCGAGCGCACTTTCGCTTCCCTGAGAGCGCTGGTGAGTACGATGCAGGTTTTCAGTGAATGGTTTTCGACTTCCGCTGCATGTAGTCCATCAGCAGGTATTCGCCCAGGGTGTGCGGAGTGGTGAAATAGGCCTTTCCACGACACATTTCACTGACTTTATGCACAAACTGGACCAGGCTGTAGTCATTCGTCAGCATGAATGTGTTGATCATGATGTTCGACCGCTTGCACCGGGCGACCTCCTCCAGCGTCTCGCTCACAACCAGCGGGTCCAGCCCATAAGCGTTCTTGTAGATGCGGCCATCCGGCAGCGTCAGAGCCGATGGCTTTCCGTCAGTAATCATCACGATCTGCTTCATGTCCTTGCGCTGCCGGGCCAGGATGCGCTGGGCCACCCGGAGCCCCTCACGCGTATTGGTGTAGAACGGCCCCACCTTCACACGCGCCAGCTGCGAAACCGGCATCTCCTCCGCCGAGTCGTGGAACAGCACCAGCGACAGCGAGTCGCCGGGATACTGCGTGCGGATCAGGTGCGACAGCGCCATCGCGACCTTCTTCGCCGGCGTGAACCGGTCCTCGCCGTAAAGAATCATCGAGTGCGAGCAATCCAGCATCACCACCGTGGCGCACGAGCTCTGGTACTCGCACTGATGCACATGCAGGTCTTCGTACTCGAGCTGAAGCGGCAGACCAATTCCCTCGCGCGCAATCGCCGCGGCAAGCGTCGTGTTCGCATCGAGATTCAGCACATCGCCAAACTCGTACCGCCGCGGAGCGCCTCCTGCCTCAATACCCGTCGCCCAGTGTTGCGTGTCATGCCGCCCGAAACTCGATTTGCCCAGCGAGCCCATCAATTCGCGCAGCGTCTTGAAGCCCAGAAAATCCAGGCCCTTGTCCGTGACCTCAAAGCGCACCTCGCCCTGCACATCGCCGATCTCCCCACTGCCCGCATGCGCCGCAGGTGTCGAATCCTGCAGTGAGGACAGATAGTTCGCCCGCATCAGGCGCTCAATCAGCCTGTCGATCAGGTCCTCGAGCCTCCCATCGGCTGCCATCTCGTCGATCTGCCGCTGCGTATCTTCATCGAAAAACTCGCCGGACTCAAGGATTTGGCGCAGCGCCTCCCGTAGATCGTCCAACGTGTGATCCAGCTGCTGAAACTCCGACCAGGGATCGCGGTATCCCGAGTCCAGCAGATAATCCGACAACGCCTCCAGCAGGTTCTCGAGATCCATCTCTGAGGCAAGATCGCCGATGTATTTGGTGTAGCGAACGCCCTTCATGGAGAAATCCTCGTTTCAAATCCCTTAGGGGCCCTTGCTTTCCTTTCTTTTCCCCGTGGGGTTTGGGGCGACGTATGACTGAGGTCACGATCAAAGACATCAATAAAAAGCGGATGCCTTCATCC
>Ga0335073_10004835_pt1 | contig 18877 bp, 21 predicted proteins | sample Lox_Sample_22_FD_207093 | JGI IMG/M metagenome (GOLD analysis project Ga0335073, IMG submission 207093) | Soil microbial communities from Loxahatchee National Wildlife Refuge, Florida, United States - Lox_Sample_2.2 | ecosystem: Environmental > Terrestrial > Soil > Wetlands | place: USA... | reverse complement strand
CAGCTGACTCGGGCCAGTTCGTCGGCGTTAGCGAGTAGCCCCTGATGTCGGTGAGCGTTGCTCCCATGGCGACCAGCGCCCGGCGGGACTGCCGGTAGTGATGGCCGCACAACAGCAGTTCCGTATCGGCGGGGCGGCCGTTCGCCGCCGCGATCACCGCGATGACCATCGGCGCCCCCAGACAGCAGCAGGCCCGCGTCGAGTAGCGGGCTTGCGGCTCGTAGAGAACCGCTGACTCGGTCGTCTCGGCTTGCTCATCTGCGGCTCTGCTGGTCCGGCTGAGCCGGCCAAGGTAGCTGGGGTGCTGGGAACTCATCGGCATATTGAGACTATCGCTCCGGCAGCCGGAATCATTGCAGGGCCAAACTCCCGCGTCGGCCGGGACTAACGACCCCAGGTCCGGTGGCCGGCCCTGCGTCTCGATTCGTCGGCTCAGCGAGAACCGCCGAGGCGGTCACGTACGGCGACGACGCCCTGCACGTGCCGGATCTCCGCGATGACGGTGTGACTCTGCTGGCCTTCCGGCAGCTCGCCTGAGATCGTGACGATGCCGTCGTGGACCACGACCTCGACGTGATGAGGAGCCGCGATAAGGCCGGGCAGTACCTGCTGCGTGATCTGATCGCACACCTCGCTGTCCGGCCGCCCGAACACGGCCAGTACGTCGACGCGGCTGACGATTCCGAGCAGCGCGCCGGCCGGGTTGACCACTGGCAGTCGCTTGACTCGCCGGTCATACATTAGCCTTGCCGCCTCCGCGACGGACGCATCGGGGCCGATCGTGATGGCCGGCGCGGTCATGAGGTCACCCGCCGTCATCCCGGCGGCTTTGTCATCCTCCTTCACATGCCGCAGTGCCGCGAGCAGGCTTGTGCTGTCAGCCAGAACAGCTTCTTTGACCAGCAGATCCCCTTCGGACACCACTCCGATCACCCGTCCCGCGTCATTAAGGACAGGAAACGCGCTGATACGGCGCCGGCGAAGCATGTCCGCCATCTCTTTGAACGAGGCGTCTTTCCGGACGGCTACCACCGACCTCGTCATGATGTCCCGCACGGTCGCGCTGATGGTAATCACCTCCCGGGGACCTCGGGCTCAGGATGCCTCGGTCCGATCCGAGACCGCTATGGCCGTAAGTCACGACCGGGCTGGCCCTAGCTGCCACGAGCCCGCGGACTTTCGGCCCTGCCGCTCCGGCCCATCGGCTCTTGGCGGCGGCCTGTCGGCTGCACAGCATATGAACGGCCGTTGTCAGCCAACCGGCAACGGGACCGGAGCCGTAAGGAGCTAGCTATGCCTGGAATCACCGTAGGGGTCGATGGATCAGCCAACGCTAAAGGCGCCCTCGAGTGGGCGATGAGAGAAGCCGCGACTCGGAAAGATCACCTGACCGTGCTCACGGTCAACGAGATCGCTGCCAGTTTCTGGAGCGGCAGGCCGGTCACCGTGCCAGCTGATGAGCACCTGCTGGAGACCGCGCGCGAGGCCGCGACCGAGCTCGCGGACAAGGCAGCAGGCGAGCTCGGCGAATCGCAGCCGGCCTCGGTCACCATCAGGGCCGTCAACGGGTTCGCGGCCGACGAGCTGGTCAACGCTTCGAAGGACGCGGACCTGCTGGTAGTCGGCGCGCGTGGCGGGGCTCATAGCGGCGGGCTAGCAGGTCACGCGCCCATCGGGTCCATCAGCAACAAGGTGCTTCATCACGCGCAGTGCCCGGTCGTGGTGGTGCCAGCGAGGTAACGCGACGTGCTATTGGCGGGTGTCGGGCGGTGACAGCCCCGGTTGCCCCGGGTCGAGGCCGAACAGCCTCCTGCCGTTACCCCAGAGCACCTTCCTGAGCCATTCGTCGCCGATGCCGAGCGACGCCAGGCCGCTGACCTGCGCTGCGAACTGGTGCGGGATCGTCGGGAAGTCGGACCCGAACACGATCCGGTCGCCGAGTGCCGCTACCCGTTCCACCAGGTGCAGCGGCGACGGGCCGAGGTAAGGCGGGTCGGTGAAAGCCATGGCCGTGTCGAGCCAGACGCCGTCATTCTGCTCGGCTAGCGCGACGAACGCGTCATGGTCCGGCGCGCCAAGATGCGCGATCACCAACCGCAGGCCAGGGAAGTTGCTGAGCAGCCGCCGGACCGGCTCCGGGCCGCACCATTCCTCGTTTCCCGAGCCGTCCGCTACCGCGCCCGCGTGCAGGATGACCGGGGTACCCGCATCCTGAAGCAATGTCCAGGCCCCGGCTAGCAGCGGATCGGTCGAATCGAAGCCGCCTACCTGGAGGTGCACCTTGACGGCGCGGCCGCCTGCCTCCAGGCAGCGCTCGGTCTCGGCCGCCACGCCAGGCTCGGGATAGATCGTGAACGTGGGGATGACCGCCGGCACCGCAGAAGCCAGGCCCATCGTGTGATCGTTGAGAAACGACAGCATGCCGGGACGGTGCGCATACGCCAGCGCGGTGTGATGTAGAACACCAAGCCCGGCCAGGACGGCAAGCCGGTCTTCGGCCGAGGCCCGGTAGGCCACCGGCCAGGGCGGCGTAAGCCCGTCGAACCAGCGCCATACTGCATCCTGGAGGGCGTCAGGCAGGAAGTGGACGTGCGCGTCCACGATTCCGGGGACACCGAGCGCTGCCAGGACGCCGGGGATTTCGTCATCGGTCATCGCGAGCAGGTTAGCGTGCGGCGCCAGGGTTGCTGGTCCGGCAGTCAGGTCGTGAGCAGGGCAAGGGCGATCCGCCACCCGCTGAGCAAGGCGTCAGGATTGCTGGAGGCGCCGTCCAGGGAACCTGCAGACGGACCTAATACGCTTCTTGAGTACTCACCTGAGGTGGGGTTGAGCAGGAAGGATCGAGACTGTGCCGGAGAACGTAAGCATCGCCTATCGCGGGGCGAACTTCGCCATCGGACAGGGGCCGCAGTTCTACGGGATCTGGCATGCTGCGGCACCTCAGGGCGCGCCACTTGAATGGTGGCCGCTGACCCCGGAGGGCTGGACAGCTGCCTGGTCGCGGTTCGCTTCGATCGAGGTACCTGGCACGATCGTGCCGGTCACCGTCTCCGCGCCGGCGAGCGTCGCATCCGCGCCTGGACAGACCTCAACGTCGATGGAAACGGCGGCATCACCGGTAGCGGCCGACGACGCGACCGCCGTTGCCGCCGACACGGTGGCCACGCAGGCGGTCAGCGCCCGAGCCGTCGATGACGGTATCGACCCGCAGTATGGCCAGGTGGTAGAGGGGCCTGCTCACCCCGCGCGGATGGCGGGCAAGTCCCGGATCGGGGCGGCGCTGCTCGCCGTGGGCGTCCTACTCGGGATCATCGGCCTGTTCCCGGACTACTTCACTGGTGCCAGCCTGGCCTCGGAGCCCGCAGAACTCGTGCCGCACATCATCTACCTGGCGGCCTGGGCAGGAAGCACGGTGCTCATCCTGCTGGGCGGCGCCCGCAGCCAGGCCGGTGCGCTGATCGCTGTCGGAGTGAGCGCGGTCACGTTCGGAATGTTCTTCGCTGACCTCGGCTCGCCCATTGCTTACGGGGCAAGCGTGGTGGGCGCCGGCCTGGTCTTGTCACTCGTCGGCTGGCTCGCCTGCGCTGCCGGCGCTGCGCTGGCCTTTGCCGGGTCCGGGTTGTCCGCCCGGGGCTGGCCCGCTGGCCGCCAGCGGGTTCACCGGCGCGCCAGGCTGGCTGGCCACGAGATCGTTCCCACGGTTGTGATCATTCTCGCTGCCATCGGCGCTGCCGTCGCGTTCGCTCCGTCCTGGGACAGCTACGTGCTGCGGACGTCCTTCGGCACCCTGCCTACCGTGACGGCGGGGAATGCATTCGCTAACCCGGCTCCGATCATCGTCGGTGACGTGGCCGTGATGGTGCTGCTGGCCGTGGTCATCGCCGCCGCTGCATTCTGGCGGCCGCTCAGGCTCGGAGCCGCGCTGGCCGCCGGGGCGATCATCCCGATGGTCGCGCAGGCCGTGTCGGCCATGGTGCAGGTGTCTGAGCCGACCTCGCCGCTGCAGCTGGGGTTCTCGCAAGCACAGGCCAATTCGGCAGGACTCACGATCACCAATGGCCTGACGCCCATGTTCTGGGTGTACTGCGCATTCCTCGGCACGCTGATCCTGCTGGTCGCGTGGATGCTCCTCACCCCGGATTCGGCTCCCCGCCCAGCACCGTACTATCCCGGCCAGCCCTATCCCGGCCAGCCCTATCCGGGCCAGCCCCAGTGGAGCAGCATGCCCGGCCCGTCGGACGCCGCGGCACCCGCTGCCGGCGGCCCAGGCATACCGTCACACCCGGCGCCGCAGCCATGAGCTTTTTCCATGATCCGGGAGAGTTGCGCACGCGGGAACGTGCATAACTCTCCCGGATCATGGAAGAGCGCCGCTAGCTGCGCGCTCGGTCAGCAGATTCCTGTGGGGCCGCTCGGCTGCCCGCTGGTTTACCTGCGACCACGATGTCGCGCCTGATCGAGCCATCCACCCGGTGCCCGAAGCTCAGGTACGGCGGCGACTCGATCGGCTCCAGGCCGGCCGACGCCAGCACACCAGCGGCCTCGCCGCGTGGCGCGACCAGCGTGTTCAAGGCGATCCCGACGGCGCCGCCCGGCCGCAGCAGCGCTGCCCATACCGGGACGGCAGCCGCAAGCAGGTCTCGCGGCCGCCGCGCCAGCCCGCTAGCCGCTGACCTGCTGCCATGTTGCACGCCGTAGGGCGCGTCAGCGACCACCAGATCGACGCTGGCTGGCCGGAAGAATTCGCCGGCCCGGGTAGTGTCCGCGCATACCACGTCGAGTTGCTGCGCCCGGCCTGCCTTCTGCTCGTCCTTCGACGCGGCCAGGCTGATCTGCAGCCGGCGGCCGGCGACCTTGCCGTCGCGCCGTACCGGCCCGTCATAGGTGACCTTGTGCTTGACCCGCTTGCGCGTCAGCCACGTCTTGATGAATGCGCGGTAAGCGTCAAAATCCTTGCGGTCCTCGTCTATGCCAGCCACGTCGTAGCCGTACATCAGTGCCTGGTTCAGCGTCGTTCCCCGCCCGCACAGCGGATCGAGCACCGTTAGCCTGCGGCGGAGCATGGCCGGCGCGAACGCCGACGCCATCAGCGTCACGTTCAGCAGCAGCTTGGTGAACTGCTCGTTGGTCTTGCCCGGGTACTTCTGGATAGTGATCAGATCGTCGTCGTAATGATCCAGCCCGGCCAGATCCACCGGCCTGAGCAGTCCGCCGGTGACCTCGAACAGCGCATAGAGCGAGGAGATGTTAGCCAGGAACGCGCAGTCCTCCGGCCGCAGTTCGCATGCCTCGAACTCCAGGTATGGCACCCCGCCGCGCCTGGTCACCTCGGCAGCCGACAGTGCGCCGCCAAGCACCGAATCGCTGAATACGGCCAGCTCGGCTGCCGCCAGGCCGGCCGCTGCCTCGGCATACACGCGATTGGCTGACGGCAGGATCAGCAACGCGTACCGGGTCATGCGTTAGCTCCAATGTGTGGCGCGGGCACGTGGCAGCCTCCGGCGGCTGGGGAGCCGTCCGGGCCAAGCCGATGCTAGTGGCCGGAGCCGCCGAGCTTGACTCCGTACCTGGGTACGGCCGGTACCGTGCAGCCATGAGCGGGATGACGATCGGGAAACTGGCCGCGGCCGAGGGCGTCGGCGTCGAGACCGTGCGGTTCTATCAGCGCCGCGGCCTGCTGCCCGAGCCCGAGCGGCGCGGCTCTGGCTACCGTGAGTACACCGATGCTGACCGGTCGCGGCTGGTCTTCATCCGGCGCGCCCGGAGCCTCGGGTTCACTCTCGGTGAGATAGCCGAGCTGCTCGGCCCGGCTGAAGCACAGTCGACGGCTGAGATCCAGACGGCCGCGCAGGCCCGGCTCACCGCGATCGACGAGCAAGTCAGGGAGCTCATGCGGCAGCGTTGCCGGCTCCGCCAGCTCATCCGCGTGTGCGAGCACGGGAACGGCCAGCAGTGCGCCGCCCTCCAGCTACCCGACTTCGACGCAACGTAACGGCACAGCCATGCCGTCATCCGATTGACCAGGAGGAAGTCAGTGAGTAATGCACGGGTCGTGACCGATGACAGCTTCGAGACCGAGGTGCTGGCCTGCACGACCCCCGTCATCGTGGAGTTCTGGGCGGAGTGGTGCGGCCCGTGCCGGATGGTCGCGCCGGTGCTGGAGTCAATCGCCGACGACTACGCGGGCCAGGTCGGCCTTGTCAAGATCAACTCAGACGAGAACCCGGCAACGGTCAGCCGCTATCGGGTCCTGCACGTGCCGACGATCTGCCTATTCTCCGGCGGGGAAGTGGTCAAGCAGGTGATCGGCGCCAGGTCCAAGACGGCATTGCTGCGCGAGTTCGGCGATCTTCTTCCGCCGTCGAAGGCGGCGCGGGTGGCGAGTTAGTGGGCTAGAGCACCACTAATCCGCCACCCATGAAGATCACCGGGCGACCCTGGCGCGGGCACGCGCTGACGGCTCGTGATGCAGCAAGCCGGAAGTCCGGTACAGGAACTCGGAATAGGTTTCCGGAAGCGCGTCCGGGTTGAACAGGTTCCGATCTGGGGCGGTGCTGATCTCTGCCATCCTGCGCTGGGCATAGGCGCATTCGGCGACGACGGCGGAGACTCTGCGGACTAGCTGGCGGACTGGATTGGTGTGCCGGGCTGCCTTGCTCATACAGACAGCATCGCCTGTCATCCGGGCAGCCAACAGTGGCAGCAGGGACAACCTAGCGCAACATCCTGCCAGTTTGTGGGGCATGATGGAAGCATGCTGAAAGATGTCGCCGTCGTAGTGCTCGACGGCCTCGAACCGTTCGAGCTCGGCGTCCTCTGCGAGGTGTTCGGGACCGACCGCACCGACGAGGGATTGCCGGGCTACGACTTCGCGGTCGTGGCTGGCGAGGACGGCCCGCTGCGGTCTGCCGCCGGGTTCAGCCTGGCGACAACGTTCGGCCTCGACCGGCTGGAGAGTGCCGACCTGATCGCGGTGCCGGCCGCGAGCGACTCGCGCTGTGCTCGCAGCGACTGGCCCGAGCCGCTGCTCGCCGCGCTGCGCCGCGCCGTGGACCGGAATGCGCAGGTGCTGAGTGTGTGCACGGGAGCGTTCATCCTCGGCGCAGCCGGGCTCCTCGACGGCCGGGCGTGTACGACGCACTGGCGTCATGCCGCGATGCTTGCCCGGATGTACCCGTCCGCCAAGGTGGACCCGTCGGTTTTGTACGTCGACGCCGGGGCGGTCATTACCAGCGCGGGAACCGCGGCCGGCATCGACGCCTGCTTGTACATGGTCCGCAAGGAGCAGGGCAGCCGGGTGGCCAATGCCATCGCCCGGCGGATGGTCGTGCCACCGCACCGGGACGGCGGCCAGGCGCAGTACGTCGAGCGTCCGGTCGCTGAGCCGGACTGCGACACCCTGAGCGACGTCATCGAATGGATGCAGCGCAACCTCGACCGGGCCATCACCGTTGACGAGCTAGCCAGCCTGGCGGCGATGTCACCGCGGACCTTCGCGCGCCGGTTCGTCCAGGAAACCGGGACGACGCCAGGACGGTGGCTGATCAGCCAGCGGATCCTGGTCGCCCAGCAGCTGCTCGAAGAAACCGACGAGATCGTGGACGTGATAGCGGAGCGAGCCGGTTTCGGCAATGCCGCGACGCTCCGCCATCACTTCCGGGCCTGGCGCGCCACCACGCCGAACGCCTACCGGCGCACGTTCCGTGAGTCGGTGCCCAGGCAGCAAAGTCACGCCTAGCGCGTCGGGGCGGCTGTCGCACCCGCCGCGAGCGCCATCCGGGCCCTGAGCTTGCCAGGCAGAAGCTCCCCGGCAGCACGGGCGTTTTGCAACGCAGTTGCCCACCAGGCCAGGTCCTCAAGAAGGATCTGCAGGCTCACCTCGGTTGCCGGGTCGGCCGGCTCGCCATCCTCGGTGAATGCCTTATCGACGTAGGGCAGGACCACGGTGCTGCGCAGCGGTGCAGCCTCGACTTCCACCGCGATCTGCACCAGGTGTTCAATCGCCCGGATGGCTCCGCCGACACCACCGCTGTAGCCCACCATGGCCATCGGCTTGTTACGGAAAGCGAAAGAGACGAACACGCTGTCGATGGCGTTCTTCAGCTCGCCCGGCACGCTGTGGTTGTACTCCGGCGTGATGACGAGGTACGCATCTGCTTCGGCGATCTTCCGGTTCCACTGACGCACCGCCTGGTCGGAATATGACGGGTCACTCGGGTCGCCGATGCTTCCCATGTGCTCGCCGAACATCGGTAGCGGCCAGTCACGGAGGTCAAGAACCTCGGTGTCGAACGCCTCGTGCAGCGCAGCCCGGTTCGTCACCCACGGCACGACCTTGTCAGCCGCCCGGGCAGGCCGGGTGCTCCCGACGATGATCTGAAGCTTCATCTGGCTCCTGTTCACTCGCGTGCTTCCCGGCCTACTGACCGGCGGCGGACCTGACGAACCGGGCGACGACGCTGGCGTGCGCCTTTCCGGTGATCATGCCGAGCTGATTCCAGCGCATTCCGAAGTCGGTCCGGTCGATATCGGCCTCCGCCGTGAGCGTGATCGCCTGGTCGGTGGCCTGCGTGATCCGCGCCGTCACCGTCAGCGGCCGGGACTGACCGGCTGCTGTCAGCGTCCCGGTGGTGGTAACACTGTCCTCGCCCTGCCTGGTCGCCGTCGGCAGGTCGACCACGATCTGCGGGTGCTCGCCCGCGTTGAAGAAGTCCTTCGAGCGCAGGTGCTCGTCACGCTTGCGTTGCTTGGTGTCGATCGAGGCCGCGTCGATCTCTATCCGGCCGCGTCCCGATCCGTCCGGCAGGATCTCCGCCGATCCGCTGAGCTTGGAGAAGGAGCCGCGTACCGTCACCAGGCCCCAGATGGTCTTGTGCGTGATCGAGACGGTCGACGCCGCCGGATCCAGCTGGAAGCTTGCCGGGCCGGCATAGACGGTCGCGGCTGCCGCGGTCTGGCTACCGTTGGGAGTGGTCATTGCTGTTCGTCCTCGATTCACCGAGACATTAGGTAATTTAACTTTGAACGATCACGTCGGTAATAGTACCTAACTCGATAATCGTGTCAACAAAGTATCCGGGCTACCATGTCGGCATGAGCAGGGTCAGGCCTGAGGCTGATGCGCGCCCGTTGGCGGGGCAAGGTTCCCCTGACGGCGACGCCGAGTGCCCGGCTGCCCCGGATCTGGCCGGCCTGACCGACGCGGAGAGCGCCGCGGTGCTCGTCGCGCAGACGGCCACGTTCTCCGCGAGCTTCCTGCGCTGGATGGAACGGCGGTCGCCCCGCGGGCTGAATTACGCTCGCCTCCGCCTGATTCAGGCGCTGCACTGCGGCGGGCCTGCCATTATGCGGGACCTCGGGTCGCAGCTCGGCGCCTCACCCCGCAACATGACGGCGATCGTGGATGCGCTCGAGGAGGCGCATCTTGTGGTACGCCGACGGCACCCCACCGACCGGCGGGCCACGGTGATCGAACTGTCAGCCGACGGCGCTCGCGAGGCAGAGCAGGAGCTAGGCCCGCGCATCGGCGCCCTGTCGGAGATCTTTGCAGATCTTTCGCCCGCGGAACGGACGCAGTTCTCGGCCATCCTCGGCAAGCTCATGCGCGCGATCAAAGACCGGCAGGGTAGTTGCTAGGCGGGCCGGTGCCGGTAGACGAAGAAGATCCGGTCTGACTCGTCGCTGACCGGGCTGCCGTCAAGGCTCGCTTCTTCAAGCAGCTCGAACCGGCCGGCCAGCGCCGAGCGGATGTGGCCCAGCGGCACGCCGAGCTCGTAGATCCGCTCGTCATGCAGCCGGTAAAAGTCGCCGTGCTGCCGTTCGAAGATCCTGGTCTGCCAGAGCGACAGCGAATCGGCGGCCGACCGCACGGTCATGACGACCACGTTCCCGTCAAATTCATCCAGGTACGGCGGCGCGCTGTCGAGTCGCAGCAGGCGGCCCGCCGTGTTCACGTCGAAGATGAACAGGCCGCCGTCTGCCAGGTGCTCGTGCACGCAGCTGAACAGCGTCAGCCAGCCGGCGAACGACTGCACGTGATTGAGCGTGTCGAACATGCAGATGATCACATCGAACCGGTCCGGCAGGCTGAACGCGGTCATGTCCGCTTGCACCAGCCGCGCCGCGGGCACGGTCTCCGCCGCGATCGCGAGCATGTCCGCCGACCGGTCGACACCGGTGACCGACAGCCCGGGCGCCAGGCCCGCAAGCAGCGCACCGGTACCGCAGCCAAGCTCGAGCAGTGATCGCGCTCCGGGCAAGTGCCTGCTGATATAAGCCTGAAGCCGGTCGATTTCCTCGGACCGGTCGCCCATGATCCGGTCGTAGAACTGGGCGAAACCCGTGTAGTCGGTCATTTCGCCAACCCGCCCGATCTGCCTTCCGGCGCGAAGGGCGAGGCGTTGCTCACTGAGCTCTGGTCCAGCCCACCCAGCGCCTGGCCGATATCCGCGATCAGGTCATCGGGCGGCTCGATCCCCGCCGACAGCCTGATGAGCGAGTCGGGAGCGGTCTCGCCAGGCCAGCGGCTCCGCCGTTCCCAGCTCGACTCCACGCCGCCGAAGCTACTGCCCGGAATGATCAGCCGGGCCGCGGCGACGACCGCATCGGCGTCCGCAGCGGTGCCGTCCAGCTCGAACGACAGCAGCGGGCCGAAGCCCCGCGGCATCTGCGAGCGGGCGATAGCCAGCGTGTCCTGATTGGTTCCCGGATAGTGCACGGCGGTCACGCGGGGATGGGCCACGAGATACCGGGCCAGTGCGAGCGCCGTCGCCGACTGCCGATCGATCCGCAGTGGCAGCGTCTTCAGCCCGCGAATCGCCAGCCAGCTCTCGGCCGGCCCGGCGATCCCGCCGCCGAGCGTCCGCCAGTCGCGCAGCTCGCTGGCCAGCGCAGGGTCGCGTGTCATCACCGCGCCGAGTATGACGTCAGCATGTCCCGACGCGGACTTGGTCAGCGAGCACAGCGACGCGACAGCGCCCAGGTCGAGGGGGCGCTGCAGCAACCCGGTCGCGACGGTGTTATCCACGATCATCGGCGCGCCCGCCGCGGCAGCCAGACGGCCGAGCGCGGTCAGGTCTGCGACGCGCAGCAGCGGATTGGTGGGCGTCTCGGCCCACAGCACCGCGCGGCCGGCCGCCCCGCTGAGTGCGCGCTCGACGGCCGCCAGGTCCTGCAGGTCTGCCAGCGCCGGCACCGCGCCATGCGGGCGCAGCCGGCCGGCCAGCGTCCTCGCGTTGTAGTAGCCGTCGTGCGGCAGGACGATCGCATCCCGGCCGCGGGCCAGTGCCAGCATCAGCGCCATCGACGCGGCCTGGCCGGACGCGAACACCACCGCCTCGGCGTCCTCGATTGCGCCGAGCGCCTGTTCCAGCGCGGTCCAGGTCGGGTTGCCACCGCGGCCGTAATCGCCGGGGGCTGGCTCGCCGGCCGAGACGAGAATGCTGGCCAGCACCGGCGGCTGCACGACCGGCTGGCCCGGCTCGCGCGACGTGCCCGCGTGGACCAGCCTGCCGTCCGCCGATACCGCCGGGTCAGTCATCTAACCGCCTCCGCTTACGAACCAAGGCCAACGTCATACCCGCGGGAACGGGCAGTCCCGGCACGCCGCTATCTGCACGCTAGCTGACACCGGGGCACTGAAACCGTTGCGCTCGGCGGAGTCGGTCTGCTTATATATCCAGTATGATACTCAGTTTGACGCACTCTCTTAAGACAGGCCTAGTCGGGCGATGGCAGTGAGCGTGCCGCATGCGCTGCTTGCGCTGCTTACCGAGGGTCCTAAGTACGGTTTGCAGCTGCGCGAGGAGTTCGAGTCTAGAACCGGCGAAGTGTGGCCGCTCAACGTCGGTCAGGTGTACACAACTCTGCAGCGGCTTGAGCGCCAGGGCCTGGTCGAGTCCGAGGGCGGCGCAGACGAGGGCCCGCAGAAGATGTTCCGGATCACCGCCGAAGGTGACGAGGAGCTGGCTGCCTGGCTGCGCACGCCACCCGATCTCGCCTCTCCGCCTCGAGACGAACTCGTCATCAAGGTGCTGGTGGCGTTGCGCGTGCCGGGTGCGGACGTCGCAGCGGTGCTTCAGGTGCATCGCGCGTACCTGGTCCAGCTGATGCAGCAGTGGACCCGGATAAAGGAAGACGCGACTGAAGATGACCTTGCGCTGCTGCTTGCCGTAGATGCCGAGCTGTTCCGGCTGGACTCGGTTGTCCGGTGGCTCGATTCAGCCGACAGCTGGATTCAGCGCAGCCCGGCTGCCGCGATAAGCCGGGCGGCAAGCGCGGCGCCGCTGCCCAGACTGAGGCGAAAGGCCGGGGCACGACGATGACAGCACTGGAGCTACGGAATGTCTCGAAGGTGTACGGCGACAGGGCTGCCGAGGTACACGCGCTTCGCGAGGTGAGCCTGACTGTCGAGCCGGGTGCTCTGGTGGCGGTGATGGGCCCGAGTGGCTCGGGTAAGAGCACGATGCTGACCATTGCGGGCAGCCTCGAGGAGGCGACTGGCGGCGAGGTCTTCGTGGCCGGGAGATCGCTGGCGACCCTCTCCCGAAACGAGCGAGCCAGGCTGCGCCGACGCTCGATCGGCTTCGTCTTCCAGGACTTCAACCTGCTGGCCGGGCTCACCGCCGCGGAGAACGTGGCGCTGCCTCTCGAACTCGACGGCCTGCAGGCCAGGGCGGCGCGCAAGGCCGCGCTGCGCGCCCTCGACGAACTCGGTCTGGGGAGCCGGGCTGCGCGGTTCCCGGAGGAACTGTCCGGAGGCGAGCGACAGCGAGTTGCCATTGCCAGGGCGGTCGTCGGCGAGCGGCGTCTGCTGCTGGCAGACGAGCCGTCCGGAGCGCTCGACTCAGTCAACGCCGAAGCCGTGATGCGGCTGGTCCGGACAGCGTGCCGCGGCGAGGTGGCCGGGGTCGTGGCAACTCACGACGCGCAGCTGGCTTCCTGGGCCGATCGGGTGGTGTTCCTGCGCGACGGCCGGATGGTCGATCAGACGTCCCCGCTGCCTGGCCCTGAGTCGTTGCTGACACCGAGTGACCGGAAATGAGCACCGCCGTCCGGTCCAAGCCTGCGGCGGGCAGCGCGAACTCCGGCGGCGCGCCGGCGCGGCGCGCGGTGGTGCGCTGGGCCTGGCGCATGTTCCGCCGGGAGTGGCGCCAGCAACTGACGGTGCTCGGCCTGCTGACTGTCGCCGTTGCCGCGGCAGTCGCGGGCATGGCGTTCGCCGCCGACGCGCCGTCGTCGCCTGACGCCAGCTTCGGCACGGCGGGACACATGCTTGTCATCACCGGCTCGAAGGCCCGGCTGGCCGAGGGCATCTCGGCTGCCAGCAAGGCGTTCGGCCGGATCGAGGTGATCTACCACGCGAAGGCCGCGATTCCCGGCTCGGTCAACTCCGTCGATGTGCGGTCTGAGCGGCCCGGTGGCGAATTCTCGGCGCCGATGCTGCGCCTGGACGTAGGCCATTACCCGGGACCCGGCCAGGTCGCGGTGACCAGCGGCGTGGCGGCGATCTACCAGCTGCGCGTCGGAGGCGTCTGGCGCACCGGTGGCGGAACCCTGCAGGTGACCGGCATCGTGGAGAACCCGGCCAACCTCGACGATCAGTTCGCCCTTATCGCCCCTGGCCAGATTCGCGATGTCGGTCAGGCGACGGTGCTGTTCGACGCGACCGCGCAGCAGTTGCGCGGCTTCCGGGTGTCCGCAGGAGCACAGCTGACCAGCCGTCCGCAGCACGACTCCGGCTTCCCGCCAGCTGCTGTGCTCGTCCTGGACACGATCGCGCTGTCGTTCGTTGGGCTGATCGCGGTCGCCACTTTCACGGTCCTGGCACAGCGCCGGCTGCGCGCGTTCGGCATGCTCGCCGCTGTCGGGGCGACTGACCGCAACATCAGGCTGGTGTTGCTGGCGAACGGAGCGGTCGTCGGCTGCGTGGCGGCGGTAACCGGGGCGGCGGCCGGCCTGGCGGGCTGGGCAGCACTGGTCCCGCGGCTGGAGGCGCTGGTGGCGCACCGGATCGACACCTTCAGCCTGCCTTGGTGGGAGATCGGTGCCGCGATCGCGCTCGCGGTCGCGACCGCGGTCGGCGCAGCGTGGTGGCCGGCCTGGGCAGCGTCCCGGGTTCCGGTCGTCGCCGCGCTGTCCGGCCGCCCGCCTAGCCCGAAACAGGGCCGCGCGTTCGCCGCGCTGGGAGCAGTGCTGCTCGCAGTCGGGCTCGGCGCGATCGCTATGGCACATCAGGGCAGAGTGCCGCCGCTGATCATCGTCGGCCTGGTCCTCACCGCGACCGGAGTGCTGCTGGTTGGCCCGCTAGCGATCAGCGGCGTGGCGGCACAGGCAGGGCATGCGCCCGTTTCCATCCGGCTCGCCCTGCGTGACCTGTCTAGGTATCGCGCCCGGTCCGGCGCCGCGCTCGCGGCCATCAGCCTGGTGACCGGGATTGTGGCGGCCATCGCAGTGAGCGCTGCGGCGGCAGCGCAGAACGAGGGGTCACCCGGCGCGGTCGGCTGGACGAACCTGCCCGCCAACCAGCTGATGATCTACCTGTCGCCAGACGGTCCCCAGGGCACGCCTGAGGTGGTGCCAGCGCGGACGGCCGAACAGCTTGCGCAGTATCAGCGGGATGTCACTGGGCTATCGGCCGTGCTGCATGGGCAGGCTGTTCTCCCGCTGGATGCCGCCATAGCGGCCGGGATGCCTGTTCTCCAGGAGGGGCCGGTGAACGGCCGACCGACCACGATGCTCGGTAAAACTCAGGCCGGCGGCGGCGGCGGCCGCCAGCCTGTCCTGGCGATCTCGCAACTCTATGTCGCGACGTCGGCCGTGCTGAGGTTCTACCACCTCGACCCGGCCGCGATCAGCCCAGCGACTTACATTCTGACGGCGCGCTCCGGCCTGACCGGCGCGAAGATCCTGGATTTCGGCGCGGTCGTGGTCGGCTGCAAGGCTGCCGTAAGCGCGCAATGCGGCCGGCCGGGCGTGCACCCGAGTCGGCAAGCCGGCGGCAACGGCCCCGACCGCCGGGATCTGGCCAGCCCGGCGATCCAGGTAGCCGGACTGCCGCACTACACCTCGGCGCCGAATACCTTGCTCACCTCGCACGCGATGGCTGCCCTCAACTTGCGGCCGCTGCTGGCCGGCTGGCTGATCCAGACCCCTGCGGCGCTCACGGCGGCGCAGGTGACCAGGGCCGATCACTGGGCGGCGGCGAATGGCCTGACCGTCGAGACGACCACGGGGTCCCCGCAGGCGTCACTGGCGTCGGTTAGTGAGAAGGCCATCGCGGTTGGCGTGCTCGCGGTGCTCACTGTCCTGGCTATGACGATCGGGCTAATCCGCAGCGAGACCGCCAACGACGTGAGGGTGCTGTCGGCAACCGGGGCGAGCGGATGCACGCGCCGGCTGCTTACCGGGGCGACGGCGGCGGCGCTCGCGCTGCTCGGCGGGCTACTCGGCATCGCAGCCGCCTACCTCGGCATCATCGCCTGGAATCGCGGCGTTCATAGCCTGGCAAGCGTGCCAGCGACCAAGCTGGCCGTGCTGATCGTCGGCATCCCGCTGGCGGCATTGGCGGCTGGCTGGCTGCTGGCGGGCCGCGAGCCGCACGGAATCGACCGGCATCCGCTGGACTAGTGGCTGCGACCGCAGCTGACGAATGATCACGAAGGATTTGTCGGCGGAGAGCCGACAGATCCTACGTCTCGGCGGGCAACTGGCGTTTCAGCCAGCCCAGTCCTCGACGAGTACGGCCCACCGCTCGTGGTCCCGCCACTCGCCGTCCACCAGCAGGTACCGGGGCGAGAAACCCTCCCGCTGGAAGCCGAGCCGTTGAACTAGCCGCAGGGACCGGACGTTGTCCGGCTGGATGTTCGCTTCCAGCCGGTGCAGGCCGAGGCACGCGAAGGCGTCGCCCACGACGGCGCGCAGGCCTGCCGCCATGAGGCCGCGGCCCGCGTGCGAGGCGAACGCCGCATAGCCCAGGGAGCCGGAGCAGAGCGCGCCGCGCACGATGTTGTTGACATTGACGTAGCCGACCAGCCCGTCGCACTCCGCATGCCGGATCAGGTAACTGCCCTGATCTTCGCGCGCGGCGCGGGCCAGGAACGCGGCGTAGCGCTCGGCCGTGTCCGGCGCCGACACCCAGGGGTTCTGCAGCCTCGCGCTCTCTCTGGCAGCTGCGATGAACTCGTCCGCGTCGGCGGCAGACGGCGCCGACAAGCTGACGGCCGGGCTCATCCCGGAAGCCTGCTGCTGTCCGGTCACTGGGCCAGCCGGCCCGTGGTCAAGTTACCCGTGGTCAAGGTGCCTGCATTCAGGAGGGCAGGCTCGAAGCCGACGGACAGAGCTTTCAGCGCCTGCTCCAGGTAGACCGTCAGATCAGCGTCAGCCCGTTCTGCCCAGCGCTCGTAGGCCGACCGGCAGACCGCGAGCGTGGCGCGCCCGATGGCCAGCGGATAAAGCGAGTCCACCGGAAGCCCGAGGCGGCCGGCAGCGAACTCGCTGACGGTCTGCTCCCAGGCGTCATAGTGCCGGGCGGCGCTGGCCTGCAGGGCGGGCACGGTGCCGATCAGGTTCATCCGGGTGCGGAGCTCTGCTACATCCTCCGCGCGGTATTTATTGACTCCGACCACCGCCTGCCGGATCGCGTCCATCATCGGCATGTCCGCCTGAACGGCACGCAGCGCCGCACGCAACGCCAGGACCTCGCCGTCGAAGGCATGCCAGAGCACGTCGGCCTTGGAGTCGAAATACCGGAAGAACGTCCGCTCGCTCACCCCGGCGGCCGCTGCGATCCGCTCGACCGTAGTGTCGTCGAAGCCATCCTCGGTGAACAGGCGCAGCGAGATGAGTTCCAGCTCGCGCGCGCTGGTTCCGGGCGGGCGTCCTCGGCGCCCGCCATGCGCGTGGCCGGCAACCTGCATCTGACTGGCTGCTCCGTATCTGGCCGGTCCGGATGTTTGCTGCTCCGGACGTTGACTGTTCTGCTGTTTACGGCCCGTGCGGTTACTTCCCGCCCGGTCTTGATTTCGTCACCCAATGACGATTAACGTTACCCCTATTCGTCACGCCGTGCCGAAACTATTCCAGACCAGGGGAGAACGTCATGCCAGACAGCGCTACCGAACTGCTCGACCCGCCGGCGAGCGAGGTCACCGACGAGATCACCGGCACCGAAGCCGATGAGGTCGTCGCTGCTGACTTGCTGGTCGAGGAGATCTCGATTGACGGCATGTGCGGTGTCTACTAACAGCCAGACAGCCGTTAGCCGCAGCGCCCCCGCTGAGGCTGTCGCGGATAAGGCCTTCGACCTCGGCGCGGCCTGGCGGCTGCATCCCCAGGCCTCCATCCGGCCGGAACGCTTCGGGGCGCTGCTCTATCACTTCGGCACCCGGCGGCTGTCGTTCCTGAAGAGCCCGGCGTTGCTGACCGTCGTGGAGTCACTGGCCACTCAGCCGAGCGCCAGGGCCGCGTGCGCCGACGCAGGCGTCGAACCTGCTGAGATGCCCGCCTACGCGACGGCGCTGGCTGCCCTGGCGGCAAGCCAGATGATCTGCCGGAGGCCCCCCGTATGACCGTGGCCGCAGTGCCGTTGACAGAACAGTTCAAATTCGGCCTGGACGCGCCGATCTGCCTCACCTGGGAGCTCACTTACGCATGCAACCTGTCCTGCGTGCATTGCCTGTCCAGCTCGGGCCGGCGGGATCCGCGTGAGCTGACTACGGCCGAGTGCAAGCGCGTCATCGACGAGCTCGAGCGGATGCAAGTTTTCTACGTGAACATCGGCGGCGGTGAGCCGACGGTCCGGCCCGACTTCTGGGAGCTGGTGGACTACGCCACCGCGCATCACGTGGGCGTGAAGTTCTCAACCAATGGCCTGCGGATTACTCCCGAGGTGGCAACCAAGCTTGCCCGCAGCGACTACATCGACGTGCAGATCTCGCTCGACGGCGCGACTGCCGAGGTGAACGACGCGGTCCGCGGCCGGGGCTCGTTCGACATGGCCATGGCAGCAATGCGGAATCTGGCCGGTGCCGGGTTCGCCGGCTTCAAGATCTCCGTCGTGATGACGCGGCACAACGTGGCTCAGCTCGACGCGTTCAAGGCCATCGCCGACTCGTTCGGAGCGCAACTGCGAATTACCAGGCTGCGGCCGTCCGGCCGGGGCGCGGATGTCTGGGACGAGCTGCATCCGACCGCCGGTCAGCAGCGCGAACTGTACGACTGGCTGGTCAGCCGCGGCGAGGACGTGCTGACCGGAGACTCGTTCTTCCACCTTGCCGGATACGGCGCGGGGCTGCCTGGCCTCAACATGTGCGGCGCAGGCCGGGTGGTCTGCCTCATCGACCCGGTCGGCGACGTGTACGCCTGCCCGTTCGCCATCCATGACGCATTCCTCGCCGGGAACGTCCGCGATACCGGCGGGTTCGCTGAGGTATGGCGGAACTCGGAACTCTTCACCGATCTGCGCCGTCCGCAGTCCGGCGGGGCTTGCACATCCTGCTCAGCATTCGATGCTTGCCAGGGCGGGTGCATGGCGGCCAAGTTCTTCACCGGCCTTCCGCTGGACGGGCCAGACCCTGAATGTGTGCGCGGATTCGGCGAGGCTGCCCTGGCAACCGCCGGCGCCGGGTCCGCTCCGCGCCCGGCCGGAGATCACTCGCACCGGGTCGCGCCCCGGTCTGCGCAGGCGCGCTCGCGCGCTCAGCAGCCCGTGCCGGTGTCCATCGGGCCGCGTCCGGTTGAAACCGCAGCCGTCGCGGAGGCAGCGGCGGGCCGCCGCGGCGTTGCCGACCGCGCCTGTGACCAGAGCCCGCTGGCAGGGTTCAGCCCGGCTGACTTCTCGCCTGCGGCTGAGCAGTAACGGCATGGCCGCAGCTAACCG
>Ga0335073_10004833_pt1 | contig 18879 bp, 30 predicted proteins | sample Lox_Sample_22_FD_207093 | JGI IMG/M metagenome (GOLD analysis project Ga0335073, IMG submission 207093) | Soil microbial communities from Loxahatchee National Wildlife Refuge, Florida, United States - Lox_Sample_2.2 | ecosystem: Environmental > Terrestrial > Soil > Wetlands | place: USA... | reverse complement strand
ATTTCCTCTGCCAAACCCCTGTCAGTCATAAACCCAGCTACCGGCGAGACAATCGCATATGTCCCCTTGTCAGACGGAAAGGATGTTGATTCCGCCGTTAATGCTGCTCGTGCCTGTTTCGATTCGAAATGGAGCAATACCAATGTCAAAACTCGTATCCAAAAGCTTATGAAACTGCATTCTCTCATCTTGGAAAAACTGGATGATCTGGCAGCTATTGTGGTGCAAGAGCACGGTAAAAACGTCGTGGAGGTAGACAACTTGTCAATTATGCTAATATCCAGGCTAAAGCTTCTATTCTAAAAGGATTGGAAACTCTGGAATGGGCAATTGGTCTTCCATCTTCATCGCACTTCACAGGACGATTTCTAGAGGTCGGTACGGGAGTTACCTGTCGCGATGAACGTGTACCAGTGGGAGTAGTCGCCAGCATAATCCCCTTCAATTTCCCAATCATGGTACCCTTCTGGACAATCCCTATTGCCTTGGCCACCGGAAACTGCATCATCCTGAAACCATCCGAGAAAGTCCCTCTGTCACTCTCATTCCTCGCACCACTCTTCAAACAAGCCGGATTTCCGGACGGTGCATTCCAATTGGTACATGGAGGGAAAGATGTAGTGGAAGCTATTTGCGCTCATCCAGATATTCAAGCAGTGAGTTTTGTGGGAAGTTCTACTGTTGCAGAAATAGTTGCAACTCAATGTCAGCGTGTGGGAAAACGTGTTGTGGCTTTAGGTGGTGCGAAAAATCATTTGGTGGCTGCTTTGGATTGTGATGTAGAAGTGACGGCTCAGGATATTGTCAATTCATTTACTGGCTGTGCTGGAGAACGATGTATGGCTGCCTCTGTGCTGTTAACTATCGGCGAGAATCAGGCATTGGTGGATCGTATCGTGGAGTTGGCAAGTCAAATTCATCCAGGGTCTGCATCTGGGGAAATGGGTCCAGTCATTGATGCAGCGGCATTACAAAGAATCGAAAGTTACATTCATCAAGCCGAAAGTACTGGCGCAAAAGTTCTCCTCGACGGACGAGTTTGGGAAGGACGTCAAAAGAATGCTGGATTCTGGATCGGTCCCACTATCATACTTCACTCAAATCCCGCCGATCAAGCACTGCAAGATGAAATTTTCGGTCCGCTATTGTCGATCTATTCTTGCAACTCTCCTGAAGAAGCAATTCAAATTGAAAAGCGGTCTCCATATGGGAACGCTGCTGCTATTTATACTCGTTCGGGATTGATTGCAGAGTGGTTTACGAAGAGGTTTTCAGTTGGTATGGTGGGTGTTAACATCGGTATTCCTGTGCCGAGAGAACCATTTTCTTTTGGGGGGATTGGCCGTAGCAGATTCGGGATGCAGTTGGATATTACTGGTGAAGGAGGAGTCGACCTATTCACATATCGAAGGAAGGTGACGACTCGTTGGACAGAGTCTGCAGATAGTTTTTTCTCTTCCAAGTTATAGAAAGCAATGTCAAAATATGGACCATACAAGTTTTCAGACTAACCCTGCCTGTCTGTATCTTTACGAGGCTGTCCAAATGGGCGTCCAATGGGAAACTCTCGGAAAACGGGGGTGATTGGTTGTGCGCTAGTGCCAGAATTCTGGGGTTCAGAGCTTTTGAGCTCGAGACGCACGCGATTAAGATTGCCCTCAAAACACATTCTTCTTCAATTCGGACTCTGCCATACAAACTAAAAGCACACTGCACTATATATCCTACCATTACATCTGTTACCTATTGAACCACAAGCTCCATCAAGACGATGCGACTTCAATTGTTTGAGAAGACGGCATCTTCTCACCCCGATAATCGTCAGCAAGCGCACCTTCATGAATCTTGAGAGCAGCTTCAGAAGTAACGCCCTCCTCTCCGGTGAACAAGAGATCAATTTCTTCAAGAGAAAGCTGCTTAGTCTCAGGATAGAGGAAAGCAACTACTTATTAGTTTGACATGAAAAGGATACTCACAGACAAAGATGAATACAAAGTTTGTGACGGCAAACACGATGAAAAAGCGCCATTCAATGTTGGCAATGGCCTTTGGCAAGATTTCGGTCGTTGCAAAACTTCCAAGCCAGTACATTGCTGTTGCGATTGAACAACCCTTTGAGCGAATTCGAATAGGCATGAGCTAGCAATTAGCAAGGATAATTGATTGTTGTACCTCCGCAGCATACATGAAAGACAATGGCATCCAGGTAGCAACAAAGATTCTACACGTCAGATGGAAAATCACCAGAGTAGTACGCTCCAAAGATAAACACCATGGCAATGGCACCCTCTCCGTAGCTGTCTGCGTTTGGCGAAGAAAGAACCATGTACAACATGCCGGTCATGATAGCCATACAAGCGGATTGTCCTGCAGATCCTATGACGAGCAAAACCCTTCGACCGACAAGATCCACCATGAAGATACTAGGAATAATACAGAGGACGTAAGTAAGAGCATTAAGTCCGCCCAATACCGCCGAATAGTGTTCCGATTTCTGCAAAACAGTGTTGAGGATGTATGGGAAATAGTAACTGAGAATATTGATTCTATTGTGAGAACACTCTTGTTAATGATGTTACCCAGTCCAAGGATTCATGAATTGAACTCCTGCACCCATGATGAGTCGTTTGAAATTCTTTGTAGGGCCCATTGTAAAGAGATCTGCGAAATTGTTGGAATCCATGGCACCCTCAAGCTCGGCAGATTGCATTATAGATTCATATTGAGATAGAATGACGTGTGAATCGGGGGTGACGCCTTGTCCGTGTAATTGAGCGAGGACTTTAAGTGCAGTTTCCTTGCGTCCATGAACAGCAAGCCAACGAGGAGACTCTGGCAAGAAGAACATTGACACGAATATCGTGAGTTCGAAAATGATTTGAAACGCCATTGGGAAACGGTATGTGAAAGACCCACTTGTGTGAAGGGAAAGTCCGTAATCGAACCAATACGCAAAGAAGAGACCGAGGTTTACCAAGACGAAGTCGATGGTGATTAATGCGCCTCGTTTGCGCTTTGGACTACATTCTGAGTGCCAGGCGGGGATTGCAGAAGTATTGACTCCAAGACCAAGGCCGCAGACAAAACGTCCGGCGATAAGTTGACCAGTAGAAAAGGAGCTCGACATGAGGATTGCACCGAGCATCATAACACAAGCGCCGAGCTGTATCGATCGAACTCGCCCAATTTCTTCGACAAAGAGGATGGAAATAAGAGCACCAACTCCACTAATTATATTAGAAACTTGTGACGAGAAAACTTACGCTCCAAGTGCAAAAAAGGCGACAATACTTCCTGTCTCTCCAGTAGAAGGATTGTACTGCTCGACAAAGTCCGGAAGATCGATTAAATTGGACATAAGACCTATAGTCAGCGATATCGAGCACTTGTAATGCCATTATCATAGCCCATCAGAAAGAATCCGATGGCCGAAATGAAGGTGATCGAGGACACCAGGAGGTTGCCGGAAAGTGCCATTGGAGAGACAAACAGTGACTCAGGGGCTAATAACCTTATTCGCAATGACTTAGAATTCCAAGTACAAAGTCGAGATCGACCAGCTGCGGCCGACGACGGATTTATAGCCGATCAAGAATGATGAAGACTGAAACGAGTGCGGGGATATTTTGCGGGGAATTGGAGATCCTGGGGGGACGTCTCGGACCGACTACTGCAATCGGTTCGGTGGCATCGACGAACAAGGAGGCGAATGGCAGTACTTTCAGTGAGAAGACACTGTCGTTCATGACAGGTGCGGTTATCAATGCGGTTTGCGGCTGACGGCGAATTTCAAGAAGGTTAAATTCGCTCTGCCGAATTTCCGTGCGGCAAAGTTGTCAGCCCCCGGCCGGGGGTAATCTCATCTCCCCCACTCCTCTGCGGGGTAGATACTTCGTTGGCGCTGATATATGAGGCAATAATGCCAGGTCCCTGATGCGAACTCGCGACAAAGTTACAATTGCAAGGTTCAATGGCGACAACTCGTCCAAGCTATGACTGGAGGAAGGAGGGGGTATTGACTTACGGCCTTGAGTTCCCAGATGCAGCTGCTGCCCAAATCGAGTGTCTCGGTGCCCGGAAAGTGTTTCTTGTCGCATCAGGTGGTCTCAGTCGCAATACGCCGTATGTAAAGCAGCTGGAGGAGCGTCTAGGGAAGGCTATAGTAGGAAAGAAAGTGGGTATTCAACCGCATTCGCTGTGGAGTGAAATCTTGGAAATTGCTGAAGCTGCTCGCAATGCAAGGTTGTTCCCAAATGTCCGTTGCTGATTTCGTGAAGTGCAGATTGCTTGTTAACTCTCGGAGGCGGATCTATCACAGATACCGTAAAAATAGTCAATCTATGCCTTGCAAACAACGCAAAGACCTACGATGACCTCGAGCGACTGCGAGCAATTCCCTTGGGTAACGGCGATCGGAGATCACCGCCATATGCAATTCCTCCTCAAATTCCCATCATCTGCATTCCGACTACACTCAGCGCTGGCGAGTATTCTGGTTACGCCGGAGGCACAGATCCACGGACACTTCAAAAGAAATCCTTTCATCATTTCGGAGTTATACCCGCTGTCGTCATTCTTGATCCAAAGTTAACCTGCACCACTCCCGAATGGGCATGGATTTCCACTGGTGTGCGCGCAATTGATCACTGCGTCGAAACGTTAGGCTCTTTCAATTCTGTACCTGAAGCGGATGATGCCGCAGCAAAAGGATTGGCGTTACTGCTCCCAAGTCTTCTTCGAACCAAACGAGATCCGTCAGATCTGTCAGCTCGATTACAATCTCAATTAGGTGCCAATGTTGCCATGGATCCAATCTGTCGAGGCATTGCCATGGGCGCATCTCATGCAATTGGACATCAACTCGGACCATTCGGTGTGGGACACGGACAAACAAGCTGTATCTTATGTCCGGCGGTGATGAAATTTAATAGTCCTGTTAATGCAAAACGACAGTCTCGGATACACCAGGTTATTTGGTCAGATGAGTTTATTGCCTCTGTGTTACAAAGTCACGGCTTGACTAGAGAGTCTTCTGATGTCAGTTCATGTCTGGATGTCTATTTTCGAGAACTGGGCATGCCGCGGTCTCTGACAGATGTCGGAATTCAAGCAACCATGTTTGAACGGATTTCAAAGAATGCGCTTCTCGATTTCTGGGCGAAACAAAATCCAATTCCTCTTGAGACGGAAGGTCAGGTGATGCAGATCCTTGAGATGGTAGCGTGAAGGAAGATTCCAATTTCTGTATGTCACGACGGCGCATGAAAAGACTTGTCATTAAACAATGAGAGTAGTAATTAGCGTCAGATTACACTGTTTAAAAATGAAGCAAGCATTAGAACCATATTCCTTGTTCAAGAATTAATGACTGTGCAAATTTGGCTTTTGAGTTTCGTTGAAATTAACGAGGAGATTGAAGTAGAAAAGACATAGAACTATTTACAGAAGAATCTTAGAAGAAACTGATACCAGAATGTGAAAAAGCGTACGATAGGACTGAGACTACCTAGAAGAAGTGTGGCTTTGGTGGCACCGAATTGAGATTTCATGGTGAATGAAATGTAATTTGTTCTCCACCTCCAGCCTGATCTGTGATGCCATCCAATGCTCCAACCCAAGCGACCGCGGTTCGATAATAATAGCTCGCACATATCTTCAAATCCACTACAACAGTGATATTATACCCACTGTCGTGAAAATTCAGCGTTTCGCCGACAGCAACCGGTGCTCGATACCTATTTCCCCAGATCGGAGAATACTCTGGCCTAGTGGTGATAACGCTGATACGATAATCCGTATCAACGTTCGTATTCAGTGCCATGGTGTCCACAGTGTACACCAACAAACCTCCATTCGCCGCGTCTCCGGTTGCACCAGGAAGTGGTGGAGCGACTTGCAACACAAGAAGACGTGTTCGATTGACCAATTCGACTACGACCATTACAGTGCCATACTCTCCGGTCAGCGGATTTAGTGTCCCGCGGACATCGAGCAATTCCGGCGGTGTTGGAGAATAAAATTCGTAGCGATCGTTAGCGATCCACCCCAGCTTATACCGTGTCCATGCCAAAAATTGAGCTTGCGCCGTGAAGACATCTGACATTATATCCCAACCTCCCACCGGCCAGTCTATGGCCGTTGCAGAGGTGTACAAGTCTGGCAATCCGAATGAATGACCGATCTCATGTGCAGCATGCTTGAATGGCTGGGCGTCGAAGGCATCGTTGCCAAATGTAGCAAAGTGACTCACCGATTCTGGAGGCTGGCTGTTGGGTGGAAAAATGAGAGCGGCAGTGTTGGTGATACTTGCTTTGGAGGCGGCAATGAGGACGATTTGGTATTGGGAAAAGTCGACTTCGTCAGCGAATGCTGCGACGACTGCCCGTACATATTCTTGATGCGGGATTGACTCGTTCCACACCGGTCTGTAAAATCTGTTATTGATACTTTTCCATGGTTGTCCTTGCTGGGGAAGATGCGTGTTGGTGTAGAGTTGTATTTCCGTATGCGATTGGTCAGAGTAAAACTGAGAGACCGTATTTCCATCGAGCAAGGTTTTGGCAATCTGTTCTGCTTCCCCGGGAGGAGGTTGTGGATCCTTATCGAATTTGACAAAAAGCAAGATGGCATTGATTTGGCCGTTTGGTCGTAGGAATATACTGTAATTTGTAGCTCCCTCGGTATACCAGGTTACAGATTGCGGTGGAACCCTGAGTTGAGGTATGGGTGTCGGATCGGCGATGCGGCCGCTTTTTAGCATAATCCAAGTTCGGCTGGGACTCGAATCAGCCCAACTGAGATATGGAGTCCAATTCCTTGCAGGGTCGACATCGAGATGCAGCTGCGGCGCTGGCGGCACTAAATAGGCGTTTTTCAGCACAATGCCACCGATGGGAGATGCCATAACAGTCCATTGTTCAGAGAGGTTCAACCCGGTTGGAGACATCACCGGAATCATTTCATTCGGAAGGATGTCGAGGCGAAAGGCAGTGCCGAGGTAGGAGGGAGATAGAGCATAATTATAGGGACCAGAACTCAGACGCTGAAACTGCCATTCTTGCAATTGGTTTTCAAGTCCGGAGGGTCGAAGCATCTCTAATCCCGTGCCGTCTGCAGTGACCGACAAAATTAGGCCACATGCTGGATTCATCAAGCGATAGTAGAAGCCTGTGTCGATAGACTGGCCGAACACAGACGAGGTTGAAAGGAAAAATAAGAGGAGGAGGAGCATTGTGTTGGAGAGGAATACCCAAGTATTGAAGATATCGAAGGCTTCGGCGTTTTAGTTCTTCGGAGTTTTAGTTGGCCATTATAAAGTAATTCCAGTTGAAACTCTCCGATACGAATGACCTCGCTTGTCTCCACTTCGGCGTTCTAATGTCCCGAAAGTCCACAAGCATTGAGACGTTCTTAGTGAGGAAACCTTAATGTTCAAGGAGACTGCTGCCGATCGCAGTTCCTTGAATATGGTCGGGGCCTTTAAGTCCTGCATGTTTTCCGGTATCGGCTATGCATCATCGAATTTAGGTTGGGCCGAACATGCTCTGTTATGCACAACCGTCTATCCCACCTAGGCTTCAATTGACAAATTCTAAAAGCAATCGAATAAAGCATGAGAGCAATCAAGTTTGAATCTCTTTCTTTTGGTAATCGCTTTGCTTTATATAGTTGCCGGAAAATGATTAGAGGCAAGTCGGCCGGAATCAGCCGCTTGATTTTTCACCCCTGAATGGTAGCACCCCTCGGGACACAGACCTGTCAGCTTCAGGTACATCGCGCCTACGACGAGTCGGGGATGGCAGCCTCCGTAGAATCAAAAAGTCAAGAGTTTGATTTGATTATTCCCAATTGTGAGCATATTTTCGTGAAGGGTGGAGGCCGCCACCACGTCCGGATGGACGAATATATGAGTAGAGAGCGGGAAATGGAGAGTATTGTTGGATATATCATATCCTTTGAAGTTTTCTCGGTTGGTGTTGCTCTGCGTCGTAGAATAATAAGGATAGTTATGACTGAGCTTGTGAAATGGTAGTAGTATCAATAATTCACAATGAAGCATTGCTGGTCGAAACCGACTTTCGACCGCCCGCAATTGAATTTCGCGGCGGCCAAATGGCGATCCGGAATGGCAGTGGGCAGTCTCCGCACAATAAAAAAAAGTGGGGAAATCATAAGCCAAAAGATCTGATCATCAAAGATCCCCTTCACATCAATGTCAGCACAGCAGCAGCAGAGAAAGTTTATCTGCTCCTACTGCAATGCATCGTACTAAATACTCGAATATGTTCTAATTGCTAACCCTCAGATTCCTTCGATCAACCCATCTTTCGCGGCATGAGACAATCCGTTAATTGCCCCTCATCAAGCCCCACTCACAATCTTAGATCGAAATGAGAAGCCATTCGAGTGTCCCCGCTGTCAAGCCTCCTTTAGAAGGTACTGCACCTGTTAACCTGGCTAATAGTAGACTAGACGGATTACTGCGACATGAGCGGTAACATTCCACCGGATTGGTAGCTAATTGAAGGGCTACTCACGGGTCATCTGAATCAGCTCGAATCTACTCTAGACAATCTCGCAATCAACGAAACACAGCATTACCTGCTCGTCCTCTCACTCAACAACATGCAGGAACTAGCTCCGTCCCAGGCAGCACCGATTCGTTAACGAATTATCCCACTGCATTTGGAAATACTCCCGCGCAACATCTCGAGGGGGTTATCCATGATCATCCTCAAGACTCTGCCGAAAGCACAAATTTGAAGCGAATTGCCCTTGCGCAGCCGCATCCTCCTGTTCCTCCTATGTCTTCGGTAGGCAGTCAAGTTGCCACAATCGATGAGCATCTTACTCCAGCAGCTCCTCTTCTGAACCTTAATTGGGACTCACCCTTTCCCGATCTGAATCAGCGATTCGATGTCCTCGATCAAGCTGGTGGTGACTTGAATGACCAACTACATCGTTTAATGGATATGTCATTCCTGTCATATCTTGCTCCGCAATCCACGCAACCAAGTCCAATGTCTTCAACTTTGGTCTCAGACCCAGGTTCTTCGCAAACCGTAACTTCCAATGAACAACCAGATACCAAGACCATTTGGAAGAAGCTGGAAGAAACAAACTTCTTCACTCGAGTGGACAAAGTGCAAGATTTAGACCATGTAATCTCATCCCAAGACCAGCTGATTGTAGAAAACCTATCTGCTCGGACAAGATCTGAGAGTATCCCGCACCACCACTCTGAATCGCTATGTTGCAGCTTACATGGCGGGCTTGAATCAACATATTCCATTCTTACATTTACCAACGTTGGATTTGAATAAGTTGGAATTATACGAGGTTCTCGCTTTGTCGGGTATTGGAGCAGTATATTGTTTCGAAGGAGAGCATGCTGAGATGGCTCATCGAATATCTGTGGATTTACTCGCAAAAGTAACACCGGTATCCTACTTGGAATCTGACTTAGGCAATGAAAACAAGCAAGAAATTAGATACTTCCATGCTGCAAACACTCATCCTATTGTTACTCTACTCAGCCTGGTGTGGAAACAAAGAACAATTCGACAAAGACTTACCATTACACGGAATGCTAGCCAACGTACCCTCCCCACCCTCCCATCTGACTGCAGTCACTACGCAGGAAAGCTCACGAACCACGGCGAGAACCCTCAGTAGGAACCTCAATCTGGGACGCCTGGATCCAAGAAGAAGAACTCCGACGGTACCCTCCTCTCCCTGAACACAAACCTAATTTCAGAACCTGCTTTATAGCACTCTGCTCACTAATCCAATTACAACTCCTCTACAACATTCCACCCTCCCTACAACTATCCGAAGTCGATCTCCCACTCCCCTGTTCCGAAGAAGAATGGTGCTGCGACAACGCCGAAAAATGGTTCTCACTTCATACGACAGGACCACCAACCCCATCTCTCCAATCGGCCTTTCTAACTCTCTTCAATACTCCCCCATCTCACAGGACAAAACAATACAGCGAATTCGGAGGATTCATTCTAATTAACGCAATTCTCTCATCGATTCTAGATGCGAGAAGAGTTCCCGTGGGAATGATAGATTTTACTAAATTCGATGTTGCATTGGATACTTGGCAACAGAATTTCCTTGCTGATCCCAAAAATTTGACGTCTGGACCAAGTACTCCATTCGGTGCAATGGCATTTAATTCTTCTGCTATTTATCGCTCTGCCAACATTCGGAGAGTCGAAGATTATTCAAGGTACCCTTCTCACATACTCCCAACTGGTAATCGTTAACGTTGCAGAATTAAGTCGCTGGTGATGAATTTGAACGATGCCATGCCATGCGCAGAAGAAATCATTCGACTCCTGAAAGAAAGAAAACAACTACCAAAAGGAGCTGCCATGAACCGCGCATTACTTTCATCTTGTGTAACAGTTCAAATCGGAGTAACTCTGGGTCTCAAATACCTAGCTCAAACAGCTGCACTTTCATGGAGTGTAGACCACATGTTCTCAAACTTTGAAGTTGGTATTCCCCCCGTGTGATGTGGCTGATGCAGCATTATTTCTGTTGCAATGGCTTTGTGGGGTGGAGAAGGGTGGGCCAGTCAGTGAAGATGAACGCAAGTTTTTGAAATTATTGGGTGATTTGTTGAGGGAAGCGTGTACTTCGTATAAAGAACGTTATTTGAGTGTGAGGTTTATTGCGATGACGTATCAAGTTGAGACGGTTAATGTTTGGGGAAGTTAGCATACTTTTTATGTTCAAGCTGATTTTAGTCACGGAATTTCTGTATAAAGTACTGAGGGTTGTTGCCGACAGATTGAATACGATCTGACTGGATTTTCTTGAAATAATCACAATTAGGATAGGGCGGTACTTGTATTTGGCGTTTGAGGTATACGGGATAGAAAGAAGGAAACTATGCATTCTTTAAGAGTGTCGTTCGTAATGAGATGGCAAAAGTTCAAATTCGATGCAACTTGACAAATACGCTGGTGAGATGGAAACCATCCGACGGAGGGGTAGCGGTGTATCACACGGATCGCGATGAACAAACCATGTCCGGGCCGTGCTGGCATCCAGGAATTATAACCGCCATCTCCAGCAAGCCAATCTTTTGATTTACAATTCCGCGATGAGCGCAATTGTGCAACGCACTTGGCAGAGATGAATTGCTGGCCATGTGTAGACAAAGAATTTTATTTTCTCTCCATACGGAGACAGCTGTTATTGTCTTCTATATTCTATCTGAAGAACCGGTTCAACCACGCTAAGCTACTTCGACTTCCAACTTTCTGGTCCCATCGAAATCGTTTGTACGATGATTCACTCCAACTTCAGGGACATTATGAGGAACATACGGTTCTCCAGTCAACACAGAACGTGCACCCTTTTCAAACTCCTCATAGGCATAAGCCTGACAATCATGGTTGAAAATCCAATTTGGCTGAGGAAGTTCCAGATACTTTTTATTATTTTTGAATTGGGACCAATCTGTTTTATGCCAAATATTGCGAGTTTCAACTCCCATTCGTTGCGCAATGGCAACTCGCTCGTACCTATTCGTCAGACGAGAGTTATGTGAGGATACCTAATTGTTTGAGCGGTTTTCAAGGCTAATGGGATTTTATCTTTGCCAGCGAGCTGGAGACAAATAGGAATAGTTGCGGCATCTTCAATAGCTTGTCCAGCACCTTGAATAGAAGTGGGTAAAAACGTATGAGCGGCATCTCCAACAAGAATCATTCTTCCTTTTTCAGAGTACCATCGTGGCAAGGGATCTCTCCAAAGCAATTTATGATCGATAAGTTGATCTTTGGGAGTTTTTGCAATGATGGCTGCGACTCTAGGATCCCAACCTTCCACAATCTTAAGTGCGTCCTCGACTTTTCCAGGAAATGACCACGACTCGTCAACATCGTAGGTATCCTAACATCAGAAAAGTAGGCAAGTCGATTATACGAGATGTGTCATGACCCAAGTCACTTCAGTACATCTCCTACCAGTTCCAAAAATGACATGGACATCGGGGCCAATGAAGGCGACAGATTTGTCTTTAACGTCGTTGACGAGCCACCTCGTTTCAGGATCATTGATAACATCTTTCCCATCGAACCATGCTCTGTATGTTGCATAACCAGTTGCGTGCGGTGCTCCTGTCTCTCCAAGAATGAAGGATCTTGCTTTACTGTGAACTCCGTCGCAAGCCAACACGCAATCCGCTGAGAACTTTTCTCCATCCGCAATTATTCCCGCTTCAGTATCCGTTTCCCAGTACTCTGTAATTCGTTTTCCACGTCGAATATCTATTCCAAGACTCTCCGCATAATCAACCATAGTTTGTAATATTGCACGTCGATTTCCCAAGTACCCTGTCCCACGAAGGAATCCAAGCATAGTTTGAGTAATGAGATGTTCACCCTTCCAATCATAAAGATCGAACATATCGATGTCGGAGGAAACATCCGCAAGTTCAGCATGAACTTTTCCATTTCCCCACTTTGCAATTACATTTGCGGCATTTGATGAGACCCCAATCATATCGCCTGCGATTTGTTAGATGTAGATTTGGAGGGAGACACCTCCTTTAGGAATTTGTTTTGTCTGTTCAAAGACAATTACTTGATGTCCTTTTCGGAAACATTCCACAGCAGCAACCACCCCAGCATACCCAAATCCAACAATAATCACTTTGATACCGCTTGAACTCGGTGCCACGACCTCAGGAACATGCTTTTTCGCAACCATTTCGACCAGCGCAACGATATATTTCTAGAGCTTTTGTATCACCGCAATTGTGTTTCAATGGACAGAACTGTCTTTGGATATGCTTTGAAGTTGAAACTGCAGGCTGTTCAATTTATCTCGAGTTCGGCATTTGAAAATGTGGGGATTAAGCCAAGCTTATATTTGCGGGTGCGGAGAAATGCCCCTCGCCCCTCAACCCCGCGAATCCCATTGGACTGCATGGCCTAGGATCTGCGAGCCGTCTCCATTAGGCTACATTGGACATCCAGTAAACGATGCCAAGCCAATTGAAGAGAAGGCCTTGAATAAGACGAAACAACGTTATAGCTGAGGAGAGCATTGCAGTTACGATTTTGAATCTTGATGATGGGGCTCGTATGTCGCATCCACTCGCTGATTTCGTTTGATGATCCCAAGCATGACTGAGGAGCACCCGAATTTAACCTGTGGGCAGGTGAAAGGTTCAAAAATGAAGGGAAAATGCTGCCTTTTGGAGAGTGAAAACTGTCTCTGCGGATCTCGAAGGTGAAAATGAATTGGTCCGACGTGCCCCTGCAAGTTCGGCACGACAGTGACAGTGTTGAGCGGCCCACTTTGAACCTAACCCTGAGTAATCTCAGACTCTTCGGCTGTTGGCCGGTCTGCGCTTTCTCGAATTGAGGATTACCAGAAATGTATCAACATCCCTATCCCCCTGGTTCTTCTCGCTTCAAGGGAGACTCGCGTGGTCGCCCTCTTCCTCCTTTACCTACCCAGCCTTTCCTTAAGGCAATTGCGACTTATAGGTCTGACCAAAGTCTCGATCTTGTCCCCCAAGACCCTGCAACGAACATCGTCAAAATCGTTGTTGCAGAACCTGTAGATGTCGGTTACGGCAATTTTTCCCAAAACATCAAAGCTGTTCTTGTCAATGGACTTTCTGATCTGGTCAACAAACTAGTATACGTCAAATTTTACGACCCTATGTATATCAATCCCGATGACGTTAAAACCATATGTTCAGTTGTTTCAAGCTTCCTCTATTAACTTATTCAGACTCCGACACAGACACAAGAGACTCTGTTGCAGAAGGCCTGGAACTTTCACCCCAAACGACCGCTACATCAACTGAAACGATTGTTGATACCGTCGACCTTCCTCCGGCGGAAGGTTCCAATGCAGGCTGGGAAGTGGAAGAAGTGCAAACAAAGGTATACAAGGAGGAAGTCCCAGACGACGTAAATTCCGTGGAGAGTATTGCTAAAATATAGATACATGTGTTCTGGAGTCGTAAGAATATTCTCAAATCCCTCGGCGATGATCACAATCCCAAGAATGTTAGCGTGGACTTGCAAAGTTATTTTCTAACGTAGTAGAAAGACTGGGACGACACCAAGTTCGCTGTTGAAACAAGAAAGAGCTTCTCCGAACGGTTGTTCAAAACTGAAAGCCGTGCGTACGCTGCGCTCAACAGCATGCAAGGCCGTTACATGGCTAAATGTTATGGAGCCTTCAAAGTCAAATTCTCCGACCGTGAATTGGAAGACGATAAAGTCGTCAATGCATTGTTGTTCGAATGGCTTCCGGGTTTAGATTTGTCGAAAGCGGACCCATCCGAATTCAATTTCCGAAAAAGAAAGGAAATTCGAAACACAGTTCTGGACATTATCAAGTTAGTCTATCAAAAAGGAGTTTGCTTTACGACAAACATCGATTTGGGGAATTTCATCCTGGTCTCCAATGGACACACTCCTAAAATTCACGGGTTCGAGTTCACAAGTTCGCTACAGGAGCTTGATGATGCAGAAGGCCAAGATACACCTGATGAGATGGTTATACGCTTGCAGAAATCAAATATCAGGAATTTGGAATACCTACTGAATCATATTGGATTTACATAATTGAATAAAGGATTGGATGTAAATCATGCTTGAGGAGTAGGAACGATCAAACTTTGGTGCTCCAAGCCCAGAATCAGAACGGCAAGCAATGTAGACATGAACCTTTCCGCTTTGTCTTCATAGAAGACATCGACTTTCATCTCTTTGCTGCTGGCCCAAGCCGTTCTACTCCTGTTGGCACGAACCCCCGCAAGTGCCGATCCATCGAATGTGAGGACCATCGGGAAGGACACACTAAGAAGGTATTTTCTTAATTGACGTCCAATGACGACTCCATTTCCCAAAAGCCTACCATACTCTCCTTCCTCCAATCCATCGGTCCATTCTTCGATTCGCAAGCTGCCAGAGCGTTTATACTCCAAGATCAAATCCGGCACTCTCTGATACGATGTCTTCACGCCGGCTTCAATTACAAGATCGGTTCTTGCCATTCCACGGACATTCTTTTCAATAATCTCAAACTCTTCCGAGGCTTGATTTCTGACGTTGAACGCGATATTTGGATACATATCTTGAATGAGATGCAACAACGGTTCGATCAGATGGATTGACGCATAAAAAGTTACATCTTCTTCGGCGTCGACAGGAAAGGGATTCTGCAAGGGAGATTTCATAGGATGGAGCGTTTTCCTAGCATTGAGAGGGCATTGCGGAGGCTCCAGTTTCCATTCCGAGGTGGTGAAGAGTCCCAAATTCCTATTGGCGCCGGAAGAGGTGTGGACATGGCGATCTGACGGTTGGTGTGCAATGATGGAATACGTCGAATTTGAGATGTTGTCAACAAACTCTGAGCGGGACAACAGCTCAGAGTCACAGGTTGGAGGATTCCTGCCAATTAGTTAGTTTCTCGGAGGAAGGCTCACATCGTAATGGAAAAACAACAGGGTCAAGTAGTGGAAAGAATCTACTTAAACGGGACTGTAAAGGAACGTCGGATGAGATGTGCAGTGGAGAGTAGCGACCCAAAAAGTTGGAGCTCAATCCCACCACTCTCATCTCAAACGGGGCCGCTAAGGGGGATGAACGTTCTTCTCAAAAACTTGGCCAGATTAATTAAATTAAACTCTTGAACGTTGTAAATCCGAAATGGTGTCCCCCTTGAGGCATCGTCGTGATAATAGCCTATTTCTTAACTACTCGTCCAGGAACTATAGGTACTTCCTCAAATTTACAAGTTGCGATTACTGGTGCCAGCAGGCATTCTTACCACATGGATTGAGTCTAAATCGATCTTTCTCCATTCCCATTAGAATATCGCAAGATTTCTTGAGACAAGGTCGATTCCTTCAGAGATGCAGAACTAAAGATTGATCCGACTGTTCTCTTCAGGAAAGAGTGACACTCTTTATCCCTGAAGGGGTTGGTCTCTTCCCTGGATAGCTGTTAATACGCTGCATTAATACGATTGCCCAGAAATCCCCCTGGTTTCATGGACTCGTAAATGGACTCCTTCCGAGCTTCGGCATGCCAGCCATGGATATCCTCAATAGCCTTTAGAGAATTGAAACTAATATGATATGGTTGGATTCTGACCACATCCCCTACGCTCATTAGCTGAGATCGCTCGCGTCAGGGGGGCAAAAAGGGGAAATACCCAACTCGAGATGTAGTTGCAGCATCCTCAGATGTGAGGTTCCTGAGATGCAGTATGACCAAAGACCCCAATCTGATGCTGCCAATTTGAAATCCATCGGAATTCTGCAATGACGGAAGTAGACATTGTACACCACTTTCAAAACCAACGCAATTGCAAACTGAAATTAGTCCGTAAGCGTGAAGAGCGAAATACACATGCGGTATTGAAACTGCAGAAAGAGTAAACAGGAAGGGGCCAAAAGAGGATCGCGAAATTGTTAAACATATCCTTGCGACCAGAAAGACCGCCTGGTGGGATGCAAGCACACATAAACAGGTCAAGACATCCCTCTGTCGAGGAAATTGACAGAGCAAATGATACACCGCTCCTGCAATCAACCCCACTTTCCAGCACTCCTGCTGGATCGTGATATAACTCCCCAGAATCCTGAAAACCTTATGAACTGGTACAACCGCCATGGCTTCAGGATTTGGAACTTCTGCGGAGATAAGCTCATTCGCTAACATTGGGTTCTACAGCTATTTATATTGATTCATGCTGTGGAGATAAGCTTTAGATCTCCAGGATCGTCTGAGCAGCTTGCATGGTTTGGCGTCATTTTGTTGCCGTCATCGGACATGGTACCAATTAATAAAGCTCAGCCACACCCAATCTCCGAGTCGCACAATTGCTGTTTTAGGTTGCACAGACTATCCGACATGAAGGTAGATATCCAAAATTTAAAATAGCCTCGTCCTTTGAATCTGCTGTCCCATCTTACAATCAGTTCCCTATCCCGGCTTCCGAAGACTGGAGCTCAATCCCACGATTCTCTCCCCAAACGTTGTCGATTCAAAAATAAGTGACGAGAAACGAGCTCAAATTATGCTGAGGACATCAAATACATGCCAACTACAAGGAGTATTCTAGAGCTTTAATTAGTGTGCCTGGAAGAAATCTCAGTTACAGACCTAATCTCATGTCATCTGACATAGAAATGGTGGTATTGTGCCCATTCGGCTGGTGCGCTGCGGAGATATTCAATCTCATGAAGCAACGGGAGTCTCTGAGGTTGGATCTGTTGACATTCGCACGTACGCCTCAATTCGGCAGTGATGGATCCGGTGCTAGACTATTGGGTGGGTCGGACGAAACAATCGCTTTATTCCTTGCAAAAGATAGCCTAGTTGAAAATTTCTTTTGCCTTTACTTATCACGTACATTGGCACTCCCAATTCTACCCAGTATCGATTCAGATGTCAATGGCATCCACCTTCTCTCATCGTATCTGATGTACGGAATGAAGTATCTAAGAACTGGGAAAATGGGAAAACCCTTATGCTCGAGGATGAAGGAACCTGTTTCAAGGAGGGACGTGTATTCATTTGTCGTGATCTGTCGAAAAATATTGCCAGCAACTCTTCAAAAGTGCATATGTATTGAAGGTAGCAGCACCCAGACAATTCATTCCGATTGCATGCTCGAATCATAGAATCTCTCTCTTGACACCTCATTATCGCTATCGAGACTCATTGTGCAGTACTGAAGTGACACATCACTATTTCTGCTATTCGGAGAAAACTCTTCAAGGGAGGAACAAAAGAGTGTGAACAGGAATACTCAAAGTGAACGAATTCAGATGAGACAGTAACGCAAGAGGCTAAAGTCAATACACCACTGATGGAAACAAAAGCCGAAGGCATTCTCACCATCTTGGACGGCAAACAAAGGGATTTCAAGAACTCATCCCTGTGTATAATTCATGCGTGGAGCGGATTCTGCTTCTAACTTATATGCATATGTTTACTCATACCTACAACAATTGAGAGCCAATTACTCCCTCTCACTTCACGAAAATGAAAACTGGGCGTGTCCGCAGCTCGGACACTCATATCAAATTGTCCAAAATTCTTGTGTTCATCTCTACGACGAAGAAGTTCCGTACCAGACTCGCTCAAGTTGGTCCCCGTGCTTTTATTCCTCTACATTCCCTGTGGACTTTCCACTAATGCGCTCGGAAGGGAAATGCGTGAAAGCAAAAGTTGCTAATCGCGCAACTCGAAGTAAAAATTGGGTGCCATGGTTTCGAGCTCTTAACACGCTCGTGTGTCTCTGCTGAAGAGAAAAGGCTGGTCAATCCAAGAAACATGGAACTTGTTGCAAGAGAAGACGACTAAAAGAAAGTATTAATTCAAGGAATCGAATGAAAAATTGGCAAGAACATGGTACACTCTCCTCCGTCGTCAGATCTAACGTGAAGCAGACTAACGAGCATGAAAAACTGAGGAATTTGCGAATCTCGTCGTTTCAGAGTGAATTCTTTTCCATCTGTTGCTGTTCTAATCTACTGGGCCAATCTTCTTAGATGCATTTCTGTGTGTTCCCTCCGCTTCTACAGTCACTCCATTCAATCTCCTCGAATGATAGAATCCCGAACCTATATTCTCTCGAGTACAAACACCGATTACCGCTCTTCGGCAACACATTTGACGTAATTTCTTCTCACAGTCTAGCGTCCCTCTACGGCTGTCAGCCGATGATATCCAACCAGACTTCGCGATCCACTTTATTCGGATCATCCTTAATCGATTTGCATGAGGACACTCAAGAGAGCCGAAGTCAGGAAGAACTCATTCCGCGGAATTCAATTGCACCAAGCGGAACGCTTTATATTAATCCAAATAGAGGATA
>Ga0335073_10004832_pt1 | contig 18879 bp, 17 predicted proteins | sample Lox_Sample_22_FD_207093 | JGI IMG/M metagenome (GOLD analysis project Ga0335073, IMG submission 207093) | Soil microbial communities from Loxahatchee National Wildlife Refuge, Florida, United States - Lox_Sample_2.2 | ecosystem: Environmental > Terrestrial > Soil > Wetlands | place: USA... | reverse complement strand
TACAACCAGCAGATCTATACCTCGCTCACGCTGTTTGCCTTGCGCAACGTGAGGCTCTCGTTGCTCGGCCTGCACGTGGCTCCCGCGCAATTCCAGGACCTCAATCAGTTCTGGCTCGCGGTGTTGTCGCTGCCGCTCGCCTGGCTGTACGGGCGCAGGGCGAGAACGCGCCGGGGCGATTTCTCCATTGCGGCCAAGTTCACCGTCGGCCTGTATCTACTGGCGGTAGCGTTCTTTCTCTACGCCGCCAGCAGCCTGACAGCGCACGACGGCGTAACCTCACCTGGTTGGCTCGTTGCCGGCTATTGTGCACAGTCGCTCGGCGAGCTTCTGATCAGCGCGCTCAGTTTCTCGATGATTTCGCAACTGGTGGTGGAGCGCTCGCGCGGCATCATCATGGGAGGGTGGTTCCTCGGCATGGGCTTGAGCAACTATGCCGGCGGAGCCATCGCCGGCCTCGCCAGCATCCCCGCGGGCATGACCTCGGCCACCGCGACGCTGCCAATCTACATTCGGCTGTTCACCTGGCTGGGGCTGGGAGCGCTGGCCGCGGCGATCATCGCGAATCTGCTCGTGCCATGGCTCAACAGGCTCACGGCGGCGCCCGCCCGGGAACGACTCCCGAGTCATGATGCCGCGGCTGCGCAGCTTGCGAGGCCGAGCACGTGAGTCGCTCACACCACGCATGAGTGTCGAGCGCAGCGAGCCACTGCCATCCATACGGGACGACGGCCTTCCGATTCCGCGCCGCTACTGGGCGATCGTGGCGATCCTGCTCGCGATCTGCATGTCCGTGCTCGACAGCACCATCGCCAACATCGCTCTGCCCTCCATCGCCCGGAGCTTTCACATCACTCAGGCGGCTTCGGTCTGGGTGATCAATGCCTATCAGCTCGCGATCCTCGTCGCCCTGCTGCCGCTCTCGTCCCTGGGAGAGGTCGTCGGCTACAGGCGCGTCTCACAGACCGGCCTCGCAGTGTTCACTCTCGCATCCCTGGGGTGCGCCTTTGCTCCCTCGCTCGCCATCCTGAGCGTGGCTCGTGTCGTTCAGGGGCTCGGAGCCGCCGGGATCATGAGCGTGAACGCCGCCCTGGTCCGCTTCACCTATCCGCAGCGCATGCTGGGTCGCGCAATCGGCATCAACGCCTTCGTCATCGCGCTCTCGGCCGCGATCGGGCCCACGGTCGCCGCGGCGGTGTTGGCCGTGGCGCAGTGGCGCTGGCTGTTCGCGATCAACGTGCCGATCGGGATCGTTGCGATTGCGATCTCGCTCGGCGCTCTACCCGCGAGCGAGCGCGTGCCGCGACGTCTGAGTTACGTCAGCATCGCGCTGAATGGCGGCGCGTTCGTGCTGCTCGTTGGCGGCCTGCAAACGTTCGCGCACGAGCAAACGGCTCTGATCGCCATCGCACAGATCGCCGCGGGGTGCGTCCTGGCGTACGCACTGCTGCGCAACGAGCTCGGGAGCACGGCCCCGCTGCTGCCGCTCGATCTGCTGCGCATCCGCCTCTTCAGGCTGTCCGTCCTCACCTCCGTCTGCTCGTTCATCGCGCAGATGGCGGCGCTCGTCGCCCTTCCGTTCGAAATCGAGCGGCTCGGACGCAGCCCCGTCCAGACCGGGCTGCTCATGACGCCCTGGTCTGTCGCCGTAGCGCTCGCCGCACCACTGGCCGGCCGGCTGGCCGACCGCCATCACCCGGGCATCCTAGGTGGCGCGGGTCTGCTCACCCTGGCAGCCGGACTGCTGCTGCTCGCAACCATGTCCCACCCGGTCACGGCGTGGGATTTCATCTGGCGCATGGCGCTCTGTGGCGCCGGCTTCGGACTCTTTCAGTCGCCCAACAATCGCGCCATGCTGGCATCCGCACCGCTGGCGCGCAGCGGGGCGGCCGGTGGCATGCTGGGTACGGCGCGCCTCCTGGGCCAGACGATCGGCGCAGCCGGTGTCGCCGTTCTCTTCCGCAGCTATGCGCAACGCGGCTCGCAGATGGCTCTCTACATCGCGGCAGGATTCGCGGTCGCGGCCGCATTGGTCAGCCTCAGGCGCCTCAACGAGCAGCGCCCCAGTGCACACGCAGCTCCCGATTGAGCTCCTCCGGCCGCTCCTCGGGGAAGAAGATCCGCGCTCCCTGCAACTCCACGCGCCGCTTCGTCCCGGGGATGGTGTCCGCAAGCCAGTTGGACCACCGCACGTCGAAATAGACGTCGTCCGTGCCCCACACGATCAGCGTCGGTGCTTGCAACTTCCGAAGCGAGCTCTCGATCGCAAGCGTGTGTTGGCAATCGAAAGCCAGGAGGAATCGCTCGAAGTCGCGCAGCCTGCCCTCGGTCCTGAGGAATGGCCGCAGATAGATCTCGATCGTGGCATCCGTGATCCGATCCGGATGTTCGTATGCCGGCCCCAGGGCTCCCGGTGATCGATAGACGCCTTTGTCGGCAAGCATCGCTTCCAGCGTTCGCTGCAGTCCCCCGGCTGCGACCATCTCGAGGAAAGGTTTGAAGGCATCCGGCGGCCAGTTGTCGTGGGCATCGCAGTCCGTCAAGGTGAGAGATCGCACGCGATCGGGATTCAAGGCCGCGAATATCTGAGCGATGCCGCCGCCGCTGTCATTGCCGATCAGATCCGCCTGCTCCAGCCGCATCGCGTCCAGGAACTCGCCGATCATCCGGGCATTCGCCGTAACCGAGACGTCCTGCCTGCTGTCGATCTCCGTGTCGCCGTGCGCGAGCAGATCGATCGCGATGCACCGTCGTGTATCCGACAGCGCCTGCAGTTGATTACGCCACACGTAGCCGTTCAGCAGGACTCCATGCACGAAGAGTGCGGCCGGGCCCGTTCCCTTTTCGACATATGCGATCCGCCCCGAAGGGGTTGCGACGCTCTTTTTGAGCGTCGCGCCTGCAGAGTTGGTCATGGTCATCCCTTCCCTGCCGTCGCTTCCTGCCTGTTCGCGCCCTTGGAGGCGTCCGCCTCGCGTAGCGCCCGCGCGCACTCGTCACAGCACACCTCGACGGTGCTATGGCCGAGCTTCACCTTGATGGCGCCGGCATCCAGAGGGCAATCGCAGGCAGCACAGGTCTTCGCAGTCATGATGGTTCACCTCGCTCGAGACCGTCTCTTCGGACGGCGGCAGTGAACCATCTCGAGCCCCGGGGGCGCTGTCGAAAACTTTAGCGATCAGCGCGGCCGCAGCGCGCGCTGCAGCTGCGCGGGCGTGCGGCCGTAGAGCTGGCGGAAGGCGGCGGTGAAATGCCTGTGAGTGGAAAAACCGAGGTCGAGCGCCAGCGCGCTCAAATCATCGTACTCGTGCAGCAGATCCAGTGCCCGTGCCAGCCTGCAGCGCAACTGATAGCGGTAGAGCGGCAGGCCTTCGACCTGCTGAAAGGACTGAGTGAGATAGACCGGCGACACGCCCACTTCGGCGGCGATCTCAGCCAGCTTCCACCGCCGGGCGGGATTCGCGCAGAGGGTGAGTTTGGCACGATCGACGAGTCTGCGGCGGCCGTAGGTCGAGCCGGGAGGGCGTGATGTCCGCTCGCCGAGCGCGCGGCGAACCAGTGTCAGCACGAGAGTTTCCGCCTGCAGCGGCTCGGCGATCGAGCGGGTGAGTCCGTGGCGCAACAGGCTGACGAGCGCCTGCGCACGCGGGTCGATGCGCAGGCGCTGCACGCGGAAGCCTGGGTCACCCCCCGGCCGCAGATACCGCTTCGGTACGAGCTCCTGCAGCAGTCCCGCTTCCAACGCCAGGGACAGGCTCGCGTCGCCGCCGGAAATCGGGTGGCTGATCCGGTAGCCTTCTCCATGGTTGAAAAGCATCAGTTGGTTCGCGTCCGCGACGGCGTTGTCCTGGCCGACGTGCCGAACGTAGGTACCTCGGTACGGAAACACCAGATGCGTCGTGCTGACGCATTCCTCGGCGCTCCTGTGCCGGCACGTCCCACGGCAGACCACGTCCCGCAGAGTCATCTCGCGGGAGCTCAACAGAGTGTTGACAGAGAACGCTTCAGCCATCGGAGATGTGCAACCGCTCGAGATCGGCAAGCATTCCGGGTCCGGTCGGCTGCCATCCTAGCCTTTTTCGGGTCTGCGCGCTCGAGGCGGCCAGGTCGAGCGAGGCGAACATGGCGAGCCAGCCGAAATGCGCCTGGGCCTCCTGCGGCGCAATGGATTTCACGGGCAGCCGCAGTCGCCGGCCGAGCGTCTCCGACATCGCCTTGAGGGAGACGCCCTCCTCGGCGACCGCATGGTACCTTGCCCGCGGCTCGGCCTTCTCGATCGCAAGCCTGTAGAGATGCGCCACGTCCGTGACATGCGCCGCCGGCCAGCGATTGTTGCCGTCGCCCACATATGCGAACAGGCCTTTTTCGCGTGCGATCGCGATCGCATAAGTGACGAGGCCCTGCTTGACCGTGTCATGCACCTGCGGCAGTCGCATCACCGACACGTTGACCCCGGCGGCGGCGAGGGAGTCGGCAGTCTCTTCAGAGGCGGCCCGGGGAATCACATCGGAGCTGACAGGGGCAGTATCTTCGGTGGCCAGCTGCCCGGGCGCCATGTTCGCGATGCCGGTCCCGGAGGTCACGATGAGCGGCCGCCTGGAGCCCGCAAGCGCAGACCCCAGTGCCTGGATGACACGCCGGTCGTCCTCGCAATTGTCCCTGAACTTCGAGAAGTCATGGTTGAAAGCGAGATGGATGACGCCATCCGAGCGGGCCACGCCCGACTCGAGGCTGTCCGGATCTTGAGTGGAGCCGCGATGGACCTCGGCCCCGGCGGCTGCCAGCGCCGCCGCCTTGTCAGGCGAACGACACAGACCGAGCACATCATGGCCCGCGGCGACCAACTCGCTGACTACGGCCATGCCGATGAAGCCGGTGGCCCCGGTGACGAATATACGCATGAGCAGGATCTCCAGGTTTCGGTGGAGACAAATCTCCCGCAATGCCTTATCCTGGTAAAGTAGTGACTTTATCCTGGTATAATACTTAACACCATGGACGATGCGGTCAAGAACGAGAACCTGCTCGGGGCTTATCTCAAGCGCCGCCGCATGAAGCTCGATCCGGCGGCATTCGGCTTTCCCGCTACGCGCCGCCGCACGCCGGGGCTGCGCCGCGAGGAAGTCGCCCAGCGCGCCAACATCAGCCCGACCTGGTACACCTGGCTGGAACAGGGCCGCGGCGGAGCGCCTTCACCCGATGTACTCGACCGCGTCGCAAGCGCGCTGATGCTGACTGATGCGGAGCGAGAGCACCTCTTCCTGCTGGGCCTCGGCCGCCCTCCCGAAGTGCGCTACCGGAAGGACGCGGGCGTCACGCCACGGCTGCAGCGTGTCCTCGACGCGTTGGATTTCAGCCCTGCCATCATCAGGTCCGCGACGTGGGACGTCGTTGCCTGGAACCGGGCCGCAACGGTGATGCTGACCAATTACGAGTTGCTGGCGCCGGAGCAGCGCAATATCCTGCGCTGGATCTTCCTCGATCCGCGGGCCCGCACCGCGCAGTACGACTGGGAAGGCGTCGCGCGCTCGGTGTTGGGTGCGTTCCGACTGGAGACGGCCCGTGCAGGCGCCGCGGCTGAGGTGGAACCGCTCGTGGATGAGCTCTCACGGTCGAGTGCGGAATTCAGAGCGATGTGGCAGGACAATGACGTGCGCGGCGCGCACGGCGAGTCCGTCAAGCACATACGCCATCCCGTCCTCGGCCGGCTGGCATTCGAGTATTCGGTCTTCGCGGTCGATGGGCGCACGGACCTGAGTCTCGTGGTCTACAACCCGGCAACTCCGGCAGACGCCGAGGGGATACGGTCGTTGCTCACGAACACGCGCCCGGACGCGAACTCTTGACGGACGGATATTCAACCTAGCGGAAAGGTGGAGGAACCATGCAGATCAATGATCGCGTTTTCATCGTCACGGGCGCCTCATCGGGAATAGGGCTGTCGACGGCGTCGGCGCTGTCCGAGCGCGGGGCGAAAGTCGCCCTGCTCGCACGCAGCACCGCTGCACTGCAGCAGCTGGCTCAGCAGCTTCCGGGCAGTCTGGCCGTTACCGCTGACATGACGCAGCTCGATGGTGTGCGGGAGGCCGTACGTACCGTGCACCGTCACTTCGGTCGCGTCGACGGGCTGATAAACAATGCGGGGCGCAGCTATGCGGCTGCGGTGGAAGAGATCGACCCCGTGCTTTTCGACGAGATCTTCCATCTCAATGTGCTGGGGCCGATCGTGGCGATGCAGGCCGTGATTCCCCTGATGCGGTCGCAGGGCGGCGGCAGCATCGTGAACATCAATTCAGGCACCGCATTCATGACCATTCCGCAGTACAGCGTCTACGCGGCTTCCAAGCGCGCGCTGCTGGGATTCAGCCTGACGGCCCGCACCGAGCTGGAGAAGGACCACATCGTCGTCAGTGAGATCTATCCGGCCATCACGGCGACGAACTTCGGCAAGGCCAGGATGGGGAGCCCGGCCGGCGGCGGCCCGGCGGCGAGTTATGCCGATGGCGACAGGCCCGAGTTCGTCGCCGGCCTCATCCTGCAGGCCATCGAGGAAGGGCAGGCCCAGTACTTCGCCAACGACCGTCTGCGCAAGCTGGCCGGGGTGGCGGGCTGACGGACCTCAAACCCTTGGGGGCCAATTTCTTCGCGGCGTGAGCTCACTCCGTTGCGGTGAGGATATCGCTGAGTTTCTTCAGGTCTATGTTGCCGCCGGAGACGATCGCGACGATAGGACCACATCCGGCGCGGCCGGTCAACGCCGCAGCCAGCGGCAGAGCCCCTGCTCCCTCCGCGATCACTCGCGCCCGATCCGCAGCCATCCGCAATGCTCGCCGGGTCTCATCCAGGGTCACGACGATCGACCCGTCTACGATCGTGCGCATTCGCTCCCACATGCGGGGAAAGACGCTCATGCCGCCCGCACCGTCGACGAATGAAGGTTGCCACTCGTCGAACGTTTGTGCCGACTGCAGGGCAAACGACCGTGCGAGGGGTGCGGCCGTCTCGGGCTCTGCTCCCCACACCTTGACGTCCGGTTTCAAGGCCTTTACAGCGCTTGCCACACCGGTCACCAGGCCGCCCCCGCCGACGCCGGCAATCACCGCACTCACATCGGGTACGTCTTCGACTATCTCCAGCCCCATCGTCGCGTGACCCGTAATGAAGTCATCATCGTCGAACGGGTGGATGAAAGTACCTTCGACGCCCGGGTACGCGCGCTCGTCGAGCGCCTTCCAGGCGACCTCATACGGGACCGGCACCAGAGTCGCTCCGAGCGCCTTCATCCGCGCCAGTTTCGATGCCGGCGCCGTCTCGATGGCCACCACGGTGCAGGGCACACCTGCCTTGCGCGCGGCGTATGCGACTCCCTGTCCGGCATTCCCGGCGCTGATGGTCCAGACGCCACGCCGACGAGCGCTTTCCGGAAGCGCGGCGACCGCATTGGCCGCGCCGCGCACCTTGTAGGAATTGGTCGGTTGCAGATTCTCGAGTTTCAGCCGGATGTCCGGCTGAGCCTCTCCGAGCTCGAGGCGAAACATCGGCGTTCGCGTCACGGTGGATGCGATCCGCGCGCGCGCCTCCCTTATCGCTTCGAGTCGTATGGGGCCGACGCCTGTCACAGGAGAGCTCGTCATCGCAGCCGCCTCCGATTTTCGTCAGCATAATGCGGGGCCTGCGCCGGGGAAAGCCGAGCCGCCCTTGTAGTTACGATATAACGTTACTAAAATGCCGGCATGAGCAAATCAGCGCAGGTACAACGGCCGGCACACGACCACCGACGCTGCGTCGAGCGCGCAGTCGCCGCGGCCGAGAGAGTCTGCACGGCCAAGCAATTCAAGCTCACGCCGATTCGCAAGCGCGTGCTCGAGATCGTCTGGCGGCAGCATGAGCCCATCGGCGCTTACGAGATCCTCGCCGAGCTCGCCAAAGAGGGCGGCAATCCGGCCCCGCAGACGGTGTACCGGGCACTCGAGTTCCTTCAGGAAGCGGGCCTGGTGCATCGGCTGGACACGCTCAACGCCTTCCTCGGCTGCGACCGGCCCGAGGACGCCCACTCAGGCCAGTTCCTGGTCTGCAGCCGCTGCCGGCGGGTCGCCGAGATCGAAGATTCGGTGGTGAACCGTACCCTTAGGGAGCGCGCCCGCTCGCTCGGCTTTTGTCTCGATGCCTCCCCGGTCGAGATCAAGGCGATCTGCGCCCAGTGCGCGGCTCCCAGTTGAGGGCGCTCGGCGCATTCGTCCTCGCCCTGATCGCCTGCGGCAGCGCCATGGCAGCCGGGGCCCTCCATGCCGTCGGCGTCGAGAGCGAATATGCCGACGTCATTGCGCAGATCGGTGGCCGATATGTCGGGGTCACGGCGATCGAGACCGACCCCAATACCGATCCGCACAGCTTCGAAGCGAGTCCCGCCATTGCACGGGAGATCGCCGCCGCAGACCTGCTCGTCAGGAACGGGGCGGGTTATGACTCCTGGGTCGAGGGGATCCTGTCGGCGACACCGAACGCGCAGCGCAAGGTGATCGATGTCCAGCGCCTTCTCCATTTGCCCGACAGCATACCGAATCCACACCTCTGGTATGACCCGAATACCATGCCTGCGGTAGCGCATGCGGTGGCGGCGGAGCTCGCTGCCCTCGCGCCCGCGGAGGCGCGCTATTTTCAGGCGAACGCACGCAAATTCGACGCTTCGCTCGCGCCTTGGCGGCAGGCGCTGGCGTCATTCAGGAGGCAGTACGGCGGCACGCGCGTCGCGGTGACCGAGCCGGTCGCGAACGATATGCTGCTGGCAGCCGGCTGCGATATCGCAACGCCACTGAGCCTGGAGACGGCGATCATGAACGGGACCGATCCCTCGCCGCAGGACGTTGCCGCCGAGGAAGCTCTCCTCAGCGGTCACGCGGTGAAAGTCCTCGTCTACAACCGGCAGGTCACCGAGACGCTCACCGAGTCGTTCCTCGATCTGGCGAGACGGAACGGCATCCCCGTCGTCGGTGTCTACGAGACCCTGCCCGTACCCGGCTACCACTATCAGTCCTGGATGTTGGCCGAAGTCGTGGCTCTGCGCGAAGCCCTGGCGAACGGCATTTCGACCGAGACCCTCGCGGCAGGCCAACAGCCATGACGATCAGCCCCGAGGCGCTCGTGGTTGACCGTCTGAGCGTCCGTCTCGCAGGCCGCATGATCTTCGAGGACGTGAGCTTCACACTGGCCCGGGAAGAGTTTTGCGGCCTGATCGGTGCCAATGGCTCGGGCAAGACGACGCTGCTGCGCACCATTCTCGGATTCACCAGGCCGGTGTCCGGTGAGGTCAGAATGGGTCCGGTCGGAGAGGGCCCGGGCCCGGCGGCGGTAGGCTATGTGCCGCAGAAGATTCTGCTCGACCCGCAACTGCCATTGCGCGCGCGGGACGTGGTCGCACTCGGTCTCGACGGCCGCCGGCTCGGCCTCCCTCTGCCCTCCAAGGCGCGGCAGGCCCGTGTGGACGAGATGCTGGGCGCCGTCGGCGCCGCGGACTTCGCCGAGCGGCGGGTCGGTGACCTCTCCGGCGGACAGCAGCAGCGGATTCTCGTCGCGCATGCGCTGGTGCGCCGGCCGCGGCTGCTGCTGCTCGATGAGCCGCTTGCCAATCTGGACGTGCGCAGCGCCGCGGAGATCGTCGCCTTGCTGCGTCAGCTCTGCGACACCTATCACGTCGCCGTCCTGCTCTCCGCCCATGACATGAACCCGTTGCTCGCCTACATGGACCGCATCGTCTACCTCGCCAACGGCCATGCCGCATCGGGGAGAACGGACGAGGTCGTGCGGACCGATGTGTTGAGTCGGCTCTATGGTCATCCCATCGACGTCATTCACATCCGCGACCGGGTCGTGGTGATGGCACAATGATCTTCGCTCCGGGCTTCCTCACCAACGGACCCGTCCTGACCGCGATCGTCGTCGGCGGTGGCGCCGCGATTGTGTCAGGCGTCGTCGGTGTCTTCACGATCATGCGTGGCCAGTCCTTCGCGGGTCACGCCCTTGCCGATGTCAGCAGCGCAGGCGGCTCGGCGTCGTTCCTTCTCGGGGTGAACCCGCTTCTCGGTTTCACCGGCATGGCCGTCATCGCGGCCGCAATCATGGGCTTCGCGGACATGCGCGATCCCCGCGAGCGCGATCTGCTGACCGGCATCGTACTCGGCGCCGGCCTCGGCCTCACGGCGCTGTTCCTGTACTTCGACATCACCTCCATGAGCACGAGCGGCGCGGCGATCACCGTCCTCTTCGGATCGATGTTCTCGATTCCGGCCGCGATCATTCCGCTCACCCTGACTGTCGCCGCCGGCGCGATCGCGGCCATCGTCGCCGCCTATCGACCGCTGCTGGTCAGCTCGCTGTCGGCGGAGCTCGCGGAGGTCCAGGGCGTGCGCTCACGGCTGATCGGGCTCGTGTACGTCCTGGCGCTGTCACTTGCGGTCGCGCTCTCCGCCATGACCATCGGCGCCATTCTCTCCACCGCGCTCCTGATCGGACCGGCTGCCGCCGCTCTGCGCCTGGCCAATCGCCCGGGCTGGGCAGTCGTCCTGGCGGTCGCGATCGGGCTCGCCGCCACCTGGGGCGGTATCCTCCTCGCCTACGACAGCTTCTACTGGACTCCGGGGCATGGCTGGCCGGTGAGCTTCTTCATCGTGACACTGGTGCTCGTCTTCTACGTCATGGCAGCGGTTCTCAGAGCGCATCCGGCCGAAGTCCGGGGCACCTGACGATGTTCGCGGGCTTCATGATGAACAGCTGGATCGTCGCCACCATGGTGGCGATGGTGGCCGGGTTCGTCGGTTTCTTCGTCGTCGCACGGCGATCCTCCTTCGCAGCGCACGTTCTGACCTTCGCGGCCTTCCCGGGCGCGGCGGCGGCAACACTGCTCGGGGTGAGCGAGCTCCTGGGCCTCGTGGTGTTCGCGGGCCTCGGCGTCGTCGGTATCAGCACGCTCGGCCGCAATGACCGTCAGGAGGTGGCGACGGCGCTCTGCCTCGTGAGCCTGCTGGCGCTCGGGACGCTGTTTCTCAGCATGACGCGCGAATATTCGCAGGGCATATATGCTCTGCTCTTCGGCGAGGTGCTGGGCATCAGCAACAGCCAGATCCTCCCCGTCGCAGTCATGAGTACGATTGCGATCGGCACCATGGCGACATGCTTCCGTCCCCTCCTGCTCGATTCGATCTCGCCCGAGCTCGCCGCGGCAGCCGGCGTCTCGAATCGGTTTTGGGAGCTGCAGTTTCTGACGGTCCTCGCTCTCTGCATCGCCGTGGTCCTGCCGGTCGTCGGGGCGCTCCTGGTGTTCAGTCTGATGGTCGGTCCGGCCTCCGCCGCGCGCTCGCTCACCGACCGGCCGCTCGTGGCAGCCCTCCTGTCAATCTGTATTGCCCTCGTCACCGCCTGGGCCGCGATCGCCCTTTCGTATGTTTCGAACTGGCCGGTGGGGTTCTTCGTCGGCGCGCTGGGCGTGGTCTCTTACGTGTCGGGGCGTGTCTACCGGCGATCTACGCCGCGCCCTGACCGGTGAGCTCGGCGAGAGCCGCGCGCAGTTCCCGCAGGCGCGGGGGCTTGCCCAGCACCCGGCTGACCTGCGGCACATCGTTCTCCGCGCCCATCTGCTGGCCCCAGCCCGTCAGCAGGATGATGGGGGTATCCGGTGCAATCGCGCGCACGGCCGCGGCCACCTGCCGGCCATCGACGTAAGGCATTCCAAGATCCGTGAGCACGACGTCGAAAGGCTGGGAACCCTGTTGGGCGGAGCGGAAGAGGTCGATGCCTTCCTGACCGCCACCGGCAAGCGTCACCCGATGGCCTTCGTCCCGCAGCGTGTTGGCAAGCGAGTCACGCAACACCGGATCATCGTCCACGACGAGGACGGACAACCCCGCAACGGGCACCTTCAGGGCCGGCATGCGCACCGTAGCCGCCGAGGCGCCGCCGCTGACCGGAAACAGAAGCCGCATCGTCGTGCCCATTCCCGGCCGGCTGTCGATTTCGAGCGTCGCGCCATGACGCTGCGCCATCCCGAAGACCATCGCCAATCCGAGTCCCGTGCCGCGCTCCCCTTTCGTGGTAAAGAACGGCTCGAGGCACTGTCGGCGTGTCTCCTCGTCCATCCCGACACCCGAGTCGGTCACCTCCAGGAGCACGCGTCGCGGCTCCGCCGCCGGAACGCTGGACCTGACCACGATGACGCCACCCTTCGGTGAGGCGTCCACCGCATTGAAGATGAGATTGGTGATGGCATCGCGTATCTCATTGTCGGCACCGAGGATCTCGGGCAGCCCGGACGCCAGCTCTGTTTTGAGCTCTATTATTATGCCGCTGCGCTGCGGCTGATCGCTCCAGCGGGCGCGCGTCAGGTCGATGACCTGCTGCACGAGGGCGTTCATGTCGAGGTTCGCGAACCGCGGCTTGAGGTCCTGCGGCCGATAGAACTCGCGCATGCGTCCGACCGTTTGCGCGACGTCGTCGATGGCACGCTGTATGGTCACGAGGCGGGAGCGCCCCTCCGGGCTCAAGCCGGTCTCATGCTCCAGCATCGCCTCGGTGTAGAGGGCGATCGGGGAGATCGCGTTATTGATGTCATGAGCGATGCCGCTCGCCATCTGTCCCAGCGCCCGCAGCCTCTCCTGCTGAATCAGCGCCTGCTGCGCCTGGCGCAGCGCCTGGTTGCTGCTTTCGAGCTCGCGCGTTCGCGCCAGCACCCTGCTCTCCAGGTCGCGCGTCAGCTCCTCGAGCTTCTGATTCGTCTGTCGCAGTGTGTCACGGGTGGCGCTCAGCTCCTCATTGCGTTCCATTGCCGCCTCGTACGTAGAGAGCAGCAGGTTGAGAATCTGCAGCCGGTCGGCGGTGATGAAATGCTTCTGGCCGCCGAATACGATCTCCAGGCCCATTCCCGGCTGGTCGTTGCGGCGCATCTCGCTGTTGACGAGGACGAACTGAATGCGCCGCAGCAGCTGCTCCGCCTCGTAAGGCTTGAGGATGAAGTTGTCCGCCCGGCACTCGAGCCCGCGAATCACGTCCTGCGGGTCCGACAGTGTCGTGACCAGAATGACCGGGACCGCGCTCAGCCGCGGATCGTCCTTGACCCGACGGCACAGGTCGTAGCCGTTCATCTCCGGCATGACGATGTCGCTGACGATGAGCGCCGGTCGACGACGCTGAGCCGCTTCGAGAGCGAGCCTGCCGTTTGACGTGGCGGTCACGCGATACGCGTGGCGCTCGAGAATGAGCTGTAGCCGCTGCAGTTGCGTCGCGCTGTCTTCCGCGATCAGGATTTCCACTGCGCTCGGCCCTGTTTCCGCACTACTCATGGCCCGATCCCCCCAATGCCTTGCCCCCGAGGGCGACCTGCGCGATCAGTGCACCGGCGATTCTGTCCGCGGGCAACACCAGCGTCGCGGCGTCCCGCTCGATCGCCTCACCCGGCATGCCGTGCACGACCGAGGTCTCGCGGTCCTGGGCAATCGTGCAGGCGCCACGATCCCTCATCTCTTTCAGCTCTGCTGCGCCGTCCTTGCCCATGCCGGTGAGCAGCACGCCGATGGCGCTCGGACCGCAGGTGGTCGCCAGCGACCGGAAAAGGTACGACACCGCCGGCCTCAATCCCGCTTCGGGCGCGTCGCGCGCCAGCAGCAGACGCCCGCCGGCGTCTGCCGCCAGATGAAAGTCATCAGGGGCGACGTATGCGTGCCCCGGCAGCGGCGTTGCACCGTGAGCGGCGATGTGTACCCGCAACCCCGTGGTCTCGTTGAGCCATTCCACCATGCCGCCGAGAAACCCCGGCGCAATGTGCTGCACGATGAGAAGCGGCACCGGAAACTCCCTGGGCAGCGCCGAGAGAATCGTCTGCAGCACCGGCGGTCCGCCGGTGGAGGCGCCGATCCCAACGAGCCGGATGCCCTGAGCCGCGGCGGCCCTGGAGTTTGCTCCCTTCTCCGGCGGCAACGTCATGGGCGGCATGCGCTGCCGGCTCCAGCGCCGCACGACTTTGACCTCGGCCATCAGGCGCAGGGTTTGGAGCAGATTGCGCCGTTTCTCCTCGAAGTCGGGGCCGAGCGCGACCGGCTTTTCCACACAGGCCACGGCGCCCGCCTCTATGGAGCGGAATGTGATCGCGAGCTCGCGCGGATCGGCCGTGGCGGTGCAGATAATGATCGGCAGCGGCCGCGTCTCCATGATGCGCCGGGTCACTTCGAAGCCGTCCAGCCTGGGCATGTGGATGTCGACGAGCAACACGTCGGGTAGCGTGCCCGCCCGCTCGAGAAAATCGATCGCAGCCTGCCCATCGCCGACCGCGCCAATGACCTGAAAGTCCGGGGCTGCGTTAAGCAGCTCCACCAGCAGCGTGCGCATGACCGGCGAATCGTCCGCCACCAGTACCCTGATTCTGCCGGTCGGCATGCTGGGCCCGCTATAGCAGCCGGTGGAGGGCTTCGAGCAGGTCATCCTGATCCAGGCTGCTCTTCACCAGATAGGCATTGGCCCCGACCTCGATGCCGCGCTCGCGGTCCGCGCGCGATTCCAGAGCCGTCACGAGCACGACGGGGATCTCCGCAAGGGCCCGATCGGCGCGGATCCTGGCGGTCAGATCGAACCCGTTGAGGCGTGGCATTTCCACATCCGAGACGACGAGATCGAAATGCCCGGACCTCAATGTAGTGAAGGCATCGATACCGTCCACCGCGATGCTCACCTCATAGCCCGCCGACTCGAGTATCCCCTTCAGCAGCATGCGCGAGGTGATCGAATCCTCGGCGACCAGGATTCTCTTGCCTGCCGCCGGGGGCTGCCTCGAGGCGGCCTCGCCCGCGTCGGGCGCCGGCGGCGCCGCGCCTGCCCTTCCTGCCGACTTGAGCAGGTCGGACACGTTCAGGATCGGCGTCACCTCGCCCGAACCCAGTATCGTGGCCCCGGCAACGTTGCGCACGCGGGACAAAGGCCTCGCCAATCGCTTGACGAGCACCTCGCGCTCGTCGAGCACCTCATTCACCACGAAGGCAACAGTCTGCTCGCCGACGCCGAGAACGACCACGACGCCGTGCCCAGCGCCGGCGGCATTGCGCTGCCCGGAGGGCAGCTGCAGGACCTCGGCGAGATCCACGAGCGCTACAGCGCGCCCGCTCAGCGCCAATGTTCTGCGGCCCTCCACCGTTTGCACATCCTCAGGCTTGAAACGAGTGACGCGCTCGACGTGCGCCGTCGGCACGACGAACGATCGCTGCGCGACGCGGATGAGGATTCCGCGAAATGTCGCAAGTGTCAAAGGAACGATCATGCGGATGACCGTGCCGGCCCCGCGCCGGCTCTCGATCGCGACGCGTCCGCCGAGCTTCTCGGTCTTCTCGCGTACTATCGCGAGCCCCAGGCCGCGGCCGGATACCTGCGTGATGATGGGGCTCGTGGAGACGTCGGCTTCGAACACCAGTCCGAGCGCCGCCGATTCTCCCTCCGGCCCGGCAGCCTCGGGAACGGACAGGCCGTGCCTCCCGGCGGCGAACTTCACTCTCTCGAGGTCGACACCGCCGCCATCGTCGCTGACCGAGATCTCGACCTGGTTGCCGTTTATCGGCGCTACGGCGACCGTGATCGTGGCCTGCGGCGGCTTGCCGGCGCGTCGCCGCTGTTCGGGTGTCTCGATTCCATGATCGATGCAGTTGCGCAGCAAGTGAATGAGCGGATCCTTCAGTTCCTCGAGGATGCGCTTGTCGATCGTGACCTCCTCGCCGCGGATCGTGAGAGCTGCCTCTTTGCCCTGGTCGCGGCACAGGTCCCGAACCACTTTGAGCAGCAGGGCACTCAGTGTGGACAGCGGCAGCATGAGCAGCTTCTTCGAGTTCTCCAGCAACTCGTCAACCAGCTTTGCCACCAGGAAGCGGTTCTGCTCCGCGCGGCGGCGCAGGCCCGTCAGGCTGCCCTCGAGGGACCGGACGTAGTCCTGGTTCCAGTCGAAGAACTCCGCCAGCTCCTGGGTGTCCGGTGTCGGGGTGGTTTCACCGGCCTGCTCGCCGAGCTGGCGCAGCCGGCGCATCCGCGGTTGAATTCGGCTCCATTGCTTGCGCCACTGCTCGAAACGGGCTTCCAATGCTCCGAGATCCGCCGACCATTGGTCGGCGGTGAGTTTGGCGGCCAGCATTTCCTCCGCTTCCAGCAGGCGCGCGTCGAGCGCGCTCACGGCGATGCGAACGGTTTCGACCTCGCCCGTCGCCACGGACAGGACCTGTTGGCTCGCGAGCGGCGGTTCGGCCGGCGACACGGTTTTGGTTTGGGCCGGGACCGCGGCCGCGACAGCCGGGTCGGACATCATCTCCCATACGGCATCCAGGGCGCCGTGCGCTTCGTCGAGCGTCTCCGGCGTAGGCGTGCTCTCGCGGCGCTTCCAAGCCGCGAACAGGCCTTCGAGCGATTGGCACTGAGCTTCGATCTCGCTGAAGTTGACCGCGCGGGCGGCGCCCTTGAGGCTGTGCGCGGCACGAAAAACCGTCTCGATCAGCCGCATCCGGTCGGCGGCCGCGGACGCTTTCTCCAGCTCCATGAGGCCGGCGCCGATTGCCTGAAGATGCTCCGCCGCCTCGACCTTGAAGGTCGCCCGCAGGGCGCGAAGCAGCTCCTCCTCCACGCCGCTCATCGTTGCGGACCACCACGAGCCGGACTCATGCCCTCATCCATCAGACTTTGTAGGCATCGGCCAACTGCTTCAGACGCTGGCCGAGCTCGTTGATATTGCGCGCCGCGTTCTCCAGCTGCCTGGCACTCGCCGTGTTCTGAGCGCCTGTCACTTTGATGTTTTCCATTGCGGCGGCCACCTGATCCATTCCGACCAATTGTTGCTGACTCGAGGCGGCAATCTGCGTTGCTGCCTGCGCGGCCTCGTTCACGATCGCCGCCAGCGTACCGATCGACTCTCCCGCGGTTTCCGTGTGTTTCGCGCCGGCTTCGACTGCCTTGCCGCCCTGCTCGGTGGCCATCGCGGCCGCGGTCGTGGCCTTTTGAACATCACCGAGAATGGTGCGCACCCTGTCGGTGGCCTGGCGCGACTGCTCGGCCAGGCTCTTGACTTCCTGCGCCACGACACCGAAGCCTTTGCCCTGCTCGCCGGCCTTGGCGGCCTCGATGGCGGCGTTGACCGCGAGCAGATTCGACTGCGCGGCAAGGTCCTCGACCGTGGCGATGATCTGCCCGATCGTCTGGCCTTGCTCGCTCAGACGCACCATGCTTTCCGCGATCGCTTCCATCTGGGTGCGGATTCGCTCCATCCCCGAGACCACATCCGAAGTGGACTTGCGTCCGCTCTGCGCGATCTGTGCCGATTTCTGCGCAGTGTCCGCAACCACCCTCGCCTTCTGGCTCGCCAGATGCGCGGTCTGGCGAACCTCCTCCACGGTTGCCGTCGTCTCGGTGACAGCAGCCGCGGATGCGCTCGCGCCGGAGGCGAGCTGGGACGTCGAGGCGACGATCTCGGCGGACGCCGAGCCCAGGACGGCGGCGGCTTCCACTATGCCGCCGATCTGGCGCCGCAGATTGTCCGTCATGCGCGCGAAGCTGTTGCCGAGCTGATCGTTGGGCGACTGCGGCTGGATGCTGACGCGCAGATCCCCTGCCGCGATCCGCTCGGCGGCCTCGGCGAGGGTGCGCAGGGAGCGCGCCATGCGCTCGAAGGCCTGCGTCAAGAGGCCGATCTCATCGCTGCGACCGCCGCCCACATTGGCACTCACGCTCAGGTCACCCAGGGTGATGCGCTCGGCAACTCCCGTCAGGCTCTTGAGCGGAATGGCGATATCGCGAGTGATGATCGCGCCCGCGATCACCGCGACGAGTGCCGCCAGCAGCGTGCCTATCAGGATCGTCCACGAGGTGTCCCGTGCGTCGAGCTCTCTTGCCGCCGCGCGTACCTTGAGAAGGTCTTCCTCTTGCGTACGCATCTCCTGTAGGACGCCACGGATGGCGTCCATCGCGTTCTTGCCGCGATCCGTCATCACGATGGCCTGGGCCGAGGCGAAATCCTTGGCGCGACGGATATCGATCGTCTGCTGCAGTACCGATAATTTCTGGGTGATGAGCGGCCCCAGCGCATCGAGATGAGCCAGCTCGTCGGGATCATCCGCCACCAGCCTGGACAGTTCCTCGCGATGCTGCTCGATCTGCGGCAGCGCGGCTGTATAGGGCGCGAGGTAGCTGTCGGTGCCGGTAATGAGGTAGCCGCGCTGGCCGGTCTCGGCATCCTGCAGGCTTGCCAGCAGCAGTGTCAGCTCATTCTCGACCGCGTAGCTGTGTGTAACCGCGCTCGCAGTCTCGGTCTGGCGGCCCACGCTTCGGTAGGCAACAGCGCCGACGATCACGAAGATGATCAGTACGATGGCGAATCCGACGGCGATCTTGGTTCCGACATTCCACTTCATCGCACTCGCTCCGGTGATGGGACAGGCTCAACCTTCGACTTCTTCATGGACGATGATCTTCGGATCGCTGAGAATGCGCTCGACCGCGAGCACCACCAGGCGCCCGTCGGTGACCCCTTTGAGATAGTCCGCGCGAATACCTGTCAGGGTCGGAAGCGATGGCTGCAGACGCTCGGCCGGCACCGCGCTGATGCCGATGATGACGTCCGCCAGCAGACCGATTTCGAGGTCATGGCCCCTGACTATGATGGTCCGATGCAGGTCGGTGAGACCTGGTTCGGGCAGCTCGAAGAACTTCTTGAGGTCCAGAACCGGTACGATGCGGCCGCGGACGTTGACTATCCCCAGGATGAAAGGGGGCGTGCAGGGCAGCGGGGTCAATTCCCGCAGCGGATGCACCTCCTGAACATACCGCCGCTCGATGGCGTAGCGTTCCGAGGCCAGCCCGAACTCGAGCAGCTCCAGG